>Ga0302197_10003796_pt1 | contig 13560 bp, 8 predicted proteins | sample II_Bog_N2_1_FD_193526 | JGI IMG/M metagenome (GOLD analysis project Ga0302197, IMG submission 193526) | Peat permafrost microbial communities from Stordalen Mire near Abisko, Sweden - II_Bog_N2_1 | ecosystem: Environmental > Terrestrial > Soil > Wetlands > Peat | place: Sweden: Abisko, Stordalen...
GTCGTCGAGCCTCACTGGCTTCCATCAAAGTAGCCACAATGCCTGCCGTGATTGACAAAAGAATCAGCACAACAGCAGCAACAGGCGCCTTATGACGCACCACAAATTTCTTCGCCCGATAAAGACCCCCTCCAGCAAATGCGCGCACCGGCCGGCCTTCAAGATAGCGAGTTACATCCGCCGCCAATTCCGCAACAGAAGCGTACCGGTCGGCCGCAGCCGGAGCCACGGACTTAAGCGCAATAGCATTCAAATCGCCTTCCAGCGCGCGCCGCAAGCCAACCGCAGTCTCGCCGCGCACCTCCGCCACAGCCGATGCCTCAGACGCGTCCATCCCCCCGATAACAGTGCTTGCCTTGCGCGGCTCCGTATGCAAAACCGAGTCGACAATCTCCGCCGGTGTTGTTCCTGTCGACGCGAAAGGCCGCCGGTCAATGAGAAGTTTGTAGAGCAGAACACCCAGCGAATACACATCGTCCGTAACAGCCGCCGGCTTCCCGCGCAGCAGCTCCGGGCTCGCATAGAGCGGCGTAAAGTAAAGCGTCGGACTATCCTGCTGGGGTGCCGTCAACTCCATTGACCTGGCCAGTCCGAAATCGAGCAGCTTCGGCTCTCCCAATGAATTCACCAGAATATTGCTCGGCTTGATATCGCGATGCACAATGAATTGGCGATGCGCAAAATCGACCGCCGCGCAAACTTCCAGAAAGATCTCAAGGCGCTTTCGAACCGTCAGCCGTTGCAGGTCGCAATAGCGATCGATCGCCTCGCCCGCGACAAGTTCCATGACCAGGTAAGGCAACCCGTCCTCGCCCAGTCCGCCATCGAGAAAAGACGCAATGTTTTGATGTCTCAGTTGCGACAGAATCTGCCGCTCGCGCCGAAACCGCTCGTCCAGAATCGAAGACCAGATCGGCGACGAGATCGACTTGACAGCAACCTCAAGGTTCACCTCACCGTCTTCCCGCGTCGCACGATAAACCGTGCCCATCCCACCGCGCCCAATCGCTTCTCGCGCATGATACGGCCCAAAGCGTGGAAGCGGCTGCACGCTCGAACTGGCCCCCTGCCGCACCAGCTTGTCGCGCTCAAAAAGCCGGCATACATCCTTCACAAGCTCGGGTTCCGTGCCGCTCGTTGTCCTCAGAAACTCATCCCGCGCGTCGCCCTCAGGCAAATCCGCCGCCGCCTGAAAGAGACGATCCAGCCGCGCGAAATATTCCTGCGACGTTGGGCTCATATACGGTACGGCGTAAATCAGGCTCGAAATGCGTCAGGGAGCCGGATGCAATCGTTCGTGCAACCATGCCAGCGAAAATCGAATATCGCGGTCTATGCTGGAAGGAGAAACGCCAAGCAGCGCGGCCGCTTCCTCCACCGTGCATCCCAGAAAATAACGAAGCTCCACCGCCTGCGCCTTCACCGGATTCAGTTCCTGCAACTCGTCCAGCGCGCGCGAAAGGTCGATTGAACTTTCTTTAAGTGGGCCGATCCAGGCCAACTCGGCTTCCAAAGGAACCTGTGTAAATGCCGCTCCCCGCTTGGCTGCATTGTATTGCCGAGCGTGATCCACCAGAAGCCGCCGCATCAATTTCGCCGAGAAAGTGTAGAAATGCGCGCGGTCCTTCATGCTGACTTTGCGCTGCTTCAAAAGCTGCCCAAACATCTCGTTCACCAGCGCCGTGCATTCCAGCGTATGGTCCACGCGCTCGTTGCGCATTAAAGATTGCGCCAGGTGGCGAAGCTGATCGTACACCAGCGGAAGCAACTGGTCCACCGCGCCCGGCTTGCCGCGCGCCCAGTCCTCTAAAAGCAGCGTAATTTCGCCCGCTTCCGGCTGCCGGTCCATAACACCTATCAATTTAGCATGGAGCCTGACGTGTCTCGGCGCCAATTGAAAGCACCAGGAAATGCCAAGAACTTCAGATTTCCGGCACCTGGGGTTCCGCGTCCAGAATTCATATCGAAAACAAATCTGTAAACCCGAGCGAAGCGTACTTCAGCGGAGTCGAAGGACCTGCGTTTAGTCAATTTCATGAGCCGAGACTCTGTTTCTGAGAAATGCAACGAACCTCAAGTCACCCCGGCGCCTGACCTTTGTCAGAGCCACCTCGTCGTGTAATGTAATCCAGTAGGATCTTCTTCAATGCTTTCCCGAACGCTAATTTATTCCGATCCAGACGGTCAGCACACGGTCGTTCTCGATCGTCCATCCACGTCGATCGGCCGTTCCCCTGGCCAGGACGTTGTGTTGCGCGATCCCGCCACATCCCGTCAGCATGCCGTGATCCTGCGTGATGGAGAAACATTCACAGTCGTCGATCAGAACAGCACGCACGGCACCTTTCTCAATGGCGTCCGAGTGCAGCGCGCTGTCCTTGCACCCGAAGATGTTCTGCAGCTGGGCTCGCTGAAGGGTCCGAAATTGCAGTTCCATCTCCAGCGAAGCGATGATTCCACAACGACCTCTTATCAGCTTCCGGTCAACGATATCCTTGCTTCTCTCCGGGAATTTCAGATTCCGCCCGGCGAACTTCGCACTGCGGCCCGCGAGATGGAGCAGCTGAACTGGCTTCTTCGCGCGGCCCGTCAGCTCAACGAGGGAGGCGCAATTGAAGACATTCTTGGCGTCCTTCTCAAACTCACCATTCAGCTCACCAGTGTCGAACGCGGCTTTGTCTTTTTGTCTGAAAATGGTGAAATGCGTTTTGCTCAAGGGCTCGGCGCCCATGGAAAAATTGTGGAAGAGGATTCCACAATTTCGCGCCGCGCCATGCAGAAAGCCATCGACAGCGAGTTAAAATTCTCCGTCAGCGACACGCTAACCGACGACCGCGCCTCGCAATGGTCCAGCGTCGTAGCGAACAATATCCGCAGTATCTACTGCATTCCTCTCCGTACGCGCGGATCGGCAAATGAATCAGCCCGCTTGCTCGGCCTTCTGTATCTCGACAGCCAGATAGGCCCGGGCTTTCTCACTCAAGTCGATCATCAACTTCTCGACACCATTGCCACCGAGGCAGCCGCGCTTCTGCACAACGCGCTCCTTGCCGAGGCAGAACAAAAGTCCCGCCTTGTCCGCGAAGAGCTTGCCTTTGCGGCCAGGATTCATAAAGGCCTGATGGCCAATACACTCCCCGTCGTTCCCTATGCGGTGCTTCAGGCACGGAGCATTCCCTGCCTCGCCATCGGCGGAGACTTCTACGATGCCATCGCACTCGACGACAGCGTGTGCGTCACCCTCGTCGACGTATCCGGTAAGGGTGTACCCGCTGCGATTGTTGCCGCAACGCTCCAGGGCATCATTCATGCTCAGTTGCTCGCCGGGCAATCCCTGCCGCAGATTGCCTCAATGGTCAATCGATTCCTCTGCACCCGCAACGTCGGTAAATACGCAACCATGGTCATGGTGCGACTCTATCCGGACGGTCGCTGCGAATATATGAACTGCGGCCACATCCAGCCCCTCTCAATCTTCGCTGGCGAGATACGGCGTCTCGAAGAAGGCAACCTGATCGTCGGACTCGTAGAAGGAGCCACTTATACATCCACCTTCGAAACCCTCCGACCAGGAGAGCGTATCCTGCTTGCGACGGACGGAATAACCGAAGCGGAAAGCAGCACAGGCGAGTTATTTGGCGATTCGGGACTAAGTGAAGTCGCGCATCACGAAGATATCGACGCAATCCTCGACCGCGTAGCGAAGTTTCAAGCCCCCAACCCCGCGCAAGACGACATAACCCTGATCGATGTTAGGTACGCAGCCCCCGAATAATTACGGGATCACCGAACACCGCGCCCCGGTTTTCAAACTTCATACCCAAAACAAATCTGTCATCCCGAGCAACTCGACCTGCGCCCGCAAGTTACGGCGAGGGGAATGAACGCTGCAGCACAAAAGCTCCGTGCCCCGTCGGGGTACCCTCTGGGTCGCGAGTTTTTTTCGTCGCAAGGGCGGGAAACCTCAACTCTCAATCAACCCCGTCCATCAGGAGCAGCCCGACTCGCCGCGCAGACTTACGGTTGAAATGAACAGTTGTCTCAGATCGGGTCCTGCGCTAACTCGCTAACTTGCTATCGCGGCGAAGCCGCGGCTAACTTGCTGAATATAGTCAACCAGTTTTTTGTTCATGGGGAGCAGCCCGACTCGCCGCGTCGAGTTACGGTTGAAATGAACAGTTGTCTCAGATCGGGTCCTACGCTAACTCGCTAACTTGCTATCGCGGCGAAGCCGCGGCTAACTTGCTGAATATACTGAACCAGTTTTCTTGTTCATGAGGAGCGAAGCGTACTGCAGCGGAGTCGAATGGACCTGCTTCTCGTTCCAAATATCAGAACTCATGCAGCCGCCTCAACCGCAGCAACCAACCTCTCCAACGCCAACTTCAGCGCCTTAGCCGAAGCCAGCGCATGCAACACCGTCAGCGGATTCGCAACCGCCAACGAAATCGAAGCAAGCGCCCCGCCCACTGCGCCTATAGCCCCTACAAAGGCCGCACGCAAAGCATATGTCTTGCCAAGCGACTCCAGATGCGCACCAGCAACGACAGTCGCCAATTCAAAGGAAGTCGCATCGCTCCACACCGATGCCGTCCCGCCCGCATACTGCACCACAGTCCTCACTGTCATGCCATCCCCGGAAGTCTCGATCGTAGCCACCGGAGCCAGCTTGCCAAGCACCGCGCGAACCGAAGAAACAATCTCCGCAACCGTCTGCTCTGCATTTGAAAATGGAGAAATGCTTGAGAACAATCCGAAGGAATAACTCAACCCGGCATCCGGCCCCAACCCCGCGCCTGCAGCGGAATTCCGTGCAACCCGATCAATCCCTTCAATCTCTGCGCGCAGCTGCCTTATCGTATCCAGATGTGAATCCGAAACACTCAAAGCGCCTTCACCCCCGGCACCAGGCTCGCAATTGCCGAGGCCGCCGTTTTGAGCAATTCCACCCTGTTCGCCAGCGCCTTGTCGAATGTGTCGGAGTGGATCTTCCACAAGGCGTCATCGACCTTGCCATCCTGCTCCGGCACGCAAACGACAGTATTCCCGTCAAGGTTTGCGATGGTCACCGCGCGCAATTCAGCGCCCGTCAAAACCCCATTCACATACTGAACATCTTTCAGGCTGTCGCTCACATAAGTGCTCACGTGAACGCTCGTCACCGTCTGGAACGAGTCGGCAAGCCATGCGCCAATCTTCTGCGCCGCGTCCTGCAACGATGCGGCCGCGCCCCGAACAGAATCGATCACGCCATAATCGACAAGGCCAGCATTAATGGGCGGAGTTGCAGGAAGTTGCGAAGCTTGCTGCGAGGGACTGGCAGTTTCAGGCACGGAAATAACCTCCAATACAGGCCGATGAACCGGCTCTAAATCGTGAACCAACATCAAACGAACAGCCGGATCACCGACCACCGAATAACTGCGAGCATCGTTGTTGGCTGTCCATAGACCGGAAATCAAATAAGGATCGACCGCCGCGCCAAACTTCACATCCTCCAGCGTAGTCGACAAATCCGACGACAGTTCCGCATACCGGCCGTTGAAATACTCAAGTGCTGAACCAACCGGATGGCCTTCCAGCAGCCGCTTGATCGCACTCTTGAAGACCTCCGTCTGGCTCCCCGCGCGGTCCCAATGAAAAGAGCATCCCCATGCTCGCTCCACATGGCCAATCACAGCCAGTGCACCCCCGCGCGGATGGGCAATCAGCCGCTGCGGCAGCCTGCCAAGAAAGCTCTTCGGAGCAATAGCCGGCGGCGCTCCTGACACTGAATAATCGCTCAGTTGCGGCGTGCCCGCGCCGAAGCAGGCAAAGTGCATCGCAATTGTGCCGAACACCTTCGCATCCGAAGCAACATCGTCTCCCGAAAAAAAGAACCCGTCCGGAATCGCCCCCTGATACGAAGGCCCCGGCCAATCCTGGCAAAGCAGCGCGCCCTGTGCCGCCTGCTGCCGAATATCGCCATTGTTGTAGCACATCCCGTGGCTCGCAGTGAACAGAAACGCCGGAGCCCCGTCCCCCAACAGCGAAGCCAGCCGAGCTTTCGTAGCATCCCCATTCACATACTTGTCCACCGTCCAGCCTGCCTGCGTAGCGGCCCACTCCGCCAGCGGCTGCGCAAGCTCATCATGGCTCAACTTAGTCGCTGCATCACCATCGTTGGATACGCCAAAAATCGCTGCCCGCTTCGCAAGCGCCAGTGTGCCCGTCTCCGCCGCCACCACAGACTGAGCGTATGCCGCATAGTCCGCAATCGAATCGAAATGAATCCGGCCCACCGCGTACTGCACATCAAGCTGGTATTGGAAGCGAAACGGAATCGTATCCGGGTCGCCTACGATGAGCAGGTAATACGGCACAATCAGCGGATCGACCGGCCCCGGCCCCGCGCCATTCCGCATCAGAAAATTCTGCTTGCTCTCTCCCGGACTGCCCGCCGATCCGCACCGGTAAGCGGTCGGCCCAACATACTCGCGGTACCGGTCGCCGGCCTGCTGCTTACGCAGCTTGAGCAAAGGAGTCAGCGCCTCATAGACTGCCGGATCAGCGCCAAACGCAAAAATCACACCCCAGCCCGTCTGCTCCAGCTTCTTCGGATCGATGCCTTCCTTGGGCGCATAGTGAGCCTCGGTGTCGCGCTTCCTTCGCCGCTCCAACTCTTCGAGGTGCGCCTTTTCGTCGGGCCTGGCTGGGCCCGTGCCGAGCACAATGCGCGAAAAATCCTCAGCCGCCATTGGCTCGACGTCGTACCGGCCTGTCGAACCGTTGATGCCGTTGAACGTCAACAGAGCATCTGAACCGCTCATCGGTTCTCCTTCAGAAGTTTTTCATCGAGACCGGGGAAGTCCAATTTGCAACGGGAATTCCTCACTATCGCTCGTGTCCAGTCATAGCGTCCAGGCTGAATGTCCTGTTTCCAAAGTTCGTATCAAAAACAGACCTGTCATCCTGAGCGAAACGAGGCCCCAAACTCATTTCAGTTTGGGGGTGGTGAGTCGAAAGCCTGCCCTGAGCGAAGTCGAACGGGGATCTGCGGCTGTTCTTCGCGTTTTATCCCAGGAATTTTCGAGACTCCACGCTAAGTCTGCGTGTTATTTGTAGGCCCACCATAATTGGTACCCTGACCTGGTCGAATCATCAGAACCGGAGGGTCCGACGGCGGACCAAAGTCGAACGTATCCGGTGCAGAAACCTCAGGCGCCTGCGTAATCACACCGAACGCGCCCTCCTTCGCAACCTCAAACGTGTATGTGAGCTTCTGACCGAAGTCTAAGTCAACACGTGCTCCAGGCTTCGGCGACAAGATCGCGGCTGTTTCAGGTGAAAAGTAAAGAACGGAGTTTGCGCCATCCTCAACTGTGAAAGTGACAGTATCCGCCGGAACGACGGCCAGTTCCGGATCGCTGGGGACGCGCAATCCCAACTCATCGCGAAGTACTACATCAGTGTTTGCCATAACGCAGAACCTACCGTGTTTATTTGGATTTGTCTAGTGGATGTTTTGCCTGCTCAGCCAGAAGTGCTTCCTTGAACTTGCTGTCCGCACGCAGAGATGCAAGTTCAGGGCTGTGCTCCAGTTGATTGGCGTGGTATCCCAACGCTAGCGATTTTGCTATGAGAGAGACCGCATCTTCACGATGGTGTAGCATCTCATAACTCTCCCCAACCCGAAACAGAATATTCGGATTGTTCGGAGCAAGGGCGATTGCCTGTCGTAGAAGTGGAAGGCTGCGGCTTGGTTGGCCTATAGATGCGTAGTAATCCCCTAGCGTAGCCAACAGTTCAGGATCGTCCGGCGTCTCCTTCCGAGATTTTTCCGCCAACTCAACAGCAGTCCGATAAGTCTCCAAAGCCTTGTCATGCCCGCCCGGACTCCAAAGATAAGCCGAAGCCAAATTGCCCCAAGCCACATAGTTCGACTTATCCAGATCGCGAGCCTTCTCGCTCATCCCCACCGCTTCCGCAAACTTCCCTTGCGTAGTCAGCAACTCCCCCAGAGCAGAATAAGCCGCGAAGCTGGGTTGAAGGTCCGCCGACTTCTGAAGACTCACCCGCGCCTCGTCGTATCGCTCCAACTGCAGCTGCGCCAGCCCGAGATCCAGCCACGAAATCGCGTTGTCATCCGCCTTCTCAGTCCCTATCCGAAATTGTTCGGCCGCCTCGGCTAACCTCCCAGCAACAAAATAATAGTGCCCCAGCAGCACCGGCCACCGCCAATAATCCCCATCCAGGGTGCTGGCTTTTTGGACCGAAGCAATAGCGTCCTCGCTCCGGCCCTCGTCGTCGAAAACCTCCGACTGCGCCCCATAGGCCTCCGCACTCGTCTTATCGAGACCGAGAGCTTTATTCACCTCTTGTGTAGCCAGTGCCGTATTCCCCGCCATAGCTTCGATCCGCGCCAGCGTAACATGCGGCGGCGCAATGGTGGAGTCAATCCCAATAGCCTGATTACAAGCCGCCCGTGCCTTATCCAGCAATCCCGGAGTCCTATCGACGCGATACTGCAAATAGTAGGCGCGCCCCAGCCCCGCCAACGCCAGCGCATTATTCGGTTCCTGGCTCAGCACATTGTTCAAAAGGCCAATCGCTTCGGTAACATTCGTCCGCTTGTCGTAGCGCAGCAGCAGCGCGTCTGCCTTCAAATATTTTTCATTGACTCCGCCAGCCTCAGTTTGCGAAGCAGTCTGACTCTTCCCAACTCCCGCCGGCGTTTTACCCTCGCGCAGATAAGCAAATATCCCCGCCGCAGCCAGAAAGATGAGTACAAACACAGCCGCATATACCCAACGCGTCCGTCCCGTCGGCGCGGAGGCTTGTTCATCCATGGCGACGGGCCCAGCCAACACCTCAGAAAGCGCAGCGGACAATGCCCCCGCGCTGGTAAACCTCTTCTTCGGGTCCGGATTGATTGCCGTATCAATAATCCGCGCAAACGCCTCTGGAAGATCCGGACGAAAATCCATAACAGACCTGCTCGTACCCGCAGTCCGCGGCCCGCCCCATGGCCCTCGCAGCATTCCTGCCAGCGCCGTGGTCTCCGCTGTCGCAACCTCGCCGTTAGCGTCCGGCCGCTGCCCAGTTCCCGGACCATCACTCCTTGCCGGGTACTCCCCCGCAACCAGGTAAAACAGCAAAACTCCAACCGCATAGATATCGCTGGCCGCCGTCGCCGTCCCGCCTTCAAAAAGCTCCGGCGCCATATACATCGGCGTTCCCGCAAGCTCGCTTTTTCCATGCGCCAGCGTAGTCAATCCGAAATCCATCAGCAGAATTCGGCCCCCCTCTTCGCGCATCACGTTCTCGGCTTTGATGTCCCGATGCACCAGCCCGGTACGATGTACCGCACTGAGTGCCTTGCAGACATCAAGCCCAATCAGCGCCGCCTCGCGGTAGCCGAACGGTCCCTGCTCCCGAACCACGCGCGACAGCGTCTTGCCATGAACAAAGTCGGTAGTAGCCGACCAGCCCATCATGCCGGTCCACTCCGTAGATAGGAACGATGTTTGGATGTCGCACCGATGCCAGCGCGCGCGCCTCGCGCAGCATATCCTCAAACTGCGCCTCGCTTCCAACCGAACGCGGCAGAAGAATCTTGAGCCCTATCTCGCGTTGCAAGTGAGGATCCCAGGCGCGAAAGACTTCGCCAAAGCTGCCCCGCCCCACCAGCTCCAGCAGTTCAAAGCTACCCCACAAACGGCCCTTCGCGAGCCTTTGCCTGCGATCGTCCTGCTCGATTCCGATCTGCGAATTGGAGGCAGGGTCCATGATCAAATAAGCAGGGATTCTCCAAAGTGCCCTGAGTATAGCAGGGCTTTCCTGAGCCAATCCAAACCCACCGTCCGAGGCCTCGGCAGGTTGCATAAAATAAATTCGTCCGATTTGCAGTCCATTCATCCCAAAGCGCGCACAATACTTTCAGGGGATCGCTCAATGAACAATTCCGCAATCGCTTCCGTATCGCGTGGACTGCCCCGGACCTATCGATCAAGAGCCGAAAGGAATTTGCTATATACCCCCTACCCCTCAATCCGGTAGTAACCAACGAGCAGCCCAACCGTAACCGAAAGTTTTAAACAAACACCGTACGGTAGATTGCGCCGTGAACGAGCCTCATCGAGAAACAAATCTTCTCAACTTGAAAATAGTCGCAAGGTTTGAAGCCTTACCATAACAACACCATTCCTTTGCCTGGGAAACCAGATTATTTGCATGACGAATCTGCAGTAAGTGGCGTATAACTCTGATAGTTCCTGCTGCGACCCACGGAAATTTGAATCGCTTCAAGGGGATTGTCATTCTGTAAATTGATTCAAAATCAACCCCGCACAACGGGGTCTCAATGTTCCCCAGCCCTGCTTTTAAACTGCCAGAACCTGTTGAAGGACGGACGTGTTATCCCTCCTTGCCGAGTTCTCGAACTTCGTCTCCCCCAGCGAGTTTTACCGGTGCGAAATCGCGCCAAGGAGTTATTCGACCATGAGACAGCGCCGCTCTCTGTCTGCCGCTATCAGCTTTCTTCTCCCAGGCGTTTTCGCCTTTTTGCTGCCCGGCACGATTCCCGCACCTGCTCAAGCTCAAGACGCTGAATTCGACCGTCTCCATACCTCAGTTCCCGCATTCGCCTCCGCCGACTGCGCCCCGATGGCCGTAGCTCGCCTCACCAGCGATCCCGATGAAGAGAATCTGGCGACACTGCCAGGCAACCTGCATCCCATGGCGCGATCAGAGTTCGACCGCGGAATGGTGCCGGACGACCTGCCCATGGAGCACATCATCATGATGCTGCAGCGCACCCCCGAGCAGGAAAACGCCCTCCAGGCCCGCATCGACCAGATGCACAATAGTCAATCGCCGCTCTACCACCAATGGCTCAAAACGGAGCAGGTAGGTTCCTGCTACGGCGTAGCGGATGCGGATATCGCCCGCATCAGCAATTGGCTTCAGGCCAAGGGCTTTACCGTCGACTCAGTTCCCGCCGGCAAAACGCTGCTTATCTTCACTGGAACCGCCGGCCTCGTGCGCGACACATTTCACACTGAAATCCATTTCCTCAACGTCAAAGGCAAGCAGCACATCGCCAATATGAGCGAGCCGCAAATCCCGGCAGCGTTCGCTTCTGTAGTGGCCGGATTTCGCTCCCTCCACGACTTCTTTCCCAAGCCAACCGCCCACGTCACCGGCCTCGTAAAGCGAGATCCCAAAACCGGCAAGCCCTATTTCGCAACCGGAAAAGACCCGAGTGTGAAAAACGCTCTCGCATCGAAGGGTAAGCCCAATCCTGACGTAACCTACCCCGACACAGGTAATGGCGTCCAACAATTTCTCGGGCCCCAGGACTTCTACACCATTTATAACGAGACTCCCCTTTTGACCGGTACGTCTTGCGGTGGCGCAGCCTGCAACGGAGCAGGTCAAAGCATCGGCGTTATCGAAGAAACAGACGTCTGCAATGGTCAGACCGGTACATCCCCGGATAATTGCAACGGTGCTGACGACCTTAAGGCATTCCGTTCGCAGTTCGGCCTCCCCACCGCCACCGTCAATTACATGTTCGGCATTTCCAACTACTGCACAGATCCCGGCGTACAAGGACCAGCGGGAACTGGCGAGGAAGGAGAAGCCGATCTCGATCTCCAATGGGCCGGCGCAGTGGCGCCAGGAGCTGCCCTTTACTATGTCGCCTGCAACAATACAACCAGTTCATCCGGTGTGGACCTTGCAGCCTCGTATGCGGTAAACAACATGGCCTCCAAGCTTTCCTCCTTCAGCGTAAGTTACGGGCTGTGTGAAAACGTCCTGCCAGACTCACCATGGGCCGCCAACAGCTTCTACAACGCGCTGTGGGAGCAAGCCGCCGCCCAGGGGCAGACCGTAGTTGTCTCCTCCGGCGACAGCGGTGACGACACATGCGACCGGGGCGCTACTGGAGCAACCTCCGGCTGGAATGTGAACGGCCTTGCTTCTACTCCATTCAACGTTGCTACCGGGGGTACCGATTTTTCGGACTCGTACACGAACCATTTCGGAGCTCTGACGGCGGGTGGTACTTACTGGAACACAAACGACACCAAGCCCTACGGATCGGCGCTTTCGTATATCCCCGAGACTACCTGGAATTCGAATTGCGGTAGCACTCTGATCGCAAGCTACTTTTCCGTCGCGAATTCAACCACGTACACCACTGAAGATGTTTGCAACGGCTTTAGTTATGAATTCACAGATGTCGATAGCAGCGGAAGCGGAGGAATCAGTTCAATCTATAGCAAGCCGACCTGGCAAAACGCATATGGTGTTGGTCTGGCGTCAAACTATAGCTCTTCCACCAAGCGCAATCTCCCCGACGTGTCTTTGTTCGCTTCTGCCGGACTTTGGAATCATGCCCTTTTGTACTGCGAGTCGGATCAATCGTCAGGTACTGGCGGCGGCACTACCTGCGACTACAGCAATGAAAGCGATGGCGGATCGATGGCCGCGGGCGGCACTTCGTTTGTCGCTCCTCAGGTCAACGGCTTAATGGCCATCATCAACCAGGCTCACCCTTCTGGAAGTCCTGCACAGCCAACCCGTCAGGGCCAGGCCGACTACACGCTTTACGCGCTCGCCGCTCATGAGTACGGCACACCCAGTGCGGAGAACCTCTCCACCACGAAACCCAGCGTGCTCACCTGCGAGTCGAACTATTTGTCCATCGCTGAATACAGTTCCGTTTTTCCATCCTGCGTCTTCTACAACATCAACCGCACCCCAGTGCAGGCAAAGAGTACCTGTTCTGGCACCGATAGTTCAAATTGCGTCGTGGACGGCAATGACCAGCCATGCGACAAGGGAAGCACCGACTGTTACACCAAGACATCGAGCGACAGCTATGGCATCCTCTCCATTTCCACCACGTCGTTTGAACCCGCCTGGTATCAGAGTGCAGGCTTCAGTGACGCCGTCGGCCTCGGTAGTTTCAACATCGCCAACCTGGTAAATAACTGGACCAGCACCACCTGGCTCACGAAGTTCGCCAGCACCACCGCACTGGCCACCAGCGCCGGTTCCATTGCTTCGTCGGGAACTGCAACCCTCACAGCCACAGTCAAAGCAACCGGCCGCGGTGGAACGGTTTCCCCGGCAGGCGTAGTTGAATTCTTTAAGACTTCCACCTCCGGTACCTTGCTTGGAACAGGCCCGATCGTACAGACCTGCACCGGGACAGGCGCCAGCGCAACCTGCGACGGCGTAGCAACCTACAAAGTGTCCGGTTCAGCGCTCAGCACCGGCAGCAACAGCATCGTCGCTTATTTCGAGGGCGACGGCGCCAACGACGCCGCTTCCACTTCCAGCGCGGTGAGCATCACGGTGACCGGAGGAGGAACAACAGCGCCAACGCTCACATACCCCACACCAGGAAGCACACTCCCCGGTCCCAGCGAGACTTTCAAATGGTCGGCTGTCTCAGGAAGTCAGGGTTACTGGCTCTTCCTCGGGACTACAGGAGTCGGATCGAAGAACCTCTACGACTCAAATCAAACGGCAGCAACTTCCGTTACAGTCATGGGCCTCCTGCCAACC
>Ga0302197_10003802_pt1 | contig 13542 bp, 13 predicted proteins | sample II_Bog_N2_1_FD_193526 | JGI IMG/M metagenome (GOLD analysis project Ga0302197, IMG submission 193526) | Peat permafrost microbial communities from Stordalen Mire near Abisko, Sweden - II_Bog_N2_1 | ecosystem: Environmental > Terrestrial > Soil > Wetlands > Peat | place: Sweden: Abisko...
CGAGAAGACTCGAACTTCCGACCTCTTCCGTGTCAAGGAAGCGCTCTAACCAACTGAGCTACGAGCCCACAAAACGGCGGGAAAAACCAGTATAGCAATCACTCCGTAATCGCGACGATTGTGCCGGGCGAGTTACCCTCAAGCCGGTTGTTCACGAAGATAAACGCCGGGGTGCCATCCACCATCGCCATATCCACCAGTTCGCGCAACCCCTGGCGCACGGGCTCATTCACTTCCTGCACGGCCGTATACGGCGCGAACTTCTTCACCGCCTCCTCATAGGGCCGGCCGCGCCGCAGCAGCGCGCGCGCGACGATCAGATCCGCGGTGCGGGATTGCGGGATCGCCATCTGTTCGCGAATCTCCGGCATCCTCGTCCACGCATTGTAGACATGGGGTACGTTATGAGCGCGCAGGCTATCGAAATATTTCGCAGTCAGCAGTTCGGGATTGCGAATCTCAACGGCGTAGCGCCAGCCGCGCGGCAGTGCCGCGAGAAACGGATCCAGTTTCAACATGAACTCCGCCGCAGTTTCCACTCCCTTCGGACGCAGCGAATTGAACTCGAAAATGATCACGCCCACCTGCTCACGATATGGGCTCAGCGGTCCGAGAAATAGGTTCGTGAAAAGCTCAGCGTCGAGAAATGTCGGATTGTCGAGGCCTGCCAGCGCGCCATAGCGCGGATGCACCGGCCATTGCGGAGTAGTGATTTGTTCGGGCGCTTTCAGGCCCCAGCGGAATGCCGGCGGGGTCTGGCGAAACAGCTTGCTCCAGAGCGTATCGGAAGGGAACTGATAGAACGCAAAATCGCCGCAGACTGCCGGGAACACCGTTGCGTATTCACTCAGGCACGTATCTTCGAAACGTTTCCTCGAAAATCGGCCGCGTACGGTGTAGAGCGACCGCGAATAAATCTGATCGAGCCAGCCTTCGTATTTCCACGAACTGCCGCCGATGCGAACGCCGCGCGCGGCCAGACCGGCGAGCCGATCGCGCAGGCCGTCGCGGTCGAATCCGGAAGGTTCGCTCAAATCGAAGAGTGTGTCCAGAACAGGCGCCCCGCTTTACCAGGCCTGCATCTGGCGGTTATACCAGGGGTCGGCGCCCTCTTCAAAGACACCGGCCGGCGTCACCCGAATCAGGACGGGTGCGGCGCCGCTATTAGTTCGTGGTCGCGTCTCGATTTTGTGGCCACGACCGGAGAGTTCCTGCATGACCTGAGGCGAAATGCGGTCGTCGAGCAGCAAGTCGCCCGGATTCATGGCGTGATTATCGAAGCTCGAAACCAGATGGCGCGTCTGGAACCGCGGCGCTTCGATCGCCTGCTCGGCATTCATCCCGAACAGCGCGGCATTGAAGAGAATCTGGATCAGCGACTGCTCCTGGTTGTCGCCTCCCGGCGTGGAAAGGGCAAACAACGGCTTCCCGTCGGGAGCAGTTACCAGCGTCGGGCTCAGCGTCACGCGCGGCCGCTTGCCGCCAGCCAGTTCGTTCGGGCTGCCGCGCACCAGCAGGAAGCTCTGCGCTCGCTCCGTCAGCGGAATTCCGGTATCGCCTGCAATCACGCTGGGCAGCCAGGCCCCCGAAGGCGTGGACGAAAACATGATGCCGTCCTTATCGATTGTGTCCACGCAGGTGGTATCGTGCGCCATCAGGATATCGTCGATTTTGCGGGCGCGAACGATATCGGCTTTCGAAGGATGAAGCCCGACTTTGCCATCGATCTTGCCTGGCAGGAAATCGAGCGAAGCATCGTGGCCAATCTGCGCCCGCCGCTCTTCCGCGTACGTCATCGAAAGCAGCGTATCTTCGGGGATCTTCACAAACTTCGGGTCGCCGTAATAAGTATCGCGATCGGCATAGGCAAGTTTCAGGGCTTCCACGAGCGTGTGGATATATTCCGGGAGTTGTGCTGCATCGCGGCCAGATTGTAGCCGCTCAGGATATTGAGCGCTTCAATCATGGTGGGGCCCTGGCTCCAGAAGCCGGGCTTGTACACGCGCATGCCATGGAAATCGGTTGAAACGGGGTCTTCCGGCGTCAGGCGAAACGAGGCCATGTCCTCATAGCGCAGCAAACCATTATTGGCTTTGCTAAAGGCGTCGATCTTCTTCGCAATCTCGCCGCGATAAAATTCGTCGCGCACGGCGTCGATGGCAGCGATCCGCGTGGCACCCCCGGCGAGAGCTTTTTTCTCCGCAGCCACCATGGAGCGCAGTGTGCGCGCCAAATCGGGCTGCCGGAAAACTTCGCCCGTCAGCGCCGCATGGCCATCGGGGGCGAAGTGGCGCATCGAACTCGGCCAGAGGGTGAAAAACGGCATACTGTTCTGGATGGATTGCGAGCGCATCTCGTCAATGGCGGTAGCATCGGCGAATTCAAGCGCGGGTTCGACGGCTTCGGCGAAGCTCTTCGTGCCGAAGTCGCGCAACGCCACGAGGGAGGCGTCGGGCAGGCCGGGCACCAGCGCGCACATGATGCCAGCCACCGGCACCATGCCCTTAAGACCGTTCGGCTCCTTTTGCTCCAGGATTTCGCCGATCTGCAGCGGGCGGTTGCGGAAAAAGTCGGCGGATGCCAGCCTGGGCATAGTGCCGACGCCAGCTATGGAGTGGACTTTACCATCCTTCGTGCGGATCAGGATAGGCGCTTCTCCGCCCCAGCCGACGTGCGAATACTCGGTAGTCGCGGCGGCGAAAATGGAAGCTACTCCGGCATCGACGGCATTGCCGCCCGCCACCAGCATACGCATTCCCGCGCCGGCGGCGTAATCGCTGCCAGCGGCCACCGCGCCCCGCGTGCCGCGCACAGGCTGGCGGACAAGCGGTTCCGGCGCACGGCGCTGCGCGATGCCGGTGCCCACTGCGATCAAAACTGCCACTGCCAGCAAGAGAGTCGATTTCATTCACAGCCTTCCTTCTGTAGCGATATGCGGGAGCGCCAGCTTGTCTCCCGCCGGGCTCCGTATAATGATCATAGTCCCGTGCCCCTGCCAAAAGAGCCTGCTAATCTCGCACCTGCCAACGCGGCGCCGCCACGCCCGGAGATGCCGGATTCCGACGACGAACCGATGCTCTATTGTCCGGTCTGTTCGCAGAGGCTAAATGCCCGTAAGTGTAAACTTTTCTGCGCGCAATGTGGATATTACATGAGTTGCGCGGACTATATCTAAGCTTCCGGACACAGTGTGATAAAACAGCCACCTCCCCAAGGTGGTTAACGGGGTCATCCGGCGCACATTGCGTTACAGGACACACCCTCTGCGCAACCGCTTCCACACCTGCAGCCAAAATCCGTATTCTATTAAAAACAATATCTTTGCATCACCACTTGACAAACCTTTATCTTCGGACTTATTATGAGTTGCTCGGTTACGAAATATTCATTAATCAATACACCGGCAGTCAGGTGGGAGTCAACGTATGATGACCTTCGCTGTAGGCGAAAAAGTGGTGTATCCCAACCAGGGCGTTGGGACCATCGAGAACATCAGTGTTCGGTTTTTTTCGCAAAAGCCCGAGAAGTTTTATTTACTCCGGCTAATATGTTCCAGCATGACCGTGATGGTGCCATTTGCAACGGCCCAGACGATCGGTCTGCGAAAGCTTTCCCGCAACGGGGATGTTTCAAAAGTACTCGCCTACCTTTCCGGACCCGATATTGAAAGTTTGTCCGACTGGAAGCTTCGTTTCCGGATCAACAGCGATAAGATGCTGACCGGCAGCCTGCTTCAGATTGCCGAAGTATTCAAGCAACTGGTGCGGCTGCAGGGCGAAAAGCCTTTATCGTTCCGCGAAAAGAAGATGCTCGACCGTGCGCGCGCCATGCTGATTGGCGAAGTCGCGCAGGCACGGGGCATTCGCGAGTGTGAGTCGATCGTCCTGTTGCAGAAAGCGCTGAGTAAGGCCGGTCACGCGTTTCCGGAAGCCGCCTAGAGAATCGGGGCGCGGAACTGACAGCGTGGAGGCAACTCCCGACGCAGCGAGGATGAGTCTTTGTCGGCTTCGCTGGCGCGGGCTATAATGACACTTCCACGCTACCTTTACGACGCGTCTTCTTAAGATGCTTATCGGTCTCATCCTGCTCGCGATTGTTTTCGCCGCCTGTTACATTTTTGTCCACCCTCCAGTCTGGTTTCCTGTCGCCATCACGTCGGCCGCCATGGCTTATGACGGTCAGTTTTTGTGGACTCTACGAATTACCGGCGCCCTGTTCATTGCCGCGCAGTTGATTCTGGCATGGATTGTCTTCAGACGACGGCGGCCTGCGAGCCTGATTCTGGCCTCTTCTGGCGGAGTTCGCGCCAGTTGGCATCGCGGCCGCCGCGATGATTGCCGTTGAGGTGACGCTGGCCGCGCACGGGACATCGCCGCTATCGTCAACAGGCGCGAGAAATCCTGAAATCGTCGAAGTCTACGCGCATCAGTTCGCATGGAATTTCCGTTATCCCGGCCCAGATGGCGTATTTGGCAGGGTCGGCACGGAGTTTATCGCCGACGCGGGTGGGAATCCCGTTGGCATCGATCCGTCCAATGCCAACGGAAAAGACGATATCGTCGCTTCCACACTGCGCATTCCCGCCGGACGCGATGTTCGCCTGCTGCTGCATTCGCGGGATGTGATCCACGATCTTTTCGTGCGGGAACTCCGAACCAAACAGGACATTGTGCCGGGCATGGTGATTCTGCTCGATATTCATGCCGACCGCCCGGGTCAGTACGAAGTCGCCTGCGCTGAACTCTGCGGCCTGGGCCACAACCAGATGCACAGCATTCTGATTGTGATGCCGGCGTCGGAATACGACCGATGGAAGCTGCGGCAGTGAACCGATCCAGCCGCATCTTCAGCACCGATCATCGCGTCATCGCACGTCAGTATTTCTTCCTCTCGCTGTTTGCGGTTGTCATCGGGGTCTGCCTCTCCATGCTGATGCGCTTTCACCTGATCTGGCCGCAGGCGCATGTTTCCTGGTTCGAAAAAATTTGGTCGGTACGCGCCGAAGGCGGCGTGATGACGGAGGAACTTTATCTCTCGCTCATGACGCTGCACGGCACTATCATGGTGTTTTTCGTGTTGACGCTGGCGCCGCTGAATACGTATCTCGCCCTGCCGGAACAACTCGGCTGCCGCGAAATGGCCTTCCCGCGGCTGAACATGCTTTCGTTCTGGATTGCGATTGTCTCGTTCCTGACGCTCCTCGCCTCCTGCATTTTCGATGAAGGCGGCCCCATTGCAGGCTGGACGGCTTACCCGCCGCTCAGCGCCGTCGGCGCGATTTCCGGTCCGGGCGAAGGGCTCGGACAGACGCTCTGGTTCTTCAGCATCGCGATTTTCAGCCTGGCGTCGCTTCTCTCCGCGATGAATATCGTCTCCACCGTGATCGAGTGCCGGCGCCCCGGCATGTCGCTCATGCAGATGCCGCTGACCTGCTGGAACTGGTTCGTCACCGCCATTCTGAAACGTCCTTTCGTTCCCCGTGCTGCTCGCAGCGGGCATTCTGATACTGCTCGACCGCCTCGCGGGGACCAGCTTCTTCGTGCCCGGCGATCTTCTCGTCGCGGAAAAACATCTCGAACATTCCGGCGGCACTCCCCTGCTCTGGCAGCATCTGTTCTGGTTCTTCGGGCATCCGGAGGTTTACATCGCGATCCTGCCGGGCATGGGAATCGTGTCCCATATCATTTCGAATTTTTCGCGGCGACCGCCGTTTTCTTACCGGGCATGCGTGTGGGCGCCGATCGCCATTGCGTTCCTCGGGATGCTGGTCTGGGGCCACCACATGTTCATCGCCGGCATCAGCCCTTATAGCGCGATGACATTCTCGCTGGTCACCATGTCGATCGGAGCGCCATCGGCCGTGCTGACGCTGAACTGGCTGGGCACCGCTTTCAAAGCGGCGCGCCTCGAACTGACCACCGCGATGCTCTTCTGCCTCGGCTTTGTATCGTTATTCGTAACCGGCGGCCTGACCGGGCTCTTTCTGGGCCAGCCGGAAATCGACGCCTACTTCCACGACACCGCATTCGTGGTGGCGCACTTCCACATGATCATGGGGATGGCAGCGCTGTTCGCCGTCTTTGCGGCAACCTTCTACTGGTTCCCGCTGATGTTCGGCCGCATGCTTGACGAACGGCTGGGCAAGTTCCATTTCTATCTGACGTTCATCGGCGCGTATGCCCTGTTCCTGCCGATGCATTTTGCCGGCTTCGCGGGCAATCCCCGTCGCTATGCCGATTTCACCAATTTCGATTTCCTGAAGGCCGTTATGCCCCTGCAGCACTGGATTACAGTGGTGGCATTCACGCTGGGCGGCGTGCAGCTGATTTTCATCGCGAACCTGTTCCTGAGCGTCTGGCGCGGAGTGCGCGCTCCGTCGAATCCATGGTCCGGCCCCACGCTCGAATGGAATCCCGATGCCGAACTGACGGAGGGTGAGCCCTACGCGTATCCGTCCGTCAAAATAGATGTAGCGAACTAATGGCAACCATCACCGAACCAACTATCGGCGCGCCCCCGCCATTGAAACCCGGCCCGCCGCGAGGTGGTGGCGGCGACGGCGGTGGCGACGGCGGATCGGACCAGTCGCGATCCGGGACCACCGCGCGTATTGCCGTTTACATCGGCATGGTCGCGAGCACAATGACCTTTACCGCGCTTTTGAGCGCGATGTTTGTGCGGCGCGGACTGGCGACTAATAACGACTGGCACCGTCTGCCGGTTCCGCCGCTGCTTTGGTGGAACACCGCGGCGCTGCTGCTCAGCAGCGTAGCCATCGATATTGGCCGCAGGGCTTTTCTCGCCGGCCGCCGACGTGAGTTTCGCGTGTTGTGGCTCACCGGAACCGTGCTGGGCACGTGGTTTCTGATCGGCCAGGCGATCAACTGGAAGTTTCTCTCGGATCACGGCTTTTATATGCAGCACAATCCGGCCAGCGCGTTCTTTTACGTGCTGACCTGGGCGCACGCGGCACATGTGATCGGAGCGCTCGGTGCGCTTTATTTCGTGGCTTGCCGCACGCTGTTTTTCCCTTTCATTCCGCTCAATCGCAATGTAATGGAAGTGAGTGCGATATTCTGGCATTTTCTGGATGTGATGTGGCTGATCCTGATGGCGATCTTTGTTTTCTGGACATGAAATGACCTTACACACCTATATCGATGAATACCGCGCCACTCCGGCGCGACGCCGAACCATGGTTGTGGTCGCGATGAACTTTGCACTATTCGCCGCGCTGATGATCGTCATGTTTTACGTCCGCGCGAAATCCACCAACTGGCCGGTACCGTTCGAATTCGGATCGCTGCTCATGGTTGGCGCGATGGCGATGTCCGCCATCTGCGCGAGCGTCTGCATGGCGGTGGGAGCGCACAGCGCGTCGAAGGGTGAGTACGACGAGGCTGTGCGCTGGGTAGCGATTGCGATTTCGAGCTGGCTCATTTTTCTGTTCCTGGAGCTGGTCGAATGGGTGCGGATGATTTATCTGGTGGAACTCGGGCCGAAGACGCCTTTCGGAGGCACGTATCTGGCATTGACCGGAACTCACTGGCTGGCGGTGGTCGCCTGCGGAATCTGGTTCACTTTCGTCGTGGCGGATATACGCCGGCGCGACATACTGGCTGCCGCGCTCTATTCGCATTTTCTGGCGATCTGGTGGCTGGTGCTGGTGATTCTGTTGTATCTGCCAAATATGAATCCGCTGGTAGACCTGTAGGAGCAATCTGAAATACGAACCCGTACTTCGCCTGACAGGTGCTGAGCTAGACGCTCTGCTCAGGAGCGACTCTCCTGAGGCCGTTGCCAGTGCTCTCTATGCAGCGGCTAGGTATGAGGAAGACTGGAATTGGGTCCAGGATCAGTGCCTTAGTGCCTTAACCTCTCCGGAAGTTTCAATTCGATGGGCGGCTGCTACTTGTCTCGGCGATCTTGCGTTCGCACGGCGTCCTCTGAATGTAGAGATGGTAGTGCCAGCTCTTGTAGCGGCCAGCAAAGACAACAAGATAGCAGACCCGGCCTCGTTCACTTTAAGTATGGTGCGACAGTTCTTAATGGGGGAATTAGTCGACCCAGACAACGGCGTCTGCGTCGAGGGTCCGAAAAAGGTGTAAGATCGGGAAATGCAGAAACGGAATCCGCGTTTCTCGCTGATCGGCCGCATTCTTAACGCCCTCCGGCGATTGCTGAAACCAGAAGCGCCGGAGGATCCCTACGCATACGTGATGGCGCGCAAACGGCCACGTCCCGGCGGACGAAGCACTTCAGCGGTCGCCGACCTGCCGGAGTAGACAGCTTCGATATCATGCTTATGATCCGGCATGTCTAATCAACCTTCCACCGACATTCAATCCAGCCTCAACGAAAAACGTCTCTTCCCTCCCCCGGCTGAGTTCAGCGCCACCGCGCACGTTCCTTCCATCGCCGACTACGACCGCCTTTATGAGGAAGCCGATCGCGACCCCGAGAAGTTCTGGGGAGACATTGCCGGTCAGTTGGAATGGTTCAAGCCGTGGACGAAAGTTCTCGACTGGAGCAACGCGCCGTTTGCGAAATGGTTTGTCGGCGGCAAGCTCAACCTTTCGCACAACTGCCTCGATCGCCATCTGACAACGTGGCGCAAGAACAAAGCTGCACTCATCTGGGAAGGTGAGCCCGGTGAAATCCGTACTCTGACGTACCAGCAACTGCATTCCGAAGTCTGCCGCTTTGCCAATGTGCTCAAATCACTCGGCGTCAAGACCGGCGATCGCGTCGCGATCTATATGGGCACTTCGCCGGAGCTCGCCACCGCCGTCCTTGCCTGCGCCCGTATCGGCGCGCCCCACACGGTCATTTTCGGCGGCTTTTCTTCGCAGGCGATTTCGGATCGCATTCACGACTCGCAGGCGACCTGCGTCATCACGCAGGATGGCACCTACCGTCGCGGCGCGGAGATCAAACTCAAGCCGACCGTGGACGTGGCCGTCGCTCAGTGCCCGTCGGTGCATAGCGTCATCGTTTTCAAGCGGACAGGCACACCGCAGAACATGGCGCCCGGCCGCGACCACTGGTGGCATGAGCGCATGGCCATCGCGTCCGACGAATGCCCCGCCGAGCACCTGGATTCCGAACATCCGCTCTATCTGCTCTATACGTCAGGCACCACGGGCAAACCGAAAGGTATTCTCCACACAACGGGCGGGTACGCGGTGGGCACCTACATCACAAGCAAATGGGTCTTCGATTTGCGTGATGAAGACATCTTCTGGTGTACGGCCGATATCGGCTGGGTCACAGGCCACAGCTATGTGATCTATGGACCTCTGCAGAACGGCGCGACTGTCCTGATGTACGAAGGCGGCCCGGTCTACCCGCAGCCCGACCGCTTTTGGGACATGATTGACCGCCACAAGGTCACGGTTTTCTACACCGCGCCGACTGCGATCCGCGCCTTCATGCGTCTCGGCGAACAATGGCCGGCACGCCACCCCATGAAGACGCTGCGGTTGCTCGGCAGCGTCGGTGAGCCGATTAATCCGGAAGCGTGGATGTGGTATCGCAGCATCATCGGCCACAACAACTGCCCGATCGTGGATACATGGTGGCAGACGGAGACCGGTGTCATCATGATCTCGCCTCTGCCCGGCGCCACGCCTACCAAACCCGGTTCCTGCACACGGCCGCTGCCTGGCGTCAAGGTGGAAGTGGTGACGCGCGAAGGCGAGCCCGTGCCAGCGGGATCGGGCGGCTACCTCGTAATCCGCAAACCCTGGCCAGCCATGACGCGAGGCATTTACGGCGATCCGGAACGCTTCAAAGAGCAGTACTGGTCGCAGATTCCCGGCTCGTATTTTACCGGCGATGGCGCGCGGCAGGACGAAGACGGTTACATCTGGGTGATGGGCCGCGTCGATGACGTGATCAATGTTTCCGGCCATCGCCTCAGCACCATGGAGGTGGAATCGGCGCTGGTGGCTCATCCGAAAGTAGCGGAGGCCGCGGTGGTTGGCAGACCGGACGAGCTCAAAGGCCAGGCAATCACGGCGTTCGTAACGCTGCAACTGGGCGACGAAGCGTCGGACCAGCTAAAGGAAGAACTGCGCGCCTGGGTGGGCAAAGAAATCGGCTCGCTCGCCAAGCCCGACGATATCCGCTTCACGGATGCGCTGCCAAAGACGCGCAGCGGTAAAATCATGCGGCGTTTGCTGCGTGAGTTGGCCGCGGGCGGCGAGGTGAAGGGCGATACAACCACGCTCGAAGACCTGGGCGTGCTCGCTAAACTGCGAGCCGATGAAGATTAGAATGGTGCCTGATGTGCAGAAATATCAAGCCGCTCTTTAACTTTGATCCACCGACGACGGAAGAAGAAATCCGCGCGGCCTCGCTTCAGTTCGTTCGCAAAATCAGTGGCTTCACCAAACCATCGAAGGCCAACGAAGGGCCGTTCCTCGCCGCGATCGACGAGATCTCCGGCATCTCAGCGCGGCTTCTTGCCGATCTCGAAACCAACGCGGCGCCGAAGAACCGAGAAGAAGAAGCGGCGCGTTCGCGGGCAAAAGCCGCAGTGCGATTCGGAACCTGATCGCGCTACCAGAGTTTGCACTGCTCGGCCACAGGCCGTACCATGGCGTCGCCCTGCTTGCAGCCAAACGCCGCGTAAAATTCCGGCATATTCTCGAGCGTGGAATTCACCCGGAACTTCGCCAGAGGATGTGGATTGGTAGCCAGCTGCTGCCGCTGCTCTTCCGGACGCTGGTTCTGTGCCCATACCCGGCCCCAGGCGAGAAAGAATCGTTGATCGCCGGTAAATCCATCGATCACTGGCGCTGTCTTGCCAGCCAGCGCCTTGTGATAGGCCTTATAGGCCAGCGTCAGGCCGCCGAGATCGCCCATTGCTTCGCCTGTCACCAGTTTGCCCGTGTGATGCGCGCCTCCGCCAACATCGGTGGTCTCGAACTGATTGGTGACGCATGCGGCGCGTTTTTCGAAGTTGGCCTTATCCTGATCGGTCCACCAGTTCTTCAGGTTTCCGGCCGCATCGAACTTGGAGCCCTGATCGTCGAAGCCATGGCCCATTTCATGGCCGATCACCGCGCCGATCGCTCCATAGTTGAGAGCATCGTCGGCATCGGCCTCGAAGAACGGAAACTGCAGAATACCGGCAGGGAACGTGATGGAGTTTCTCTGAGAGCTGTAATAAGCGTTGACGGTCGGCGGCGTCATGCTCCATTCCGTGCGATCGACCGGCTTGCCTATTTTGGCCACATCGAAGCGCCGCAGATCAAGCTCCACGGAGTCTTTCGCCGCGAGGTACCCGTCGCGCGCCACCTGAACGTCGGAGTAACTACGAAACTTCACGGTGCCGCCGATGCGCGGGTCAAAGGAATCGAGCTTGAGCAGCGCGTTCTTCCTGGTTTCCGGCTCCAGCCAGTCAGCAGTTCGCAGTTCGTCGCCCAGCGCCGCCCGCATGTTCACAATTAGCTGCTGCATGCGGCGCTGGGATTCCGCGGGAAAGTATTTCTCCATGTAAAGCTTGCCCAGTGTGTCACCCAGAGATCTGTCGGCTGCCGCCACGCAGGTTTTCCAGCGCGGCCGCTGCTGCGTCACACCCGACAGAACAGTGCTGCTGAAGTGGAACCATTCGTCGTAAAAAGCCTGTGACAGGTATTGGGCGCCAGCATTCAGGACACGCCACCGCAGCCACGTTTTCCAGGTTTCGAGCGGCGCCGATTCCAATTGCCGGTTAAACGTCTTCAGGAACTCAGGGTTCTCGACGTCGACTGTGACAGATTCCGGAACATTCAGCAGCCGGAACGCTGCGTCCCAGTCATAGGTGGGCGCCAGTTCCTTCACCTTCGCGAATTCCATGTCGTGGTCGGACTGATATGGATCGCGGCGAGCCACCCGCGTCAAAGTGGATTGCGCGAACACGGTTTCGAAATCGAATACCGTCCTGGCTTCTGCCGCGGCAGTCTCCGGGGAGTCTCCCAGTAGCTGCATCATCTTCGTAACGTGCTGGAAGAAGGCGTCGCGAATCGCCTTTGTCGCCGCGTCGTCGCGGAAGTAATAGTCGCGCTCGGGCAGCGAGAGTCCTTCCTCGGCAATGCCTGCGATGATCCTGGTGGCGTCGTTGACGTCGGGCGTGGAGACGATCCGAGTCGGTGTCAGATTTCTACCGAGCTCGGCGCTGATGAGCCACGGAACCAGATCGCGGCGCGTGGAGATTGCGGCAATGCGGTTCAGCGCCGGCTGCAGAGGCCTGGCGCCTGCGGCATCGATCGCGGCGGTATTCATGCAAGCCGAATAAAAATCGCCCAGCCGCTTCCGATCGCCGGTCATGCCGGGCGCCGCCGAGGCATCGAGTATCGTTCTTTCGCGCTCCAGATTGGCGTCCATCAGTTCGGGGAATGTTCCCCACGAACCTTGATCCGCCGGGATCGGATTCTTGTCCGCCCAACCGCCCGTGGCATAGCGATAAAAATCCTGGCAGGGTTTGCAGGTGGGGTCCAGAGTCGAACGGTCAATCGCCCCACGATTACTGGTTTGGCCCGCGCACAATACCGCGAGCGCCGACAATATCAGGATTCTTCGCATATGTTGCTCCAGTTAAGAGCGAGATTACCACAAACATTAATAAAGATGAGAATTCTCAGGCCCTGCTCCCACAAACACCAAAGCGAGGCATCCAAAAATGACAGACGCGGAACGGCGTAAAGCGATTGACCAGGCCCTGGTGGCCATGGACAAGCAATTCGGCAAGGGCACAGTCCTCCGGCTCGGTGCCGACAACACCGTTCCAGTCGCAGTCATCTCCTCCGGATGCCTCTCTCTTGACGTCGCCCTGGGCGTCGGCGGCTTTCCCCGCGGCCGCGTGATCGAGGTGTTCGGTCCCGAATCCTCCGGCAAGACCACGATGGCCCTCCAGGTCATCGCCCAGGCTCAGAAACTGGGTGGCGCGGCCGCCTTTATCGACGCCGAGCACGCGCTCGACCCCATCTATGCGCGCAAGCTTGGCGTCGACATCGATAATCTGCTGGTCTCTCAGCCCGATACAGGTGAGCAGGCGCTTGAAATCACCGCGGGACTGGTCCAGTGCGGCGCCATCGATGTGGTCGTGATCGATTCCGTAGCCGCCCTGGTTCCCAAGGCCGAACTGGAAGGCGAAATGGGTGACAGCCACATGGGCCTGCACGCCCGTCTCATGTCGCAGGCGCTGCGCAAACTCACCGGGTCGGTTTCCCGCACCAATACCTGCCTGATCTTCATCAATCAGATCCGCGAAAAAATTGGCGTGATGTTCGGCAGCCCGGAGACCACCACCGGTGGCCGCGCTCTGAAGTTCTACTGCTCGGTGCGTGTGGATATTCGCCGCACCGGCGCCATCAAGGATGGAGAGGCGATCGTCGGCAATCGTACACGGGCCAAGATAGTGAAGAATAAAGTGGCATCGCCATTCCGCGAAGCTGAATTCGATATTCTTTACGGCGAAGGCGTTTCCCGCGAAGGCGACCTCATCGATCTGGGGGTAGCCAAAAACATCGTGGAAAAATCCGGTTCCTGGTTTAG
>Ga0302197_10003806_pt1 | contig 13535 bp, 7 predicted proteins | sample II_Bog_N2_1_FD_193526 | JGI IMG/M metagenome (GOLD analysis project Ga0302197, IMG submission 193526) | Peat permafrost microbial communities from Stordalen Mire near Abisko, Sweden - II_Bog_N2_1 | ecosystem: Environmental > Terrestrial > Soil > Wetlands > Peat | place: Sweden: Abisko, Stordalen...
TCCGCTACGGGGAAAACCCCCACCAGCACGCCGCACTCTACGCGGACGGCTCTGGCCTCGGAGTCGCAGGCGCAACGCAGCTTCAAGGCAAGGAACTCAGCTTCAACAACCTCGTCGACCTGGACGCTTGCTGGGAACTTGCCCAGGAGTTTGACCAGCCCGCCGTCATCATCGTCAAGCACACCAACCCCTGCGGTGCGGCTACCGGCGCAACGGTCCTCGAGGCTTATCAGAAGGCCCTCGCCGCCGACCCAGTCTCCGCTTTTGGAGGGGTCATCGGCATCAACCGCACAGTCGATGCGGACGCGGCCGCCGAAATCGCCAAGCTCTTCGTCGAAGCCATCGCCGCGCCTGCTTTCACGCCCGAGGCCCGCGAGCGCTTTGCCGCCAAAAAGAACCTCCGCCTCGTCGCAATCAAGGCCGCGCCGGCGCGCCCGGTCGTCAAACATGTCTCCGGCGGCCTCTTGCTGCAGAGCGCCGATACGGGCCGCGTCGCCGAGTCAGAGCTGAACGTAGTCACCACGCGTCCGCCAACAGCCGAGGAACTCCGCAGCCTCCTCTTCGCCTGGCGCGTCTGCAAGCATGTCAAGTCCAACGCAATCGTCTACGCCAAAGACGGCCAGACCCTGGGCGTCGGTGCGGGCCAGATGAGCCGAGTCGATGCCGCAAAATTCGGAGCCATGAAAGCCGTGCTCCCCCTCGCGGGCTGCGTCGCTGCGTCAGATGCCTTTTTTCCTTTCCCCGATGGACTTGAAACAGTCGCTGCTGCTGGCGCAACCGCCGTCATCCAGCCCGGCGGCAGCGTCAAAGATCAAGACGTAATCGCCGCCGCCGACCGCCTCGGAATAGCCATGGTCTTCACAGGCATCCGCCATTTCCGCCATTGATCCTCAAATCTGTGCTACTTGGTAACCAGATTGCAATCGATCTGACACGACATGGAAAGCCAGTTTCCTCTTGACAACCTACTCCAAAAAGCGCAGTTTAATAGAGAGATCCCCCCGGTCACTTCGGTGACCGGGCGCGAAGCCGCCCTTTGGGGCGGCTTCTGCATTTATGAAAGCCGAGATTGACAACAAATATCTACATAGACGGCTTTAATCTCTACTATGGCGCTCTGCGTAACACACCCAATCGTTGGCTGAATCCAGAAACGCTGAGTCGGCTTCTTTTGCCGAAAAACACAATCGGAGAAATCAAGTATTTCACCGCGCTCGTATCCGCCCGCCCCAGCGACCCAGACCAACCAGTAAGGCAGCAACTCTACCTGCGGGCGTTGGGAACACTCCCAAGGGTTTCCATACACCTCGGGCACTTCCTGACACACGAGGTTATGATGGCTCTCGTTGTGCCTCCAGGACAGCCGCAGAGGTACGCAAAGGTCATCAAGACAGAAGAAAAAGGTTCGGACGTAAACTTGGCCACTCACTTACTCCATGATGCCCATATGGGCAGATTCGACGTGGCTGTGGTCGTATCAAATGATTCAGATCTTCTGGAGCCAATCAAAATTGTGCGCAATGAACTTCATAAGCAAGTTGGCATTCTGAATCCGCATCCGAACCCAAGCCGCGCACTTCTACCGCACATCGATTTCATCAAGCAAATCCGCGCGGGGGTACTCCATGCGTCGCAATTCCCTGCCACCCTGACAGACGTGCGCGGGATATTCACTAAGCCCGCAGCTTGGTAATTGCACCCACCTGCTGTTCAGGCGACTTGGAGAAGTAATCTAAACCGCAGCGAGCACGGGCATTTGCCCAGCCGGAAGCAAATCTGCCGCCTTCTGGTCCTCCGCCCAAAGCCATCCCGTAATTGCCTCACGGATGTTCACAAGCGCCTCTTTCTCGTCACCGGCGACGCGTCAAGGCTTCCGGATGCTGTAATCAACTCATGCCCTCCCCGCTCCATCCCCGACCCAACCTGGGCGCACGAGTAGTCGATGTCGCGCGCCAGATGGACTGGTTCCGCGGCCTCCGTTCCGCCGTCGCCCTCTGCGCTCCGCTTGTCCTCGGCGACGTGCTCGGAATCCCCAATCTGGGCTGGGCCTCCCTCGGCGGTTTTGAAGCCATCCTCGCTGACACCGGCGGCCCTTATCGCTCGCGCATGGCCTCGCTTACAACGCTTTCCATAGGTGGGGCGCTCGGTTTGTTTTTGGGCTCCATCGCCGGCGGAAGCCTCAACTGGGCTCTCCCCATCACGGTCCTTTTCTGCTTCATCTGGAGCTATTCAGCCGTTCTGGGGCCACCGTTCGCCGGAGCCGGACTGCTCGTTCAGGTCATCTTCATCTGCGGTATCGGCGCGCCCACGGCAAACCTGCATGAAGCCCTCACGCGCGGCCTGTTTTTGCTAGGCGGCGGCGCTTGGGCTGCAATCCTCTCACTCTTCCTCTGGCCACTCGACGCTTATCGCCCAGCCCGCTTCGCAGTCGGCGCCTGCTACGCCGAGCTCGCTTCGTTCCTAGCTTCCGTAGTTGAACTCTCCAACCGGTCCGAACAACGCCCCGCCCTTTGGCACCGTCTCGCCAAGCACCATCAATACCGCATCCGCCGCGCGGTTGAACAGGGCTGGAAGGCCGTCGCCTCCATCCGCGCCGAGCATCAGACCGAGACAGCCCAGGGCCATCATCTGGTAGTTCTGCTTGAACATGCTGACCTGCTCATCGCGCGCACAGTGGCGCTGGCCGAGCACCTTGAGTCGCAAGCGGAGAAATCCAATTCCGGATGTTCGGATCGCGCCCTTTCCAGCCTTGAGGATCTGCGCTCCGCCGAGCTATTTGTCACCAATCTTCTAGTCTCGTCCAAATTGGTCCGTAAAGGTCAGTCCCCCGCCCTGGCCCAGATCCAACGTCTCGAAATGCAAAAGCTGCCGGCCTCCCTTGAAGCCTGTCTCGACCAATCCGATGCCACAACCCGCTTCCTGCTCGCCCAGGTTACTGAGGCCGCTTCCCTGCTTGAAACGGCGATAGAAAGCGCAGCACAACTCCGTTTCGGCTCCACGCTCGCTATCGAGGCAAGTTCCTCCATCCCAACCTCGGCCGGCCATTCCGTCGGCCAATTTGGCTACGTTTACGCCCGCCTCGCCGAACTGCGCCAGGGGTGGAATGCTCCTCGCGTCCTTGAACAATTGCGCGCAAACTTTAAGCCCCAATCGCTGGCACTGCGCCACGCCGCTCGCGTAGCCCTGGTTTGTGGACTGGATGTCGTCATCATTCTGCTGCTGCACATCAATCACGGCTACTGGCTTCTGATGACCTCGCTCATCGTCCTTCAGCCGCACGTCTCGGGAACTATGCGCCGGAGCATGGAGCGCGTGGGGGGAACGGTTGCAGGAGGCATTCTGGCCGCCGTGCTCGCCGCTACGCTTCACTCACAAATGGCCACCGCCGCTGTCCTGTTTCCGCTTGCTCTGCTGGCCCTGGCGATTCTGCCGGTCAGCTATGCGGCATTCGCATTTTTCCTTACACCCACCTTCGTCCTCGCCTGGCTTCCCTATTCAGGCGATTGGCAACTCGCCCTCATCCGCACCGGCAATACCGTTGCCGGCGCCGTCATCTCCCTGCTGGCCATGCTCTTTTTCTTCCCCTCATACGAGCGGGATCGCGCCCCACAGTTCCTCCGCGCCAGCATCGCAGCCGACCGCCGTTACCTGGCCCAGCTCGCCGAATCCTGGAAGAATCCGGCCCTCGGCCGTTCCCGATCAACACGTCTGCTTGCGAACGCCCGTCGCGCCGCCGGCCTGGCCCACAACGACACGGAAGAATCCCTGGAGCGGCTGCTCGCTGAATCCTGGCCGCGCCGGCGTCCGTTCGCCCAGTTCGTCGCGGCCTTCGTCACCTACCTGCGCCGCTTTTCCCAATCGGTAACCACCCTCACCGCTCTCGATGGCGAGTGGCCATGGAAGCAATCCCTTCGCGTGCAAAGCCGCCTGGAGCTCCTTGATCACCGTCTTCAGTGGCTTGAGGATCAGACCGCCGCCGGAACTCAACCCGTGCAATCTCCCTGGCCTGAACCCGGCTTCAAGGAATTGCAGTCCGCAATTCCGCCGCAAGACCATCCGGGCGAGCGCCAATTGGAGCGGTTGGAACGACAGGCGGAAGTGCTTCAGCGCCAGTTAAAATCCCTCCGAGAACACGGCTGGCTGCCCGGCCAACCGGAGGCCAGCCCACCGCAGTAGTCCAGTAAAACGCTCTCGGGGCTGCTGGGTAATGTCCATCGATGCTGTATTCCGCGCGCAACTGCACTGCAAACAAAATCCAAATAAAGAGTGCATTATCAGCTACTTGAGCCACTAAACCGTGCGAGGTCAACGCAAATTCCAAAAAAACGGCTAACTCTCAACAACCCTGTGCCCTCGTTTGATGAAACTCTCTACAACCGAAACATCTCGAAAAGGCTGCCCGCAAGGTACGTGTCTCAACGAATCGTAACCACAGGTTCAAACCTGTCACATGTTTTGGAACCATTTCTGAAGCCAATTCAGCTATGGAACGCAACCCTCCGATTGAACCATTCACCCCACATTCTTGCCGGCATTCATCCGGCAAATAATCGTATTCCCCTCATTGAATTTCTCCGCGGAATCGCTTGAACGACAGATCAGCGCCGCCGCGTTTTTCCAAAAATCCCGCATTCAGTCATTCCGCCGCGACTATTAACGGGTAAAATCGTCTCTACAGTAGGCAGAGTTCCTCCTAATGGCTGCCTGTGCTGCCTTTCAAGCCTCCCGCACGGGTCTCCTCCCGTCACCCGGCTCGCAGGGCGCGGAATCTTCTGGATGATGAGAAAAAACTTTCATACCTCGCCTTTCTGGCTTTCGATTGCCGCCGCATCCCTGGTCCTTCTTCCAGCGCCCTCGGCTCGTGCACAAGACAAGCCAATTCAACAGCCTGCAGGCACCCCTGCTGCTCCAGTTGAAGGCGCCGCGACGTCTGCGGCCAATGCTTCCACGAAAGATTCGACTGCAACAAGTGCTGACCGGGCGTCTGCGTACTACCATCTCGCGCTGGCAAATATTGACGAGGAAGATGCTGTCTCCGAAGGCCGCCCCGAGCTGATTACGCGCGCCATTGAGGAGTACAAGCTCGCCCTGAATGCCGATCCCGGCTCTGCGCAGTTGAATAACGGACTGGCCGATCTTTATTTCCGCTCGGGACGCGCCCGGGATGCAGAAATGACGGCGCGCAATCTACTCAAGACTTCGCCCGACGACGTGGATGCTCACAAGTTGCTGGGGCGCATTTATCTCCGTCAGCTGGGTGAAGGCCAGAACTCATCTTCTGCTGCTTCCTCGTCATCCAATGTTCTGAACCAGGCTATTGCCGAATACGAAAAAATCGTTGCTCTGCAGCCGAAGAGTGTTGAAGACCGCATGGTTCTTGGCCAGCTTTACACCGTGAAGCATGATGCCAAGAAGGCGGAAGAGCAGTTCCATATTGCGCAGGACATTGAGCCTGAATCGGAAGAAGTCGTTTTGAATCTTGCGCGTCTGTATGCGGAGAGCGGCGACATTCAGCATGCCGCAAAGGTGATTCAGGATGTCCCCGAGGCTGACCGCACTCCCAAGATGGAGTTTGCTCTTGGAGCAGCTTTTGACCAGCTGAAGAATTCCAAAGATGCTATTGCGGCCTATCAGCGCGCTGCGGACATGGATCCGGGTGACGCGCAGACACTGGATGCGCTGGCCCAGGCGCTGCTTGCCGATAATCAACTGGATGAGGCGCTGAAGCAGTTCAAACTGGTTACTGAAGCGGACCCGGAAAACGTTGAGCCGCTTATACACATTGGCGAAATTCAACGACGTCAGGGGAAATATGAAGATGCCCTGGTGACGATTCGCAAGGCACGCAAGATGGACCCAACGTCTCTCGAAGCCGGCTATAACGAAGGTTTGCTGCTGGATGTGCTGGGCCGGTACGACGAAGCGACGCAGACTTACGAGAAGATGGTGGACGCCACTTCGCACGCAAACGGCGCCTATACATCTGAAGAAAAGAGCAGCCGCGGTTTCTTTCTTGAGCGGCTCGGCCAGCTCTATACTGAACAAAACAAAGTAGATCAGGCTATTGCCACCTACCAGAAATTGATTGATTTGGGTGGCGATCAGGCGCTGGCCGGCTACGAAGGACAGGTGGAGACATATGGGGAGGCGCGGATGTATGACCGCGCAGTTGAAATTTCGCGCAAAGCGGTTGACGCGAACCCCAAGGATCCGGACCTGAAGATGATGCTTTCCGGGGCGCTGATTGAGCAGGGGAAGGCCGACGAAGGCGTGGCCATGACGAAAGGCCTGCTGGATAACACTGACAAGGACCGCGCGGTGTGGCTCAAGCTGGCCCAGTTCGACACGCAACTGCGCCGCTGGAAGGACGCGGAAGACGCGCTGGCCAAGGCCGATGGGCTAACCACCAAAAAAGCCGACCGCACGTATCTTCTGTTCCTCAAGGGAGCGTTGGCGGAGCGGCAGAAGCACTTCGATCCGGCGGAACAGTTTTTCAAGCAGGCGCTCGAATTGGATCCCGCTAACACCATGACTCTGAACTATTTAGGGTATATGCTGGCGGACCGGGGCATGCGTTTGCCGGAAGCATTGAAGGACATTCGCAAGGCGGTTGAGCTTGATCCGATGAACGGCGCTTACCTGGATTCGCTGGGTTGGGTTTACTTCAAAATGGGCGAATACGAGCTGGCGGAGGAAAACCTGCGCCAGGCCGTAGAACGCGACCAAACGGACCCGACAGTTCACGATCACCTGGGCGATCTGTATGAAAAGACAGGACGTATACGGCTTGCGGCTTCGCAGTGGGAGCTTTCGCTGGCACAGTACGCCAAGTCGGCAGTGGACGACATTGAGCCGGCGGATGTGGCCAAGGTGCAACACAAACTGGAGACCGCTCGCGTGAGGATGGCGCGGCAGGATAGCGCCACAGGACAGCCGAAGCCGGAGTGAAGAGCAGAGCAGTTCATAGTTCTTAGTTCATAGTTGAAAGAACCCGAAGTACATCTACGAAATGGCTGCACATTGGGGTTGCGCTACATAGCTGAAATGGTCGATCAAGTGGTTACAAAACATGCGAAAGGGTTGAACCTGTGGTTGCGATTCGTTGAGACACGTACCTTGCGGGCAGCCTTTTCTAGATGTTTCGGTTGTAGAGAGTTTCATTAAACGAGGCAGAGGGTTGTTGAGATTTGGCCGTTTTTTTGAAAAACGTGCTGACTCCGCATGAGATAGTGGCTTAACCTCTTGATAATGCGTTCTTTATTCGGATATTGTTTGCTGTGCAATTGCGCACGGGTAGACGCCGGCTACTAGCTCGCCGGGTCTCTGTTGTGACCCCTCGGTGAATGCCTCGGCGGTTCGGTGCGAACAACGAACCTCGTGGGCGATATGGGCGTTTTTCAGGACCGATCCTTTGAACGGGGTCCAGCCCATACTCAATGAGTGCTTTGGCCTGTTCACGTCAACGCACAGTGAAGACCCACCGGGCGGAGATTGGTTTCTGCCTGTGAAATCCGGTTGCCCTTCTCGCCAATCAATTGAAGGCCGCGCACACGCCGAATTCGCGCAATTCGCGTCGAGACCGAACTGCGGCTTACAGTTCGCGAATCGCGGTCACGGGGTTCCGGCGCATCGCTCGATGTGCCGGAAGGTAGGATGCTACCAACGACATTGCTCCCAGGAGCAGGACGACGGAAACTACGGTGATGGGATCGTTGGCTCCGATTCCGTACAACAGCCGGACGATAATGCGTGTCATTCCCAACGCAAACGCCAGTCCTAGCGCCAGCCCGATGCCTGTGAGCCACAATCCCTGCACAAGCACGAGCCGCAGGACGTCCACACGTGAAGCACCTAACGCCATTCGTATTCCGATCTCGTGGGTCCGCAACTGGGTTCGATAGGCCACAACTCCGTAGATCCCCGTTACTGCAAGAACCAGCCCGATCAGCGCGAACATTCCCGCCAGGGCGCTCTCGATGACAGCGAAACTGCTCGCCATCTGGGTACTCTCTCGCATGGAACGTACATCGAAAACCGGCAGCCGTGTATCGATTTCGTGGATGGCGTTTTGCACCGCTGGCGCCAGGCCGACCGGATTTCCCTCGGTCTCCACCTGCACCATCGTCTCGTACCCCTCCTGGAAAAAGCTCATATACACCATAGGCTCCGGTGACTCATTCACGAATGTGTGTGTTGAATTCCTCACAACGCCGACAACCGTGAAAAGGCGGCCCCACACGCGGAGTTTCTTTCCCAGCGGATCCTGCCCTGGCCAGTAGCGCCTCGCCGCGGTCTGATCCACGATGAGTACCCTCGGGGCCTTTTCATCGTCATCCGGTGTAAACTCGCGTCCTTCCAGAATGGGTATATGGAGGGATTCGAAATACCGCTGGGACACCTCGGCATGCACCACCTTCAAAGATTCATGCGGGTGCGGCACATACCCTTCCGGATACGCATCCTCGCCCTTGTGGCTCAGGGTCATCGGAATCCAGTCCGTAAGAGACGCAACCTTCACGCCAGGCAATGCCAACACGCGATCAAGAATCTTGTGACGGATCACCTGTTCCTCGTCGTGGCTGTAGCCGGCAATATTCAGCCCCACGGTCGCAGTGAGAATGTGATCCTGCTCAAATCCGGGATTCGCACCGGCGAGATTCCGCAGTGTTCGCAGAAGTAGCCCGGAGCACAACAGCAGAGGAAGTGACAGCGCGATTTGCGCCACCACCAGCCCGCTGAGCAATTTCCGGTTGCGTGAGCCGCCGGAGATACTTGCAGACTCTGCCTTGAGTACTTCAACTGCCGGCGCGTGGGACGAACGCCAGGCGGGGAGCGCGCCGCACAGCATGCCGGCCAACAGGGACGACACCGCAATCCCGATTACCACCTTATGGTCCATGCTCCCGTTGAGTATGAGAGGGTTCGAATTCGCCGGAAAGAACCATGCGAATGTCTTCGAAGTCCACGATGTCAACACAAGGGCCACGGCTCCTGCGACGATGGAAAGCACCACGCCCTCCATCACCATCTGCCGCACCAGTTGAATTCGATTCGCCCCGAGTGACTGCCGGATCGCAAGTTCACGCCGCCGGGATACAAACCGCACCAGCGTGAGCGTAGCCACGTTCGCGCAGGTCAGCAACAGCACCACAGCGGCGAAGGCCAGCAGAATTGGCAGCGTCGCCGCCATGTATCCGTTGGCGCCGAATGGCGAGCGCCACATAGGATCCAGCGTGATCCGGTTCTCGCCCAGATGATCGTCCGGGAACGCCGCCACTATATGATGCATCAGGGTATCGAGATCCTGGGCTGCCGTGCCAAGGCTCACTCCGGGCCGCAATCTTCCAATTACGTTCAGCCAGACCGCACCACCACTGCGATGCGTCATCCGCCACACATCCGTCCCCAGGGGATCGAGCGTTACCCACAGATCTTCATGGATCCCGGGCATTGCTCCGACAACCCCCTCCGGCGCCACACCAATCACCGTCACAGGATGCCGTGCGATCTCGATCGACTTGCCCACAATTGCCGGGTCTTCGGCATAACGCGTCTTCCAAAGTGAATAGCCCAGGACCACGTTGGGAACAGCATCCGGACGCGTCTCTTCTTCAGCCAGAAAGAAACGCCCCAGCATCGGCTTGATGCCGAGCACATCGAAATAGTTCGCCGACACGTTCGCAATATAGACACGCTCCGGCTGTGCGCCGCCAGTCAGCGTGATCCAATCGTGATGATAGGCAAGTATTCCGGTGAAGGTGTGGTTCTGCTCGCGCAGATCGCGATAGTCGAGATACGAGAAGGGCGGAGTCGGAGAGAAGTTCCGTTCCCCCCGCTGCAGGCTGACAAGATCGGCCGTGTCCCGCGCGCCAGGAATCGGACGCAACATTGTGCCGTCGATCCAACTGAATACGGTGCTGTTGGCGCAGATAGCTACTGCCAGCATCGCCGTCGCGGTGATCGAAAAGCCGGGGCTCTTGCGCAGTTGCCGTAACGCGTAACGGACATCCCGGCCTAGTTGTTCAAGCCACGCCTGGCCCCACATGTCGCGCGTCACATCTTGCACTAGAGGAATATTTCCAAATTCCCGCGCCGCCGCTTGTCGCGCCGTCTCTGCCGTCTCGCCTCGCGCCACTCGATCTGCAATCGCCATCTGCAGGTGCGCATCGATCTCCTCCTGCAATTCGCGCTTGCGCCGCTGAAATCCGAAGCTCGGGAACCACTTCATGACTCACTCTCCTCCGGCTTGACGTACATCACCAACCCAATCGCTTCGACAATCCGCTCCCATCGGCCCAGATCAGAGGTCAACTGCTTTTTCCCCTTGGCCGTGATTCGGTAATATCGGGCTCTTTGATTGCTCTCTGACTGCTTCCACTCAGACTGCACCCAGCTCTGACGCTCCAATCGGTGTAGAGCCGGATACAGTGATCCGGTCTCCACCTGAAGCACCTCTCCGGATCGCAAACGTAAAGCCTGGACAATTCCGTATCCGTGCTGCGGTCCCCATTGCAGGGTCTGAAGAATAAGCATGTCAAGTGTTCCCTGCAGCAACTCAATCCGGTTCTTATACTGGTCTTTTTCGCTCATGGATGTAGACACTCTACTCCCAATGGAGGTAGATCGTCTACTCCGTTTTGTATAGCGCAGCGAGCAGCCTTGCCCACTCAGCAGATTTGAAAGTACGTCAATTCTCAGGACGAGAATTGGTGATTCTGCATTGGCGTTAAATCGCCAAATCACTCGTCAACGGCAAATAAGTAACGAGACGTCGGCAAGTTTCCGCTGATCGGTCAAGGCCTGGCCATCGGCTGATGTCAGCCGTTCCACTTACGCACATGACTCGGCTCTTTGCGGCGGTTCTGGTCTTCTGATGTGCTGTTGAGGAAGGGCCCGTTTCCTGGTCGCCCGATAAGGCAGCGAGAGGCCCGCGGCTAAAGCCATTTTGATAATCAGGCCGGATTCAGGGGCCTTAAAGGCCCCTGCTCCCTCCGGCAGGCCCTCTACGAGCCTTGGTATTTGAAAATTGTAAGGAGCTATAAAAAGCAGGTCCTTCGGCTCCGCTCAGGATGACAGATATGAATAAAGAACTAGAGAAATGCAGGTCCTTCGGCTCCGCGCAGGATGACAGATATGAATAAAGAACTAGAGAAAGCAGGTCCTTCGGCTCGCTGCGCTCGCTCAGGATGACGGGGTACCCTCGACGTGCGGTCGGCAGACGAATGCGCCCCCAACACTTGTGGTTGCTGGGGGCGCATTGACCTCTGACTGGCTGCTACGCTATTGCGTGCCGGCGGCTTGTGAGGCGATGTAGAGATCGACGTTGCTCTTGTCGACCAGCGATGTGCCCGTATCGACAAACACCGGGTAGGGTGAGAAGGAGTCGACGCTGTAGTCCTTGGTGAGTTGCGGGGGCGGAGCGTGGAAGACTTCATCGAGCATCTTGAGGCCCACGTATCCCATGGTGAAGGGCTTCTGGGCAACGGTGGCATCGATGGTGCCGGCCTTGATGCCGTCGAGCGTGTCCTGATTCACATCCCAGGCAATGAGAGTGCGGTCGGTGGCGCCGGTGCGCTTGATGGCGTCGGATACTGGCTTGCCGGAGGCGGAATCGAGGCAGACGAAGGCGTCAATCTTCTTGTCGCCGGTGAGGGCCATGTACTCCTGGGTCTTGTCGAAGGCGATCTTGGGATCGTTTTTGATGTCGACCACTTCGACGATCTTGATTCCAGGCCGGGCGGCGAGGACGTCTTTGATGCCCTTGAGCCGCTCATCGGTATTGGGCTGGCCGGCGATGGTGTATACGACCACATTGCCATGGCCGCCGAGCTTGGCGATGATGCGGTTGCCGCCGAGACGGCCCGCCTCAAGGTTGTTGGTCCCGATGAAGTAGAGGCGCCGGCTGCCGGCCGCGTCGGAATCCATGGTGATGACGGGAATGCCGGCGCTGACGGCCGCGTCGATCTCCGGCTGGAGGACGGATATGTCAGCAACGGAGATGAGAATGCCCGCCGGTTTGGCGGAGATGGCCTTGGCGAGCGCATCCTTTTCGGCCTGGGGATCGTAGCCGTCGGGGCCATCGGTTTTGGCGGTGACCTTGTATTGCGCTGCTGCCTTGTTAAAGCCGGCGGCGGCGGTCTTCCAGTAGGGCAACGCGTTGTTGGCTGAAATGAGGTAGAAGACCTCTTTGTTTGAGTGCCTCTGGCCGCAGCCCAACGTGAATAGAGCGCCAAGCGCCAGTACGGCCAATGCAGTGAATTTCATCGTTTTCATTCCTGCCTCCGGTTCCTGAAGTGAAGTTGTTCCAGCCCTCGCGCGCGCAAATTCGTGCCTGCGAAAGGCGCTCAAAAAATCCGGCTGGATGGTACTCCCAAGGAAACAGCATTGTCCAATCCAATCCGTATGGGCAACGTTATACCACTCGGCTTTGGATGAATGGTGATTGCGGGCACGTTGCTGTTGGTTGGTGGGCGGCGTTTCTGGGACTGCGGTATAAACTGGGCAGAACCGTTGCTGCTTGCATCGAAGACAATGATGACCATGGAAGCCAGTTCGCGTTCCCGGCTGCCCGCGGAGATAGCCGTCCGCGGCGACGCCGATGGCGAGCTTACACGGCGGACGCACGCTGAACCGCCGCATTCTTATCGGACACCGTTTGCGCGGGACGTGGCGCGGATTTTGCATGCGCGCGCGTTTCGGCGGCTGGCGGGGAAGACGCAGGTGTTTGCGCGGCTGCCTGCCGACTCGCCTTCTGATCACTTTCGCAGCCGGCTGACGCACACGCTGGAAGTAACTCAGATTGCGCGGACGCTGGCCGGGGCGCTGGGGCTGAATGCCGAGTTGGCGGAGGCACTGGCGCTGGCGCATGACATTGGGCATCCTCCGTTTGGGCATACGGGCGAGAAGGCGCTGGATCATTGCCTGCGGGGATATGGGCTGAGCTTCGACCATAATCTGCACGCGCTGCGGATTGCGACATGGTTTGAGGAGCGGTATGCGGCGTTTCGGGGACTGAATCTGACGCTGGGGGTGCGGGAAGGGATTGTGAAGCACTCGCGGGATTACGCGGCGAGCGAGCATCCTGAGTTGGGGGAATATTTCCTGGGGCAGTTTCCGCCGCTGGAGGCTCAGCTGATTGACCTGGCGGACGAGATTGCTTACCTGACAGCGGATTTGGATGATGGGCTGGAGTCGGGGATTTTGACGCTGGGGCAGGTGCGGGAGGGCGTGCCGCTGTTTTGCGGTTTTCACGATGCGGTGCTTCGGGAATACCCGAATGCGACGGTGAAGATCAGCGTGAGTGAGACGCTGCGGCGGGTTTTGAATGCGCTGGTGACGGACTTGATGCAGGAGGTGCGGAGGCGGGTTGATGCTGTCGGGGCTGCCACGCTTGAGGATGTGCGGAATGCGCAGGAGCGGATTGCTGCGCTTAGTCCAGAGATGGAGGCACAGCGGGCGGGGGCGAAGGAGTTTTTGTATGCGGGACTTTATAACAGTCCCACGCTTGAGGAGGCGCGGGCGCACGCGACGGAGAT
>Ga0302197_10003811_pt1 | contig 13528 bp, 7 predicted proteins | sample II_Bog_N2_1_FD_193526 | JGI IMG/M metagenome (GOLD analysis project Ga0302197, IMG submission 193526) | Peat permafrost microbial communities from Stordalen Mire near Abisko, Sweden - II_Bog_N2_1 | ecosystem: Environmental > Terrestrial > Soil > Wetlands > Peat | place: Sweden: Abisko, Stordalen...
ATCTTTCAGGAAAATAGCCGGACAGTAGTGTGAGGAGGCATTGTTTCTGAGTGGATCGGGTTGGCAATCTCAGTTGGAGGGGACCCTTGGAGAGCTTGAGCAGTGGGGGTGCACGGAGGCGGACGCGGCGGTATTGGTCTTCTGAGAAGCGGTGCAAGATTGTGGAGGAGACGTTGATCTCGGGTGTATCCGTGGCGACGGTGGCACGAGCGCATGAGTTGAACGCGAACCAACTATTTCGCTGGCGCAAGCTGTATCAGCCGGGTCTGCTGGGCAACGATGTGGGTCGGCCGCGGATGTTGCCGGTGACGCTTTGCAGCGATGGAGCCGGCGCAGCGCTGCTGCCAGGCACGCTCTCTGAACTGCGGGCCAGCGACTCGTCGCCCATGCCGTCGGATCACGCGGGTTCGATTGAACTGACGGTCGGCAAGGCGCAGGTGCGGATCGCCGGAGCTGTAGATGCGGCAGCGTTGTGCATTGTTCTGGAATGGCTGCTCCGATGATCGCTCTTCCGGCGAACACGCGCATCTGGATCGCGGCCGGAGTGACCGACCTGCGGCGCGGCTTCATCGGCTTCTCGGCCCAGGTCCGGTCCGGCCATGTCTTCGCTTATCGGGGGCGGCGCGGCGACATGGTGAAGCTGCTGTGGGCCGATCACGCTGCCGGACCTGGACACGTTGGAGCCTGCGGCGTTGAAGGCGCTGATCTTGTCGCAGCAGTAGGAACTGCTCTCGCACCGCAGCGAGATCGAGCATCATCAGCTACTGATCGCCAGGCTGCGGAGGATGCAGTTCGGGCGCAGGTCGGAGAAGGTCGAGCGCCAGATTGCCGCCCCGTCCCATCGACCGCGGACTCGCCGGCCCCGGGCTGCTGGCCCATGTCCTGACGGCCAAGTTTTGCGATCACTTGCCTCTTTTTAGTCCGATATCGATGCCGGCGAGGGCGTCGACCTCGACCGTTCGACGCTGGCCAAGTGGGTCGGCGAGACCAGCAGCCTGGTCGCTCCGCTGGTCGAAGAGCTGCGCCGCTATGTTCTGTCCGCCGAGAAGCTGCACGCCGACGACACGCCGGTTCCGGTGCTCGCTCCGGCAACGGCAAGACCAAGACCGGCAGGCTCTGGACCTATGTCCGCGACGATCGGCCAGCCGGATCCGCGGACGCTCCCGCCGCATGGTTCGCCTACTCGCCCGATCGCAAGGGGGAGCATCCGCAACGGCACCTGAAGGACTTCAAGGGCATCCTTCAGGCCGACGCGTACGCCGGGTTCAACAAGCTCTACGAGGACGGCTCGATCTGCGAAGCGCCGTGCATGGCCCACATCCGGCGCAAGTTCTACGACCTGATGGAGGCGCAGCGTTCGCCTATCGCCACGGAAGCCGTCGAGCGCATCGCACCGCTCTATGCGATCGAGAAGGAGATACGCGGACGCTCTCCCGCCGAGCGACAGAAGGTCCGCAACGTCCGCGCCCGGCCCTTGCTCGACGCGATGAAGGTCTGGCTTGAAGCCTCGCTGCCGAAGCTCTCGCGCAAGTCCGACAACGCCGCGGCCATCCACTACGCGTTCGCCCGCTGGGACACGCTCATGCGCTACCTGGACGATGGCCGCATCGAGATCGACAACTCCGCCGCCGAACGTGCCCTCCGCGCGGTCGCCGTCGGCCGCCGCAACTATCTCTTCGCCGGTTCCGATGCCGGAGGAGAACGCGCCGCCGTCTTCTACTCGCTCGTCGGCACCGCCAAGCTCAACGGCCTCGACCCCGAAGCCTACCTGCGCGAGGTGCTCCAGCGGATCAACGACCACCCTGTCAATCGCATCGAGGAGTTGCTGCCTTGGCACATCGCAAAGAACCCTCCAATCGCAACCGCAGCGTAAGCAAGAGCGCCGTCGCAAACGACCCGATCGCAGAGATGCTGCCCAACCTCGCCGAGTTCCTCGACGATGGCTCGATCACCATCGGGATACTCGAACCAGTCGGCTGCGTCGCCACCGCCGCCGATGAAAGTACCTGTCTTGCCATGCTCAAACGCCGCAAGAACGAAACCCTGACCCAGCTGATGACCCGACTCGACTACGCCATCGGACTCGCACTCACCGAAGATATCTTCACCGACGAAATCAACGGACGACCCTCACGATAAACCGTCCACATCAAGTGTCAACTGGATGGCAAGAGCTGAAATCTGGTATTGAGTTGTCGTTTCTCGAGAACCTTCCAGCGCTTCTCGCCCCTTCATAAGTATCTCATCTAGAGCAACCTACCTGTTGCTGTATGCGGAGTGGGGAGGTTCTGTGGAGTACCGTTTTCCTTGGCAGAAAACGGACATCAATGCAACGCCTCCCTGTACACCTACAGGGAATTTGCTCTAAGCAACGGTGTTCCTTTGTGAGCGCGAACGCCCGGAGCTTGAGGCGGCGTTTCGATGCGATCCGACCGCTGTTTCAGAAGTCGCCTCTGAGAGCTGTTGCCACATCCGTCTCGCCGAGAGCGCTGGATCATTGACGATGGAGCCAGGCAGGCGGCATGCCACCGCACAGCGCCCATCCGCTAAAGCGTCGAACATCACCATGAGATCGGCCTCTGAAGGCCCGACCGCAACTCCGAGTCCGCCCGCTGCCTCTACCATCGAAGGGTGCGATCCGTGGACTACCGGTGCTCCACAGAGTTGAGCCTCAACCAGTGGCATGCCGAAGCCTTCGTAGATCGATGGCATCAGAAAGACTTCGCAACTCGCATACAACGCGGGCAGATCCTCACTCGGTACAAAGCCCAAACGTCGAATCAATCCGCTTTGCTCGGCGTTTGAAACCGTCGACCGGATGCTGCTGTCGCGCCAGCCGTCCCCACCAACGAGCGCCAAAAGCGGCAAGTCTGCACCACTGTTTCTTCGGTTTATATAGGCGGTGATCAATGCGGCCAGGTTTTTCCTTGGCTCCAATGTTCCTACCGTCAGCAGGAAGCGCTCGGGCAATTTATATTTTGCAATGACATGAGCGCTTTCGAGCCCTGTGACGGATCGAAAGCGCGAAGAGATCAAAGGATGGATGACCGCATCTACTTTGCGACCGTACGTAGATTCGACGTCGGAGGCAGTAGCGCCCGAGACTGTGACGATGCGGTCCGCCACTCGAACTGCTCGTGGCTGGAGTAAGCGCCTGCTCCATCGAACCAATCGCGCCTGCGTGTGGGGCACGAACACCTCTGCCAGGTCATGCACCGTGACTACTGTTGCAATTCCACGGAGTCTGTAGGGGGGAAGGTATCCGTTGGTCCCCCAAAACGCTTGTATGTTGCTCTTCGTTAGCGTTCGTCCCAGCTCAAACGTATGCCAAAGCGGTCCACGCCATTTTGTTGGCGCGGCGTTGACGGTTACGTTGGGCATCCGGTTAAAAACAACCGTTGTGTTTCCGAAAAGTGTGAATTCAACCTTCGGATTTTGCTCGCACATTGCAAGGAGTAGTGTCGACACATAATTGCCCACTCCCGTCCGGCCCGGTCCGAGTGGAGAAGCGTCTACGCCAACGTGCAACAATGGCTCGCTCATGCGTTTGATCTTATATTATTTTGCTTACCATCCCGGCCTAACCCAATGAATGTGTGAGCTACTGTCTTGTCCCTGAAGTTGGAAGCACAAATCGGACCTGAATTGAGTGTGGGGCGGTAGCGAAATACGGGGATTCTATCCGCGGGCAAAATGCATCTATGCTGGGTCGAACTCGAGTTCCGGCGGGCGGTGTCCGCTGGTCGTCGATCCGGCGTTGGGCGCGAGGCCGATGGCATCGACGACCGGTCCCAGCGCGAGGGCTGCCATCAGGAAGAAGGCCAGGTGGAAGTCCTGCAGCTGGGGCACGGCTGCGGAATGGCCGCGGGCGTGGGCGATGAGCCGCAACGTGATCGCGCCTACAGCGATTCCCATCCCGAGGCTGAGCTGCATCACTGCACTCAGGAACCCGTTGGCACGGCTCATCTTCTCCGATGGAATCTCGGTATAGGCGAGCGTGGTCATGCAGGTGAACTGCATGGATCGGAATGCGCCGTGGAAGAAGAGCAGCGCGACGATCACGATGGGAGGGGTTGAGGGAGTGAACATGCCGCACAGCACAATCGATATGGCGGTAATCGTTCCGTTGACGATGAGGATGCGCCGGAAGCCGAAGCGGCGGAGCACCTGGATGACCACGGCTTTCATGCTGAAGTCGCCGGCAAAGAGCGCGAGCAGATATAGGCCGGAGCGGAAGGCGCTGAGGCCGAAGACGATCTGGAACATGAGCGGCAACAGGAATGGCAGCACAGAAACAGCGATGCGGAAGGCGCTGGCCCCATAGATCGACAGCGCGTAGGTTTTGAGCCGCAGCGATTCCAGGTCAATGAAGGATGTGGCTGGTTTGCGGCGAGCTGCAAGCAGAGCCAGTCCCCCGCTGAGCAGGCTCGTGGCGAGGATCAGCGCAGGGAGCTTTCTGTGCCCGCCCTCGGCGCCCAGCTTCTCCATTGCGTACACGGTCCCACTTGATGCTACGCCCGCCAGCAGAAAGGTAAGCCAGTCGAAGGGGTGGGTCTCGCCGGTGCGAACATTCTCAATCCATAGCAGCGTCAAAGCAAGGGCGGCTATACCGACGGGCAGATTGAGGAAGAATATCCAGTGCCAGCTCGCGTAGGTGGTGATGAACCCGCCGAGCGGCGGGCCAAGGACGAGCGCCGTCAGCCCGGGCCATGTAATGTAGGCGATTGCCTGGGTCAGCTTATCCTTCGGCGTGTTGCGCAAGACAATCAGCCGCCCGACGGGGACCATCATTGCTCCGCCAAAGCCCTGCAGGATTCGCATCAGCGTGAATTGCGTGAGCGTGTGGCAGAGTCCGCACAACAGCGAGGCCAGGGTAAAGATCCCGATGGCTGTGGCAAAGATGGTCCGCGAGCCGAATCGGTCGGCCACCCAGCCGCTGATTGGAATGAACACGGCAAGGGTGAGCAGGTAGGCGGTCATGCCGATGTTCAGATTGACTGCGCCAACGTGGAAGCTGCGCGCCATCTGCGGCAGCGCCGTGGCGATGATGGTGCCGTCCAGGTTCTCCATGAAGAACGCGGCCGCAATCAGTGTGGTGACATAGATTGGCGGCCGCTTCATCTTAATAGTTTACGAAACTATTTCTGTCACATTTGCGGTGCCCGGTGGTGGCCCAGGGGATATAACTGTTAATCGACTTGTTTCTCTAGTTTTGGAGGGCACGATGAAGAAGCTGTTGAGTCTGTTGGTGCTGGCCGTGTGTGCGACCGCGGCGATGGCGCAGGGTGCTCCGCCGCAGGGCGGCGTGGATCAGCCGTACACGATGGAGTATTACTACAAGACGCAGTGGGGCCATCAGCAGGAGTTTCTGCAACTCTTTCTGAAGAATCACTACCCATTGCTGCGCAGGATTCAGGACACCGGGCGAATCCTTGCGCTCAAGATTGAGACGCCCGCCAATCACATGACCGAAGAATCCCGTTGGGACTATCGCGTGACCGTCACCTACAAGAACTCAACTGTCGCGACCACTGAAAATCCCGAGGAAGAGACGATCATCCACCAACTCTATCCCGATCAGGAGAGGTACACGCGAGAGGAGCAGCATCGGTTCGAGATTTTGCTGTCTCACTGGGATCTTCCGGTGACGGACATTACGCCGGGCACTCGGAAGTAAGAACAACGGCGTCCTGCACTTGACCTGTGTCTCTCCTGTGCAGGTCGCGAAGTTGCCCGGCGATCTCAGGCCACACGGAACATAAGACATAAGGATAGGATTCATCATGTTGAGCAGGTCTGTCGTCTTCACCCTTCTGCTGGTTTCGTGCATCGCGGGACCCCTCTCGGCGCAGTCGGCTACGAACCAAGGTGCGGCCTCCCCGTTTGAAGGCGATGCCTTCACCATGTCGGCGCCGGCCATGCTGGCTGCCTCCGCGACCATACTTCCGGACAAGCTCTCCGACGTCACCATCCTGTACGAAGAGGCTGACTACCGGATGACGGACACCGGCGCGCTGACCTACACGCATCGCCTGGTGTACAGGATCGAGACGCACAAGGGCGTGGAGGGCTGGGCAGAGACCTCGATCGACTGGGACCCCTGGTACCAGAATCCTTCGCAGCTCCATGCTCGCGTGCTGCAGAACGATGGCACCTTTGCCGAACTGGATCAGAAGACGGTGACCGACGCCGCCGTGAACTCGGACGAGGAGGATACCTATACCTCTGCTCGTCAGCGGAAGGCTCCACTTCCGGGGCTGGCGGTTGGCTCCATTGTGGAGGAGGTTGTGTCGGTTGAAGGCAAGAAGCCCTACTTCGCCGGAGGATGTGTCTATCGCTACTACTTCACAGACAATGCGCCGGTCGAGCGGCAGAAGATCGTCGTCGACCTGCCATTGTCGATGCCATTTCAGGACCGCATCTCGAATCTGCCCCAGCTTTCCGTCACGCGTTCGGAGGCCGACGGCCGGCGGCACATTGTGTATGCGCAGGGGCATCAGGGCGCAACCGTCTGGGGCGATATCGATCTTGCCAGCACCACCACACCATTGCCGGTGGTCGAGTTCGCCACTGGCTCCTCCTGGGCCAGTGTTGCCCACGACTATGCGGAACTCTCGGACCCGCAGATTCTTACCGACCAGGTGCAGTCTCTACTGCCTGCCACGCCTGCCGCCACGCGCATTGGGCGCATACAGCAACTGGTCCAGCGTCTGCACAGAGAGGTGCGCTATACCGGCATTGAGTTCAACGAGGCGCAGCTGGTTCCCGAGCCGCCATCGGAGGTGCTGAAGCGGCACTATGGCGACTGCAAGGACAAGGCGACCCTGCTGGTCGCGATGTTGCGGGCCGCGGGAATCCCGGCGAATCTTGCGCTGCTCTCCGCGGGCACGGGAATCGATGTCAACCCGGAACTGCCGGGCATGAATCGCTTCAATCACGCCATTGTCTATGTTCCCGCGGCGGACAGCGATCCGGCGCTTTGGATCGACGCGACCGCAGAGTTCAACGCGGTCGGGACGCTGCCCTATGAGGACGCAGACCGCCTCGCGCTGATTGTTGCCCCGGGTACTACCAAGCTGACCTCGACTCCCGCGCCCAAGCCGGAAGACTCTGTGCTCATCGAGACGCGTACCTTCCACCTTGCCGATCTTGGCCCCTCGCAGGTGGTCGAGACCTCGGAGACGCAAGGCAATGTTGATGCGTATTATCGTTCGCGGTATGGCAGCGCAACCACGAAGGCCCTGAGCGATGACCTGGAGAACTACGCGCAGAATGCGTATCTAGCAAAGGCGCTGACGAAGATTGACCACAGCGACGGCGCCGACATGATGCAGCCGTTCCATCTGACGCTCACCGTTGACGGCGCACGCCGCGGCATTACCGCGCTGGACGATGGTGCAGTGGCCATCTTCCCCACTAACACGCTGAACGACCTGCCCAAGTGGATCAAGACAGCGGTGACGCCGCTGCCGGATACGGCGACTCCGGAACAAAAGCAGGAGCGTGCGCGCCAGGAGGCGCAGCGCAGCCCGACGTACCACATGGAGCCCTTCATCTCCGAGCAGCGGTACCGCATCGAGTTGCCGCCGGGCTTCATCCTGCGCACCCTGCCGCAGGACCGCACCACGCAGTTGGGTCCGGGCAGCCTGACCGAACACTACGCGCAGGCGTCTCCCAGCCTGGTCACCGCCAGCCTGCGCTTCACCGCGGGCAAGTCTGTTCTGACTGCGCAGGAGGCTCTGGACATGCGGCAGGCCGTCACGGAGGCCTATCAGCGCGAGGTCATCGAGGTGGTCGTCGAGCCGGCGGGGGCCAAGCTGCTGGCAGATGGCAAGATCAAGGAGGCGCTTGCGGCCGATCAAGCAGTCATCTCGCAGAACTCCGCTTCCGCGCTGGCGCATGTTCGGCTGGCCCGCGCGCTGCTCTCTGTCGGCGTGGGCGACATGGCGCGCACGGAAGCGGCGCGCGCCGTTGCGCTGGATCCAACCTCGGCCGCCGCGCTTACGACTCAGGGATGGGTGCTGGAACACGATGTGCTGGGCAAGCGGTTTGGCTCCGGCTTTGATCGCGAGGGGGCGATCGCGGCCTTCCGCAAGGCCCAGCCGCTCAACTCCGAGGACTTCGATCCTCGCTTCGACCTTGCCATCCTGTATGAGTTTGACGCAAACGGGGTTCGCTACTCTCCCAACTCGAACCTGCCTGAAGCCATTGCGCTGTATCGCTCGTTGATCGACACGGAGAAGAAGAAAAACTCCGCGCAGGTGCCGCAATACCGCGTCAATCTTGGCTACTCGCTGCTCTTCGATCACCAGTACAAGCAGGTGGACGAGTTGCTACAGGATATTCCGGCTGGCATCAACCACTCGACTCTGGCCATTGCGTCCGCGGTAGCACAGAAGGATCCGGCTGCCGGCGTCGCTATTGCCGATCATCTGAACGTTAGCGCGGAAGACCGCAACAAGGGACTGCTCTCGGCCGGCAGCTATCTGGCGCAACTCGGCCTCTATCCGCAGGCATCGGCGATTCTCGCCTCCGGCATCGAAGGGCAGAAGGATGCTCCGGCGACCGCGCGCCAGATTGAGATCTATCGCAATCTGCAGCGCGTCCCGCTGAAGTCACCTCCGGTTACTTCGCCCGAGTCCATCGTCTTCAGCGCGATGAACACGATGATGAGCGGTGCGATCGATCGCAAAGCCATGGCTGCGGAGGTCACGCCGCATGCCTATCCATCGCAGGCTGCCTTCGACCGCGACATTGACAAGGGGGTCCAGGATGCGGGCTTCCTGCCTGCGCTTGCGGAGAATACCGGCATGTCGGAGATCGTGCTGCGCGACATGATCCTGGGTGGTATGTCGGTGAAAGCGACGGGCTCCGATGAGACGGGGTATCGCGTCCTGTGCCAGTTCCTGGGCGACTCCAACAACTTCTTCGTCGTCAAGGAGGACGGCACCTACCGAATGGTTGCCGATGGATCCGAGAGCAACGATCCCGAGGTTGGGCAATATGTCCTGTACGCACTCGACCACCAAAAGCCTGCGCTGGCGAAATTTCTGCTCGACTGGAAGCGCGAGTTCGAGCATCGCGGCGGCGGAGACGATCCCTTCGTGGGCGCGCTGCTGCCGCGCTTCTGGACCGTGGGCAGTACCCGCGAAGGCGCGGATTCTCCTGAATCCATGCGCATTGCAGCGATTGCGCTGCTGGCGGGTTCGATGAACCTGAAGCCGGAACTGGATCGCATCGTTCCCATCCGCGACAAGGCCACCGGAGCGCGTCAGGTCGATCTCGATCTGCTGCTGGCAAGCGGGTACGTGGGCTCGGAGCAACCCGCTTCCGCGCTTCCCTACATTGCCGACTTGCTGCAGGAAGAGCCGGACTCGACCACGGCACTCTCGCTCGCTGGCCAGGCCTATGCAATGAATGGCGACGCCAAGGCTTGGAAGGATATGCTTGCTCCTCGACTTGCGCGCAAGTCCAACGACCCGGACCTGCTGCGCCAGCAGATGCGGATGCTGACCGCGCAGCATGATTACGCCGGCGCTCGCGCTGTAGGCAAGACCATCTTCGACTCGGGTCATGCCACGGGCAGCGACTACAACAGCTATGCGTGGCTTGGACTCTTCGACAACCATCTGGGCGCGGATGTGACCGATGCGGCGCAGCAGGCCAACACGATCTCCAAGAGTGGCAGCTTTGCGGACCTGCACACTACGGCCTGCATCTACGCGGCGCAGGGTAAAGTGACGGAGGCGCAGCAGGTGCTGACCCAGGCTATGACGGCCGGCAATATGTCGCAGCCCAACTCCGAGGTCTGGTACGCGCTGGGATTGCTCTATGAAGATTACGGGCTGAAGGATGCCGCACTCGCTGCCTATCATCGCGTGCAGGCGCATCCGTTCGATGACCACACATTCATCGATGCGGAGTCGACTTATCTGCTGGCGCAGAAGGGCATCGAGCGAGTTGGCGCCCCCCGCGCATCCGTGAACTAGCTGCGCGGCAAGACAATCTTCTGTGGAAAGAATGCAAGCCAACGGGGGAGCGTTCGCTCAGGAGGCGCCTGTATGTCATTGATATGTCGCGGTTTGTTTCGTTTTTCTTAAAAATTACCGAATTGCAATACGAATTGGTTATACTCGAACAACTCCAGAGAAAACATTCCGGCAGGTTCATCCGCTCGGCTATGCCTCTTGCACAACTGATACGACTTGGCCGAGCCTTGCCATTGAAGCCTGCGGGAACGTACCGAAAATGAGCGTGACCTGGAATGGGCCGCCCTGTAATGGACTCTGCAAAAACGACTTGCCATTGTACAACTGAAGTGTCATCCCCCTTGGCTAATTGATCGTATATGGTCGCCGTTAAGTGTCACCGGGCCTTTGTCAAAAACTCTCCTACTAGACAACTGCTTTGGACGCTTTGCAGATTTTCCAGCATGGAGCGCATCATGTCTCAGTTTTCCGCAACACCTGCTCTCTTCCAGCTCCAGGTCAAGAACGGGCAAATAGTCAGTTCCTCAAAGCTTTCTGCATCGGTGCTGACCTTGGTCATGGTCTGCCTGTTTGCGGCGTTGAATCTTCGCGCCCAGACAGTGATCGCCATTCCCGCGGCATCGGGTGGCGGGATCCAGTCTGCGCTGCCGACGGGAACGAATGGGCACGTCTTTGGCGTCAATCTTGACGATGGCGCGCTCTATCTCAACGGTCAGATGTCGGCAAATCTGCTGGCTGCCGCGGCAGGCTCATTCCAGCCGCAGATGTGGAACATGGCGTCTACATGCATGTCAGGAACTACATCGACGTGGGTGGACACCAACCAGTGGTCTCCGCAGCCCGCCAACTTCTGGCAGGGAGCGACATATCAGGTGGTGTATGGAGCGGATACCGGCGAGACAGGAACAATCACATCCAGCGATCCAGCGAGTGGGTCCAACGGGATTACACTTCATGGAACATGGGGAACAGGCTGCTCGAACGGCGATCTGATGATCGTGCGTTGCACGTCGGCGCTCAGCACTTGCGCTGGCGGGTACACGCCGGCAGCGGCGACCGCGGGAGGATACTTCGGCGTGAGCAGCACGGCCAATGCGTCGTTCGAGACGACCGACCTCTCGCCGTCGTCTACCGCTCCGCAGGCCCTCAAGATGGTCGCGCCGAACCAACTCAATATCCAAGCTGATCAACCGGCGCTTGGGAATGTTTGGATCAATCTCAACGGGACCTATACGTTGAGCTTTCGGGCTAAGGGAACGGCCGGAACTCCCACCATCGCGTATCAGGTATTCCGAATTGGCGGCACATATTTCACCACCGGGACAGTGACTCCCACAGTTAATGCAACTGCCGGAGCCGGGTGGACGAACTACACTGCGACGTTCACAGCATCTGAGACGGGCTCTCAAGTGACCCAAGGGGTCAATGTGACGTTGACAGTGGCCGGCGGGACGGTCATTGTGCAGGACCTGGCTCTCACTGAGGCGGGAACGGGCGGAAACACGACGGCATTCCGCAATGCCTACTATCAAAGGCTCCAGGCACTCAACCCGGGAATCCTGCGGTTTATGACCGGGACCGTCTGGGGCTGCACGGTCGAAAACGTCATGCTTCCCTACGAGTCGCGGGCGATGTGCGGAGCGAGCACCTGGGGTCAGTATGGCGGAGTGGTCGATTATGGCTTGCCGGAGTTTCTGAACCTGGCGAAGGCTGTGGGTGCCGATCCATGGTGGACGTTCTCCGGGTATGCCACGCCGGCGGACATGGCGAACCTTGCAGCCTACTTGTCGGGAACGTGCGGCAACGGGAATGCGTACACGACGATTCGCTGCAACGAAGGACAGACGATACCCTGGACCTCTGTGTTCAACCATATCTACCTGGAGATGGGCAACGAGATCTGGAATGGACCCAACGGGGAAAACCTGTATGCCAATCAGGGACTGGTCTATGGAGGATTGGTTGGCACCAACACGGCGGCCCTCCGTGCTTCAAGCTTCTACAACCCGAAGATGAAGATGGTAGCTTCCGGTTTCGTGTTGGAGTCGGATGGTAACGGCGGCTGGAACCAGAATGTGTTGACCGCGGCTTCAGGGGTCAGCAACGGATCTCCGGATTACATCGACGGAGCCCCGTACATCTTCAACATTCTTACCGACACCAGTTCCAATGCCAAGATCTTCGGCCCCATGTATGCGGAAGCGTCCAACTACAACTCTATTTCGACAGGCGCGGGCGGCACGGGCTATACATACTTCCTACAGCATTACTCGAACGCAAACTACGGCGTGCAAGGGGCGGTCTATGAGACGAACCTTGGCACCCAATGCGGGCTGGCTGGAATCACGCAATCGACCATCAACGGAGTCGTTGCCGGGGTGGGCGCTGGCCTGGATGCAACGCTGAATATGCTGCTCGGAGTGCGCGATGCAGGTGTGCTGGTACAGAACGCCTTTGCGTTGCCGGAAGACGCCAACGCCTTTTATACAGCGACCAGCACAACGGCAGGCAGTTGCGGCACCTCGAGTTCGCTGAAGTCTCCTCTCTGGGGTATCAATCGCGCCATGCCAGGGCCGACGAACGCAAGCGTGGTGGACAGGCCATCCGGCATTGCGCTGAATATGGTCAACGCCGCCATGCTGCCGAATCTGCTTGCCGTCACGCAGACGGGAACCCCGACCTACAGCTCACCGGCGGCGCAACCCAACCCCGGCTGGACGACTCTGACCAATAACATCGTAGCCAATCCCGCTGTTCCGTATGTGCAGTCTTTTGGATTTGGGGATGGGGCTGGGAACTACTCGCTCATCGTCTACAACTTGAACCTGACGAGCACCGAGGCGATTACTTTCACTGGTGCGGCAGCGCCTACCGGCAGCGTGACCAAGACGCTGTTCACCAGCGCGAACATCACGGACAACAATGAGAGCGCAACAATCAGCAGCGGGACACCGCCTCTGGTTCAACCCACGCCGACGACCGTGAGCAATCCGGGCGGTGACGTGCTCCCCCCATTCTCGATGACCACGTACACCTGGTCTACCTCGGGTGGATCAGGCGCACCCACGCTCTCCATCGCCAGCATTTCCAATCAAACCTACGGCGTCGCTCCCTTCACCGTGTCGTCGACCTCCAACTCTTCCGGAGCCATTACATATTCGGTGGTCAGCGGGCCGGCCACCGTCTCGGGTAGTACAGTCACGATTACTGGCGTCGGAACGGTCACGCTGCAGGCGAGCCAAGCCGCATCGGGAGGCTACACTGCCGGGACCGCCACCACGAGCTTCACAGTCAGCGCGGCCACCCCGACGCTCGCCTTCGCGGCCATCCCGACTGAAACCTATGGCGTTGCCCCGTTCGCGGTCTCGGCGACTTCGAACTCCACCGGTGCAATCACCTACTCGGTGGTCAGCGGACCGGCTACGATCTCCGGCAGCAGCGTTACCATCACTGGAATCGGGACCATTACTCTGCAAGCCAGCCAGGCAGCTTCCGGAAACTACACGACCGCGACCGCGACCGCCAGCTTTACCGTCAAC
>Ga0302197_10003821_pt1 | contig 13510 bp, 12 predicted proteins | sample II_Bog_N2_1_FD_193526 | JGI IMG/M metagenome (GOLD analysis project Ga0302197, IMG submission 193526) | Peat permafrost microbial communities from Stordalen Mire near Abisko, Sweden - II_Bog_N2_1 | ecosystem: Environmental > Terrestrial > Soil > Wetlands > Peat | place: Sweden: Abisko...
GAATCTGCACACATGGTATGAAGGGCACATCCAGAACATCAGCCAGTCTGGCGTTCTGTTTTATGGCCCGCAGCAGTTGCCGGCGAATGCCCTCGTCGAACTGATCTTCGAAATGCCCGAAGAAATTTCCGGTCAAAAAAATAGTAACGTACTTTGCCAGGGACGGCTGATTCGCGTGAAAGATGCGCTGGAGAACGTGGAAGACGCTTTCGGGCTCGCAGCTTCGATCCTCGATTACAAATTCTTGCATCAGGACTGACCGGGCGCAACGCGAAGCGCAGATCCGGATCAAACACATTGCTCTTTGCCGTGTCATGGGATGAGCCCGTGCGAATTTTCCCCGTACCGCCCCCACGATTCTGAAAAATACCCTGTCTGCCATTTGCGGCGCGGCGGCGCGACTGCTAGAGTTTCTTCGATGAAACGCTGCGCCTCTTAGACGAACCCCACGTCTAAAGGAGTCGGCTGTTTACAAATGTCTGGAACTCGAGACAACTTGAAAAACTGGATCGCGCGCTACCGGCGTTCGCCCATAGCGCTCTACGCCGGTGCCGCCGTCGCGGTATGGGTCGCGCTGAGTGTCTGGACCTTCTCTCCAATTTTGCACCGCCATCTTTTTGTGCTGCTCCTGGCGGCCGTACTCTTTACAGCTCGGTTTCTCGGCTTTGGTCCAGCGGTATTTTGCACTCTGCTTTCGACCGTAAGTTTCGACTTTTTCGGAATTGCCCCCTACTTCAGTTTCGGGATCAACTCGAAGGCCGATCTCGAACGCCTGTCGGCGTTTCTGGTCATTGCTGTGTTTGCCGGAAGCATGGCGAGACAAAAGACGCTGGCGGAAACGCGCGCCGATCGCACCATGCGCGAGATGGCGGCGATCGTCGAATTTTCGACCGACGCCATTTACAGCGCTCGACCGGACGGGATCATCACCAGCTGGAATCGCGCCGCGGAGCGCCTTTACGGCTATACCGCGGAGCAAGCCGTTGGCAGTTCGATTTCACTTCTCGCGCCTCCAGAACGCCTCGATGAAGTGGTGCGCAACCGGGAAAAACTGGCGCATGGCGGGAATGTCTCATCCTACCGTACGGAGCGCCTTCGTAAAGACGGCAGCCGCTGCCCAATTCTGCTGTCTGTCTCGTCTCTGCGAAACGCGCGTGGCGAGATCATCGGAGTCTCCGCGATCGCGCGTGACATTTCCGCCGAGGTGCAATCGGAGGAAGCGATACGCCGCAGCGAGAAGCTTGCCACCGCCGGTAGGCTGGCCGCTTCCATTGCGCACGAGATTAACAATCCCCTCGAAGCCGTCGTCAACCTTCTCTATCTCGCGCGTCACGACTCCGTCCGCCTGGGTGAGTATCTCACCATGGCCGAGCGGGAGGTAGGACGCGTGGCGCAACTGGCCCAGCAAACTCTTGGATTAGTGCGGGACTCCAGTTCGCCGGGAAAAATGGATCCGTCCGCCATCATGGATGAGATCCTGCAGTTATATTCGCGCAAGCTCGAAGGCCGGCACATTCGCATCGCCCGCCGCTATCGCGGTCGTTGCGAGATCAGTGGCTATTCGGGCGATCTGCGGCAATTGCTCGCCAACCTCGTTGTGAATGCGGTCGATGCCATGGCAGATCAGGGTTGCTTGCAAGTCCGCGTGGCTCACGCTCGCGATTGGTCGAATGGCAGCGAAGGGGTGCGCATCACGGTCGCCGACAACGGCAGCGGAATTCCGCGAGACAATCTGCGGCAAATTTTCGAGCCGTTCTACACCACGAAGAAAGACACCGGGACGGGCCTGGGGCTGTGGGTATCGTGGGGCATCGTCCAAAAGCATGAGGGATCTATTCGCGTTCGTAGCCGGGCTAATGGCGGGACGACCGGAACCGTTTTCTCCATTTTTCTGCCCGAGCACAACAAAGTTACCCAAGTCGCTTAACCGCTGCCTGCACTTTTAGTGCACTTCTCTTTTTGCTCCAACAACTTGCGGCCGCCGGAAGGACAGTGACCTTCGTACTTAGAAGCCCGAAATGGACCAGCTTATAATCAACCCAAGTCCAAGCCTACTGGGCACTTAGCCAACGTGGAAACTTTTATCGCCAGCGCGATGTTCGTCTATGGTCTGTGCTTTGGCAGCTTCCTGAATGTCTGTATCTACAGGTTGCCGCGAGGCAAGTCCGTCGTGAGTCCGCGTTCGGCGTGCCCGCACTGCGGAGATATGATTCCGCTCTACCACAATCTTCCCGTTCTCAGCTGGCTGATTCTTCGCGGTAAGTGCCGCGCCTGCAAAGAGCCGATCTCGCCGCGGTATCTCGTTATCGAACTTCTCACCGGCTTGCTGTTTCTCGGCTGCTTTCTGCACTTCGGATTGACGTTCGCCATGGCGAAATGCGTCGTCCTCGGCTACTTGCTCCTCGGCCTGATTTTTACCGACGCAGAAACAAAACTTCTTCCGGACGCGATGACTTTGCCCGGAATCGCGCTCGGAATTCTCTTCAGCCTGCTTGTACCGGTGAATGACTTGGCATCGCGGATCATCCCCGGCCTGGTTTCGCCGACGATGCGCGGCGAGATTTCCTGGCGTATCTGGTCGCTCTCCGATTCGCTGCTGGGCGCGGTCATCGGCGCCTCGTTCTTGTATGGTGTGGCAGCGATCTACCTGCGCGCGCGCGGCGTCGAGGGTATGGGATTCGGCGACGTGAAGCTGATGGCTATGATCGGCGCCTTTCTCGGAACCAAACTCACGGTCCTGACTATTTTTACTTCGTCGCTGGCCGGCTCCCTGTTCGGACTTAGCACCGTGCTCTCGGTTTGGATGAAACGGGTTCACCGCATTGAAGCGCGTGGGATTGCTCCGGCGCTGGCTCGGCGGCGTGCATGGATTTCAGCTCGTCTCGCGCTGCGCTACTACGAGATGCCTTTTGGTGTGTTTCTTGGCGCCATGGCACTTGTTTCGTTCTTGTTCGGCAACCAGCTCCTGCACTGGTATTGGAGGGCGCTGTGAGGCTGCTGACGAATCCCTTGGCTCTGCGGGCGGCGCTGCTTTTCGTGTTCTCGGTCGCCGCTTTCGTGATGGGATTGCTCGTTATCCGATGGATGCGAAAGAGCCTCGTCGAAGACACAGATTCTCCGGCGCAGATGCCCCTCAACGACGCGGGCTTGCCAGTTCACGCATACCACGCCGTCATTCAGCAGCTGAAACAACAAAAACATGAACTCGCAACGCAGCAACTGGCGGATCGACGAAAAGCGAAGGCCTCTGACACATTGAGCTCGACCATCCTGTCGAATCTCTCCTGCGGCGTTTTGTTTTTTAATACCAATGGACTTCTGCGGCAAGCGAATCCGGCCGCGCGCTCACTACTCGGCTTCGCCTCTCCCGTAGGTCTTCACGCCTCGGACGTTTTTCGCACGGCAACTTTGCGCCCGCTGAACGACGCGTCGAAGCTGGTTTCCGAACCGTCGGTCGAGGAGACTCTCGCGCCAGCCCTGGCGGGAAGCGCCGCCATCCACGGACTGCTATTGAATTACTTCACCCGTGAAGGCGAGAACCGCGTCCTGGAAGTTGCAGCCTCTCCCGTAATGGCGGAGGACGGAAGTCTGATGGGCACCACTCTTGTTGTCACCGACAAGACCGACATCGAGCGCATGCGCCACGATCAGAAAGTGCGACAGGAACTTTCCTCTGGCTTGTCTCTGACGCTACGCGATTCGCTAGCCACGATTGCCGGATACGCGCAGCAACTGGCGTGCAGCCGCGATGCGGAACTGGCGCGGCAACTCGCCGATAATATCGCGCACGAAGCGGCGCAGCTAGATCGCACCGTTGGGAGTTTTCTCGGAGGCGCTCATGCCGCCTCCGCTGGTTCTTAACAGGATTCTTAACATCAGAACCTGGATAGGCGCCGATGTATGGACGATTTGCTTCAAGCTATGCCTTCACGGCATGGCCGAAAACAGTAACGAACAGGCTGCGATCTGAATCGCGGCTTGCGAAAGGATGACTTCATGAAGTTCACAAAAATTGCGGCAATCGCTACTCTGCTTTTCTTAGGCGCCAGTGGCGCAGCTGCTCAGTCGCTCGGGGATTACGCGCGCGAGGCTCGCAAGAACAAGCCCGAATCCAATCCGGCAACCAAGCATTTCGACAACGACAATTTGCCGGGCGATCAGGGGCTGAGCGTGGTCGGTCCGGCGCCGGTAGCCGAGACGGCGGCTGGAACTACGCCCGCCGCAACCGCTCCACCTACTACCTCCGATTCGGCCACCGACAAGACAAAAGTGGCTGATGAGTTGAAGAAGAAACTCGAAAAGCAAAAAGAGAAAATTGACGCATTGAGTCATGAACTGGATCTCGAACAGCGTGAATTTCGTCTGAAATCCGCTGCTTTCTATGGGGATGCCGGCGCCCGTCTACGCGACGCAGCCCAGTTCGACAAGGACGAGTCCCAATTCAAGAGCGATATTGACGATAAGCAAAAAGCGATCGAAGAAGCGAAACAGCAACTCGACCAAATGCAAGAGGAAGCTCGCAAGGTGGGTGTCACGGAAAAAGATAAAGACAAGAGCAGCGACGGCAGCAATAACAAAGACAAGAACTAAACTGGCGTCTCGGTTGTTAGAGGGCGCTAGATCGTTTTCATCCGCTCCCGCATCTGGCGCAAATGATGTCGACCGTGTACCCAGTGGAATTTCCTCCATTGATCGGCGGTTAGCGGGCCAATAAATGGGTGATCCAGAATCTTCGTGTGCTTGCCGAATTTAAGTTCGCAAGCATCGAGTTGCGACGCCATCCTTTGTAACTCGGATGCAAACGAAACCCTCACCTCTTCCGCCGAGAGACCCTTCGGCACGGTCCGATCGGGAGCGTTACGCCCGGGCGGCAAATATCCACATCCTAGAACCAGCGTCGTGGCGAAGCGATCCTTCAGGGTCGCACGTCTCGCTGAAGGCGACCCCTGTTCCAGACATTTACGTAGTCCGGCACTCGTACCTTTGTAGGTGAGCAGGAGGTGCTCCATGATCTGCGCGGCACTCCATTTGCCGCCGGGAGCTTGGCAGAGCCGCGACGCGTCGCTACCGGCTGTTGTCTGTTCGAGTTCCTGCCACAGATGTTCGAGATAGGAATTCATAGCTTTCGTTCAGTACAATGTCGGGGAATTTAAATTAAAAACCAAACTCCTCAGGAACTCATCCAACCGCAGCTCATTAATGATGACGAAAATGACAATGACGATGACCGCGACAAAAACGCAAAGAACGCGAAGGTTATTTGCCGTGATTTTAGCAGCCGGATGGATGGCAGCGTGTTCCTCAGCGCCCACGCCCGCCGCCACCGAAAAGCCGCAACCCAAGATTGCGGAAGCGATCACGGGAAGCGCCGCGTTCTACAAGTGTTACATCTCCGCCCGCGGCTGGGCGCCGGATGCGCAGCCCTATCGCATCGAGTCCGAGCCCACCAACGACTCAAAGGGTCGCGACGGCAAAGCTGGAGAATGGCGCGCAGGCTTCGCCTCACCCTCAAAGCGGACGATTCGCCCCTATACATGGGCCATGGGCGACGTCTCCCATAGTGTCGAAGACGGCTACAGTCCAACCAACTCAAGCACTCAGATCTTCAATGTGCAATTCTTGAAAGTGGATACTGATAAGGCGTATGCGGTCGCCCAGGAGCATGGCGGTGACAAACTGCTGGAAAAAGAACCGGACACGCCAGTTTTTTACCTGCTCGAATGGAACCACTTAACCAACGAACTGTTGTGGCATGTGATCTATGGCGCTGATCGGGATACGGCAAAGCTGCGTATCGCTGTGAATGCCTCGAGCGGGGAATTCTCGCGGGTAGAAAAGTAATTTAGCGGCTGGATTGGCTTAGATAGATCCCTGGAAGCCGTCCGCCCGGCCAAGGCGCGGGCACTCAACCCAAATCATCGCACCGTTCCTGCAGCTTTGAACCTTACTCACTGCGCCTTGACTCACTGCGCCTTGGCGAGACGATCGAGCGATGCGTGCGCATCTTTCGCGAGTGGGCCCTCTGGAAGAACTCTCAGGTACTGCTCATAATATTTTCTGGCCTCGGCTTTATCGCCGAGTTTCTCCTCACAAACCGCAAGGCGATAGCTGGCAACCGCGTCGCCGTCCTTGTAATAGAGAGCTTCTTTATATCGGTCGAGAGCACCTTTATAGTTTTTGCGCCTGAAGTAATAGTCCCCCACCTCGACGTCTTTCATCGCTTTCATCGGATTCCAGGGATGGAATTCCTGCACGTCGGAGGTGTCTGACTTCGCGGGCGGATTGGAGCCGTCCAAGTCAGCCACCGCCTCTCTGCTGCCCGGATGGCTCTTCTCGTCGTCGCGGGGCGGGCTAAGGTCGATTCTGGTGTCGCGACTGGAGCTTTGGCCAGCCCCTTGATTCCCCTCGGCAGTTTTATCCGGCGCAGTGTTATCCGTGCTGCTCTGCGCCCAAGAAACGGCGGCCAAGAGTACCAAAGACACGATCAGAGATGGAATGCGCACTCCCTATTGTAGCGCTTCAGCGGAAGCCGGACAGCGCGCCTCAAAGCTAAAAACCGCTACAAAAAATCAGGCCGCCCACATTTTTGGGGCGGCCTGGCTTCGTAAATCCTCCGGGGAGGAGGGAAACTCGAGATTCAAACTACAGCGACGGATTCGCGCTCGCCGTCGGCGACGTGTTAGTGCTCGGAGCCTGCGCAGGCGTTGTCGTTCCACCTGCTGTGTTGGTCATCAGGCGGATATCCACGCGACGGTTCTTAGCGCGGCCGTCACGAGTCTTGTTGCTGTCGACTGGCTTATCTTTGCCCAACCCGATCAGATAGATTTTATAGGCGGGCACGTTTTTCTCGGCTGCCAGGTACTGAATCACCGCATTCGCGCGGCGCTGGCTCAACTCGTAGTTGTAATCCGCGCTGCCGATGGAGTCCGTAGCGCCTTCCACCGTGATGATGTAGCCCTTCGTGTTGGCGACGCTCTCAGCCAGTTGATCGATGGCATCTTTCGCGTCTTTCGTCAGATTGTCCCGATTGAAACCAAAGTGGACCGCGGTCTCTACTACCGGACGATAGTTGTCGAGGTTGACTACGGCGTTTGTCAGAGCGTCGACCCGCTGCGTAGCGCTGTTCGCGGAAAGCTGCGCCTTGTCCGCTTCGCTGCCGGCCGCCAATGCCTTCTGGTCGACCTCCGCAGCCTTGGCCTGCACGGCTTGAATGCCCGATTGCGCGCGCTGATCGACGTCCTTAATGTCTTTGGAATTCTTCGCCGCAAGATCATCAAGCTCGTTCGTTTTGTTGATCAACGGAGTTGTCTGTTGACGAACATAATTCTTGGAAGTACAACCTACCGAGGCGATCAGTGCCGCCGCTAGCGTCAGGGTCAACGAAGTGCGATTCATAGTTAGTTATGGGCTCCTTGCCCGAAAAATAGCTCTTCTTGGATGCCGAAACGGGCCTGGATGTAAACGACAACGGAAGCGACTTATCCTGGCCCACAGTCTCTAATGCAAGGGGGATGCCAATCCGCCATTCTAAAATACGTCCACAACTATCGTGGTATCAGTAGTTTACAGCGAACTCAGCAATGGCACCGCAAGTCAAATGGTGCGCAATCACGACTTGAACCGTAGAAATTTTATACTGTGTGAATTTCAGTAGAATTATAAGCACGCACTACGGGCTTACACCAGTGGCGGGTTCGACAACCGAACGAGCTTGAGTCTAAGAGCGTCAGCCACAGCCAATACGAAGCTCGGCTAAGACCCGCAAAGTGCGGTGAAATCGTCACTTTGCGATTCGGTCCCACGCGCTTTCAAACTGCGTCAGCAACGGCGCTTCACCCTTCTGCAGGCCGCCACGTCCCATTACGCGCCATAGATACATCGATGAAGGACGGCTCGCCTCATCTCCGCGATGCGCGTCATACAGCGCCAGTACGTCTTCCGAGGGTCGCGACTGCACCATAAGAATGATGTCCGCCTCTTGCGGCTTGTACACAACAATTAGTTTTCCCCATTTGCCAATCGCATCTTGAACCCGCGCAATGGCCTCGCGGTCCTCGGGCAATAATCGGGGATCAAATTGATCTCCATCGTAGGCGGCCACATAGACAAAACGCGCATTCGCCAGTGTTCGCGGAATCTCGGGAACTGGCGAAGCCGTCGCACTGCTCACAGCCGAAATGGAAATTGCGAACGCCAACCCTGACAGCATGGTAGCGAAAAACATCCTTCTAATTTTCATAAGAGAAAGTCCCGTTAGGTACTACTAAGAAGGATGCGAACCGATCCGGCTAAGATGCAACCCGCGCGGGCAAGTGACTAAGTTTTACAGGAACGTCCGTAACCGCCTCACATTACTGGAGGAACGCTGATGCCCATCGTCGCTAGCACGCGAATGAGTTCGCGACGGACAACGGCTGTCGTTGTCAGCAGGAACTTTTTGCGCCCCTCGTCCGGTTCGTTGAGGATAGGATGACGATGATAGAAAGCATTGAACAGCTGGGCCAACTGGAACGCATGCTTCGCAAGGTACGCAGGCTCGGTGGCCGCGATGCACTGCCCAACGACGTAAGACGTTTTTGCAGCCGCCAGCCATAGCTCCCAGATTTCATTGCCCGACTCGCCCTCTAGATACTTCGCAAACTCTTCTTTGGAAACGAAGCTCGAAGCGTGTTCGGAGAACTTTTCTGGATCGAATCCGCCTTTGCGAAAGATATTCGAAGCCCGCACGACCGCGTATTGCGCATACGGCCCCGTGTCCCCCTCAAAACTCAGGGCGTCTTTGAAATCGAAGGCGATCACCGACGGCTTGGTGAACTTCAACATGAAATACCGCAACGCGCCGATCGCAACCTGCGTCGCAACATCGGCACGCTCTTTTTCGCTGAGCTGCGGATGCCGCGCATCCACTTCTTTTCGCGCCGCCGCGATCAGAGCATCCAGAAGATCGTCGGCCTTGACGCCAAAACCCTTGCGTCCGGAAACTTCAATCCACGGTCTCGACTTATCTTCATCGCTCAGTTGATAGCCGAGTTCAGCGGCGCAGCGCGGAGTCAACGCGACCATCTCATACGAAAAGTGCGTGTAGCGGTCGGCGGATTCGTCGTGCCCCAGCCCGCGCAAAGCCTCAATTACCGTGTTTTGCGCTTCCGACTGGCGCGTATCAATGACGTTATAGATCTCAGCAACGTCGCCGAAATGAGGATGATCTTTCTCGCCATCGGTGGTTGAGATCCAGCACTGGTGCGCATTCGGATAACGAAAAAACTTTCTATATCCGAAGTCGCGTCCCAGCAAGCCGAACTTCCACATGTGATAGGCAATGTCTTTACCCACGTAACCGACCGTGCCGTTCGAGCGCACGATCACCTTCTGATCTTCCTCGGTAATCTTGTCCACTTCGCCCGAATCTTCCACGGGTTTCGCCGCATCCCCCGAGGCTTTGGCCTGCGCAGTGCCCGCACGCCGCATCACCCAACAACCTTTGTTCTTGCCCTCGTTCTCGTAAGTAAGAACGCCGGATTCCTTCAGTTTCACAAAAGCTGCGTCCCAGAAGTGAAGTCGCAGAATCTCGCTCTCCCGCGGCAGAAAGTCGTACTCGATATCGAGCCGTTCCATGGTTTCAAGATGCCGCCGCAGCACCGCCACCGAAATCAGATCGGCGACCGCCGCAGTTTCGTTGCTGCCTTCTTCGATCGCGTGCAGCGTCGCAGACCGCGCTTGCAAATTCGTTTTGTCTTCCTCATACCAACGCGAGACGCGAGCGTAAAGATCCCAGCACACATAATCGAAATGTGGCCCGGCGGCCAGGGCTTCGATTTCGGCACGCGACTTTTTTTCGATATGCAAAAAACCAACTACGACGTCGGCCACCTGCACGCCCGTGTTGTCGATGTAATTCTGGACGTCCACTTCCCTGCCCGCAAACCGCAGCAAGCGAACGAAAGTATCTCCAAGAATGGCGTTCCGCAGATGCCCAATGTGCGCCGCTTTGTTGGGATTGATACTGGAATGCTCGACCAGCACCTTGCCCGAGGGGACTTCACTTTTCGGCGATTGATCCGCAGCCAGCGTCGTCGCCAGTTCTGCGCGATTCACGCGAACGTTGATATACCCGCCGCCGGCAACTTCAAATTTCTCAAATCCGGGGATCTGCCCGATGCCCGCCACGATTTCTTCCGCAATCTTACGAGGAGCTTTGCGAAGCTTTCTTGCCAGCTCGAAGGCAAGCGGCAGGGCGTATTCGCCAAACTCAATTTTCGGCGGCTGCTCGACGATGATATTTGTGATGTCAATATCATAGGTGCGGCGCAGAAACTCGCGTAAATGCTGGACCAACCGGCGTTCCAGATATCGATACAAGGATGCCCTCTAAATGATTGAAGAATAGCGATTCTAACAAACTCGCCGCGCGGGATGAGTTTGACGGTAGTTCCATCGGCCCCTATGATAAAAATTTGGCGAAAGATGTCGCCTTCGGCTGTTACCTTAAGCTGGCAGCCAAGAGCTAAGAACTAACAGCGATTTTTCATCATGCGTATCGCCTACCTCGACTGTTTTTCCGGCATCAGCGGCGACATGTTTCTGGGCGCACTGGTTGATGTCGGCGTGTCTCCAAAGCTTCTGGAGGACACAGTCGCCGCCCTCAACATTGGGGCGCGCCTCGAAATTTCTCGCGTGACGCGCGGCGGAATCGCCGCCACGAAGGTTGATGTCTACGCCCACGGCGAAAAAGATTTGCCCCGAGAAGTCTTTCAAGCGCAGAGCCAGACCAGCCACGTCCATACGCACGATCACGATCATGACCACCGCAACGCGCACGCGCACGGGTACGAAGTTCCGCAAACCTCCGACCATAACCACTCCTCAGATGAGTCGCACCATCATCCTCATTCCTTACCCGCCCACTCGCACGCGCGCGGCCTGACGGAGATTCGCAAGATCATCGAACAGTCCGCGATTAACAAAACCGCGAAAATAACGGCGATTCACATATTCGAAGCGCTCGGTACGGCCGAGGCGCAGATTCACCACACTTCGTTGGAGCAGGTTCACTTCCACGAAGTTGGCGCCGTTGACGCGATGGTCGACATCGTTTGTGCGGCGGTCGGCGCGCAATCTCTCGCAATCGACGAGTGGGTGTGCTCTCCCCTCAACGTGGGCGGCGGCACAGTCAAGTGCGCGCACGGAACGCTGCCCGTCCCGGCTCCAGCGACGCTCCAACTGCTGGTGAACGCGCCGGTCTATTCTTCGGGTCCTCAGGTCGAACTTGTAACTCCTACCGGCGCCGCAATTGTGAAGGTTCTGGCGAAAAGCTTCGCGCCGCTTCCCGCAATGAAGATCGAGAGGGCGGGATACGGAGCGGGAACGCGCGATTTTCCGGACCATCCCAATCTGTTGCGGATCACGATCGGAGATTCCGTGAAGTCCGAAACCGTGACTGACGCATCGCATGAAACAATCACAGTGCTCGAAGCCAATCTCGACGACCTGAATCCGCAGGTTCTGGCTTATGCCATGGAACGGCTTTTGGCCGAAGGCGCTTTGGACGTATTCAGCGTTCCCGTCCAGATGAAAAAGGGGCGAGGGGGCGCGCTGCTGACTGTTCTGGCGAACAGCGAGGACGCAGTTCGACTGACAAAAACAATTTTCGCCGAAACCACAACGCTCGGTGTGCGCCATCGCGAGGAAGAAAGGCAGACGCTGACGCGCCGTTGGGAAACAGTAAATACGGCGTGGGGTCCGGTGCGGATCAAAATTGCGAATATAAATGGCGCCGTTTCCAACTTCGCCCCTGAATTTGAGGACTGCCGGACGCTCGCCGAGGCACATCATGTTCCTTTAAAGCAGATTATGCAGGAAGCGGCCAAGCTCTATGCCGGCGGCAGAAATTAGAATGGCAGAAAGTAGAATTAACGTTATGGTCTGGGAGGCCAATCTTATGGTGAAGCGATCTCCGGCGGCCCTGGTATTCCGCGATCTCTTGGCGGTCGTTCCCGATCGGCTGCGAGCGCTTCCTCCCGACCAGATTGAACGCAAGACCACTCCAACCACATGGTCGGCAAAAGAAGAACTCGGACATCTGCTCGATTCGGCGGCAAACAACCACCAGCGAATCGTCCGGGCGCAACTCGAGGACGATCCCGCGATGCCGGGGTACGAGCAAAATCGCTGGGTGGCTGTGCACAATTATCAGCATCGCGATTGGGAAGAACTGATCGAGCTTTGGTTGTCTTTTAACCTGCAATTGCTGGCTGCGGTAGAAGCTATTCCCGAATCTGGCTGGTCGCGAACCTTGACGGTGGCGGGGTCCGATCCAATGACACTCAAGTTTGTGTTTGAAGATTACCTGGCGCACATGCGTCACCACTTCGATCGCATCGGAATCTCTTTGGACGCAAATGCATCCAAGGCAAGCTAGTTATCTAGACACCTAGCCATCTAGACACAAGGAAGAAACTCGAGAGTTCTGAAAAGAGAAATGAGTAAAAAGTTTTACATCACCACTCCGATTTATTACGTGAATGCGCATCCCCACATTGGGCACGCGTACACCACGATCGCGTGCGACACCATCGCGCGTCGGCATCGCATGCTGGGCGATGACACATGGTTCCTCACTGGAACCGATGAACACGGGCAAAAAATTGAACGCGCCGCCCAGGCTGCCGGCAAGACGCCGCAGCAGTTCACCGATGAAATTTCGGCTGAATTTCGAACCCTTTGGGAGCGAATGGGTTTAACGCCCGATGATTTCATACGCACCACCTCCGATCGCCACAAACGAGGAGTGCAGGCTCTTTGGCGCAAAATTCGCGATAACGGATGGATCTACAAAGGCACTTACACCGGCCAGTACTGCGTGTCGGATGAAATGTACGTGGACGGCATCGGCCCAGGTGATCCCTGTCCCGATTGTGGACGCCCCACCGAGACGGTCCACGAAGAAAACTATTACTTCAAGCTGTCGGCTTTTCAGGAACAGCTCATTCGCCTCTATACCGAGAATCCTGATTTCATCAAGCCCGAAGCTCGCCGTAACGAAGTGCTTGCCTTCGTTCGCGGCGGACTGCGCGATCTCTCGATCAGCCGGTCAACTTTCGCGTGGGGCATTCCGGTGCCGGACGATCCGAAACACGTGATCTACGTCTGGCTCGACGCGCTGGCTAATTACATCACCGCTCTCGGTTACGGATCCGACGACACCACCAAGTTCGACAAATACTGGCCGGCTGACGTGCACATGATCGGCAAAGAAATTGTGCGCTTCCACTGCGTCTACTGGCCCGCATTTTTACTGGCTGCGGGCTTGCCCTTGCCGAAAGGGATTACGGCGCACGGCTGGCTGCTTTTTGAAGAAAGCAAAATGTCGAAGTCGCGCGGAAATATCGTGCGCACGGAGACGATCCTGGATGTATTGGGTGCGGACGCGCTGCGCTACTTCCTGCTGCGCGAGGTCGTTTTTGGACAAGATGGATCGTTCAGTTTCGACGCCTTGGTGCAGCGCTATAAC
>Ga0302197_10003840_pt1 | contig 13480 bp, 8 predicted proteins | sample II_Bog_N2_1_FD_193526 | JGI IMG/M metagenome (GOLD analysis project Ga0302197, IMG submission 193526) | Peat permafrost microbial communities from Stordalen Mire near Abisko, Sweden - II_Bog_N2_1 | ecosystem: Environmental > Terrestrial > Soil > Wetlands > Peat | place: Sweden: Abisko, Stordalen...
TTTGATCAGGAGCCAATTTGGCTTGCTTTCGTTCGCAGCCCGCCCCGCCATGCGAATCAGAGCCCAGTTGCCCTTCAGCTTTTCGCCGTGCAGCGCAAATTTCAAATTTCCCTGCTTGAGGCCGGCCTCGACATCTCCATGGGGCTCCCACGTCCCACGGTCCCAAAGCATTACTGTCCCTCCGCCGTACTGGCTTTTCGGGATGATCCCCTCGAATCCTCCATACTCGAGTGGATGGTCCTCAACCTGAACGGCAAGACGCTTATCCCCCGGGAAGTAGCTCGGACCTTTTGTAACCGCCCAGCTCTTCAGTACCCCATTCCATCCAAGCCGAAAGTCGTAGTGAAGCCGCGTGGCCGCGTGCTTTTGCACTACGAAAGGCAACTCAGTAGACTCACTTGTGCTTTGCTTTCCCGAGGATCCGCCGCTTGGCTCAGATGTAATATCGAAGTCCCGCATGGAACGAAAACGCGCAAGTTGCTTGTCTGCGGCGCTGGTCGTCTTCTTCGGTGTGCTGTTGCGCTTTGTAACCATTGAGATGAGCTCAGGCTGATTTCCGCCGCTTGTTCATTGCTCTTGAGTGCGACTGGATGAGCCTCGGTCCAGGCTTCTCTTTTGCGGCAGTGACCTCGGCTCGCGCCACCGGCTTCTTCTTCTCGGGCGGTTCCTTCACGCTGCGTCGAAGAGCGTCCATCAGGTCGATGACCTGGCCGCGCGGAGCCGCTTGCTGCTTGGGCAGCGGAATGTGCTTCAGCTTCGCATCCACCAATTCACGCAATGCGACCTCGTAATCGTCGGTGAATATGAGTGGATCGAATGGCTTCGTCTTGCGCTTGATCAGTTCCTTGGCTAATGCGAGTTGATCTTCAGCCACTTTCCCCGTCTTCACTTCAGAGAAGTATTCAGCCGGGTCCCGCATCTCCTCCGCATAGCGAAGAAAATATCCCATCAACCCGGCCAGCTTTCCATCGGACGGCGCGGATATAGCAATCACATGTTCCCGGCCCCCGGCCGCAATTTTGCCGAGTCCCGCCATGCGTGTCTGTTGCAATGCCTTCTGCACCACGGCAAACGCGCCTGCCTGGGCATCGTTTTCCGGTAACACGAAATAGGGCTTTTCGAAAAGAGCCGGGTCCAGTTCCTCCATGTCGACGAACTGTTGAATCTCAATTGCGCTCCGGGAAGCAATACGCAATTCCGCTATTTCCGACGGCTCTATTTGTATGTACTCGCCTTTGCTGTATTCATAACCCTTAACGATGTCGTCGTTTTCGACCGGCTCCTCGTCGGACGCGGACACCTTCTGGTGGCGCACGCGCTCGCCCGTCCTGCGGCTGATTTGGTGAAAGCGTATCTCGCTCTTCGCCTCAACGGCAGGAAAGAGCTTTACGCCAAATGACACCAAAGAAATCTGGATGTGTCCTGACCAGAACGGACGCGCCATACACAATGCTCCTGGAAGGTCAGATGCTTCATTCGATTGAAAGTTGCCCTGTTGCCGAGCGCGTTGATGGTCGCTATGCCTATTTCCAATAGGCTGGTCTCTCCGTAGGAAACCCGCGCCAGAAAACTCGCGTCCTATACCTCGGAGGATGTCGCCATGATACGAAAACTAAAATCGGGTCAATTCCGCCTCTATTCGCGCAAGAAAGATCCTTCCACGGGGAAGAGTCGCAACCTGGGTACCTTCGAAACGATGGAGAAGGCGAAGCAGCACGAACGCGATGTTCAGTATTTCAAGCGGCATTGACCCGAAAAAGTGGGAACGCGCGAGAGAGTCATGCAAATCAACCCTTCTCTGCTTTCGGGGGCGACACCAGGATCGGCAACAACACCGAGACGGCCATAATGCCCGCGATCACGTGCAGTCCGCTTACAAATGATCCGCTCGCCTGGCGCAAGTGAGCAATCAGCAGGGGCCCGAATGCGCTTGCCGAGCCCCACGCCGTCAGCATGAGTCCATAGATGGGGCCAACATTCTTTGACCCAAAGTAGTCTGCCGCAAAGGCCGGCATGGTACCAAAGCCGCCGCCGTAGCACATCAGGATGATGAACGAAACTGTCGTAAGAATCGTGACCGACGCAATCCCCGGCAGCATCCAGAACAATCCAACCTGCACCAGGAACATCACAACAAATGTCCATCGCCGTGTGATTGCATCGGATGTCCACGCCCAGAAGATGCGGCCCACAGCGTTACCAATGCTGACAACTCCAACCATGCCCGCCGCGACAATCGCGCTCACCTTGGCAATCTCCTGAAACATCGGCGACTCCTGCGAGATGAGCGAAATGCCGGCCGACGTATTCAGGAACAGCAGCAGCCAAAGCGCCCACCACTGCCACGTCCTTAACGCACCGCCAAGGCTGTAGTCTTTTGCCGCGCGCTGCTTCGATTGAAGAACGCTCGGTGTCCAGCCTTCCGGCTTCCAACCATCCGGCGGATTCTTCATCAAAGCGCCGGTGGCCATGGTCACAATCAGATAGGCAACGCCCAGGTAAGCGAATGTCTGCAGCACGCCCACACTTTGAATGAGCCGCGTCGCCACCGGCGCAGTCACCAACGCGCCCGCGCCAAACCCTCCCACGGCAATGCCGGTGATCAGGCCGCGCTTATCCGGGAACCACTTCACCAGCACCGCAACCGGAACAATATAGCCGAAGCCCAGGCCAATGCCGCCGATCAGTCCATAGCTGAGATACAGCCACCACAGCTTGTCGGCTGAAAAACTTGCCAGGAACACGCCCAGACCATACAGAAAGCCGCCTGTCAACGCGACAACCCGCGGCCCTTTCTTGTTCAGCCACAGGCCGCCGAAGAACGCAGACACACCCAGCACAAACACGCAGATGGTGAAGGTCAGCGTCACGTCGGAGATCGACCAGTGAAACTGTTTCGCGAGTGGCGTACGAAAAACACTCCACGCATACACAGCGCCCAGCGCCATTTGCATCAGAAAGCCCGCTGCTGCAAGTCCCCAGCGATTCGTCGTCCCCATTGTTTCCTCCAAGGCTGTTTCGTGCAGTGATTCAGGCCCTATTTGCAACTGCCGCGCAGTTTAATCTGGTTTCCCAGCGTTTCAAGAAAGCGATTGATCAACGCCATGCTTCGCCGCAGTTCCTTGTGGCGGAATTGGCTGAGCAGCGAGAAAAGTCCCGGTGGTTCAATAATGGGCTTCTGGTAGCATCCCAATGTTTCCGTGGTCGCGGCGGCAAAACACTGCAGCACGTCAGGATTGATGGAACTCAGCATCTTCGCGAGGATCAACGCATTGCGTATCGCGCGCACCGACTCGTCTGACTTGGCCGCATCCACTGCCGTCTCAATCAGCTTGTCGCTAGCGCCCAGCGCGCCCCGCAGCAGTTGAAACACGCCGTGATCGTGCAACTGCTGCAGCAATTCCCATGAGTCCAGCAGCGCTTCCGCGTGTTCGATGGACGCTTCATCGAGCCGCTTGCGCAACTCCTCGCGCGGGTCGCGCGGCGGTAACTCCAGTGAGATTGGTCGAGCCATCGTTCATTCTCCTTCCCGGCAAATGCAGTTACTGCGTCTTGATCTGAACCAGCCCATTGCCCGGTTGGCTATAGTCGCCGCGCTTCCATTTACGCTCCACTTCCACGCCCTTCTGCGGCGTTGGATGCCCGAAGCGCGAGTTGGTCCTGGGCAGCGGATTCTCGCCCACTTCGCCCAGCACTTTCAGTTGCACTGAGGTTTCCTTGTACGCCGGCGTGTGCGTCGCCTTGTCTGTATAACTGCTCGTAAGTCGGTTCACCGGCTCGTCCACCGAGTTCATAGGCATATATAACTCTTTCCCCGTAACTCGCGTAGTAATTACCGCCTGCGCGCGCACCTTGCCGTACCGCGACGTCAGCTGCACCCAACTGCCCGTCTTGATCCCCCGCTCGATGGCCAGCTCCGGCGAAACCTCAATAAATGTGCACGGGGTCTTTTCGCGAATGCCCTCGGTGCGATACGTCATGTTGCCTTCATGGAAATGCTCAAGCAGGCGTCCATTATTCAAATGCAAATCGTACTCGGCATCCTGTTGATTGGAAGGTTCGTACCACGTGAGCGGAAAAAAGTTAGCCTTGCCGTCAGGGAATTTGAACTGCTTGGTATACAGAAGCGGCTGATCGCTGCCATCTTCGGCTACGGGCCACTGCAGCGTCTTGTAACCCTCCAGCCGCTCATACGTAACGCCCGCCATCAGGGGCGTCAGCGGCGCAATCTCTTCGTAAATCTGCGACGGATGTTCGTACTTCCATCCAGCGCCGAGACGGTTCGCGATGTCCTGAATAATCTCCCAATCGGGACGGCTCTCGCCCAGCGGCTCCATCGCCCGATAGAGCCTTTGAATGCGCCGCTCCGTACTCGTGAACGTCCCTTCCTTCTCCAGGCTCGGGGCGCCCGGCAGAATCACGTCCGCAAAGCGACACGTCTCCGTGAAGAAGATCTCCTGAACCACAAAGAAGTCCAGCTTCGACAACGCATCGCCGACATAATTCGCATTCGAGTCCACCATGCTCATCTCTTCGCCGAACACGTACATCGATTTGAGGCGCCCGTCTTGAATAGCGTCGATCATCAGGTGGTTATCGAGTCCCGGCTTTGGCGGCAGCGTCACATTCCAAGCCTTCTCAAACTTGGCGCGGATCGCAGGGTCGTCCACCTTCTGATAGCCGGGGAAGAAATTCGGCATGGCCCCATGATCGCTCGCGCCCTGCACATTGTTATGTCCGCGCAGCGGATAAGCACCGGTCCCCGGTCGCATGTAATTGCCAGTCGCCAGCAGCAGATTCGAGATAGCCGTCGATGTATCCGATCCCATGATGTGCTGCGTCACGCCCATGGCCCACAACACGCACACGCCATCGGCTGCCGCAATCATGTGCGCAACCTTGGTCAGCGTTTCAATCGGCAGCCCGCACCGCTCGCTCGCCATCTCCATGGTGAACGGCTCCAGGCTCTTGATATACTCCGCGGCTCCATTCACCCACTTATCGATAAACTCTTGCTTGGCCAGCCCGTTTTCCAGGATGTAGCGCGTCACCGCCGAGAGCCAGATCAAATCGGTGCCGGGCCGCGGATGCAGAAACACATCCGCGCGCCGGGCCATCTCGTTCTCACGCAGGTCACTCACAATCAGCTTCTGCCCGTGCAGCTTGTGGCTGCGCTTCACGCGCGTCGCAAGCACCGGGTGACTCTCCGCCGTGTTGCTGCCAATGATCACCACCAGCCCCGCCTGCTCAATGTCGGAGATAGAACCGGAGTCTCCGCCATAGCCGACCGTGCGGAACAGTCCAGTAGTCGCCGGCGCCTGGCAGTAGCGCGAGCAGTTATCCATGTTATTGGTGCCGATCACTGCGCGCGCCAGCTTCTGCATCAGGTAGCTCTCTTCGTTGGTGCACTTCGACGAAGAGATGAAAGCCAGCGCGTCCGGCCCGTTCGCCGCCTTGATCTCCGCGAATCGCCGCACCACCAGGCCCAGCGCCTCGTCCCAACTGGCTTCGCGAAAACCTTCGCCCTCGCGAATCAGCGGCTTGGTCAGCCGGTCGGCGCTGTTCACGTAGTCCCATCCGAACTTGCCCTTGATGCACGTCGACACGCCATTCGCCGCCCCATGCGTCGGTTCCACTTTCAGAATGTGCCGGCCCTTGGTCCAGATATCGAAGCTGCAACCCACGCCGCAATACGTGCACACGGTCTTCGTCTTCTTTGTATGCGACTCGCGCATGGTGGCTTCCACTTCGGAGAGCTGAAGAATCGCGCCGTAGCCCAACTCCGGCTCAATCCCTTTAACCACGTCGATCATGCCATTCAGCGCGGGCTTCGACAGCGCGGTAAAGTATCCCGCCTCGCCCAGCATCGACTTCTCCATCAGCGCATTGCAGGGGCAAACCGTTACGCAGTGTCCGCACGAAACACAACTCGATTCGCCAATCGGCGCGCCGCCATCCCACAACACCCGCGGATGCGGATCTTCCCAGCGAATGCTCAGCGTCTCGTTGACCTGCAGATTCTGGCAGGCCTCCACGCACCGCCCGCAAAGAATGCACTGGTCTGGATCGTACCGGTAGAAGGGGTTCGACATGTCCACTTCATACGGCTTTGCTTTGTACGGAATCTCCTGGTGCTCAACCGCCAGCAACTTGGTGGTGTTGTGCACCGTGCAGTTGCCGTTGTTGTTATCGCACACCGTGCAGTAAAGCAGGTGATTGCCGAGGATGCGGTCGAAAGCCGCGCGCTGCGCTGCGTCCGCCCGCGCCGACTCGGTGACCACATTCATCCCGTCAACAGCGACGGTGCCGCAGGCTCTCACCAGCTTGCCGTCCACCTCCACCATGCAGGTGTCGCAGGTCTGGATCGGCCCCAGTTGCGGGTGATAACAAACCTGGGGAATCTCCACGCAGCTCCGGTTGATCGCGTCAATCAGGCGCTCGCCGGGTTGGATCGCCTGGGTCTTGCCATTGATTGTGAATGACATGGGGAATCGAGTCTCGCTAACTCATCTGGGATAGTAGTACCGAACTCACAGGCAAGTAAACTGATTTGATTCGATTCAATGAAAGCCTGTGTGAATCCTCTGTTAAAAATCAGGCTCAGACGGAGCGCAGCTTCGTCTCATGGCAGGAATCAGGCGGCGGAACCGCCCGGCCCCGGTGCAGCTACGCACCGGAATTCGCCCGAATAGACCACAAACCGCCTCCCGCGCAAAAATCCAACCAGCGTCAGGCCAAGCTCCCGTGCCAGCTTCACCGCCAGGCTCGACGGCGCAGATACCGACGCCAGAATCGGAATCCCCGCTGCCAGCGCCTTCTGCACAATCTCGAACCCACCTCTCCCGCTCACGAGCATCACGTGCTGCGACAACGGCAGCTTTTTCTCAAGGACTGCCCATCCGGCAATCTTGTCCACCGCGTTGTGTCTCCCAATGTCTTCGCGCAGCGCGATCAGTTGCCCCTCGCCGTCAAACAGCGCCGCGGCATGAAGCCCGCCCGTCCGGCTGAACACCGCCTGCTCGGCGCGAAGTGCCTCCGGCAAACGGCACAGCATTTCGGGATCAACCCGGAAGCCGCTTTCCAACTGCCGCAGACCGCGCACGCGAATTGCATGGATTGAAGCTTTGCCGCAGATCCCGCAACTGGACGCCGCATAGAAGTTGCGCTGCAAGTCTTCAGGGTCGAAGTCCGAATCCTGCAACTCGACCTCAACAACGTTGCTTCGCAAGCCATTCTCAAGCGTTATTGCGCGAAGGCCGGCTATCTGCTCTGCGGATTGAATGATCCCTTCGGTCAGCAGAAACCCCGCCGCAAGTTCCAGGTCGTGCCCCGGCGTCCGCATCGTAACCGTCAGCGGTACGCCGCCAATCCGAATCTCAAGGGGCTCTTCGGCCGCCAGCGCGTCTTGCACTTTGCGGACACGCCCGTCTTCCCATTCCGTAACCTGCGTCAGCTCGACACTTCGCTCTGGTGCGCGCATTCGGGCTCCGTCCAACCTTACCGTTCTGACGTTGAATGACGGGGAATAGTCTGTCAAGCTTGACCGGCTGGAAGGTCCTTGAAAATCCACCGCAGCCCGAACCCCCTGTCCATCCTTGATAGCATCTGAGTGGTAGAGCGCTGACCATTGAATCGGCGCAGGAAGATATCCAAAGGAAATTCCAATGAAGCTGCGAATCAAAGGAAACTCGATGCGGCTCCGTGTATCGCCCTCGGAGATGAATCGATTGCTGAGTGCGGGACGCATTGAGGAGATCATCCACTTCGCCCCGGAGCCGGATGCAAGACTCACGTATGCTCTCGAAACTACCCCGTCCCATCAGGAAATCACAGTGCGCTACCTGCCCCAGGAGGTAATCGTCGTCCTTTCAGACGGGAGGGCCCGTGCGTGGGCCGAGAGTGAACAGGTGGGAATCTATGGCGACCTCGAATTCGGGACCGGCCAGCTCACGTTGGCTGTCGAGAAGGACTTCGCCTGTCTGGACCGGAAAGAAGGCAACGACGACACGTTCGCCAATCCCAACAGCATTCAGGCCTGCTGACCGTAACGCTTGCGCGGCGCGGGCCGTAACAGCATTTCCGATCCATCTTGAGGAAACAACGATCGACGGCCCCGCTGCCCGTCCGCTTCTCCTCATTTCTGCTTTTCGTCCCGCCAGCCGGCATTCCGGAATACCGATCCACGTGCCCCGGAAAACCCGCCTCCCCAGGCATTCCTGAAGAATCCCTGTCACAAACTGGCTCAATCCGCCACTTGATCACGGAAATTGAGAGTCGAACGCTGCGGCCTGCGGCTTGAGGCGTGTCAAAAGGTGAACGAGTCCGCCGTCATTCAATGGGCTCGCGCACTTTTTGCAAAGACTCTCCATCAGCCGTTGGTCGCGTAAGGCCGCATTCCGCGGTCCCGGGCCAGGAATTGTCTCTCGCTGTCTTCAGCGGTGTTCCCAGCCGCGCAAAGACTGCAACTCGATCAAGAATTCAATCCCGGTAAACGGAGTCCCCAACATGTTTCTCACGTCGTCCAGTTCGCGGAAATCCCTTCTCCCTGCGTTCCCTCAACAGCTTCCGGCGCGCCTCTTTACCCCCCACACGGTTCTCGCCGGCCTTATGCTTTTCCTCCTTGCTTCGCTGGCTCATGCGCAAATCCAATTCAACGGCATTTCGGGCGTTCTGCCCATCAACGGAGAAACCCTTGGCGCCCAGGATCACGCTGTGGCGGATCTGGCAGGGAACGTCTACATCACAGACCCCACCACCAACCAGGTCTTCAAGGTCGATGTTCACGGAAACGCCACGGTGCTTATCAGTGCAAGCACGCTGTTCAACGGCGTGGGGTTGAGCGGCCCAGATGGAATTGCTGTCGACTCTTTAGGGAATCTCTACATCGCGGACACCTATAACGACCGAATCGTCACAATCCCGGCCGGCGGAACGCCTACGCTGCTCACGGTCACCGGCGCCAACCTGGCTCTGCCCACCAACCTCGCCGTGGATCCTGCGGGCAACGTCTACGTTTCCCTGTCCGCCCTTGGCTATGTCTACAAGATTGCGATACCCGCTGGCACTGTCACGACCGTCGCTACCTCGCCGTATACATTGAACACTCCCGAGGGCATCGCCGTGGACATTTCCGGCGCGGTCTACATTGCCGACACCGGCAATCAGCGCGTCCTCAAGTCCTCCAACGGTACCACTACCGTAATCGGCACCGGCAGCATCGCGTTGAACCTTCCGGTTGGCGTCACCGTTGACGGTGCGGGAAACATCTTCATCGCGGACGCGCAAAACAGCCAGATTGTGGAGACGCCCGCCATCGGAACCCCCTCCATCTTCGGTACGGGCAGCGAAGTGCTCTCCAATCCTGACGGAATCAGCTTTGACAGCAAGGTGAACGCCTACATCATGGATGCGGGCAACAATCGCGTTGTCACCGTCGAAAACTCCGCCGTGAACTTCGGAACCGCGGTTGTGGGCGGCTCGGGCGTGACCATTCCGTTGAGCTTCACTATCGATCCCGGAACGCAGGTTGGCAGCACCTCAATCACATCGGGCGGAGTCGCTTCGGCCGATTTTTCGGCTTCCAGCACCACCTGCACCTATGGAACAACAGCGGCCTCTTGCACCATCCATGCCACATTCCTGCCCAAGACCGTGGGCGTCCGCAAGGCTGTACTTGTCATCATGAATAAAAGCGCCAGCCCGCTGGTAAGCGTGCCACTGAACGGAGCCGCCACCGGGCCCATCCTGGCCTTCACTCCCGGCATCCTCTCCACCGTCGCAGGCACCTACAACGAATACGGGGCACCGAGCGTTGGAGGCTTCCCCATCGCGACCTCAGCCTTGCTTGAAGAGCCCCGAAACGTTGCTCTCGATGACGCGGGGAACTTCTTCTTCCTCGATTATGGAAACTTTGTTGTCCGCAAGGTCACCCCGGCCGGCTACATCTCTACCGTCCTCGGCGATGGCTATTCGGCCCCGTGGTTTAATAACCCGAATGAGGGTGATTGCGGACCCGCGCTCAACGCCAACATCTCCGCACTGTGGGGTATGGGCATTGACGCGGCAGACAACATCTATATCGCGGACTACGGCATGAATCAGATTCGCGAAAAGGGATTGCCGGTTTTATCCACCACCTGCACCACCCCACCCGCTCCATTGAATCAGGACATTTATACCTTTGCAGGCATCTGGGACCCGTACTATGAGCGGACTCCATACGGTGGTGACGGCGGCCCAGCCCTCAGCGCGGAGCTCACAAGACCGTGGGCTGTCCTTCCAGACAACGCGGGCAACGTGTACGTCTCGGACTACGGCAACAGTGTGGTCCGCAAAATCGCCCCCAACGGTGTCATCTCCACTGTTGCCGGCAACAACGCGGCAGGGAATGGTTACTCCGGCGACGGACAACCCGCCGTGCTCGCGCAGCTCAATTATCCCGAAGGGTTGGCGCTCGATGGCCAGGGCGATCTCTTTATCACGGACTATTTCAACAACCTGATCCGCAAAGTCACGCCGGATGGAATCATCTCCACCGTCGCTGGCAACTTCACAATGGGTGCGGGATACAGTGGCGACAACGGTCCGGCCACCAATGCCCAACTGCAATACCCAGGGGCGGTCGGAATCGATGGAGGCGGAAACCTCTACATCGCCGACACCGGCAACAATGCGATTCGCATGGTTACGCCGGGAGGAACCATCTCGACGGTCGCGGTTATTGGACCGTGCAACCCGCCCAATAACAGCGAATTATGCTACACCGGCACTGCTCCCGGCACCCACGACAGGGTCGGCCCCTCCACTGGCACCCTCACCTTTCAGCCCTACAGCATCGCTGCAGCTCCCAACGGCAATCTTTACTTCAGCGACGAGGCGGGCAACGTCATCGACAAGATCGACGTATCGGATCCGCCTTCGCTTACCTTCTCCTCGGTGGACGTCTCGAATGTTTCCAGCCAGCAGGATGTGACCATCCAGAACCTGGGCACCGCGCCCCTCAACATCAGCCACATCGCCATCTCGTCGAACTTTACCTTCGGATCGGACACCACCTGCTCCGTGAGCAGCGCCATGGTTCTTGACCAGGAGCAAAGCTGCATCCTTGGCATCGCATTTTCGCCGAAGCAGACTGGAACCATCTCCGGCACCGTAGTCATCACGGATAACAGCCAGGGCGCCCCAGGCGGAATGCAGACCATTCCGCTGAGCGGCACGGGAGCCGTCCCACCATTTGGACACCTGGATTCGGCTGGCGACAGCGTGACCAAAAGCACCACCGTTGCACAGTCGGATTCTGTAGTGGTGGCCGGATGGGCCGCCGACAAGGTCGATGGCGCACCTTTGAGCAACGTCAATGTCTTCATCGACGGAACCTTCGCAGGGACGCCGACGCTGGGCATTGCGCGCCCGGATGTGGCCGCGGCCGAAGGCGCAGCCTACCTCAACTCTGGGTACCAGCTCACCTACTCTGCGGCAGCGCTCGCACTGGGCTCGCACTCGGTCACTGTAGTCGCCATCGACGCGGCAGCGCACGCCACCACTTTCGGCCCGCTCGCCTTCACCGTTGCCGCCGCCGCCGGCGGTGCGCCGCCGTTCGGAAACCTTGATTCGGCCGTCGACAGCATCACCAAAAGCACCAACGTTGCGCAGTCGGATTCGGTGATAGTGAAAGGATGGGCTGCCGACTTGGTCGACAGCGCGCCTCTGAGCAACGTCAAGGTATATATCGACGGCAACCTGGCCGGCACTCCGGCCCTCGCCATTGCCCGCCCCGATGTTGCCGCGGTCGAAGGCGCTGCCTACCTCAACTCCGGATACCTGCTCACCTACTCTGCAGCGGCACTTGCACCGGGATCGCATTCCGTGACTGTGATCGCCATCGACTCGGGATCGCGCTCGACTGCATTCGGTCCGCTCGCCTTTACTGTCGTAGGTGCACCACCGTTCGGACACATCGACTCCGCCGTCGATAGCGTCACTACAAGCACAACGGTTGGACAGTCGGATTCCGTAGTGGTGCGGGGATGGGCCGCCGACCTCATCGATGGCGCGCCCTTGAGCAACGTCACGGTGTACATCGACGGAAACCTCGTCGGTACGCCAACCCTCGGCATTGGCCGCCCCGATGTTGCCGCGGTCGAAGGCGCAGCCTACCTCAACTCCGGCTATCAGCTTGCCTACCCCGCTGCGGCACTCGCACTGGGCTCACACTCCGTGACTGTGATCGCCATCGACTCGGGAGCGAACTCAACTACCTTCGGCCCGCTCACCTTCACCGTTGCAGCCACCGCCGGACCTGCTCCCCCGACGCCGCCGTTCGGCAGCCTCGATTCGGCCCTCGATAGCGTGACCAAAGGCGCCATCGTTGCGCAGTCGGATTCGGTAGTTGTAAAAGGATGGGCTGCCGACTTGGTCGATGGCGCACCCTTGAGCAACGTCAAGGTCTACATCGATGGAAACCTCGTTGCCACGCCAACCCTCGGCATTGCCCGCCCGGATGTAGCCGCGGTCGAGGGCGCTGCCTATCTCAACTCCGGATACCAGCTGAGCTACTCCGCTGCGGCACTCGCACTGGGCTCACACTCGGTGACTGTGATCGCCATCGACTCGGGAGCGCGCTCAACTACATTCGGCCCGCTCACCTTCACCGTCCAATAGGCCCTCGAAACCGGCTCGAAACCACATTGACAAGCGCCGCCTCCCCCAATTCCAGGCATGAACCATGCCCTGGGATGAAGGAAGCGGCGCTACAGCGAAACCAGAGTTGCAGTACCCCTGAACCACACCGCCAAGCGGCTTTTTCCTTAAGAAAAAGCCGCCTCGCACGCCTTTTGCAATGGCAGACTTACTCTGGTTTCGCTCTAAATCCGCTTCCGAAACTCGGGCATCCGGTTCGCGCCGGCTCCATGCCCGCTGGCTTCCAACCCACCCACCCTCCGCGAATTGACAGCCCCGTTCCCCCTTCCTATAATCCGCCTTCAGGGCGGGGATTGAGACGCGCTGATTCGCAGGCTCAATCTTCCTCGCTGGTTGGCGGACTCACTTCAACAAGCCGTCGCTTGGATTCGATCTGAACACCTGCCTGATTCGAGATTCCTGAATGAGCCATCCTGGCGAAGAAGCCACCGTGTCCAATCCTGCCATCAACGCCCGCCTCGCCATGTTCAACCTCGAAGGCCAGACCGCCATCGTAACCGGCGCCGCCACGGGCATCGGCCAGGCAATCGCCGTCCGCCTTGCGGCTGCCGGAGCGGCCGTTGCGGTCATCGATCTCAACCTGCCCGATGCCGAGCAAACCGCCGCCGCACTGCCAAATGCGTCCTTCGCCGTCGAGGCCGACGTGGCTTTTCCCGACTCAGTCCGCCGCTGCGTCGGCCTCGTGATTGCGAAAACCGGCCGTATCGACATCCTCGTCAACAACGCTGGAATCGCCGGCCCCGCGGGCTACATCTGGGAGCAGACAGACGAGAACTGGCAA
>Ga0302197_10003848_pt1 | contig 13461 bp, 9 predicted proteins | sample II_Bog_N2_1_FD_193526 | JGI IMG/M metagenome (GOLD analysis project Ga0302197, IMG submission 193526) | Peat permafrost microbial communities from Stordalen Mire near Abisko, Sweden - II_Bog_N2_1 | ecosystem: Environmental > Terrestrial > Soil > Wetlands > Peat | place: Sweden: Abisko, Stordalen...
GTTCTGATTGGATTTGGGCCCGTGCAGCGCGCCACGTCCGATCAGCCACATTCTGATTTTCCTTTTGGTCGCTCATAGATTTGTGGCATTGCCAAGTTTGGTATCCGCATCAATTGGCATAGCATTGTCGGTGATCATGAGATCATAGCATTTAACTTGTAATGCGTCCCAAGCCGCCGCCCCATTTTCGGCGGCTTCCACTTCGTAGCATGAGAGAACTAGCATTCCGGTGTTGAGCCGATGGATTAAGACCTCGTCATCCACAACTAGAATTGGCTGGCAAACGCCCGTTCCGTGGTGAAGCCTTGCCCCGGCAAGCTGGCCAGCTTGCGAGTTGCATTTAGAACTCATGGGAAAAGGCTACAAACTGGAACACATTCGGGATATGGGGTACTCACCCCATACGAATCGCCATTCATAGATTTATCAAAGATGCCCACCAAGGGCGAACGGCTGGACAGAAAGACGTTGATCGGTTTGCCGGCCTAAACCGTCGCTACATTGTTAGCGTGGCATCGGCGACTTTTGGTTGTGGATACCCATGTGGAGTTTCAGGGAATTAACTTTCAGGATTCAGTCCAACCTATTCCGCCGAGGAATTGTGATTCAAATTTCTAATGTGGACAGGTTTCCCCGCGCGAAATCCTAAACGCAAAAGCCCCGGAGCCGGGCGGCGGGTCAAGGTGGAAGCCGAGGGCATACCGAGGAACGACCTGATACCGTCTCCAATGTTATTCACGACCGTGCCGAGCCGCAGTTAAGGCGAGTGAGGCGCGGTTGTGAATAACTTGGCGGCGCGGCTGATTTTTTGAACACGGTTTCGTAGATCCAGATCCTAGCGAGGACCACGTCAAGAATACCGGTTCATTCAGGAAAGGTTGTTAGCCAGAGGAGCACCGCCAATATTTACGGTCAGCACACGGTTAAGGAACGACGTTTCGATTCAACGAATACGTCAAGAGCACCGGGCTGTCCGTTTGATTAGGCTCGGTCATCGGGGCGACGGCGATGCGGCGTTATTCAAAAACGACACGGTTGGCACGACCTGTTCCTACGAGGTTATCGTCAAGATTACCGGTCCTGGACAGCGTTCCAGCATCGCCGTCGCCTCGGTCGCTGATAGCTTTATGCCCGGCGGCCACTGCCACGGTCGGATCACGGTTCAGGAGTATTCGTCCCGCGAGGGGCTTGTCAAGAACACCGGCCCGACCGATGGCTTCCGTCCAAAAGTCTGAGAGAACTATGCCCCGCGAGGGCTTTGTATCAGGTGGACTGGTGACGGAACCAAGTGGACTTAACCAAAACAACAACGCAAAAAACAACTATGAAAGCATGGAATGAAATCAAATATTATGCCGGATTCGATTGGGCCAAAGACCATCACGATGTCATCGTCCTGGACGCGGGCGGCAAAACCGTCGCCGAATTTCGTTTCGACCACACTGCTGGTGGCTGGGATGAGTTCGGTAAAAAACTGGCGGCTTTTCCCAACGTGGCCATTGCTATCGAGACCAAGCATGGCGCGGTCATCGAGCGTCTATTGGAACGGGAATGCACGGTGTTCCCGGTGCATACGCGCAGCGCCAAAGGCTATCGCCAGCGCAAAGTGCCCAGCGGCAACAAGACCGATAAAATAGATGCGTGGAGTCTGGCCGACGCGCTCCGCTTGGATGGCGCGCACTGGAAACAACTGGCCGCGCAAGACCCGTTGATCAAAGAACTGCGCTTGTTGTGCCGTGATGAGGTGGCGTTGATTCGTGACCGCACGGCGTTGATCACGCAGTTGCGCCAATCGTTGTATGACTATTATCCGGCGGCGCTGGAAGCTTTTGATGATTGGACGATGCTGGCGGCGTGGGCTTTCGTCATCGCCTTTCCAACGCCGGAGGTTTTGGCCAAGGCGGGCAAACGCAAATGGGAAAAGTTCCTGCACGTCCACAAGCTTGCCCGGCCGGCTACTTATCAGCGGCGGCTGGAGATTTTCGCGCGCGCACAGCAGTTCGCCGGTTCGGAGGCTGCGATCCGCGCCAAATCCAAACTGGCCCTGGCCCGTGCCCGGCAGTTGCAACTGCTCGAAACGGAAATCGCCGAATACCGACGGGAAATCCGCCGCCTGTTTGCCCGGCATCCCGACGCGAAACTGTTCGGCTCACTGCCGGGCGCTGGTGACAAGATTGCGCCCCGGCTGCTGGCCGAGATCGGTGACGACCGCGCGCTGTTTCCTGACGCACAAGCTCTGCAATGTCTGGCCGGCACCGCGCCGGTCAGTTATCAGTCCGGCCAGATTCACCGGGTTTATTTACGTCGCCAATGCAACAAGTCGCTGCGTAATGCCGTGCATCTGTGGGCCAATTTAAGCCGCGAATTTTGTCCGTGGGCGGCGACTTACTACACCGCACTTCGCGCCAAAGGAAAAAGCCATGCCTGCGCGTTGCGGGCGTTGGGCCAACGCTGGCTGAAAATCGTTTGGAAGATGTGGCAGACGCGCACCGTGTATGACGCTGATCTACACGCTCGCAATCAGCTCAAGCACGGTTCCTGGGTGCTGCAACTGGTGAACCAAACCGTCGTCGTTAATCCTGAATTTTCCGGCCAAGCATCCCCGGCGCGCAATCCTTAAGAGCCAAGTCCCTGTCTGGCTTGTGCTGGTCAACGGTGGAGCCGCAAACCGAACCACCGGCGCGCAGCGCCTTTGTCAATTGCGGACGACCTTGACGAGCACAAGCCAGACATACAATCGGACGAAGGCGAGCGCGCCAAAATCCATCCCGTGCGGATGCACTTCCACGGTGAATAACTTTTTCAAAATTTTCATTTGCAGACCAGAGAACTTCTTGACAGCACTAGCCGACCGACCGCTGTTTTTATGTGCGTTTAGCTGGCATCTTTTTTTATGATTTGGACGGGTTGCAACTGCATCACCCATGAACCATGTTGCAACTGATTGCGCGTGTGAACGGCCGCGTCATACGGCGTCTGGTTGCGGATCATGGCCGCGATGATTTTGAGCCAGCGCATTCCCAGGCAGCGCAGCGCGCAGGCGTGGCTCTGACCTTTTTTCCGGTGGGCCCCCCACCCAATTTACGTTGTTTCAATACGACAAAACATTGCTCTATGTTTTTCAAAGGCTTATGATTTCCGATACAAATTAATGGAGTAAAAATGTCTGATCCCATATCACATCCAACGCACTCCAACGAATCTCCAAAGATTCCTTTGCAACCGCCGCCCGGCAGGAAACGCAGCCATTGGTTATGGATTGGAATATTTATTTTGCTCGTGGCGGGAGGCATTTTCTTTTTGCGACATCGGGGGCAAGCGCAATCAGGAACACAACCAACTCAAGGACGCGGTGGGGCCGGCGCTGGAACCATCATGGTCAGCACGGCGAAGGCGCAGACCGGCGGCATCGGGATTTATGTCAACGCGCTGGGCGTGGTGACGCCGCTCAACACGGTATCGGTGAAAAGCCGCGTGGACGGACAGCTCGTGAAAGTGAATTATCAGGAAGGACAGCTTGTTCACGCGGGCGATCCGCTGGTGGAAATTGATCCCGCACCTTATCAAGCCGCGCTCGATCAAGCTTCCGCCAAAAGAAATCAGGACCAAGCGACGCTGAATTTACAGCAGGTCGAATTGAAACGCGAAGCCGCGTTGATTGCCGCCAAAATTGATTCGCAGGATGCCTACGACCAAGTTGACGCCCAGGTGAAAGAACTGGAGGCCGCCGTGAAATCGGATGAGGCGGCTATAGAAAGTGCCAAGGTGCAGCTCGCCTATTGCCACATCACTTCGCCTATTTCCGGACGCGTGGGCTTGCGCCTGGTGGACGCTGGCAACATCGTTCACGCGAGCGACACGACGGCGCTGGTGGTCATTACGGAGCTGCAGCCGATTGCCGTGATTTTTAACGTGGCGGAAGACGACCTGCCGAAAATTCAGGCGCAGTTAAAGGTAGGAAACACGCTGACCGTGGACGCCTTTGACCGTGCGCAAACCAGAAAACTGGCGACGGGAACCTTGTTGACCGTGGATAACCAGATTGACCCGACCACCGGCACGGTCAAGCTCAAGGCTGTTTTCACCAACGCCGACGAGGTGCTGTTTCCCAACCAGTTTGTCAACGCGCGGTTGCTGGTGGACACGCTGGAAGACTCGACGCTCTTGCCGAACACGGTGATCCAGCGCAACGCCGACAGCGCGTTCGTGTATCTGATCCAGCCGGACAAGACCGGCACGAACCAGACCGTCGCGATGCAGACCATCACGATTGACACCACGGACGGCAATGTCTCGTCGGTGCAGGGCATTGATCCCGGCACGGTGGTGGCCGCGGATAATTTCAACAAGCTGACCGATGGGGCGAAAGTGATGCTCCGGTCGGCTGGTGGCGGAACGGGCCGAGGCGGATGGCAAAAGAATAGTTCCCAGTGAGTCCGTCACGCCCATTTATTTTGCGGCCGGTGGCGACATCGCTGCTGATGGTCGCCGTGCTGTTGACCGGCTTTATCGCCTACAAGCAGCTCGCCGTTTCCGCGCTGCCGGAGGTGGATTACCCGACGATCCAGGTCGTCACGTTTTATCCGGGTGCGAGTCCCGATGTTTCCGCGTCCGCCATCACCGCGCCGCTCGAACGGCAGTTCGGCCAGTTGCCGGGACTCAACCAAATGACTTCGATTAGCTCCGGCGGCAGTTCAATCATCACCCTGCAATTCGCGCTGAACCTGAACATTGACGTGGCCGAACAGGAAGTGCAGGCGGCCATCAACGCAGCGCAAAGTTATCTGCCCGCCGGCCTGCCGTCGCCGCCGATTTACAGCAAATCCAATCCCGCCGACGCGCCGATCATGACGCTGGCGGTCACGTCAAAAACATATCCGTTATCACAGGTCGAAGATTTTACCGACACGCGGCTCGCGCAAAAAATTTCGCAGGTGACTGGCGTCGGGTTGGTGACCATCAGCGGCGGGCAAAAACCAGCAGTGCGCATCCAGGCAAATCCGACCGCGCTTTCGTCCTACGGCATCAGCTTGGAGAGCCTCCGCTCCGCATTGCAAACCGCCAGCGTGAATCTCGCGAAAGGAAATTTCGACGGCACGCACCAGGCCTACGAGATCAACGCCAACGACCAACTGTTGAGCAGCAAGGATTATCAGTCACTCGTCGTCGCGTATCGCAACGGTGCGCCGGTGGTTTTGTCCGACGTGGCGAAGGTGATTGATGATGTGGAAAACACCAAGCTCGCCGCGTGGGCCAACTCAACGCCGGCGGTCATCCTGAACATCCAGCGGCAACCCGGTGCGAACATCATTCAAGTCGTGGACCGCGTGAAACAACTGCTGCCGCAGCTCAAGGCAAATTTGCCGGCGTCCATGGACGTTTCCATTCTCACCGACCGCACGACGACGATTCGCGCGTCGGTGCGCGACGTGCAATTTTCGCTGATGCTTACCATCGCGCTGGTTGTGCTGGCGATCTTTTTGTTCCTGCGCAATGTCTATGCCACGATCATTCCCAGCGTCGCCGTGCCGCTCTCGCTCGTCGGCACGCTGGGCGTGATGTATCTGCTTGGTTACAGCCTGAATAACCTCACGCTGATGGCGCTGACGATTTCCACCGGCTTCGTCGTGGATGACGCCATTGTGATGATCGAAAATGTTTTTCGCTACATCGAGCTGGGCGAGAAACCGCTGCAGGCCGCGTTGAAAGGCGCGGAACAAATCGGCTTCACCATTATTTCGCTGACGATTTCGCTGATTGCGGGGCTGATTCCGCTGCTGTTCATGGGCGACATCGTTGGCCGGCTGTTCCGTGAATTCGCCGTGACGTTGAGCGTGACGATTCTCGTTTCCGCCTGCGTGTCCCTGACGCTCACGCCGATGATGTGCTCGCGTCTGCTCAAATCAAAAGCCGACGAGAAAAAGCATGGCCGCTTTTTTGAAGCGTCGGAACGCGTTTATGATCGCATCGTCAAATTTTACGGCCGCACGCTGCAAACGATTTTGAAACACCAGACCGCGACATTGCTTGTGGCCGTCGGCACGCTGGTGTTCACGGTTTTTCTCTACGTCATCGTGCCCAAAGGATTTTTCCCCGTGCAGGACACCGGCGTGATCCAGGGCATTTCCGACGCCGCGCAAAATATTTCGTTCACGGCAATGGCCGCACGGCAGCAGGCACTGACGCAGGTGATTTTGAAAGACTCGGCGGTCGAAAGCTTGTCGTCCTTCATCGGCGTGGACGGCATCAACGCGACGCTCAATAGCGGACGCATTCTCATCAACTTGAAACCGCTTGAAGAAAGAAAAATCAGCGCGAGCGATGTCATTCGCCGCTTGCAGCCGGGCCTGGCGCAGGTCGAAGGCATCACGCTGAACATGCAGCCGGTGCAGGATTTGACGGTGGAAGATCGCGTCAGCCGCACGCAATACCAATACACGCTCGAAGACGCCAATGCCGACGAATTGAACCAGTGGACGACAGCGCTGGTGGCGAAAATGCAGACGCTGCCGCAGCTCCGTGACGTGGCAACCGACCAGCAGACGCACGGCGCGCAGGCGACGCTGGTGGTTGACCGCGTGACCGCGTCGCGCCTCGGCATCACGCCGTCGGCGATTGACAACGCGCTCTACGACGCGTTCGGTCAGCGGCAAATTTCCACGCTGTTCACGCAGCTCAACCAGTATCACGTCATCTTGGAAACGCTTCCGGATTTTCAGCGCAATCCGTCGAAGCTGAATGACGTTTATGTGCTGTCCACTTCAGGTGGCGCAGTGCCGTTGAGCGCGTTTTCGCATTTTGAATCCGGCGTCGCGCCGCTCGCGATCAATCATCAGGGACAATTTCCGGCGGTGACGATTTCCTTCAACCTCGCGCCCGGTGCAGCGCTGGGTGAAGCAACGAAAGCCATCGAAGCTACGCAGAAAGAAATGAACATGCCGTTGAGCGTGCAGGCGTCGTTTCAAGGCACGGCACAGGCGTTCATCGCATCGCTCGCGAATGAGCCGTGGCTGATTCTCGCGGCGATCGTCACCGTGTATATCATCCTCGGCGTGCTTTACGAAAGCTACATTCATCCGATCACGATTCTCTCGACACTGCCATCGGCAGGCGCGGGCGCGATTCTCGCGCTGCTGGTGACGGGAACGGAACTCGGCGTGGTCGCGCTGATCGGAATTATTTTGCTCATCGGCATCGTGCAGAAGAACGCGATCATGATGATTGATTTCGCGCTTGATTTGGAGCGGAAGGAAAACCGTCCGCCGCAGGAAGCTATTTATCAGGCTTGCTTGCTTCGCTTCCGGCCGATTCTGATGACGACCTTCGCCGCGCTTTTCGGCGGATTGCCGCTGGCGTTTGGCAATGGTGTCGGCTCGGAACTACGCAAGCCGCTCGGTATCGCCATCGTCGGCGGCTTGATCGTGAGCCAGGTGCTGACGCTTTACACGACACCGGTGATTTATCTGTGGTTTGGCCGGCTCGCCAAGAAATTCTCGCGCTCGGATGCGACAGTTAAAAACGAAGGAATTATTCCCGCTGAAATTGGATGAACATTTCCGCGCCATTCATCCGCCGTCCGGTCGGCACGGCGCTGCTGACGACGGCGATTGCGCTGGCGGGCGCGGTGGCGTATTTGCAACTGCCCGTCGCGCCGCTGCCGCAGGTGGATTTTCCGACCATCAGCGTGGGCGCATCGCTGCCGGGCGCGAGCCCGGAAATCATGGCGTCGTCCGTTGCCGCGCCGCTCGAACGGCAACTCGGCCACATCGCGGGCGTGAACGAAATGACCTCGTCGAGCACGCTCGGATCGAGTTCCATCACGTTGCAATTCGATTTGAACCGCGACATCAACGGCGCGGCGCGCGATGTGCAGGCCGCGATCAACGCCGCCCGCGCAAATCTTCCCGCGAATCTGCCGAGCAATCCGACCTACCGCAAAGTCAATCCCGCCGACGCGCCGATTTTGATTCTTGCGCTAACCTCGGACATTTACGACCGCGGCCAGCTTTACGACGCGGCCTCGACGATCATTCAGCAAAAGCTCCTGCAAATTGAAGGCGTCGGCTCGGTCAATGTTGGCGGCGGCGCGTTGCCGGCGGTGCGCGTGGATGTCAATCCGACCTTGCTGAACAGCTTTGGCTTAAGCCTCGGCGACGTGAGCACGATGCTGGGTCAGCAAAATGCGAATCTCGCGAAAGGCCAGCTCGCCGACGACCAGACGACGCTGGACGTCCTCGCAAACGACCAGTTGCACAAGGCCGCCGACTACAAAAACCTCATCGTCGCGTATCGCAACGGTGCCGCCATCCGGCTTGCCGACGTGGCGAACGTCCTGGACAGCGTGGAGAATATTCGCGCGGCGGGCTATCTGAACGGCAAGCCGGCAATCCCGCTCATCATTCTGCGGCAGCCGGGAGCGAACATCATTGACACCGTGGACCGGGTGAAAGCCGAACTGCCGTCGCTCAAGGCGTCTATTCCAGCAGGCATCAAAATGGACGTGGTGCTCGACCGCACGACGACCATCCGAGCGTCGGTCCGCGAAATTGAACGCACCCTGATGATCTCCATCGCACTCGTCATTCTGGTCGTGTTCATTTTTCTGCGCAGTCCGCGCGCGACGCTGATTCCCGCCGTCGTGGTGCCGGTTTCGCTGATCGCCACGTTTGGCGTGATGTATTTATTCGGTTACAGCGTGGATAATCTGTCGCTGATGGCGCTGACGATTTCGACCGGCTTCGTGGTGGACGACGCGATTGTCGTCATCGAAAACGTCACGCGGCATTTGGAAATGGGTTTGCGTCCGATGCAGGCGGCGCTGAAAGGCGCGCAGGAAGTCGGTTTCACCGTGCTGTCCATCAGCGTTTCGCTTGTGGTGGTGTTCATCCCGATTTTATTGATGGGCGGCATCGTCGGCCGCTTGTTCCGTGAATTTGCCGTCGTGCTGGCCACGGCCATTCTCGTGTCGCTCGTCGTTTCGCTCACGACGACGCCGATGATGTGTTCGCGTTTGCTGCGGCATCGCCGACCGGAGGAGCACGGAAAACTTTATCGCTTCAGCGAAAAGATGTTTTCCAGCCTGCTCGGCGGTTACGAAAGAAGTTTGACGGTCGTGCTGCGGCATCCAGCGATCACGCTGACCACGCTATTGCTGACCATCGCGCTGAACATTTATCTGTTCGTCATTGTGCCAAAAGGATTTTTCCCGCAGCAGGACAACGGCACGATCATGGGCGGCATTCAAGGCTCGCAAGACGCGTCGTTTCCGGCGATGCAATCGGCGGCGCTGCGATTTGCGCGGGCCATAACCAATGATGCGGCGGTGCAAAATGTCGTCGCCTTCACCGGCGGTGGCGGTGCGGCCAATAGCGGATTTATTTTCATGGCGCTCAAGCCGCTTGAAGAACGCAAAGTCGGCGCAGATCAAGTCATCGCGCGGCTGCGGCCGAAACTCGGCGCGGTGCCGGGCGCCTCGCTGTTTTTGCAGGCTGGACAGGATTTGCGCATCGGTGGCCGGCAGAGCAGCGCGCAATATCAATACACAATTCAGAGCGAAAACCTCGACGACCTTGTGAAATGGGGGCCGATTCTGCTGGAGCAGATGAAAAAGTTGCGCGGCTTCACCGAGGTCAACACCGACCAGCAAAACAACGGCTTGCAAGCGTCGCTCGTTTACGATCGCGCCACGGCGGCGCGGCTGGGCATTTCGCCGCAGACGATGGACCAGACGCTTTACCAGGCGTTTGGCCAAGCGCAGGTCTCGACGATGTATTCGTCACTGAACCAGTATCACGTCGTCATGGAAGCGGCTCCGCAATTTCTGCAAGGCCCGCAGGGACTGGATGGAATTTATCTGCATGCGACCAACAGCAGCGCGATGATTCCGCTCAACGCCGTCGCGCATTACGAACCGACCACCGCGCCCATCGCGGTGAATCATCAGGGGCAGTTTCCGTCCGTCACGCTCTCGTTCAATCTCGCGCCGGGGATCGCCTTGAGCGACGCCGTGAAAACCATCCAGCAAATGGAACAACAAATCAAAATGCCCGACAGCATTCACGGCAATTTTTCGGGCACGCTCCAGGCCTTTCAACAATCTTTAGCGACCGAGCCGTTCCTGATTCTCGCCGCGCTCATGGCGGTCTATATCGTGCTGGGAATGCTCTACGAAAGTTACATCCATCCGGTCACCATTCTCTCCACGCTGCCGTCGGCGGGTGTCGGGGCGGTGCTGGCGCTGCTGATTTTCAAAACGGATTTGAGCATCATGGCCATCATTGGCATTCTGCTGCTCATCGGCATCGTGAAGAAAAACGCAATCATGATGGTGGACTTCGCACTCGCGGCGGAGCGCGAGGAGGGAAAAAATTCGCGCGACGCCATCTTTCAGGCGTGCCTGCTGCGCTTCCGCCCGATTTTGATGACGACGATGTCGGCGCTTTTTGGCGCGCTGCCGCTGATTTTGAGCACCGGCACCGGCTCGGAACTGCGCCGACCGCTGGGCATCACAATTGTCGGCGGCCTGATCATGAGCCAGGCGCTGACACTTTACACGACCCCGGTGGTCTATCTTTACCTGGATCGTCTGCGGTTGTGGCGGGAACGATTGCATAACCGGAGAATCAAAAATGTGTCGGCGCTAAAGCCAGCGACAATTGTCTGATCGTTGCTAAATTTATATTGGTCGCCCGCACCAACAAAGGAGTCCAGAAAACTTTGGACAATGGGTGACGCATCCTGACGTCTATCATCGGCGGCGCGGTTTTCTGAAATTTACCGGACGCCGGCTATTGGCTAGGCGAACGTATTCAAACTACCATCACTGCCCACAGCGGAATCGCTGTTGGAACTCGTGCTGGAATTGGTGGTGCTGGAACTGGCGGTCGTTGCCGCCGTGGTCGCGGCCGTGGCGCTCGCACTGTGATGATGGTGATGACCTTTGTGGGCGGCCTGGGTGGTCTGGGTTGGTTTCAGATCCTTTTGCAAACTCGTAAAAGCCTTCTGGGCGCTGGCCAAATTGCCAGACTGCAAACTGCTGGTCAGGCTTTGATAATCGGTGTTAGCCTGGCTGTTCTTGCCAAACGGCTGGCTGGCCGTGGCCTGCGAACTACCTTGCACGGACTGTTGAAAAGTTGTCAGCGCGCTTTGGGCGCTCGAGAGGTCGCCAGATTGCAAGGCGGTGCCGATGGCATTGAAATTTTGAACCAACTGGCTAAAACCGCTCTGATTGGTGGTTTGGTAGGGGCTGGTGGCCGAAGCCACGCTGGAAATGCTACTCATAGGTTTTGGTTGAATCATTGGTGGTTTGACTCGTTTTGACAAGCCATTTGCTATTCATACGTTTTGAATCGGCGTCTGCTCCCGGGACTTGAGGAAAAAATGTGCAAATTTAAAAGAATGAGTTTGCAACTTCCCGCGGCTGGGACAAACCGGACTTTCATGTTTTCTACGACGCAGGGACGCTGATCGTGATTTACGACAAACAACGAGGGCCGTTCGTCGTGGCAGACTGCTGGCTGGCAGCGGAAAACCTGCTGCTGACGGTTTGTGCGCAGAATTCCAGCACCTGTATCATCAGTTTTGCGGTCTCGGCACTGAACACGCGGGAATGGAAGGCAGAATTAAAAGCCCGGCTGGAATGACGGCCATCGCGCCGATGATTGTGGGTGTGCCTGCCGGTGAAACGCTGCGGGCGTAAGCCGCCGGAAATTATGTCTTGGATTTGACAACACTGGGGATCCTACCGTGACAAAAATTCCTTACCCTGATTTCGGATTGTTTGTCTGATCGAGATTGAACCGGTGGTATTGGCCCCCCGTCTGCGACGAGACGGCGAATATAGGTGGCTATTGAGTCGTGACTTCAATCGGCAGTCGGAGGATTGCGACGCACCGCCCACCATGTGACCAGCCCGGCTCCGGCGCAAATGATTGCCCCCACCGCGATGGTCCACGGCACGCCCACGGCATGAGACAGAAATCCAGACTCAAAGCCACCCAAAGGCATCATGCCGCCGAACACCAGTGCCCAGATGCCCATCACCCGCCCGCGCATCGTGTTGGACACGCTGCCCTGGATGAGAGTGTTTGTGGTTGAGAAATAAAGGATCATTCCCCAACCGCCAACCGCCAGACACAGAAGCACTAGCGGATACCAACGCACAATGGCCAACAGCGCCAGCATGACTGAGAACAACCACAGCCCGCCGAGTATCATCAGCCGTGGCCGCACGCGACTGCCGTAGGTCGCCACGGTCAGCGCCCCCAACAATGCCCCGAAGCCATTGGCACTGAGCAGGACTCCATAGCCAGTTTCGTTGACATGAAGAATGTCGGTTGCATAGGCGGGCAACAGCACCGCATACGACCAGCCAAAAATACCCACCACGCCAAAGAGCAGCAGCAAAATGCGCACGCGACGGTGGCCGGCCACATACTTGAATCCTTCCATGATATGCCGCCCCGTCGAGTGCGGTTTGGGCCGGGGTTCGTGCTTGGGCAGACGCATCATCAACAGTCCCACGAGGACCGCGATGAAGCTGACGCCGTTCAGGATGAAACACCAGGTGATGCCAACGGATGCCATGAGCAAGCCCGCCACAGCAGGGCCGACGACCCGTGCGCCATTCACGATGGAACTGTTCAGCGACACCGCGTTCATCAGGTCTTCGTGACTGGTCATTTCGACCATGAATGCCTGTCGAGCGGGCATGTCGAACGCCATTGCCACACCGCCCAGCGCCGCCAGCACAAGAATATGCCACGTTTGAATGTGACCACTTCCCACCAGCGCGGCAAAGACGAAGGCCGTAACCATCATAGCAATCTGGGTGTAGAAAATGATGATCCGCTTGGGATGTCGGTCGGCCACAGAGCCACCCCAAAGAGAAAACACCAGCATGGGTAAAGTTCCGATGGCCGCCACCGTGCCCAACAACACCTTCGATCCGGTCAACTGATAAACGAGCCAGCCTTGAGCGGTGGTCTGCATCCAGGTTCCGATCAGCGATACGAGCTGACCGATGAAGAACAGCCGGAAATTGCGGTGTTTCAGGGCGGCAAAGGTGTCACGCCATGACACGCTCCCCATTGGCCGAGGCTGCGCAATAAATTCTGGCGGAACACTGGCGGTGGGTGTGGTTGTTTTTTCAGATGGCATCGGCGGGCAGATGTTACCCGGTTACTTTGTTTCAATCGAGTCTCAGGATGAATTTCAGGATGTCTAGCAAAGCATTTATATCTTGTTGCAGGTCGCATTTTCTGCGGACGGTAATTTGCTCATGGACGCATCAATTTGAGGTGTTCAGCCGAACGGAGTTTTTGGCGGCTTTCTGGAACTTGAAAGCCAGTAATTTGGGTTAGACACCATCCCCTAAGCTCTGGCTTTAGGAAAAATCCACGGCAAAACCGGAGCGGCAAAAAGCGACAAAAGGCGGCAATGAACTTGTCGCAATATGACGCC
>Ga0302197_10003856_pt1 | contig 13445 bp, 15 predicted proteins | sample II_Bog_N2_1_FD_193526 | JGI IMG/M metagenome (GOLD analysis project Ga0302197, IMG submission 193526) | Peat permafrost microbial communities from Stordalen Mire near Abisko, Sweden - II_Bog_N2_1 | ecosystem: Environmental > Terrestrial > Soil > Wetlands > Peat | place: Sweden: Abisko...
GTGGAGTGTCCTGCAGACCGAATTTTTCTCTATCAGCATAGACCTTTCTTAAACTTTCTCTGACCATCCATGCTAATTTGGATTTAAGTTTGTTGATTTCGAAGCAGGTTCGATAATTAGGATATTGAGCCATCATTTCCCTCTGTAGATCACGAATTTAATTGTATTTAATGTAATGAATAATGAGTTGCTGCTCCATATCGACTGTCCATCCTGAGTACTCCTCTCCTCTTCGATGGTGCTTATAGTTGATGTTCCTTTCTTTAAGTTTGATCATAATCTACTCGTGTATTTTGAAAGCCATTTATTTTTCAGGCTATCTAGTATGAATTTTATATGTGAGTTTAACAAATCTATGAAAGTTATCTGCCTGCTCAGGAGTCATCCAATTACGACAATTCACCAAAGGAGTTTTTATCATTTTGAGTTACTATCGTGTTATCAAGTTAAGATTAGGGTTCATTGTCTTTATGATAAAGTACTCCAACTTTCTGTATGATAGACGGACAATTGTTGTAATAACGTTATTGTAACGGTTCGGTGTTCTATATAGGATGAAATTTACATATTGTCGCCAAGATATTAGCGGGCTGTAGGATACCCATATCCTTTTGAACAAAATAGCTTAGCTATTTATCTCTCTTCGTAAAAGCGAGGATTAGCATCGCTATTCTAAAATTTCCGAGCGTAGTCCATCTGCATCTTCTTCTTTTCGACCTCCGATTCCGACTCATCGCTAAGGTAGTCATCGTGATAAAGCAATGCGCTTGCTATTTTTCTTTTTTCTTACTCTCTCATTTAATTCTTCTCTTTTAGTAAGACATCATGGAGGAGTTGAATCACCCGATCTAATTTGCAATATGGAAATCTATCTTTGATCATGATAATGCATTCGCATAACTCCTTTTCGGAAGGGTCACGTTCTTTGAGTTTCTATTCATTGTTGTCCTACAATTTAACAAGACCATCCTCCATCTTCCACTAACTGCTTACCAAAGTTGGAATAGCAATGAAAGGACGACTTTCATTGTGTTCGCTGGTCGAAAGCTACATATCTTTTATGCGTAATCTCCAACTCCAGCATTTAGTAGGATATTGGCGCCTGATAATTCGGTATGCTCACCTTAAAAAGTGGGATATTACAATAAAAACATCAAGGGTCACGATAAACGGACCTATTGGTACTCATACCCGCCGAACAAATCCTGAACTGATTTTTTGCGCAGCAGCAATCCGTTTTCGGCAAAACGCTACTATGTTTATTGACCGTATTAAGATTCGCTCACTGTGTCATAATTGCGGTTATTTAGGTTTGGCATAAAGGGAGAAGGGTACTTCTTGGACAGCATTGCCTTCCAGTCAATGTCGGAAAACCATGGATGATTCATTACTTAGTGTATACCCAGATGACCAAGTCGATCGTTTACCTTTCGCTTAAGCAATCCATTTATAAAATTAGCCGACTCTGGATTCCAGTTTTGGGGAATTTGATGAGGTTTAACTGAAGCTTCAAACAGAAGCATTTGCTCGCGTATTTCCTGTCTATTATAACCGCGGTAAGGTCTCTGCATCTTATAATATATACCTTGCCAAGCATGCACTCGTAGGCGATGATTCCAAGTGCAAAAAAATCAACAGGAAAGGAATGATTCTCTCTATTGATGACTTCTGGAGCCATATAGCCAGGAGTGCCAGAAGTATCCTTATAGTTATCATGCGAATATATCCTGGCGACTCCCAAGTCAGTTAACCTCAGATATCCCTTGGCGTCGAAAATTAAATTTTATGGCTTGATGTCACGGTGGATTATATTGTTTTCGTGTAGATACTGCAGGCTTAATACAATGCAGCACACAAAGAATTTTACAATGTGCTCAGGGAACCTCTCGTAGCGACCAATTTGAAATCGTAGATCTCCGCCAGGCATATAATCCATGATTAGATAGAGGTTAAGCCTATCTTGAAAGGCCAGCACCATGTTGACTATGAAGGGATGCTTGAGCTAAGCCAGCAGTTCTCGTTCGTTCAATACCGATTGAATGCTTTTTTTGGTTATGATTCTGAATAGCAGGGGCTGTACACAGTCTTGGACATCTCCTTCATCGCGTATACCTGTTTATTTTTGCGAAATTACACCTTGTAGACCTTCCCGAAGCCTCCCTTTCCTAAAATCTACAGCACTGAGAACTGCTCCTTGCTCAGAGTTACATTTGGGCCAATCATGGGCCCGTTATCCTTCTTTTTCTCTTTGAAAAGCATGTAGTTCAGTAGTGATAGATTTTGATAAGGGGTTCTTGCAGATATACAACTATCCTTTCGGCTGGGCGACTCGAAGGACATGCGTTTTGAAATTTTATCTTGAAGAGCCTTATCAGCAGGCTTTTCCTTGGATTTACTCGATGCCCCTCTCTCCTTGGACTTGCCATCTACCGAGTTCTTTTTCGTCCTAGCAGTAAGCAGTGTACTGCCATTTTTCTTATGATAGTTCTTTCTATCCATCTGAAATATAAATTTTATCTCCCCAACGTTAAAAGATGAAATATTTTGAAAAAGCACGATAATGATCAGTAGATTAAAAGTAATGATTAATTTACTTCAATAAATCTAGATAATGAATTATTTAACCAATCTTCATAAGCAATATCTGAATTATAATCACAATTTGAAGATGTTGGCCAACCCTGTAACTTTCTAGAAGTCTGACTGCCATAAGAATTCATCTAGCTTCTTCTCCAAATTTGCCATTTTTCTGTTTAGATCTGCGGTTTATTTTTATTTAAGCAAGTATTATTTGAGACTGATACTGCACATATCTTTCGCCACATATACCAGTTCATGTATCTCAAATGGAATGTTACTGCGAGGTTTGTACTTTACCTTACAGCAGTCACCTAAGGGGTTCAGGTTGTATTGCTTACCGCATCGACATTTTAAACGATTCATGTAGTACTCATTCAACTTTTACTTTATCAAAGATGTTATCTTATTTTGGATTGTAGGAACCAAATTACGAGAACAACTTGGGTTGGGGCAAAACATAGAGAGTATTCCCTTATCCGCAATTAATACCTTTTGTCCACAAATGCACTCCAATTCGCCTAATGATTCAGAGAACTTCTTAGACTTCTCAACGTTGTTATGAGATATGCAACCCTCAAGAACCGCCTATCCCTCCTCTTTTTCTGAGTCCATCTGTCGCCTAGATAGAAACTAAATTACTTGAATTTCTTTCGACCTTAATCAGATAGTCCGATTTATTCCAAAAATCTTTCAATAGAGAAATCTTCCAAGTGTTGGATAATTCTGCCAACAGGCTGCAGAAGTTATCGCTTATAATATTCATCATCGATTTATAATGGCCCTTCCTCTTTAGAGAATTCTATATGATTTCATAATTACTTTGAGATCTTTCAAAGGCACGATCATCGAAGCATAGCTTCGCCAGACTGTCTTGACTTTTATCCTTAGGTTTGCAGACGATATAGTATATGGTGTGATTAATCAGGGTCTACTATCTCTCGCCGGCCTTTATACGATCCATAGCCACTTTAACATGAGGAATTGTTTCTCCTCTATTATAGTCTTTCGGAGCTTTATTTAATTGTTTTGAAAACAAAAACTATTTAAAGCTATATTTGGGAAACTACTCATTCACTTACTTGGCATAAGCGTATATCTCCTCATAAGTTTATGAGGGTTATGATTTGGTAGAGTTCATTAATATCTCCAGTGTTTTACGTAAAAACTTTCTGGCTAACTCGAATCCATCTCTTCTGACAACCTCAATACCCTTATATTCAATGGTAAAGTTTAGGGTCTTGTCAACTCCTCCAATAATTTTGTCATAGTTTGTAAGTTTTCTGGCTACATACTTTTTCTTCATTAGGAGGATAAGGGGTTTGAAGATTCCATCAACATCAATTTCCAAGTTAGAGTATTCCTTGTTTATATTTTTCTTTAATTCCTCTGCGATGTTTTTGATTTCAAACAATTTCTCTCGATCATCCTCTTTCTCCAATCCAAATGGCTGAATCATAAGAGAGTCAGTGTCACCGTAAATAACCTTCACTCCTGCCATACTACCGACAATGTCTTTGGCACGCAGCAGCGCTTATCTTCCCATTCTTGTGATTAACGCTGCAAGGTGTTTGGAATAGAAACGAGAAATAGAAAAGCCAAGACATCCATAAATAGAGTTAGCAACAAGCTTATAGCACTTTTGCTGGATATCCAATATGATGCATTTTTAAGTCGAAGCATTCTTCATTGCCTTTTTGCACTTCTTTCTGCGCTCAACAATCTTGTCAATAAGTTGCGGCAGGAAGCCCCATTTCTATCTTGTGCACTCTTCCTTGGGTGGTGGTTTTACTTCCATTTATTCCTCCTCGATGGTCTCCTCCTTTATAGTTTTATCCTTCTTCTTCTCTCCATTCTTTTCTCTATTTTTATAGTAGTAGCTCATAGGTAGTTTAGGTCTCTCAATGACACTAAAGCATACATTGTACTCCCTAATAATACTTGGGTAAAGACTGTTGAAATCCAGCAAAAGTATGAAATCCTTATAGAATCCCTTGAGTGGATCAAGGACATGTCCACCCTGATATTTTTTTTTGTCTGTTTCTTAATCTTCCTCAGTCAAATTTTTATCTTTTCTAAATTTGTCGGGAATAATAAGTCCCCTTTTAACGCAATCGTGCATAATAAGATATTCATTACGCTCTGCTCGTTGATTTTATAGACTTCGCTTCCAAATATTACCACAGATATTACTTAACTGCCTTGTCATTTGCAGGATTTAGAGATGATTCATCAAGGCAAAGGTACACTCTGCCTATTCTTTAGCCTTTTTTATTACATGGAAAGTTTTATTATCATTTAAGTACTGTAAAGTCTATTCCTCTGCCATACCTTTGAATACTCGTTCAGGTCTAATGTGAGCCACCATTGACTCCAATTCATAATCCACTGACTTTATCATATCTTTTGAATGCAGGAAAGTATCCACAAGCAATCTTCCTGCAATAGTCGAATTGATGCGATGCAATTGATTGCTTTTGCTAAGGTCATGCGCAAAAACTAGTCTGCCCAATCTTGGTCGATCTTGCTTATCGCTGATACGCATCATTCGCTGAATAAGAGTATCCAAGATACGTGAAGCATCATGGCAGACAAGTACATCCGGGTCATATTTCCTGATATCAGCTTGGAATAGAGCAATCATTTGCTTTTAGTTGTCACAAACAATAAACTATCTCTCCCTTGTTTGTGCTCCAAATTATTTAAGGAAGAGTGTTCTACTGATTCCTGTGTACTTGTTAGGTTTAAGCTCTACCAGATAGTCCTCGCAAATATAATAGCTTATCGCATAGATATGCAAATCTTCAACTCGATTTGTATTAAATAACTTTTTTAGCTTGACCTGTGAAGGAATTACAGCTTTTATTGAGATACTCATCACACGAAGATTGGGAGGTTTGGTCATCTCGTTAATAGGTTAAATAAGCTCGGGGTCATGTATTTATACACATAGTCCTGATTATACACTACGGTTGTTTTAATTTAAGAATTTTTTCTAAATCTTGACCCAACCCGGACCCTTTATGCCGGAATTTATCACAAACAACTACATTGGGGTGTAGGTTGTACCGAATACAAATTTATACGTATCTCCCTCCCAATCAGGACGAGGTTCTTCTCTTGGTTATGCTTTGAAAGGGTACCTAACTTTATAATAGGGTCTGCGTTGGCGAGGAACGCCCTCAATTTAAAAGACGTACTCCTTCTGTTCAAATTCTGCTGCAAACTTACCAATTCCACTCTGATAAAGCCTTTGATCGATTTACCTTTTGGCCTTCGCCATAAATGCTTCTGAAATGACATCAGCATCTGAATACTCACTCCTCAAACAGAAATATATCTCCTTTTGTGGCTATGAAGCAACAATGTTTATGGTTTGTCCATTGTCCATGACTCCAGAAATGAAAAGTTTTCCTAAAAAGGCGTAGATATCCACCAGATAGAAGATGATTTCGTCACTTAATTCAAAAAACTTAAGTTGTCGTACCTGTTTTGTTTCGATATCCATTGATTTATCCTTCTCAGCCGTTGACTCTATCTCCCCTGGTAGTCTTTTTCGAGAGTTGACTTGAGCCATAGGTGTCACAATTTCAGATTTTGTAGTATTAACCTTGGTATTCCTAATTTGCTCTAGAATTCTTTCGTCTTCGGAATCAGAGTCTATGACATTTTTATGTCCCTGCATATTATTGTCTTTACCTGGATGACTATGTCCTCTTCCTTCTCCATCAGATATATATTAATTTTGGCGCAATTATGATATATACCGCTTTAAATAATGAAAAATGATTTGATAATGAATGAAGATCAATCAGTGTCCATGAGCTCCGCTAGGTCAGCAGGAGCGTAGACAGCAGCACCTTTGCCTTTTCCCTTTTGATTGGTTTCGTCAACAATGAAGCACTGTAGTAGTGTATCCATTGCTGTTGCGTATACTGACATGAACAGCATGCCAACTAAAAATCCGATGACAGCCACTAACTAAGTAACAAGACAATTACGATGATCTGATAAAGTGGTTGGAGGTAATTTTGACGAATGCTTGTCACAAAAGTAATGAGGAGGTAAAATCCAAGAGCTGTAATTGCAGCGATAATAAGCTTGCCAAGGAACATAATAACAGTGCCTATTCCTCCTACGATAGCATAGCGCATAGCGTTTGACCATACAAGTTCAAAACCATCCTTTGCTGCGCTGCAGAAATTTTTGCCCTTCAGAGCAATCTGTATGTAAGCATTAGTGTTGATAAATTTGACAATGCATTCGACGCACATTAAACAGCATTAAATGCACTTAATCACATACTCAAAACATTTACTTGATCCTCCACTTGCTTAAGTTTGTCTCTTGAATAACTCAACTACCATTTGCAGAAATTGGACAATCGCAAGTAGTAATGAACCGAAGGCTAAGCTTCCAAAGTGATATCTATGTTAATTAAAATAATACCTGAATACCATTTTGTAGGAACGCCATATGGGCAGACTGAGCTATTGTCCTGGCCCATGAGAATAGTACCACATGCAACAGGAGCTCGCGACCACGAAAGTAGTCATAGCTCCTATGAAAGCACTGCACCAAAGGGTGAAAAACACAAATACGTAGAATCTTATAAGGTTTGTGTCACCATAGTTAGCAATGTAAGAGAAGTAGTAAGAAGAAGAGGTGGTGAATGATGCACTTGACACTAGGTATACCATAACCACGATGCAACCTCCCCAGAGTCCACCTGCAAAGATAGTTTGTATAATGGGCACAAACACAATCAGGCAAACACTGGAAACAAACCCACCCGCTGATTTGCAAATTGCCACTGCTAACCTTATTCTGCTGCAACAGCACAACACTACTATAATAAAGAGGCAACCAACTCCAATGCATATCCATCCATATATTTGATTGTATTGTGTACTACCAAAAGACGGCACGCCTAAGTAAGTGGCCACTCCTGATGCAGCGCCCATGTAACCTGCATTATAAAGGAAAATAAGGCCAATTCCAATTAACACACCTATTGTGCCAATCAGAGAGATCCAAACGATGCAGCCAGCAAAGCATCTCAAAAGGAACATGAAAATAAAACCTACTACGACGGCCAAACCAAGAGCAGCAAGCAGATACATCCAGTTCTAAATTATATGGCAGTTACATTTTTTAAATCAGAAATGAAGTTACCCAAGTCACCTTGCTGAAAGGCTGACGACGCAGTGCTAGTGATATTGGTAAAGGCAGTGCTGAACATATTTGCGTTGGGCACACAGAGTCGGCCCAATAGTAGATAAGAGTCATAGCCATTGAATTGTCCAGCAGTGCCAGGGGTACCAGTATGCCCCCCTGAGGTGTCATATACCACATTCCAAGAAGATGACCAGCTAACATCAGTATCACTGGCGGCGTTGGGAACGGAGACAGTCGCAGCAGAAGAACTGTAAGTCGGACATGAGTCAACGCACATGCGATACGTGATACTGTCAAGAGGATCATAAAAATATAGGTACGGGAAATTTGAAGTAATGGGATTTCTCTTATCTCCACAGACGTTGTTACTCATATCGCTTCCCCTGAATATTTGTGTTGGATCTCCATTCACATAACCGTATATGGTGAGGTAAACCATAGCACCAATAGCACCCAGAAAAAGCAGGCAGCAAATAATATCCCTGCACTATCGGTTGGCTTCAGTTACAGGACCATTTTCGACGTCAGAAACGTCCACAGGTTCTTTTTACTCCCCCATTAATCACAACAAATTATTATATATTTTCTATCGCAGTGATCATGAAATCTATAATTTATATTGAGAGATCAGCCTATATAGTAAATGAGTTAAAATCTTCATGAAAATAATCAAAAAAATATAATCTGTATGTTGACTGCCCTGTATCCGCGAAGAAATTCTTTATTTTTGAATAAAGGAAAAAATAACGTTAGTTCGATGATGGTAATAATTTTAATTATAAGCGTTTTAAAACTATTTTATTTTTAAATGTATTCAAATTCGATTTCTATGGTGTGTTCTAATATAATTTACAGATTCTTTTACTTTTTAATCTTTGTAGTTCTTAATTATGGCTTGAATTTAATAGTATTTTGCAGTTAATTATTTGAAAGGCAAAATATGACACATTCAGCTAAAATCAAATAATATAAATTGATTTGCTTTGACAGATTTCATTCGAGAGACAAACAAACAATCTTCTCCATCCTTTCATGCTGATACCGCAAGAATTGTTCAGGAAATCAATAATAATGAAATCTGAAACTGCAGATAAAAGAATATACTTTTGCTAAAATTTATAAAAACTATGACTCATGATTGTAGAGATAGATATCTACTGGATAATTATCAATTTTTAAAATTAATGAGAGAAGGAAACAATATCATTAAACAAATGGAATTTAACAGTTTTTTATGATCAAACTCTGTTTCTTCCTTCAAAATATGAGACTTGATTTTTATCGTTCTGTATTATTTAATCTTAATTCGAAATGGAAAAGCGAACCAAATATTTTATGCTCAGTCTCGAGGAGCAAGCTAATACTATTTTCTCCACATATAAATACGAAGAGTCAGGTATCAAGCCCTGCACTTTCTTTTGGAAGGAATTAGTAGCCTGCAAAGACACCCCTTCCGTACTTATACCCGATACCCTCATCGTTAATGAAAGAGAACAACCTCTGCTTTGGATATATACAAATAATCAGGGTCGAATAGAGAAGAACGTCAACATATCTTTTAAGGATTTTGTCACAAAGATAACTAACTATTGTTCCCCTAATGAACTTACAGCCACTATTAAGAGATTGACAACAAAAGAAGGTGATAACAATTTTGGTAATGACATCAAACTAGTAAATTCACGTTATCTGCATAATCTGTCACTCCAGCAAATGGGAGATCAAGTAATCTGCTTGCAGAAATTTATCAAAAGTCACGGAAATACTGCTTTTATTTGCAGAACAGTCTATACAACTTCAACACATCCACATTGTTTTCTCATCACCAATAAGGCTACTTATTATGATGAAGAAGTTCCTGAAAATAAGCGATTTGTAGTTACTAATTCGCATAGTAGTATTTCAACCAAGAAATCGACGATTGTAAGATCAGCCTCTGGAAAAAATTTGAGGGATACTCTTCCTTATCTCCAGTAAATTGTAAAATATATGCGTTTCCAAAGGGGAATTACCTTCAAGTAGCTCGTGGGAGATTTTGTAAAGGATTAGCAAGGTAATTGGTGGTTAGTTAATATCAAAGCGTTTTTGATTGAATAAAAAATTAAAAAAATGTTAAAGCCAACATAGGCAGGGTAAACTCAAGAGGAAAATCGTCTGACTGATAAATAAAAATATCAAAAAACTAAGGAATGTCGCTACTGTTAGAAGTCATATCTTTAATCAGAACTAACTCATAAAATGACTAGAAAAATGCTCATTTAAATGGACAGATATTTACTCCATATTGGGAAGAACTATGAGTGGCTTTCACGTAGTGATGCCCTTATCGATCCACATTGTCTTTATCAGGAGTTTAAGATCTGCGAAAGATGGTAATTTTAGCACTATTCAGTTATCGACTTTACCTTTAAATTCAAGGATTACTCAATACAGAAGGAATCTTTTTGAGAAGGCTAGGATTTCAGATTGAAGGAGATCCAAAAGATTTGCTAATGAAGCTAACAAATAAATAGTAGCTGTAAATGCAATCAAAAGACAAAGAAATCCCTAACTTAAAGACATAAATCCCATAATGTATTTATTTTTTTATTTAGAAATATCTTTGGGTCCAAACTCAAGCATCATAACAAAAAATGACTATCCAGTCAGGAACGATGAAACGATCCACCAGATGGTTCGTTACCGCTTCCTAATTTATTTACATGAATTGGATGAATTGATTGGAGTCAAGAACAATCACAATTACTTCTTTGAATTTTCTATTTTTGGCAATAAATTCAAGCTCAAGATCGATGTTCATCCAAAGGACAAAGTAACACCCATCAAAAAACTAAGGGTTTGCTATTTCTTTGTTCAAGCCAATAATTAGAGTAAAAGTTTACTGGAATATATGAATAAAAACGAAACACTAAAAATTAATCTGATCACTTAAAACCGGCAGAATGGATAAAAGAGAAACATTGGATCACTTAATCTGGACATGAGGGAGTATTTGACTTCAGTGGGAAAAAAATCATTTTATAAATTTTTAGATGTCGAATCCGTAGGCTATGGATGGGGCCTAGAGGGTAGTATAGGACTTGTACGTGCTGAGGGTGAAGTAAACACGTCTCGTCTCATCCTGTCAACTGAAGATAAACTTATTTATTTGCCAAGTCAACACTATTACCTATGTGAATCGCTTCCATAAGAATGGATGGATGAGATTCAGAACAAAAACAAAGTCAAAAATTTTTCTGATACTACTCAAAGCAATGATTTTGCTAGAGTTGGTATGTAGACCAAGGAAGATTTCATGCCAGACCAGACTAATACTCATTCCTTAAAAACACCCAAAGCTATTAACTGGAAAAATGTGATATAAAAAGAAGTTAATTCCTATGAGAGGAGAAAGAGTACTCCTAAATTATACTGATTTTCATTTAATATAAGAAGTAAAATATCAGTCACTGTTGAGAATACTTTAAATATGATCGATTTACCGGTTTCTAACATTTTTTAAGTATTATAAATAACGTTGTACTCCTGAATCTTTCTCTTTTTGCTCTATCTTATTATTTTCTTCAATTTATTATTTTTTCTTTTTTGTGTCTTTTTACGCTTTGAACACGAGTTATTAATGTCTATTGATTTGCTTGCGATCTTGCTTTAAGTTTTTACTATTATTTTAGAGTGTTTGTTTTAGCTGCTCTTGCTTAGCAATTAATTCTTGAATATACTGTTTAAAATCTCTTTTTTACTATTATAGATGCTGAATTTTTCCTTCAAGAAATTTGATTGTATCGAGGCATTGATCAGTAAGATCACACCTACAAGAATTCTATCTTTTTTGTTACATAAAAACAGGCTGCTTCATTTACTGTTCCATTCGAATGATGATTTCATTTTGTCTTGAAATAAGTAGAAGATCTTAATTACGCTGCTGAATTAACCTAAATTACTTTATTTGATACTATTTGTTTTACTCTTGCAGAATTCCTATTTGTCTTTGGAGTTAATATGCTTCCTTTTTCATATCTTATTATCGGGAGTACTCAATGGATTGAACTTTTAAATTTGCTCTGTGAAGTGCTGTTTTATTTAATTTTGACATGGAATCAGTCAACATGTTTCGTTTAAACGATTATAGGCGAATTTGATCCTTGAGACTATTATTGATAGGGTTTGAGCAAGGGTAATTATGTGCTAAAGAAGAAGTCGAAAATGATCGCTGATTATATTTGCTTGCAGGCGATAGAAAGGATAGAGTGGGAGTATATTTCTGCCCAAGGGTTAATTTTTTATTTGGTTTTGGTAAAAACATCGAATATAAATTTAAAAATAATTAAGTTATAATTTAATTAATCTGTAAGGAGGGAAGGAATAATTAGATTAACAAATTTATTAACATTTATTCTATAGACATCATTTCACTTTAAGAGCTATTAGGATGTAGCCTGAGCAGCTATCCATGTACATCATTGGATGAGTTCGATTTTATAGGACTTGGTACTATCTACTCCAAACATCTTGGATTTTTACATTGAGATATCCTCTCTTTCTCATTTACATAGCAGCTTTTTCTAAAGGCTAGAGGGTAAGGCAAAAAAAAGTGATTATACAACCCTCTACAAGTAATGATTAAGTTTCAGTTACAATTTCTTAAAAGTTATAATTGCCCAATAACACAAAGTTATCGTATCTTGGCTATTTGTTTGATATCAGATCTGTCCATGTTGTAAACTTCACTTTTTATTTTTATTGTTAAGGTATATTAAGCTATTCAACTATTGGGAAAGCTTTAAAGTTTTTGGTTTATTTAGATACTGATGTCACGCCCCTTGCTCCTCGAATTAAAACACTTCCAAGCAGAATTCCTTTAGTCTGTTCAGCTAACAATACATTTTTAAATGGTGAGGCATTGAGCAGCATCAAACCTAGCATGTCCCATCTGATAGATCCTATTGATCTATACTCGTTCTTAAAGTAGTAATTGTGCACTGCGTCCAAAGTCGCAGGTTCAGCGTGAAATCGAAACATATACTTTCTTTCCTTTTTTTTCAGATATTTTTATTTAGAGTATCCTGTACGCTTGCTGAATTGTTCATTGTTTTATATCAAGCCGCTAATAATTTCACTTGGTTTTAGTTCTTTTTTCATTCGTTATATGTCATCAGTCTGAAGTTTTTGAGCCTATTCTATCTCAAAAATATCCTTGTTATTGTTGACTTCTTCAGCTTACTAGTTTTCTTCCTTTGCCTCAGGTTACCCGAAGTCCCAATCAACAGGAGTAAGGTTGTGATTTGTCACTTCAAGAGTTTGATAGTAAGGATATTTAGATATCAATTGAATAGGAATAGGAGTCTTTCTCCATTTGAACTGTCTATTTAGGAGAAGGGATACTTATTATCGTTAATTTTGATTAGTCTCTGATCCATTCTGTTGTCTATCAACAAGATGAATTTATCTTTGGGAACTAAGCTTTGTTGTAAGGATTACATTATTATATTTAATCAAACTTTAGTTGAGCATACAGTAAGTTCAAAAGAAATAATATAATTAAAATAATTCAATAGTCGCATCAAAATTTGACTAGATTCATTTTATTGGAGATTGCTATTTATTCTCAATATCTTTTCCTTAGAACCAATATAAATAATTAATTTTTGTTAATTTTGCTGATAAAACTTTAATATTCGATAAAAGAAGTA
>Ga0302197_10003858_pt1 | contig 13439 bp, 13 predicted proteins | sample II_Bog_N2_1_FD_193526 | JGI IMG/M metagenome (GOLD analysis project Ga0302197, IMG submission 193526) | Peat permafrost microbial communities from Stordalen Mire near Abisko, Sweden - II_Bog_N2_1 | ecosystem: Environmental > Terrestrial > Soil > Wetlands > Peat | place: Sweden: Abisko...
CCTTCTGGTATAGCCCGCTCCTCCCCGAAGCGCTGGAGGCAAACCACATCATGGCCGACTTCTTCGTGAAGCAGTTGCCCAAATGAACCTGGGCTTTAGGGCTCTAACCCGACCGAGAGTCAGCCAGGCACAAGGGCCAACGGCCCGCCATACCAGCCTGGGGCAACGCCCCAGGAAAAAGGTAATAATGCGATTCCAAGGGCCAACGGCCCGCGCCATACCAGCCTGGGGCAACGCCCCAGGAAAAAGGTAATAATGCGATTCCAAGGGCCAACGGCCCGCGCCATACCAGCCTGGGGCAACGCCCCAGGAAAGGATGAAATGCAAATCCGAGGGCCAACGGCCCGACCCATTCCTCAATCCCACACATACCGCTCGTCGTATTCCACCCCGTACTTCTTCAAAAACGCCAAATATTCCTCCTGAAAACTGCGGGTTCTATGGTGTTGCTCCTGATGATCGATATAAGCCTGCAATACCCCCAGGTCCGTGGGACCTACAGAGAACGCTCCGTATCCCCTTTGCCAGGCGAATTGCGCCAATGTCGCCGACTGAGCCTTGAGCCACTTCGACGACGAGGCCTTCAGCTCCCGTACCAGATCGGCGATCGTCAAGGTCCGCGATAAACGGACCGCGAGGTGAACGTGATCTGCAACACCGCCGACCCGGTAGCACTCGCACCCGGCGTTACGTGCAACCGTGGCCAGATAGGCATGGAGCGGCGGTCGGACTTCAGTGTTCAGTTTCGCCGTTCGATTCTTTGTAGAGAAGACGATATGGAGCAGGGCAAATGCGTGGGATTCCGGCATGGAGAGAGCATAGATCGGGCCTCTGGTTCTTGTCTTTCGTGTCTGACATTCGTCCTGGGTGTTCCGGCTCAGCGCCAACGGCGCGCCGTCATACCAGCCTGGGGCGCAGCCCCAGGAAAAGGCCACCAAACCACCCGAGGGCCAAAGGCCCGACCCATTGCTTACAGATCATTACGCCCATTTGCCGCACAATGGGGATTGAAAGGTAAGAAGATGCAAACCAGGTGCGCGGCCACAAAGAACATCGATACACCACGCCCCCGGGTCCAAACTGCCGGTTCGCATTCGAAAAAATAAATACCCCACCCCCCTCCCCTCGAAAATGCCCACTTTTCGGGGCACGCTGCCAGCTCGGTGGACGGACAAGCACTTGTTAGTCAACACCTTACGGGGAATGATCGGGTATCCACCTGCAATCGAAACGTGTGCAAAGACCCTCAAAAACGGCTGTTTTCGTGGCAAAAACACGGCTTTTTTGCTGTTTTAAGCGCAAAATTGCAGCTTTTCGCGAAGACTTTTGCAAACCTCTCTTACATCGTCTCCGGCAGCGGCGTAACCGGAATCCGCAGCGCCGTATTGAACCGCGGAAAGAACTCAAACGCCGCCGCAACCGCCGTCAGTTCCACAATCTCCTCCGCATTGAAGTGCGCACTGATCGCCGCAAACGCCGCATCGTCAATCGCGTGTCCGGAGACATGCACCAGCCCCGCATATCGGAACCCAGCCTTCTCCTTCTCGCTGAATGGCCCGGTTTCGAACGAATCGTAGCTCGCAACCTGCTCCGCCGTAGCGCCGCGCTGCGCAGCCAAATAACGATGCGCGCTGATGCAGTATTCGCATTGGTTGAGTGAAGCCACGCGCGTAGCAATCAGCTCCTTGTACCAGCCAACCAGCGCGCCTTCCGCCATCAGCGGCTTCAGCAATGCGGCAATGCCCAGCACCAGCGGTGGCACGTTGGCGAACACCTTGAACATATTCGGCACCACGCCCCGATCCACGTACAGCTTGTCGTAAAGAGCAGCCACATCGTCAGGGACCTGCTCCCGTTCGAGCAGCGGAACCCGCGCATCAGTTGAAGTTGCAGAGGACATAAGAGACTCCGTTAAAACGTTCCAAGCCAGTGTAAAGCCGCAGCATCAAGCGCCGTTCCCAAATTGGCCCAATCGACAGAACGGGAAAACTTCCCGATGCAATTCCTGAATTTCCATTCATTCCCATTGAACCGCCGCTCGATCCGGCCTAGCGTCCAGTTGAGAGTGATTGCGGGACCGAATGACCATCCAGGCGCGAGAGCACAGTGGGCCAAGACCGCTGACCGGCAGGCTGACAGATGTGGCGCACCGCTACCAGCGGATGCTCCAGCAAAACCCGCGCCATCCTGAAGCTCTGGTAGGCATCTGCCTGGTCGCGTTGGCAAGCGGCCAATCGGGCGCCGCAGTGAAGATGGCCCGGGCCGCGACAGCCGAGGCTCCGGCGATGATTCCTGCGTGGGTTGCTCTCGGCCAGGCCCTAATGGCCGCTCACCGGAACGACGATGCCGAATGCGCATACCAGCAAGCGATTCGCTTGGATGGGATGAATGCCCTGGCCCGCATGGGCCTCGGCGAATTGAAGCTCGCCACAGGCCAACCAGAAGAGGCGATTTCGGAATTCGGTCTCGCCCTTAGAAGCCGACCAACACTGGTGCCCGCTCATCTAGGTCTCGGCAACGCGTTAGCTGTCACAGGTCACAATGAGGAGGCGCTGGATCACTATCGGCAAGCTCTTGCGCTCCGCCCGCGCCTGCCAGAAGCCGAGTTCGCCGCAGGCTTCGTGTTGGCGCGAATGGGCAAGCTTAAAGAAGCCGAAACCCGCTACCGGCGCGCACTTGTGGAACGGCCGGATTTTGCCGCTGCATGGATGAATCTCGGCAGCCTATTGCGCGAGCAGGGCCGTGAGTTCCACGCCGATGCGGCGTTACAGCGCGCAGTCGAGTTGCGCCCCGACTTGGTCGCTGGCTGGGTCAACTTGGCCATTCTGGAACGCGAACGCCGCAACCCCGACAAAGCGGAGGCCTACCTCCGAAAAGCCTTCGCGCTCAATCCTGACCAGGTGGAAACGCACGTTGCCTGGTGCCAGTTTCGCGCAGCGGAGAAGGATAAGGCGGGTGCATGGGCGTGGCTCCGCTGGGCACTTGCTCGAAGTCCTGAGAATGCGGAAGCCTTGAACATGCACGGCATCCTGCTCCACAACGACGGCCGATTTCGCGAGGCAGTCCAGGTCTTCAACCGCGCCGAGTCTCTCGGCAGCTATCCCGCAGCTTCCAATCGCGGAAACGCCCTTCTCGACATGGGCAAAATGACCGAAGCTCTCCAAGCGCATCAGCAAGCGGTCGACCGCGACCAAACCCATCCGGGCGCGCTCTACAACCTGGCTCTAACCCAACTCCGCTTGGGTGATTGGGAACATGGCTGGCCCAACTACGAAGCGCGGTGGCGTTTCCGCGAAGTCCATCGCTCTCCTCGAGCATTCCGCCAGCCCCGTTGGCGGGGCGAACTCCTCCATGGAGAAAGAATTCTGCTCCACGCCGAGCAGGGCCTCGGCGACACTATCCAGTTCTGCCGCTATGCTGCTTTAGTGGCGGCCCGCGGCGGCATTCCCATTATTCAGGTTCAGGCGCCAGTCCAACGCCTGATGCGTTCGTTATCTGTAGTGCGAGCCGGCGCGGCACAGATCATTGTGCTCGGCAGCGCGCCGCCGGAATTCGACCTTGAGTGTCCGCTCATGAGCCTTCCCGTAGTCTTCGAGACCACGCCGGAGACGGTTCCCTGGCAGGGCGCCTATCTGGGTGCCGACTCCGGGGCAGCGCGGGACAAGCGGACACTATTTCCCGATGTCCATTCCACTGGCACGCCCCTCCGCGTCGGCCTGGCTTGGGCTGGCAATCCGCGCTACAAAGCCGACCGCCAGCGGTCCGTGTCTCTGGATACACTGCTACCCTTATTGCGCTCCCCTGGCATCGCCTGGGTTTCTCTGCAAAAAGAACCGGCCGCGGCTCAACTCGCCAATCTGCCGAATGACATTCTCGTTTTGGACGGATCGAGCGAAGATCTCGATCTTGCCGAAACAGCGGCTCTGGTGGCAACCCTCGATCTGGTCATCACCACCGACACCTGCATCGCTCATCTGGCCGGAGCTATGGGCAAGCCGGTGTGGATACTGTTGCCCCATCTCAGCGACTGGCGCTGGATGCAGGACCGGGAGACAACTCCCTGGTATCCCACCGCCCGTCTCTTTCGCCAGAGCGATCCCGGCGACTGGGCAGGCGTCTTGAGCCGTGTAGTAAGCAAGCTAGGCGACCTTCGGACCCGCGCCCTCGCCGCTTAAGCGTCTTGCGTTTCATCCCGCACAAGAATCACATGCAGGAACCGCGGTCCGTGAACTCCCTTGATGCGCGTCATTTCGATATCAGCCGTAGCGCTCGGTCCCGACACCCATGTCACCAGAGCGGGCGGCTTGCTGAATCGGTCGAAGTATTCAGGCAGCGTCTCCACCACCTGGCTCGCGCGAAGAATGCATAAGTGCCAGTCCGGCAGCAGCGTGATCACGCGGCGACCTTCGCTTTCTGAGTGATGAAGTACGATGGTTCCCGAATCCGCGATCGCACACGAGGCTCCTGTAACCACACCTTCAACCAACTCGATCTCCGCAGCAGGAAGACCATGATCGATCTTCCAGTCAAAACCGGAAACGAGCCACTCTTTTGGCAGCCCAGCAGGCGCAACAAAGACCAGCTTGCCGCTGGCCGCGAGCTGCGCTGCAATCGAACTCGCCAGTCCAGCCTCTAAGCACTCCACCACCTCCGCATCGTATTCGCGGAGCCGTTCAATCAGCAGTTCCAGTTTGCTTTCATTGCTCTTTTGCCCCCTCCGAACATAAGTCCGTGGCAATGCCGCGTAGGCATCTGCAAGCTGCGTGGGCGCTTTCGCCACCCGCTCTGTCGCGCTGCGAATTCGGCCGAGAATGCGTGCACGGGTTTCAACGGACGCGTTCATCTTGTCTCCTTTGCGCGTGCTGCCCACCATTCGTGAAAGGTCTGTTTGGGAAGCCCGCGCAGATCGCGATTCTCGGTCCATCGACTACCGAGACCGGGCAGCCATTTGATCCATCCATCCTTGCCCGTAAAAGCACTGAGCCCGATGCGCCCGAACCATTGCGCTGTATGGAAAATCCACGGCCGTGCAAACACCGTGTTGGCAACGCGCAGCCCAATGTACATAAGGTCGAATGCGCGTTTCGCCTGCTTGCGTTCGATGTTCACTGCATCGGCGCGCAAGTCCAACAGCACCGCAGGAATGTCGATTTTCACTGGGCAGACCTCAACACATGCCCCGCACAGCGACGATGCGAAGGGAAGCGATTCCGCATGGTGCATGCGCATCAGTTGCGGAGTAAGAATGGCTCCAATCGGTCCCGGATAACACGAGCCATAAGCGTGCCCGCCCGTCTGCCGGTACACCGGGCAATGATTCATGCACGCGGCGCATCGAATGCACTTCAGCGTCTGTCGTTCCTTGGGTCGAGCCAAAATCGACGTTCGCTCATTGTCCAGCAGCACAACATGGAAACGCTGCGGTCCATCCCCAGGTGTCACGCCCGTCCACAGCGATGTATAAGGGTTCATCCGCTCGCCTGTAGCCGACCGCGCCAGCACCTGCAGCATCACTTCTAAATCCTGGAAGCGAGGCAGCACCTTCTCAATACCCACAACGGTAACTATCGTCTCAGGCAGCGTGAGACACATTCTCCCGTTGCCTTCGGACTCGACCACAGCCACCGACCCGGTTTCAGCAATCAGAAAATTGGCGCCGCTGATCGCTGTCGGGACTCTCAGAAATTTTTCCCGAAGATAATGCCGCGCGGCTCCAGTCAGCTCCTTCGGGTCGTCGGACAAATCCTTCAGCCCCATGGTGCGCGAAAAGATCTCCCGAACCTGGCTGCGATTGATATGTAACGCGGGCACAACAATGTGCGAAGGCTCTTCCTTCCCCAATTGAAGAATAATCTCCGCCAAGTCGGTCTCGTGAACCGTGATCCCCGCAGCTTCAAGATAAGGATTCAACTGAATCTCAGCCGACGTCATGGTCTTGATCTTGATGGCTTCTGTCGCGTTTTCCTGGCGCAGCAGGTTGAGAATGATCGCGCGCGCTTCATCCGCATCTGCAGCCCAGTGAACCACACCACCCGCAGCCGTACAGCGCTCTTCAAACTGCTCCAGATACGCACCTAAGTTTTCAAGAACATGCATGCGGATCGCCGAAGCTGCCGAACGAAGCTCTTGCCAATCCGTCTTTTCCGCCACCAGCTTGGCGCGCTTGTTCTGTATTACCTGCGTAGCATGCGCAACATTCTTGCGCAGCATCGGATTGCGCAGCACAGGTAGCACCGCTTCGCGAAAGGGAGGAGCAATCTTGGGATCGAGAATCGCCGTGCTCATGCCAATGCCTCCGCCGGTGCATCTTCGGTGCTGGCCAGAATCTCCGCCATGTGGATGGTGCGCATGGCCGCATACTGACGATGCATCGCTCCGCCCAGATGCATCAGGCAGCTGTTGTCGAGAGCGGTGCAGAATTCCGCCTTGGTTGAGAGAATGTCGTGCAGCTTCACGGTCAGCATCGCCTGCGAAATTTCAGGGTTCTTCACTGAAAACGTCCCGCCAAACCCACAGCAGCGGTCCATATTTTCAAGAGGCACAAAGTCGATGCCGCGTACGTTCTTCAGCAGCCTGAACGGTCTGTCGCCGAGATGCAATCCGCGCAGCCCGTGACAGCTTGCGTGGTACGTCACACGATGAGGAAAGTACGCGCCCACGTCTTCCACTCCCAGCTTGTCGATGATGAATTCGCTCAGCTCATAAACCTTCGGCAGAAACGCGGCCAGTTCTCGCCGCTGCGATTCATTGCCGAGTTCCTCAAAAATGCCGGGATATTGCTCGCGCATCATGGCCACACAGGACGAACCCGGAATCACCACCGTCTCATCCTTCTCATACAGCCGGACAAGCCGTTTGGCCTGCGAAAAGGCTTCCGCGCGAAATCCGGAATTGGCGTGCATCTGTCCGCAACAAGTCTGTTCGGGGTGGAAATCCAATTCAACCCCCAACCGCTCGAGCAGACGCGTTACCGCTCTCCCCGTCTCCGGGAAAAGCGTGTCGTTATAGCAGGCAATAAAAAGCGAAGCGCGCATAAAGTTATCCAACAAGCGTCAACACATTTCTCAAACCCGCATTCAACGGCCAGACTTCCGCCGGAAGGGCGGAATACGAAGCGGAGAAAAATCTGTTGTAAGTGACGCCAGACGGATTCGTCGTCTAGTCGTCCCATCGCTTGCTTCACGAAAGTAGAAGAGAGTTTCATTCATAGGCTGTGATCTAGAACACAAGCCCAAGCCTCCTCCGAAGTAGAGAGCTTAGATTCCTGTCTTGCGAACTCTCGCTCTGAACATCTAATGGCGCGGTATCGCTCCGACGCTCCGCCACATGCCCAAAAATTCGACAAGAAGAAGCCTCTTAATTGGGGACAAAGATTATTCTTGACACTCTGTACTCTATAACGTAGAGTACTCTAACAGTAGGCAAGAATCGTTCATAGAACTTGATTTCAAGACCCAAGGCGGAACCCATGAGCACTTACCCGCATTCCCCCAGTCTTTCTCCCTTACCATTGCTTTCGCCGCTTCAGGTCAACGCGCTCGTTAAGCGTTTTGGCCAGGTGGTGGCCGTGGACGATATCTCGCTCGAAATGCGTGCCGGTGAATGCCTGGGCCTCCTCGGACCAAATGGCGCAGGCAAAAGCACCCTGATTCGCGCAATCGCCGGCCGGGTCATTCCCGACTCCGGGCAGGTTGCCATCTTTGGCGCCTCCGCCGGTTCACCACAGGCCCGGGCAGCGCTCGGTTGGGTGCCGCAGGATCTGGCGCTCTACCCACGTCTCAGTGCAACGGAGAATCTCCGCTCCTTTGGCAGTTACTACGGGCTCACCGGCAAGAAGCTCGATCAAGCGGTCACCTGGTGCCTCGACTGGGCCGCGCTTCAGGATCGCGCCGGCGATCTGGTCAGTACCCTCTCCGGAGGCATGAAGCGCCGACTCAACATGGCCGCCGGCCTCATTCACCAACCGCGTCTCGTGCTCATGGACGAGCCTACTGTCGGCGTCGATCCCCAGTCGCGCAATCGCATCTTCGAGATGATTGAAGCCCTTCGAGCCGAGGGCATGACCATCATCTACACCACGCATTACATGGAAGAAGCCGAGCGCCTCTGCGACCGCATCGCCATCGTCGATCACGGCCGCATCATTGCCCTCGACACGAGAGAAGCGCTGGTGCACACCTCATTCGCATCGCGCAGCCAGGTATTGGCACGCCTCGAAGGTCCACCGGGCAAAGTGAGCGAATGGGTTGAATCCCGCCGCGGCCGTCTCGTAGAAAACACAGCGGAGTTTACGATCGAAGGCCCCAAGGAAATCGCCGCCTTGCTAGACGCCGCATCTGACGCCGGCCTTGAACTCGTTGACCTGTCTCTGCGCCGTCCAAATCTTGAATCTGTATTCCTGCACCTCACCGGAAGGGAGTTACGCGATTGATCACCCCCATCGTTCGTACCGCCATCCTCGCCCTGCGCCGCGATCGCGGTTCCATGGTACTGAGCTTCGTTGTACCTATCGCCTTCTTCAGCATCTTCGCTGTTATCTTTGGCGGCCAGCATGACACCGTGCCCAAGATCAAAATCATTGCGGTCGATGAGGATCAGACCAGCGCGTCTCAACAACTCCTCAGCGGCCTTGAAAACGACGGCTCGCTGACCGTATTGACCAAACCGGCGCCCACAAAAGAGCAGCCGCAGCCCACTCCATATACCGCGGCCACTGCGGAAGATGCGGTCAAGGCAGGCGACGTATCGGTTGCGCTCATCGTTCCCCACGGCTGGGGTGCCAATCCCATCTCGTTCCGTGGCGATTCAGGCGCGCCCTCCATTCAATTGCTCAGCGACCAGAGCGACGTCATTGCGCCCCAGATGGTCGGGGGCCTCCTGCAAAAGGCGGCGATGACCTCCATGCCCTACACCATGGCGGAGCAGGGAATGAAGTACACCGAGCAGTATCTCGGCGCCTATACGCCCGAGCAGCGAAAGAAGATGGAAGACACACTCGATCGGCTTCGGCACCTGCAGAGCGATCAGGGCAAAGGCAACGCAGGCAGTGCTTCAAGCAGTTCTACCAGTTCATCCGGTTCCAATACCGGCGGCATCATCGCCGTCACTACACGCTCCGTCGTGGGAGAAAACAAAAAGAGTCCCATGATCTCCTTCTACGCCGCGGCTATCGGTGTCATGTTCCTGCTCTTCACTTCCACAGGCTCGGCGGGCGCGCTGCTCGATGAAGCAGAGAGCGGCGCACTCGACCGTGTGCTCAGCTCGCGCATCACCATGACCGGGTTGTTGGCGGGCAAGCTGGTCTTCAACATCCTGCTTGCCTTCACCCAACTCACACTTATGTTTCTCTGGGCTTGGGCCGTTTTCAAGCTCGACTTCTTCACCCACATTCCCGGCTTCATCGTCATGGGTCTTTGCACAGCGTTCGCAGTAGCCGCGTTCGGAATCCTGCTGGCCAGCGTCTGCCGCACGCGCGCACAACTCGGAGCCCTTTCTACGCTTCTCGTGCTCACCATGTCCGCCATCGGTGGCAGCATGTTTCCCCGCTATCTCATGTCTGAAGCTATGCAAAAAGCCGGCCTGTGGACCATCAATGCATGGGCTATTGATGGTTTCACAAAAGTCTTCTGGCGCGATCTGCCGGTGACCGCGCTGTGGCAGCAAGTCTCTGTGCTTCTTGCCATCGGCATCGTGCTTTTCGCCGTCGCCCGCAGAATCGCCCGCCGCTGGGAGTACGCGTAAAGGCGAAGTGATCAGGCAACAAAAGGAGGTCGTCAATGAAGATTCCAGTTCCAGTCTTAAGCCGCCACTATGCGATCTCAAGCAAGCTGATCGCCTCAGCTTTCCTGATCGTGTTCAGCTTCGCGCTTGTCGCACAAGAACCTGCTCGCAGCAGCGCCGATGTGCAGCGTGAATTCATGCACAAACTCTCATTTCTTGCCGGCACATGGTCCGGCCCCATCACCATCATTCGCGGGCCGGGCGAACCCCTCCATTTCACGCAGTCAGAGGATGTCCAGTACAAGCTTGATGGTCTGGTGATGCTCGTCGAGGGCAAGAGCACCGGCCCCAACGGCAGGGTCATGTTCAACGCGCTGGCTACGATTTCCTTTGACGACACTTCCCATACCTACCGGTTTCGCGCGTATAACGATGGCCACTACCTTGATACAGAACTTTCTGTCGTGACAGAAGGCTTCTCGTGGCAGTTCGATTCTGGTCCGGCGCACGTCGTAAACACCATGCGCCTGACAAAGAACGGTGAATGGAATGAAGTAACCGAGGTTACAGTCGGCAACAATCCTCCGCAGCACAGCGTTGAGATGCTGCTTCAGCATCGACCCTGAAATGGGAACGGAAATGCTCAACGAGCCTCGCTACTACCCAAAACGGTCACTGAACGCCATTGATACTGAACGCCCTTGAATGGAGATAAGCGATGACAGATCAACTAACAGAAGATCTGAAAGATAGGCTCAGCCTGATTGAATCCATGATTGCCGAAGGCCGGCGCACTACCGAGAGTTGGGGCTGGACCTTCGTTCTTTGGGGCGTAGCGTACTACATTGCCATTGCGTGGTCGACCTTCGGCCATGGCACGATGGCATGGCCCGTTACCATGATCGCCGCCAGTGTACTCACGTTCGGACTGGCCTCGCGAAAGGCAAGCAGGCATCCCGAGACCACCCTGGGCCGCTCCATGATGGCAATCTGGCTCGGCATGGGAATCTCTGTGTTCATTGTCATGTTATCGCTCGGACTCAGCGGCAGAGCAGATCTGCACATCGCCGTGGCGATCATCGGGGCCATGCTCGGTTCGGCTAATGCGACTTCGAGCATCATTCTCAAGTGGAAGATGCAATTCGCCTGCGCCCTCGTCTGGTGGACGGCAACCGCGGCATCCTGTTTTATTTCAGAAATTCAGGCGGGGATCGTTTTTCTCGTTGCCATCTTTTTCTGCCAGATCGTCTTCGGAATTTATTGCATGATCGCCGAGGCCCGCAAGAATAAGAGCCGCGGCGCCAGGCAAGGGGCATCCCATGCCTGACCTGCCGGAGCTCAACCCAGTGATCCACGGGAAGCTGCGCCTGGCCCTGCTCTCGTTGCTCTCCAGCGTCGAGGAGGCCGAGTTTACCTGGCTTCGCACCAAGACCGGTTCCACCGACGGCAACCTTGGCGCGCAGCTTCTCAAACTCGAAGAGGCCGGCTATGTCGGAGTCGAAAAGAAGTTCGTTCAGCGCAAGCCGCAGACTCTCTATCGCATGACAGAGTCCGGCCGCGAGGCTCTTACGGAATACGTACAGGCGTTGAAGCAATTGCTCGGCGCCGCGATCGACGCATAACAGAATCCCCACGGAGGTTGAAAATGACACAGGCAGTTACCGCAAATCGACTGACAGGCCGCGCTATCGGCGCTTTGATCTTCACCGGGTTCGGCACCCTTTGGCTTTTCCTCTCCCTTTACGCGCGCGAACAAGTGAGCGCGATCTCGCTTGCCGGACTCGCGCTGATCGCCGCCGGCCTTGTGCTGGCCGCGGTCTACTTGCTGGGTCAGGCAAAGCGCCTGCCGCGCGTACCCGATGATCCACGAATTATGAAAATGTTTCACTGGATCAACGCGATTCAATGGGTCGTGTGTTTCGTGCTGGCGACGATACTGGGCCGCCTCCATCTTGACGCGTACATCGTTCCGTTGATCGCATGCATTGTGGGCCTGCACCTGTTTCCGCTGGCCAGGCTGTTCCGCTACCCCATGCATTACGCAACCGGCACCGCGATGGTGTTATGGGCGGCCGGCGCAATGATCGTTGTTCCCGCGGATCACGTCCAGGGCATAACTGCGCTCGGAGCCGGCGTCATCCTATTGTCTTCAGCAGCGGTTACACTGGCGTTGGCGCTGGAGACTGCGCGGAGGGCCATACCGCAGGTTCATGCGGAACCCGCCTGACTCGGCACTTCAGGAGCGGGTTCGAGCGATGCCCGTACCCGCTGCATAATCTCCAAATAATAGGCCAGATTATGGATGGAATTCAGCGTGCCCGACAACGCCTCGCCGCTGTGCATCAAGTGCCTTAAATAAGCCCGCGTGTAGCGCCTGCAGACCATGCAATTGCACTCGGGGTCCGGCGGCCCCTGGTCCTCTGCAAACTTCTTGCCTTTGATGTTCAGCCGTCCCTCGCTCGTAAACAGCAGTCCATGGCGCGCTGCCCGGGTCGGCAACACGCAATCCATCATGTCCACGCCCATGCGCGCGTACTGCTCAATCTCATCGGGATACCCAACGCCCATCACGTACCGCGGCTTGTCTTTCGGCAGCAACGGCAACACTTCTGAAATCATCTCGAGCGTTGCTTCCCTCGGTTCGCCTACGCTCAGCCCGCCAATCGCATAACCGTCAAAGTCCATCTCCACCAACCGCTCCGCACTCTCGCGCCTCAGGTCGCCATACATCCCGCCCTGCACTATCCCAAACAGCGATTGCGTCTTTCCACCCAACTCCTCATGCCACACAACTTCTTCCCTATGCGCGCGAAAATGATCCAGCGACCTCCGCGCCCATGCCATCGTCAACCGCAGGCTCTCCTCAGCGCGGCTACGCTCTGCGGGATACTCTGTGCACTCATCGAAGGCCATCGCGATGTCCGCACCCAGCGCAATCTGCACGTCCATCGAGTGCTCCGGCGTGAAGAAGTGGCTGCTCCCATCCAGGTGCGACCGGAACCGCACTCCTTCGTCGCTCACCTTGCGCAGTGCGCTCAAACTGAAAACCTGAAACCCGCCCGAGTCGGTCAGCATAGCCCGCGGCCAACTGATGAACCGATGCAGTCCGCCCATGCGCCGGATAGCTTCATGTCCAGGCCGCAGATAAAGGTGATAGGTATTGCCCAGAATAATCTGCGCGCCCAGCGTCTCAAGCACGTCTTGCGGAACAGCCTTCACCGTCCCCGCCGTCCCCACCGGCATGAACACCGGCGTCTCTACCGTCTGATGGGGAAGCACAATCTGCGCCCGCCTGGCGCCGCCGTCTGTCTCATTGCGTAAGTTGAATTCGAGAGTCACTCAACGATTCTATCGGCATGTATCGGGAAGGCCGGCTTCGAACCGGCGCGATCTCAAACTCCCGCAGTCGAAGCAAATCCTATCCGCCCGTCTTTCCAAACCGGATCAGCAGCCCCGCTCGTCCTACCCGCGGCATCCCCAGCGTCGTAGTCGGCGTTTTCCCCACCTCAATCTGACGATTCAACAGGTTCTCGCCCGCACCAAACACCTCAAACCGCTTCCCAAATTCATGCGAAGCGTAAGCATCCATCCGGAAGAATCCGTGCAGCAGATTCGTGTTCGCGTCGTCATCGTACTGTCGCCCGCTAAGTCGTCCTTGCAGATTCACTGTTCCCAATCGCGGCCGAAACGCACGCACATTCATCGTAGCCAGGTTGCGC
>Ga0302197_10003876_pt1 | contig 13402 bp, 11 predicted proteins | sample II_Bog_N2_1_FD_193526 | JGI IMG/M metagenome (GOLD analysis project Ga0302197, IMG submission 193526) | Peat permafrost microbial communities from Stordalen Mire near Abisko, Sweden - II_Bog_N2_1 | ecosystem: Environmental > Terrestrial > Soil > Wetlands > Peat | place: Sweden: Abisko...
TAATTGCCAGAAAGTTTATGAGAGTGATACTTTTTATCTATCCCCACGGCTCCGTCTTTTTCAAGTAATAACAAAAAATCAGTTATCAAGCTAATATTTTTAGCGGAACGCTTTTTTAAAACTTTTAGATCTTTCCTAAATTGAGTGGTTGGATTCAGGAAATACATTATATTGATTTAAGAAAATCATCAACATTTTTTATCGGGCCTTCCAGGCCAACACCATTACGGGCATCGGCTATAGTTTTAGCGGTTAAAGCGTTGGGGATGTTTGATTTTTTGGAAGACGTTTTGCTAATAGTAACTCCTAATTCTTTTAGAAGCTTTTTTACTAAAGCTTTCTTTTTATCCGGAATATTTATCACTAACGTTTCCATACACAAATATAATAAATTTCAATTACAACATTTTAACACCTATTTCAACCCTAAAGCGTCAATTATTTTATCCGCATCAAAATCACGATCTACCGATGGTAAATATATGTCAAATGCTTCGGCTTGTAGCTTTTTGGCGTATTGTTCGTTAAAAAAGTACTTGCCGTCTTTAATCACATAATTCAATATAAAAAATCGGTAGCTTTCTTTTAAGAACCGCACCTCATCGGCAGTTAACGGATAAACTTTGTGATATTCCTTTAAAAATATGATAAATCTGTCTTCCATTAGCGGGCCAATCACATAACTAAATACTGTGCGGTCGCCTATATCAGATACGACCCTACTCAGGAAATAAAAATCAAGCATCCGGTAGCTCATCCTGAACCAGTCATAATCCCAACGGGAATATAGCTCGAGATTTGGCCCAACAGAGAAATTGCCGATGTTCCAGTCGATAAAAACAGGGATCGACTCGAAAGATTTCATATTATAATTGGAGCGATTTTTCAGGAACAGGTCACAATGATATTTCAGGAAATCAACCTGCATAGGCGTACCGAATTGTTTTTCATTATGCTCCAGTTGTTGCTGTAGAGCATAAATGTCAGTCCGCAAGGTTTTGGATGATTTTGGCAATATGTTTCTTATACGTGAGCAGGCTTTATGAAATTTCCCAATCTGTTGCCCTAATTTCTGAATATGATTTTCATCCAGACGCCTTGGCAGTCTGTCCATTATGCGGGTTGGGTTATAAAACACTACCCAAACATCCTGTTTGCCCTGTTTGAAGTGATAAATATAAACCCGATTGTTCTTCAGCAGTGATTTGGCTAAAAAGTTTTCAAACGGGTAAAGCAGATTGTTTGACAGGCTATGTATGATGCGATGATCTTCCTTAAAATGCTCAAATTTGCCAAAATTGGAAAGTTTGGCAATAATAATGTCGTCATCATCAAATGTTATTCGGTATACGTGGTTGGTAGAAACCATTGCGCTGATATCTTCAATCAGCTTAATAGTTTTAGAAGCGTCATAGCCTTCCCAGGCCTTTTTTATTATTAAAGAGTAGTCCATTAGTTCTTTTTACCACAGAGGGTATTATATAATCTCAAAATATCTTTTCAGCTCCCAATCGGTTACACTTTTTGCAAATTGGCGGTGCTCCCATAAGCGGGTCTGAGTGAAGTGCTCAACAAACTCCCCGCCGAATAACTCTTTGGCTATTGACGAGTCTTTCATTAATATGGCGGCATCGTGCAGATTTGATGATAGCTTGCCGTTTCTGATATCCTGGTAGCCATTGCCGGTAGTTGGTGGAATATTTAACGCCAATTTATGCTTAATGCCGTATAAACCTGATGCCAATGCAGCGGACATTGCTAAATATGGATTAGTATCCGCGCCGGGAATACGCGTTTCTAAACGGGTATAGGCAGCAGAATCATTTAGTACCCGTAATGCGGTTGTTCTATTGTCTAGTCCCCAAGTTATGGTAGTTGGCGCCCAGGCACCTTCAACCAAACGTTTGTAACTGTTTATGGTTGGCGCGTACATGGGTAAAATATAAGGCATACAATGCAACTGACCGGCTAAATAATGCTTAAACAGATCACTCATTTTATTATCATCATCCACATCATAAAACAGGTTTTCGGTTTTATCCTTATTCCATAGGCTTTGGTGGATATGACCACTGCAACCGGGTAAGGTTTCCGTCCACTTAGCCATGAACGACGCCATGATGCCATGTTTGTAGGCAATTTCTTTTACGGCTGTTTTAAACAATACCGCTTTATCTGCAGCTTGCACTACATGATCATGCAAAATAGCAGCTTCATAAACGCCCGGACCTGTTTCTGTATGTAAACCCTCAATGGGGATATTAAACTGCATCAGTAAATTAAACAAATCATAGTAAAATTCGCTTTGCTGTGATATACGCAGAATAGAATAACCAAACATACCCGGCGTCAGGGTTTGCAGGTGGGTAAAGCTTTTATCCTGTATAGATTGCGGTGTCTCTTTAAAATTGAACCATTCAAATTCCTGTGAAAACTCGGGGTGATAACTCATGGACTCGCAGTCTTTGGATATGCGTTTTAATAAACTGCGGGTATCTATGGCAAGGTCGTTACCATCAGCTTTGCTAAAATCGGCTAAGAAAAATGGGATATTATCCTGCCAGGGCACGGTTCTGAAGGTAGAAAGATCTATCCTGCATTGCTGATCGGGGTAACCGGTATGCCAGCCTGTAACCTTTACATTATCGTAGGTGCCATCACTGCTGTCCCAGCCAAAAACCACGTCGCAAAAGCCGTAACCGTTGCGCATGCCATCAATAAATTTTTTATGGTGAATTACTTTGCCTCGCAGGATACCATCGGTATCAGCAAAGGCAAATTTTATCTTTTGAATATCGTTCTCTTTTAAATAGGTTATGATCTGGTCTTCGTTCATAGGGTTCGGAGATAATTCGGCGGCAAGTTAAGCAACTATTGTAACGGTTGGATAAACATTTTTTATTGCTACGTTAAATAATGCGCAGCTATATGGTCTATACGCTGTATCAAGTATCTTTGTTTGAGTGAGTAACAATTAATGAAAAAAACAGGCAATTATTTATTTGTGTATGGTACCTTACTGGATGAAAGTAATGAATTTGGTATCTACCTAAAGGAAAATTGCGGCTATTACAGCAAAGGTAAATTTCGAGGCAGATTATATGATCTGGTGGAATACCCCGGTGCAATTTTGGATAAAAACGGGAGTAATTATGTTCGCGGAAGTATTTTGGAATTAAAGAATGTCACCGAAGTTTTAATACAGCTTGATGATTATGAAGGCTTTGGAGAGGATCAGGAACAGCCAAATTTATTTATTAGAGAGATGGTTGAGGTTGACACGGATGACGGATTTTTATCTTGCTGGGTGTATTTGTATAATTTGCCGGTTGAGGGTTGTACATGGATTGATTCGGGAGATTATAAAGAATATAAGAAAAGAGGTAAATCTGCGTAGATTAATTTTAATAATATGTAATATGTCAAAGAACTTTTACACTTTCACAAGCGAATTTGAGTTTTTTTGAAGGAATATTATTTGCGATACTCCTCTAAAGAACACTACTAATTTACAGACATTAAATTTAATAAGTACTGACAGTAGTTTGTCAGTAGTAGAGCAAACGTACCTGTGCACTTGGATTGAGAAGTAAAAAAGTCTACCTAAAACAAAAAAATCCTCCAAATCTTTCGATAAGGAGGACCTAATTATGTAGTTGTTTAGTTTAGTTAAACTTTTGCTGATTTAACAGTTTTGATGATAACTGCAGCTACCTTGTATGGATCAGCTGCTGAGTTAGGGCGACGATCTTCCAGGTAACCATTCCATCCTTTTTGTACAGTGTACAATGGGATACGGATTGATGCACCACGATCAGATACACCATAGCTATAATCAAGTATTGAAGCAGTTTCGTGTTTACCGGTTAAACGCTGATCGTTATCAGCACCGTAAACCGCGATGTGCTCTTTAACTACCGGGCGGAAAGCTTCGCAAATGATATCATAAGTTTCTTTGCTTCCTGCTGTTCTTAATGTAGTGTTTGAGAAGTTTGCGTGCATACCTGAACCATTCCAGTCTAATTGACCTAATGGTTTGCAATGCCAGTTGATAGATACATCATAGCTTTCGCCGATTCTTTCTAACAAATAACGGGCTACCCAAATCTGGTCACCAGCTTCTTTAGCGCCTTTAGCGAAGATTTGGAATTCCCATTGACCTGCTGCAACTTCTGCGTTGATACCTTCAACGTTTAAGCCTGCCTCTAAACATACGTCTAAGTGTTCTTCAACGATGTCGCGACCGAAAGCATTTTTAGCGCCTACTGAACAATAGTATGGGCCCTGAGGTGCAGGGTAACCGTTTGCCGGGAACCCAAGTGGTTTATTGGTTTCATCATCCCAAAGGAAATATTCCTGCTCAAAACCAAACCAGAAATCATTGTCATCATCCTCAATTAAGGCACGGCCATTTGATTCGTGAGGCGCGCCTGTTGAATCAAGAACCTCGCACATTACTAAATAACCATCTTTTCTTTGCGGGTCAACACAAATAAAAACTGGTTTTAAAATACAATCAGATGAACCACCTGGTGCCTGCTCGGTTGAAGAACCGTCAAAGCTCCAAAAAGGACAATCTTCTAATTTACCACTAAAATCTTTTTCGATTTTTGTTTTGCTACGAAGGCTTTGGGTTGGTTTGTATCCGTCAAGCCAGATGTACTCTAATTTTGCTGCTGCCATTGTTTAGTTATTTACAATAAAGGTTCAAAAAATAGTTTTTTTTGGAATAGTTAATTCGATTATGAAGGCGAATTTAAATTATTTTTACAAAAATCATTACAAAAATGTAAAATAATTATATTTTTTTTCAAAAACACCTATTTTATATGATCAAAACAGAAATTCTTTACTGGATAAAATTTAAATACGCTATTATATTAAGCATATTCAACTAAAAGATTAATAAATCTAATCTAAAAGCTAAATTTCAATTACATAAGCGCTTATGTTTATGCATTAATAATGCAACACATATATAACTGTTATATTTCAATTTAATTACAAAAGCTTTTCAAAAAATCCTTAAAATTGCCCTGATTTTAATTACCGGGTTGGTAATCAATATTAATCTGGTTTCTTTCTCAATTATATAAAACAATACATATGAAAATTACCGTAGTTGGCGCAGGGGCTGTAGGCGCAACTTGCGCAGACAACATCGCAAGAAAAGAATTAGCTGAAGAACTTATTTTGTTAGACATCCGCGAAGGTTTTGCTGAAGGCAAGGCTATCGATATGATGCAAACCTCGGCCCTATTGGGTTTTGATACCAAAATAAAAGGTGTTACCAATGATTATGCTGCAACTGCAGACTCTGAAGTTGTTGTAATCACCTCGGGCTTGCCGCGCAAACCGGGTATGACCCGCGAAGAGCTTATCGGCACAAACGCTAACATCGTAAAAAGCGTAACCGAGAACATTTTAAAGCATTCGCCAAATACGATCATCATTGTGGTATCAAACCCAATGGATACGATGAACTACTTAACCCTGAAAACTTCGGGCTTACCTAAAAACCGTATTTTGGGTATGGGTGGCGCATTGGATTCAGCAAGGTTTAAATATTACCTGAGCCAGGAATTAGGTTGTTCTCCTGCTGATTTAAACGCGGTTGTTATCGGTGGTCACGGTGATACTACTATGATCCCTTTAATTAAACATGCTACCTGGAACAGCGTACCGGTTACCCAGTTTTTAAGTGCTGAGCAACAGGAAAAAATTGTTAAAGCTACAATGGTTGGGGGTGCAACCTTAACCGGCCTTATCGGTACATCTGCATGGTATGCACCAGGTGCTGGTACTGCATTTATGGTTGAAGCCATTGTACGCGACCAGAAAAAATTATTATCATGCGGTGTTGCCTTAGATGGTGAGTACGGTCAACAAGACATCTCGTTAGTTGTACCTGTTATTTTAGGTAAAAACGGCTGGGAAAAAATTGTCGACTTCAAACTAAGCGACACTGAGCAAGCAGAATTTAACAAAAGCGCTGACGCTGTTAGAAACATGAATAAAGTACTTAGCGATAGCGGAGTTATTTAATTCGGATAATTTTATAAAAAAAAACGGCTTCTCGAAAGGAAGCCGTTTTTGGTTTATACACTATTTCGACAAATCAAAAGAAAATGCAATTGTATATTGTACTCGTACAGAGTATCCATTTTGGGAACCCGGTATCCAAGGAGGTGATAACCGTATAACTCTTTCAGCTTCTTCCCCAATGTATTTATCAGGAGCCCTAAGCATTTTTACATCACTTAATGTACCATCTTTTTCTACTACAAATATTACTATTACTTTTCCAAAAGTTTTATTATCCGTATCATATTTCGGGAATTTAATATTCCTTCCTAAGTAAGCATTAAAACCAGCCGGACCTCCATTTGGAAATAATGGTTCTTTATTTACTGATGTGAAAACTACATCTTTATCAGATTTTGAAGTATCTTTTTGAACCTGTGCCTTTGATGATTTAAAAAACAAAAGGCTTAAAATTAACAGTATAAGGTTTTTGGTCATATCGGTTACTAAAATACAATTTATGACGAGATTTTGAAATTGATAACTAAATAAGAAAGGCTTTCTTGTGAGAAGCCTTTCTTATTTATTCAATATTGAATGTGATATTTATTGAATATCAGCACTCTTCACCTTAAAATCTACCGGCATACCAATAAAAGATGTTTTTTGGGTGAATGGGATTTGAATACCGTTTACGCTTCGGTAATCTGCAAGATCAACGGTTAAGGCTCCCGGTCGGTCGATAACTTCACGCACTTTCAGGCCTGTTTTTTGGTCGTAGTAAAGTTTTATTTTTATGCTGTCAGGTGCTGTGGCTGTAACAACATATACTAAATTATCGCCCACTAGCTGCATTGTTGGCGCAATTGTTAAGCTATAGCCGGGTTTTAAATAATCCAGCTCAGGAAAAAGCTTTTGCTTTTGTTTTACGGCATCTTTGTCAACATTGCTTAGTTCCAGTATGGTATTTTTCTCGCTCACCAAAACGCTATCGCCATTGATAGCTATATGCGAAAAAACAGCATTTTGATAACTAGGCAAAGTAACATCCTGGTTAAATGTAACGGGTTGGGTATAGGTGCTGGTTCGTACAATTGGGGTGCCTTGTATATCGGTTGTATCAACCAATTTAACAGCTTTAACCGCTTTTAATTTGTCCTGTCCACCAATGGCATCTAAATACTTATTAAGCACATCCTTTGGTGTTATACCATCGGGTACCGGTAAGCCGCTGAATGAATTATTATCCGGGTTGATATCTGGCAAGGTATGATCAGGATCAATAACGGCTGAAACAATTTTCGAGGTTGATTTATAAGCGAATTGCCACTCGCCCCCACGCTCCCATATTTCGGCAGGTAATTTCACAATGCCTGCTTTACCGTTTTCCTCTTTTATAGCGATAGTTACAGGCATAGCCATTTCTTCCAAATTTTCGATGGTTATAAATGAACCTTTTGTAGGGTCATTATCTGTATAATCTATCGCTTTTACAGCCTGATCAAGTTTCCATGTGGTAAAGAACCATTCATTCCAAAACCATCCCAAATCTTCACCTGCCGCATTATCCATGGTATGGAAAAAGTCCCATGGCGTTGGGTGTTTAAATGCCCAGCGCTTAATATAAGTTTGAAAAGCATAATCGAACCTGTCTTCGCCTAAAATTTGCTCACGCAAAACTGTTAATGCCAGTGCAGGTTTTTCGTACTCCGACATGCCCGAAAAGCTATCAGGGGTAACATCGGGCAAAGTCATTATAGAGTTCGCGTCAGGAGGAAACATACCCGGCGCATTGCGCTCTACATCCTGTTTCTGGTAATATTCGCCATTGTTAAATACTTTGGTATCTACCTTATTAATAAAAGTGTTAAAACCCTCATCCATCCACGCAAATTTGCGTTCGTTTGAGCCAACGATCATCGGGAACCAGTTGTGGCCAAACTCGTGGTTTGTCACCTCCCAAAGTTCGCCTGTTTTTTGGTCTGATCCACAGAATACAATACCCGGATATTCCATACCACTAACCGTACCCGCCACATTGGTAGCTACCGGGTAAGTGTAAGGGAACCATTTGTTTGAATATAACTCGATAGCTGCTTTTACATATTCTGTTGATCTGCTCCAGGCATTCTGGCCTTTTGATTCGATAGGATAAACTGATTGCGCTAAAGCTTTTTTTCCATTAGGCAGATTGATACGTGCCGCATCCCACAAAAAAGCTTTTGATGCAGCCCATGATACATCGCGTGAATTTTTACAGAAGAAATGCCAGGTCAATTCAGCTTTTTGGGGATGGACATTGCCATTCTCCACATCGGCGGAATCTTTTACAAATAAAGTTTTGTCGCTATTTTTAGCAGCTGCCAATTTACTGATCTCGCCCGGGGTTAATACTTCGGTTGGATTGAGTAATTCGCCGGAGCCTACTACAACCAGGTTAGATGGAGCTGTTATGGTAAAATCAAAATTGCCATAATCCAGGTAAAACTCAGCGCCGCCCATGTATGGTATCACATTCCAACCGGTTACATCATCATAAACCTCCATGCGCGGGTACCATTGGGCTATTTCATATATCCAGCCATTTTTGGTGTTTACGCGGCCCATGCGGTCGGTACCGTATTCTGGCACAGTGAAAGCATATTCCACTTTTATTTGAATTTTGGTGCCGTTTGTGCGTAAGGTATCTTTCAACCTGATCTGCATACGGGTGTCGTTAACTATATAATCAGCTTTTTCGGCTTTGCCGTTTTTGATGATGTAAACGGCTTTGATCTCATCGCCATCGGTAAAATTATGCACCGAATTACGGGTACCTCCCACCGGACTGGTGGCAGTACCGCGGGAGTCTTCACGATAAATATTCTGATCCAATTGTAACCATAGAAAAGCCATTGGGTCGGGGCTGTTATTGGTATAAGTAATTGTCGCGCTACCGCTTACTTTATGCGCGGTGGTATCCAGCGTTACGTTTATTTTGTAATCGGCACTATTTTGCCAGTATTTTACGCCGGGCGAGCCGCTGGCTGTACGGTATTCGTTACCCTTATCATGATAAAAAGTTGGCGTAAAAACCTGGTACTGGTCATATTTACTAACAGGTTCATCGGTATTTTGGGCGTAGGTGTTATGTATAGTAACACACAACAAAAGCATAACTGCAATTTTGTAATACTTCATGGTTAATTGAAGGTTTATAATTTTAAGAGCAACAAATGTAAAATAATTACGCATAAATTAAGTGATTGTTAAGTTGATACTAACCCTATTGCTGCATTAATACAGGTAATAAATCAAACTGCTCAATTAACTCAGCTTGTAAGCATTTTTTTATATTTTTGCGGATGTGCCGGCATAGTACCCGGCTACATCCCCCGATAAATGGATATATCAGTTGTTGTACCTTTATATAACGAAGTAGAGTCATTACCCGAACTTACCTCATGGATAAGCCAGGTAATGGACGAAAATGGTTATAGTTACGAGATTATTTTGGTTGATGATGGCAGTAAAGATGGCTCATGGGAAATGATCCTGAAGCTGCGTGAGAATAACCCTTATATCAAAGGCATAAAATTCAGGCGTAATTATGGTAAATCCGCTGCTTTAAACACAGGTTTCGAGGCCGTTAAAGGTGATGTGGTGATTACCATGGATGCTGATTTGCAGGATAGCCCGGATGAAATACCTGGGCTTTACAGAAGAATTACAGAAGATAAATATGATCTGATCTCGGGCTGGAAAGCCAAACGCTACGACCCGATCACCAAAACTATACCTACTAAATTATTTAACGCGGCAACACGTAAAATGTCGGGCATTGATAATTTGCATGATTTTAACTGTGGATTGAAAGCCTATCGCCATGCCGTTGTAAAAAACATTGAGGTTTATGGCGAAATGCACCGTTATATACCCGTTATTGCCAAATGGGCGGGGTTCACTAAAATTGGTGAGCAGGTGGTTGAGCACCGTGCCCGTAAATATGGTACAACAAAATTTGGCATGAGCCGTTTTGTAAATGGCTTTTTGGATCTGCTTTCCATATTTTTTGTAGGCAAATTTGGTAAGCGCCCTATGCACTTTTTTGGAGCGATGGGTTCGGTTAGTTTTTTTGCTGGTTTGGTTATGGCAATATGGTTGATCAGCGATAAGCTGTATGACATAGAGCATCACATTAAATATAGCCGCGATGTGACCGCACAGCCTTTGTTTTACATTGCATTAGTAGCCATTATTGTGGGTTCGCAGCTATTTTTAACCGGCTTTGTTGCCGAATTGGTTGCAAGAAGCGCCAGCGAACGTAACAGGTACCAAATAGAGGAAACGATCTGATGTGCGAATATGCGGATGTGCAAATGTGCAGATTGCACTATTACATTCGTATAATATCGCATCTTCACATTTTATCATAATTTGCATATTTGCACATCTACATATCTGCACATCCAAACAATGTTTTTTTCCATCATCATTCCATTATACAACCGCCCACAGGAGATCAAAGAACTGTTGGAAACCTTAACTCAACAAACCTATAAGGATTTTGAGGTTTTGGTAATTGAGGATGGTTCTGTTGATGATGCGGCTGAGGTTGTTAGGGCATTTGAGGACAAGCTAAATTTACGATATTTTGTAAAAGCTAACGAAGGCCAGGGATTTACCCGCAACTATGCTTTTGAGCGCGCTAAAGGCGATTACTTCATTGTATTTGATTCAGACTGCCTGATACCTGCAGATTACTTGCAAATAGTAAACGACAGCCTGGCTACCAATTGGCTCGATGCTTATGGCGGCCCGGATGACGCGCATCCATCATTTACTCCTACGCAAAAGGCAATCAGCTATTCCATGACCTCCCCTTTTACTACCGGAGGTATCCGTGGAAATAAAAAAGGCATAGGCCAGTTTCACCCACGGAGCTTTAATATGGGGATATCACGCCAGGTCTGGGAAAAAGCGGGCGGCTTTATCATTACGCGTTTAGGTGAGGATATTGAGTATAGCATCCGCATACACTCATTAGGGTTTAAGATTGGGTTGATACCGGATGCCAAAGTTTATCATAAACGCCGGACTAACTTTTTGCAGTTTTATAAGCAACTGCACTTTTTCGGCAGGGCGAGAATAAATGTTTATAAATTCTTTCCGCAACAATTAAAAGCGGTGCATTTTTTCCCGGCGATATTCACGTTATTTATTATTTTTACGATAATAAGCAATATCATATACTGGCCTATAGCCGTGTTATGTAATATTGTGTTAGCAGTTGTTATTTTGTTGATATTTTTTCACTCGTGGTGGAAAAACAAGTTGTTAAAAATTGCATTTTTGAGCGTAATCGCGGCATTTATTCAACTTACTGCTTATGGCTTAGGGTTTATGCAAGATTTTTGGAAGCGAATAATATTAAAAAAGTCATAAAAAATATATGTACCACGAATTTTCTATAGTTGAGACAGTAAAGGCCTCGTGGAATATTTTTAAAAAAAATTTCGTAACTATAATAGTTTACTCTGTTATCGCATTTGTTTTATTAGCGATATGTGAGGGCGTAATTAACTATATAATTGTACCGGAAGGCTTTTGGAGCAAATTTGTATTTTGGTTACTACTGCTATTTATACAGGCCTATACCACACTGGGTTTATATAAGTTGTTTTTCACTTTGATAGATAGTGAATTCTATGAATTTGAATTCAGGCAGGTATTACCACATATATGGATGATATTAAGCTACCTGGCGGTTGTGTTTATATTGGCGTTTGTATTTGTCAATTTCAGTATTTTGGTAAGTAAACTGGATGATTACCCATTAGCACAGCTTGTTACAGAAAGTATTAGTGCAATAGCAGGTTTGTACCTGATATTACGTATCATGTTTTTTAATACATTTATTGTTGATGATCGTTCAGGCCCGATAGAATCACTTAAACAAAGCTTTTGGCTAACCAAAGGATATCTGTTTAAAATAGTGGCAATACTAGCTATAATTCTATTTCTTATCGCTTTACCTGCAGTACTGTCTATTTATTATCCATTAATCTCATTGGCAATAATTTTCACTTATCCATTTGTAAATATTATACTGGCAGTAACCTACCGCAAGCTGGTTTACAGTCACCTTGATGTTGATGACGATATTAGTGAAACAATTTAATTATGGGGTTAAAAGCTGCACTAAGTAAAGTATTTGCTGTACTGGTTAACAGGCAATTGAATAATATCCGCCATAATGCGGTGGCTTTACAGGAAAAAACTTTCCAAAAACTCATCAATCAGGCTAAAAATACCGATTTTGGTAAGGCACATTCTTTTGACCAGATCAGCAATTATGATGAGTTTAAAAAGCTTGTGTCCGTACGTGATTACGAGGAACTTCGCCCCTACATTGAGCGTGTGGTCAACGGCGAAGAGAATGTTTTGTGGCCGGGAAAACCACTTTATCTTACCAAAACTTCGGGTACTACTTCGGGTGTGAAATATATTCCTATTTCGAAGGAAAGTATGCCTGCGCATATTACCTCTGCACGCAATGCCTTATTGAGCTATGTGCATGAAACCGGTAATGCTGGATTTTTAAATGGTAAATTGATATTTTTACAAGGTAGCCCTATATTAAGTAAAAAATCAGGGATTGAAACCGGCAGATTATCAGGCATTGTTGCCCACCATGTGCCCGGCTATCTGCAAAAAAACAGGATGCCGAGCTATGAGATCAACTGCATTGAAGATTGGGAGCAAAAGGTAGATGCCATTGTTGACGAGACCATCAATGAAGATATGCGACTGATATCGGGCATACCGCCCTGGTGCCAGATGTATTTCGACAGGCTTTCGGCAAAAAGTGGTGGTAAAAAGATCAAGGATATATTCCCCAACTTTAAATTGTTCGTTTACGGAGGGGTTAATTATGAGCCTTATCGCGCACGAATAGAAGAAAGCATTGGTTTCGCGATTGATACGATTGAAACTTATCCGGCGTCTGAAGGGTTTATCGCTTTCCAGGATTCGCAAAAAGAAAAAGGTCTTTTATTACAAGTTGATTCAGGCATATTTTATGAATTTATTCCGGTTGATGAATTCTTTAATGATAACCCGACACGCATCAGCTTAAAAGACATCGAACTAAATAAAAATTACGCGCTGATATTGAATACTAATGCCGGTTTGTGGGGATATAGTTTGGGCGACACTATTAAATTCGTGTCTAAGAACCCTTACAAAATTTTAGTTACCGGGCGTATTAAACATTTCATTTCAGCCTTTGGCGAGCATGTGATAGGCGAAGAGGTTGAACATGCTTTAATGAGCGTTGCGAAACAAGAAGGCGTGGATGTTGTTGAATTTACCGTAGCACCACAGGTTACGCCCCCCG
>Ga0302197_10003878_pt1 | contig 13397 bp, 10 predicted proteins | sample II_Bog_N2_1_FD_193526 | JGI IMG/M metagenome (GOLD analysis project Ga0302197, IMG submission 193526) | Peat permafrost microbial communities from Stordalen Mire near Abisko, Sweden - II_Bog_N2_1 | ecosystem: Environmental > Terrestrial > Soil > Wetlands > Peat | place: Sweden: Abisko...
CCAGATGAACGGCCCCGAGGCGCGCGAACTGCTCTCGCTCTATTACCAGGTAAAGGGCCTGCCCGAGGAAGACGCACACCACATGGTCAACCACATCGCCAGCGACCCCGAGCAGTTGCTGCGCGCCCTGGCCAGCGAACGTCTCGGCACCTCGGAAGAAGCCTTGAGCAACCCCCTCGTCTCGGCTGGCTCCGGCGCGCTCTCCACAGCCATCGGCGCAACCATCCCCATCATCCCGTTCTTCTTCCTCACCGGCATTCAGGCGGTCATCGCCGCCGCCATCATCTCGCTGGCCGCGCACTTCGCAGTCGGCGCAGCCAAGAGCCTCATTACCGTGCGGTCGTGGTGGTCTTCCGGCTTTGAGATGACCGTAGTCGGTGCGGTGGAAGGCGCGGTAACTTACGGCATCGGCATCTTGCTCGGCAAGGGCGGGATGTAAGCCGGTGCCGTGCTTCATGCCTTGCGGCGCGCGTTTGGCTTTGGGTCTATTGCGGAGTTGATCGCCATGAAGCAATGGCGTTGGCGCAAGATTCTCATCGGGGTCGCTGTTTTCCTGGTCGTGTTGGGCATAGCGCCTCTGGCCTATTTTTTTGGGTTCGGAAGCACGCACAACTTCACGCCGCTGTCGGTTCCAATCTCGCTCAAGAGTGGTGAGTATGTTTCACCCTTTTTTACAACAGACCTGGACGATGATTATCAAGTAGAAATATACTTTCTCCCACTGCTGTCCGGTTTAATTTGGATTTAACGCTTTCAAGCTCATCGGATTGTGTGGTTTACGACGATTTCAGGGTGTCCACGATTTGAATTGCGTGGGGATCATTTGCGATGCTTTCGGGATTCAACGACCGGGAGCGCCGCATGAATGTGGGCAAGACGCTGGTGTTTTTGACCAACAATACCGCATTGCCTGCCCCCACCATCGCCGCGCTTTACAAAAGCCGCTGGCAGATTGAGTTGTTCTTCAATTGGATCAAGCAGCACCTGCGCATCAAGCGATTTCTGGCCACCAGCGAGAACGCCGTGAGAAGCCAAATCTGGTGCGCCATCGCCACCTATGTGCTGATCGCCATCGTCAAGAAGGAACTAAAACTCGACGCCTCGCTCTACACTTGTCTACAGATTCTGTCGGTGTCGATCTTCGAGAATACCGAGATTTCATGCGCCCTTCAGCCATATCTCCACAGAACCGACCAATCGGCTTTCTCTAACCAACTGAATCTATTCAACATCTAACCGGACACCAGTGACTTTCTCCCACATCGCACAACTCCGCTGGATCTTGACTGGAAGATCGTGGATGAGACTGGGACTGTTATTCAAAGTGGAAGTTATACAGACGATCGGCAACTGCGGGGCAACGATGCGATTATCGAGAGGCAGTTTCGGCCAAAGCGTGGATCACGCGAGAGAGTCATTGTTAGCATCCATCAGGACGTTGAATCGCCGGACGCCGAAAAAGGAATGCGGAGTACCGATACGAGGCTATATGTTGGACTGCCAGAGAGAGTGCTGGATCAAGCCTGGGGATTGGGCTTGTACTCCGTTTGCGCTGCTGTCGTTGCTGGCGCTGGAGCCATCCTGCTTCTTGTCCTGCTGATCCTTGGAGCGTTTCGGCGGCAGACCGGGCTAGTCAGTCACGAAAGCTGAACCTCAATCGACCGAGCTTTGCCGGGTGCCCTCGGGTCTGGATTTTCAGATCTGGGATAACTCAACCCTCGACCGCCCGGATCGGGGCCCCCAATCGGTTTCCTGTTCCGCGGGGCCAGAAAAGGCGGAGTTCTCAGGTCTCAAAATCGAGGCCTTAGACACCCTTGGGGTGACTGCCGTTTCAGGCACGTTGAAAATTGTGACTGCTATTTCTTCGGCGCCTCAGGGAATTTGAAGCCCACATAAGTGCCCGAACTTATCCCCATAAGTGTAAGCAGCGAGGCATCGAATTCCGGCATCGACATGTTGTGGTATACGCCCACCACAAAGACGCCTCCCAGCACAAGTGTCCACACCGCAATTTGGAATCGATGGAAACTGATCCCGTCGCCATCGTTGAGGATGTCTTTAAGCGGCCCATCGCTCTTTGAAAGCTTCGGAGCGGCAGGCAGCGCTGCAATAGACGCGTTGACCGTGGCCAGGCGGCCCCTTTTGTCCAATAGCTCCTTTTCCTCAGCCGAACCTGTCGCGGGGGCGCTGGAGTGGAGATCGGCGATCCGTGCTTTCAAGGCATGCTGCTCGACAAGCAGGTCGTTCTTCTGCTTGTTTGCCGTAGATGTCTTCTTCGTGTCCACAGCCGACGCGGCGAGCCCGGTGGTGGCGCTGATACCCAGCAAGCCCAAAACCGAACCCATTGGAATATGAATCTGATGCGTGCTCGCCCAGATGTACACGTAAGCTGCAACCGCCAGGAAAAGCCAAAACGCCATTTGCACCAACCCCAGGCTAAACGGGGCTGTCTCAGGCGCAGCGGGGTTCGCGCCCACGGTATAGCGGAGCAGCGTGGTTCTCCAGGCGAGAATCACCAACGCCGCTAAAAGGCCGGCCAGGAGCGCAACCACGTAGTACCAATGCTCTGGGTATGGCGTGACGGTCGTTACAGCGTTGGATTCAAAAACCTGTGACCCCTGAGCGATGCTGATCGTGAGCTTGTTGTTCGAAGATTCCCGAGAGGCGTCTACGATTGCGGCCCAGGCCTTCCAATCCGGAGAATCCGGAGAATCCGGCTGTAACATGAAATCCACATACTCCTGGCCGGGCGGCGACAGCGAACTGGGAGCCACTGTCGTAAGAATCTGCCCGCCGATGAAAAGGCGCAGGTCCGCAGCATGGTTCTTTTGGATATAAATCCAATTGTAAAGACCCTTGACGCAGACAGTTACCTCCCGCCCCATCTCAACCTGCCCGGAAGTACTGATTCTGCCGGAGACGTTGCCGAGCACCACTTCGGGCTCTGAAGAAGCCTCATTGGAACTCGGCTGGGTTTCCATGGCGTTCTTATCGGCCCGATACTCCGCGCTCGCGCAACTGGCTTCCGGATCCGGAGGCGGTTTTGGCGTCGATGCGGAACAATGCAAAACTCCGAGAACGACTAATGCTCCCCCGGTGCATGTAACTGCCAACAGCCTGCTCCAAGACGATGTCATTCTCCCTCCCGACTTTTCATTTCGGTAACACTCAAAACGGCTCCAAATCCACATTGCGTTGCACCCGCTGGAAGAACTGACGCTTAAGGCCAAATGCAGATATTCCTGCGCCAACGGCGCCTACGGCCTCAGAATCGAATAACGTCCATAACTCGTCTGCTTGAGCGTGAAGGACAAACCAAACGAAAAAGTCTGGTCGGTCTTGACGAAGACGGGCGGGAGGCTGCCGTACGTATTCTCAAAAGTGAAGGCAGCCCATTTGACGAGGCTGTAGGTGACTTTCGTATCCACATTGTGCCTGGGCTGAGTTCCAAGCAAGGGAGGAATTACGGTCTTACCGGTTGTCTTGTTCAGAACCCCAAACTTGGGGTCGTAGAATATCTCCGGCGCTGAGAGAATTCGAACCTGATAGGCGGAAGTCACCTCGATTGAGTTGAAAAGCGCCATCGGTTTCGGCGCCCTGAAGCCGGCGGTAAATGCTGCGCTGGCCAGGCCGCGAGTATGCCATGAGCCGGCAGGCGCCAGCACACTCTTCTGCACATCCACGAATTCCGTGCCCATGGTCAGTGTCATGTGCGGCACGGTAAGACCAGGCTCGATCCTGCCCAAAGTGCGTGCGCTAAATCTCACCGGAAAAGTGACCACCGGACTATCGATGAGATTCACCTGCGCACCGCTCTTATCGGATTCCCAACCCACGAATCGATAGTTGATGTATGGATTCTGAAACTGCCCATGCCAACCCGACGCCGAAGAAATCTGCCGCTGATAGACCAGGTAAGCCAAGAACGAATTTGGGTCAACCGTTGCGGACGCTTTCGTCGTTAGCTGCCCATATACGCCCAGCTTCCCGTAGTAAGCTGTCTTGCTCTGCAGCGCCTGCATATAGCCCGCAAATGCATCGATATTGTAAATAGGACTCCCGCCTTCCGTAGCCGTGTAGGATCCATTGAAGTAGATATCCGAATCGCTCCTGCCGGTGCTTGGGCCCACCGGCGCTTGCCCGCCGTCTGCCGGCTTTGATGCCAGAGTAGCCAGGGAAGCGTTATCGGTCACCTGAGGCAAATGCACAATCAAACTTGAAGTGAGGAGCGTAGTATCCAGCAGCTTCACGCTTTGTGACACAGGATTCCTGAGCACTAGAGTTATTGAATTCTGCTCGGAAAAAGTGGAAACATCGACACTATCGACATCCAGCTTTTGAATTTGAGCCGGATTCTTGCCGTCTTGGGTCTTTACATAAATCACCCAGGATGCCGGGTCCGAAATATCGCCGGTGTGCGGCAATGGATAGTCGAAGAGAACGTGGATCAGCGATCGATTCGAGCTATCCACAATCTGCGCAGTGACTATCGGAGCCTTGGCCGCGGAAACCTGGCCACCCGCAAAGGAAGAATGTGTCAGAAAAAGAGCCAGCCACAGAATTGCTATGTGACGCACAGAATCCTCCGCCTGGAACTGTTATACCGTCGCATTCTGAATCGCTTCAACCACCGCAACCAAAATGGTGGCCGGCGCATCCGGGATCGAGTCGATCGCGATCGAGTAGCCCGACTTGCGTACCGAATTGAAAACCGCGCCCTGGAAAGAGACTCCATCCACGCCAAGATCGTTCAACGTTTTTGAAAGATTGAGCGGGCTGGTATTCGCACATGTACATGCAATCACCACTGCCTTGGGATAACCCAGCGTTGCAGGCGCCGTTCCCGTCTGTGCATCGGTCATAGCAGTTAGCAGTTCGCCATGGTTCATTTTGATTCCTCCGCCAAGCTTGTTGGCCAGCTATTCTCGTTCCGGTTTCCCAGGGTTGGTGTTGCTACATTCGGATTGTGGATTTGCTTTGGGTTGTGTGCCGCACAGCCGGCGAGGCGCGTAACGAAACGAATGCATCCGACCGCTTTGCGATTGGATGCATCCTACTGAAACTCTGTCCCAACTACCAACAGGGGGCCTTGATCTAAGAAAGCGGATGAGCCGCCTGGCTTATGAAGAGGGAAGAAACAACCGAGCCAAGCCCTCAATACGATGCTATGGAGCTTGCCATGCTTGCCGTTGGATGTCAAGAAAAAACGCCCGGCTGCTCTTCGTAATGCTTCGCAATCGAGCCATTCCTTGTTCTGGTTCTCGGCAGTAACCTGCGCGCGGAATCGATCGATTAATAACTTAGTACTAACCTGTATCTGCCTGCCCCGATTTAGCGCTTCTCGTCGCGGGCCAGCTTCCGTCTAGCCCGCTATCCGAGCACAACCAATCTCCGGATGTTGGTTTCACGCCAGCTTCATCCCCTCCGGATCCCACCCCACCACAGCCCCGCGCTCCAGGCTAAGATTGCTCAGCAGAGCCGCCCCGGCCGCGCGGAATCCAAAAACCGCATCTTCCACCGCGGGCTGCCGTGACCGCACCGAGGCGAAGAAATTCTTGAAGTGGTCATAGCTGTCGCTGTAGCCCGGCGGCGCGACGTATTTCTCGAATCCCATGGCAGGCTCTCCTTCGGGATTTGCCGCCGGATACTTCTTGCGGTACTCGTCAACGTACTGCTTCTGCGTTGCCTCGGTGAAGCTGCCGATCATATAGCCCGGCTCCTTCTCGCGGGGCGTGCGGCTAACGCTCACCGCATTGCCGCCAATCTCCATCGTTCCTTCAGAGCCGGTAAAGGTCAGCCCATCGCTCTCTTCGCCGCCGTCTACAAAGTTCACGCGCACGCTCAGGTTAAAGCCCTCGGGGTAGTCGAAGAGCCCCAGCATCACATCCGGCACATCGCGGCCATCCTTCCAAAAGCGCAACCCTCCCGTGGCCATGCCGCGTGTAGGCCCATGCGATCCGGTAATGAAGTGCGTGCCGCTGAAGAGATGCACAAACAGGTCGCCGGCCACGCCGCTGCCATAAGCCTTCCACTTGCGCCACTGGAAGAACTGCTCCGCGTTGAAGGGAATTGTCGGTGCGGTGCCTAGAAAGCGCGGCCAGTCGCATGTTTCAGGCGAGGCATCCGGCGGAACGGTATAACTCCAGGCGCCCATCGTCGAATTGCGATCCCAGTGCGCGGTCACCATATTCAACTGGCCGATGGCGCCCGCCGCCAGCAGTTCCTTGGCCTTGGCGTAAATCACCGAACTCACGCGCTGGCTGCCCACTTGCAGGATTTGCTTGGTAGCCCGCGCCGTCTCGATCATCTCCGGCCCGTCGGCATACAAGTGGATCATGGGCTTCTCGCAGTAAACGTCCTTGCCGGCCTTCATGGCATCCACGCTGGCTTGCTTGTGCCAGTGGTCGGGCGTGCCGATAATCACTGCGTCAATGTCTTTGCGGGCCAGAATCTCGGCGTAGTCGCGGGTGGTGAAGATGTCGTTGCCCCACATCTCCTTGCTGTGATCGAGGCGGCCGTTATAGCAGTCCGCCACCGCAACCAGCTTCACGCCGGAAACTCGCAGCGCCGTCCTGGTATCGCCCTGGCCCTGGCCGCCCGCGCCGATGAGCGCAATCTGAATATGATCGTTGGCCGCAACCGGCTTGCCGGCATCGCCGCCAAACGCGGCCAGCGCGTGCAGCCTTGCTCCCAGCAGCGTTCCCGTTGTTGCCGCACCCGCCGCCCTCAAAAATCCCCTGCGATTCAGTCCCTGCATTCGAGCACCTCAGACGTTGAATTGAGCCGCCGTCTGTAACCATACACCGCGAAACGCATAGAATGAATTCGGCCCTTGCCCCTGGGAGAATCCTGTGCTGAAAAAGACTCTTTGCCTGCTTGCCTTCGCCTTTATCCTGCTGCCCAACTCGGTTCTGGGCCAGGCGCCTGCCGCCGCCCAAGCTCCCGGCGCGATCGCTGTTGAAAAGAACGTCGCCATGAAGACCCGCGACGGCGTAACCCTGCGCGCCGACATCTACCACCCGGCCGCCGAGGGCAAGTACCCGGTCCTGCTCACGCGCACTCCCTATAACAAAGACAGCATGTCGCCCATCGGCTTCAAGGGAGCCGGACGCGGTTTCATCGTCGTCGTTCAGGATGTGCGCGGCCGCTACAACTCGGAGGGCGAGTGGTACACCTTCAAGAACGAGATCAATGACGGATACGACACCGTGGAATGGGCCGCGGCGCTGCCCAATTCCAACGGCAAGGTGGGCATGTTCAGCGGATCGTATGTGGGCGCAACGCAGATGCTGGCCGCCATCGGCCATCCGCCCCATCTGGCGGGAATCTGCCCCATCGTCACCGCCAGCAACTACCACGAAAACTGGACCTACCAGGGCGGTGCATTCGAGCAGTGGTTTAACGAGTCGTGGACCTCGTCGCTGGCCCAGGACACCCTCAATCGCAAGGTCAACGAAGCCAAGAACGCCCTCGTCGGCAGCACCGTCCTGCCGCTCAATCAGTACCCCGTCTTCAACCTGGGCGCCCCTCACGACGGCGCGGCGTTGACCCACGCCCTCGCGCCTTACTTTCTCGACTGGCTCGATCACCCCACCTATGACGATTACTGGAAGCAGTGGTCCATCGAGGAGAACTACCAGAACATCCAGGTTCCCGCGCTCACCATTGCCGCCTGGTACGACATCTTCCAGGGCGGCTCGCTGCGCAATTACATGGGGATGAAGGCGCACGCTGGTAATGAGGCCGCCCGCAACGGCCAGCATCTGATCGTCGCCATCGGCGGCCATTCCGGCTGGGGCCGCACGGTCGGCACAGTCGATTTTGGCCCCGATGCACCTTTCGATGAAAATGCCGTCATTCTCGATTGGTACGACTACCTCTTCCTGGGCAAGCAGAATGAGTTTGCCAACGGCAAGCCGGTCAAGATCTTCGTGATGGGCAGGAACGAGTGGCGCTACGAGGATGAGTGGCCGCTCAAGCGGGCGAAAGAGACGCGTTTCTACCTGCACTCCGGCAAGCGTGCAAACTCCGTTTCAGGGGACGGAAGGCTGTTTGCGGGAGTTGTGATTCCTGACATTGACTCGCCAGACACCTACGTCTACGACCCCGCCGAGCCCGTTCCTACGGTCGGCGGCCCTCTTTGCTGCGACGCAGTTCACCTTGCGCCGGGCCCGCGCGACCAGAAGGAAGTCGAGGCCCGTCCCGACGTGCTTGTTTACTCCACGCCGCCGCTCGATCAGGATCTCGAAGTTACCGGACCTGTAACTCTCGACTTATACGCAAGCACATCCGCCGCCGACACCGACTTTACCGGGAAGTTAGTCGATGTAGCTCCCGATGGCACAGCGATCAACCTGACCGAAGGCATCCTCCGCGCCAGGTATCGCGAATCCACCACCGGCGAAGCCAAACCCATTGTCCCCGGCCAGGTCTACGAGTACAAAATCGATATGTGGTCCACCAGCAACGTCTTTCTCAAGGGCCACAGGATTCGCCTTGAAGTGAGCAGCAGCAACTTCCCCCGCTTTGACCGCAACCTGAACACCGGCAAAGACGCAGCCACCGACTCGACCTTTGTGAAGGCTACCAACACCATCCTCCATGACGCGGCTCACCCCAGCGCGCTGATTCTGCCGGTGGTGGGGAAATAGAGGTCAGTAGTCTTCACAGTTCGCTGAAGCAAAGCGAGACCTTGAGCAACCGGCCGTCGGCTCTCCAGAGGCCAAGAGTGGTATCGACAGCTTGGGCTTTCAAGTGGCACAATTCGCCCGTTGAGCAGATCTCGGGGGAGCAGAATGCGAGAATCCACCACACAGGTCTGTGTCCGTTGCGGTGAATACCACCCAGAGACGGCCAGTATTTGCCCGAATTGTGGTAATCCCTTTACAAGACCGAAGAGTGTGCCACCAAAGGCGTTCTCTTTTATCGCGCTAGCCGTTGTTGTCTTGATTGCCGCCGTCGTCGTGATTTCCCATAAGCCAGATCCAGCCAGCAGCGTCCAGGACGCTGCCCAAACATCTTCTCCGTCCCCGCCGGTCGCGAACAGTGAAGAAGCGTCTTCAGAATCGGCACCCCAAGGTTCCCCAACGTCACAGACGGATCGCGATCCCAACGATCACGAGTTGCGGTTGGTGCCAAATCTGTTTGGCAGAGGAGCTGTAGAGGACGGGAGGACATATAGCGTTGCGCTTATCACAGCCCACACTGGACGCATTCCGCCAGATTCATCCCTGATCGTCCAAGGGGTTTTTTATGCAAACTTCGGTCAGATGATGATCTTGGAAGACGAACAGGAAAAGGGACAGTACATGATGTGCGCAATGAGCCCCGACGAGTTTGAAGACGCAAATTACTATTACCACAAGGGTGATCGTGTCCGGGTCATGGGAGATTACCACGAAGAGTCCGGTATGGACCTTGGTCTTGGTTTTGGACTAGCTCGAGTACTCCGAAATTGCATAGTTTCAGATCCACGCGAAAAAGTTGTGAGGCCACTGCAAGTTGAACCTGCCACCAGACAATCTCCAAATGTACCTGAGCCAGATGCGCCCAGCCAATCTGCGAGCCCACCTGAACCCGACGCAGCCCGCTCTCCGGCGCGCTCAGACGGCCAGATCGAATTGGATGTTCTACACGCTCTAGACGCCTCGAAAACCATGAAGAGCGAAGGCATCAGCGTAGACACCCGAACGGGTGAAGTTACACTCTCGGGGTCAGTATCGAGCGAATCCGCCCGGGAACTAGCGGAGCTTATCTCCGGCGGCGTGCCAGGCGTGACCAAGGTACGTAACAACCTAAAAGTAGTGACAATTGCGAAGCCTCAGCGGGCCTCGCCATAGATTCGTTCTTCGCCGCGTAACCCATATCCGGGTTTTCGGACATCGGAAGGAGTCCACCCAACGGCGGTTTAGTGAAGCGATTCCAAGGTCTCTAAAATCGAGAACTGGGCCAATTGGCACCCGGCATTTTAGACCATATGGTAGGAATCTACAGGATACTTTGGGAAATATATTTTTCGCGGAAGCCGTCGAAGCGTCACACGAATACAATTGCCTTGTCTCACCCGGAGGATGGAATGGCAGATCACGAGGAAGAGCGCCCGGAACTTCGAGCGATGGAATTGGTTATATGCCACTACAAGCAGAGGGGTTGGGAGCTGACGAAGGTGGCACATGCAGGCGGGAAACATAAGGGATATGACCTGCTCGCGACGAAAGGCTCCGTGGAATTGAAACTCGAGGTTAAGGGAAGCGCCAAGCTGTACAACGGGATTCCCGATCTCTACGAAACTGAGGTCGATGAACACAAGAGGCTAAGAGCAGACTTCTTGTGTGTTGGATATTTTCCGCCCGGCAAACCGGTGAAGCTGGCAATTATCCCCCGCGATTACTTTCTTCCCGATTGTCTGAACACGAAGATTTCCTACCGCATACGCAGTGAATGCAAGAACGGGAAGGCGATCGAGCCATTCTTAATCGAGGAGACCGTGACGTAGGTAGATGCTCCCGTCAGGTTTCGCGTGAGCCGGGTACCCGTCCTTCAAGCGCTTTTGCTCGAAGGACGGTAGCACCACAGAATCCATTCAACCCGCTGACTAACTGACCCGCTGACTAGCCGACTCGCTCACCAGCTCCTTCGCCGCTTTTCTTCCCAGCCGGATGCAGTCCGGGATCCCGATGCCGTCGTAGGCGTTCCCGGCTAGCCGCAGCCCCTGCAGCGCTGCCACCCGCGCCGTGATCCGCCCCATCCGCTCCTGGTGGCCCACGGCGTACTGCGCCATTGCCCGGCGCCAGCGCGAAACCCGCGTGTGTTCCGGTTCCATTCCCAGCCCCACAACATCGGTGCCAAGAATCGACTCCAGATCGCGGCGCACGGTAGCCACAAGGGCTTCGTCCGTCTCGGCCAGCAGCGCCTCGTTGTTCATGCCGCCCAGAAAGGCGCGCAGCACGGCCTTGCCCGGCGGCGTGCGGCCCAGAAACTTGCGATGCACAAACGTACAGGCCAGCATCGAGCGGCCTTCCTTGGCCGGGACCAGGAAGCCGAACCCATCCGGCAGGCGGCCCAGCTTCGCCTCGTCGTAGATCAGATTCACGGTGATCGAAGAAGAGTAGGGAATCGCGCTCAGTTCCTCGCCCAGCGCGGAATCCACTGGACCGAGCAGCGCTCCGGCGGCCCAGGCGGGCGAGGCCATGATCACCGCATCGAAGACATCCGACTTGCCGCCAGCCTCGACCCGCCAACCGTCCGCTGTCTTCTCAAGCCCGCTGACCGGCGTTGACAAGCGTACCGACTTGGGATCGAGCCGCGCAACAAGCGCATCGACCATCTGCTGCATGCCGCCCCGCAGCGAGGTAAAGATGCCCCGAGGCCCTGGACTTGGTTTGACGCCAGTCTGCCCGCTTCCGGCCCCGTTCCTTTGCGCAGTTTCTTTGGCACGGGCGCGCATCTTGCGATGCGCCGCCAACATGCCGCGCGTGAGCGATCCGTATTCGCTCTCCATCTCCACCAGCCGGGGCAGCACGGTGCGCGCGCTCAGTTGCGAGGCGTCTCCGCCAAAGATGCCCGAGAGCAGCGGATCGGCCAGCCGGTCCACAGCCTCCTGGCCAAAGTGCCTTTCCACCAGCGTCGCCACTGCCTCGTCGGGCAGGCCGCTGGGCCGAGGAGGGTGCAGCAGCTCCAGCCCCATGCGCACCTTGGTCTTCAAGCTGAAGAGCCGGGTCAGCGCAGTGGGAATCAGCTTGGTCGGCACCAGGAACATCAGCCCGTCCGGCAGCGGGATCAGCCGGTTCTTCACCACAATCCAGGTCTTGCGCGCGGCGTCGTTCGAGGGCACCAGATCGCCCCCGATGCCCAGCTCCCGGCACAACTGCGCTGCCGCCGGCTTCTCGGTCAAGAAGGAGTCCGGCCCGCGCTCCACCACCGCGCCGTCGACAATCTCCGAAGACAAAGACCCGCCCAGCCGCTCCCGCGACTCAAAGAGTGTGTACTCGACCTGCGCGCCTGCCTTGCGCGCCTGTTCGAGTTCATAGGAAGCCGCCAGCCCCGCTATGCCTCCACCAATGATCGCCGTGCGCATTGCTGAACCCATCTCTTTATTAAAACAGCTCCGGGGGCAGACGGCTTCCGCTGGCACGAGAATCGGCAGTGACGGACCGGGGCCTGCACCCGTGAGTATAGCGAGACGCGTAAGCTTCAATCGAAGAGCCGGCCGGCAGGTCGCTAACGCGACGGACCTGATTGGCAATGACAAGCCAGTCGCGGGCTATAATTCCGAACAGTTTGAGAAGAGGACAAAGGGGCCGGCAATGAGAGGGATTCATCGCATTTGGATGCCGAGTGTCGCGGTGGTTTTGACGACGCTTTCAGGGTTGGCGCAAGACACGCGCACTGTGACTGAACCGGTGCTGCCACCAGCATGTACCAAGCTGCTGGCGGAAAAGTCGGGAGACGCCGAAAGGCTCGCGGAAGTCTTTGAAAAGACGACCGATACAGCGCGGATCCAGAAGGCTCTGGATGCCTGCAAACCGGGTATGGCGGTGGAGTTGGCTGCCGGCGACAAGACGAATGCGTTTCTCACCGGTTCGCTGGACCTGAGAGAGGGAGTAACGCTGTTGATTGACAAAGGCGTGACCCTCTATGGATCGAGGGATCCGAAGGACTATGACCCTAATCCGTCTGGAGAAGGGCAGTTGCTTTGCGGGACGATGAGCGACGTGGGGAATCCCTACATCACGGCCAAAGATGCGGGTGCGGCTTCACGGCCGGCGATGCCAACCCCGCCGCGAGGCCGGCCCTGCAAGTCGCTCATCAGCGTGAATGTGAAGAACGCCGCAATCATGGGCGATGGAGTGATCGATGGACGCGGCGGCGCAATGGTGATCGGGCATGATTACACCTGGTGGCAGATGGCGCGCGCGGCCGAACCGAAGCAGTTGCGCTACTTCAGCACCAAGCTGATTACGGCTAACCACGCGGACGGCTTTACGCTGTATCGCATCGCGCTGCACAATTCGCCAAATTACCACGTCACGGTGAGCAACACCGACGGCTTCACGGCATGGGGCGTGCATCTGTTGACGCCGACGGTCCGCGGCGTCGACTCGCGCAACACCGACGGCATCGATCCGGGAAGCTCGACCAACATTACCATCGCCAACAGTTGGATCGACAACGGCGACGACAACATTGCCATCAAGACCGGCATAACTCACATGAGCGTGCTCAATAATCATTTTTACGACGGCCACGGGATGTCCATTGGCAGCGAAACATTCAGCGGCGACAGCTTCCTTCTGGTGGCCGGGTTGACTGAGGACGGCACCACCAGCGGCATTCGCATCAAGAGCAATGCGGCGCGCGGAGGTCCGGTGCACGACCTGACCTACGAAAACATCTGC
>Ga0302197_10003880_pt1 | contig 13390 bp, 10 predicted proteins | sample II_Bog_N2_1_FD_193526 | JGI IMG/M metagenome (GOLD analysis project Ga0302197, IMG submission 193526) | Peat permafrost microbial communities from Stordalen Mire near Abisko, Sweden - II_Bog_N2_1 | ecosystem: Environmental > Terrestrial > Soil > Wetlands > Peat | place: Sweden: Abisko...
GCTGCTGACGCCGGAAGAGGTGCTGAAGCGGTGCGACGAGAACACGATTGGGGTGGTGGTTACGCTGGGCGTGACGTTCACGCTGCAGTTTGAGCCGGTGCACGCGATCAGCCTAGCCCTGGACAAGCTGGCGGCGGAGACAGGGCTCGATATTCCCATTCATGTGGACGGGGCGAGCGGGGCTTTTCTTGCGCCGTTTTTGCAGCCGGACCTGCCGTGGGATTTTCGATTGCCGCGGGTGAAGTCGATCAACGCATCGGGACACAAGTTTGGGCTTGCGCCGCTGGGGGTGGGCTGGGCGCTGTGGCGCGAGAAGCATGACCTGCCGGAGGAGCTGATTTTTGACGTGAACTATCTGGGCGGAAATATGCCGACGTTTGCGCTGAACTTTTCGCGGCCCGGCGGGGAGATTATCTGCCAGTACTACAACTTTTTGCGGCTGGGCAAGGAAGGGTACCGCGAGATTCAGGAGGGGTGTCGCGAGCTTGGACTGTACCTGGCGGGGAAGATTGCGGCGCTGGGGCCGTTCACGATCATTTACGACGGACAGGACGGGATTCCCGGGCTGTGCTGGCAACTGAAGGATCCGGTGGGCGCGAAGTTTACGCTGTATGACTTTGCGGACAAGCTGCGGGAGCGGGGGTGGCTGGTTCCGGCGTACTCGATGCCGCCGGAGCGGGAGGATTTGGTGATTCAGAGGATTTTGGTACGGCATGGGTTTACGCGGGCCATGGCAGACGAGCTGCTGCTGGAGATGCGGGCGGTGCTGGATTTGCTGGATTCGCTGTCGGAGGACGAGGCGGTGAGCCTGGTGGCGGCCGGGGGGCAGGCGCAGGGGCATGATCATTCGGGACGGTAAGTCTGCGAACGCGTGAGGAAGCGGACTCGACAAAATGAAGGGATTGAAGACGCGCAATCCTCCACGCCGAAGCCGTGCAGAGATGTTGATTGACCAGTAACTGACGAGTAGCCGGTGACACGCCCACGAGGTTCGTTTTTAGTCCCGGAGGGACGATTGATGTTAGCCCCGGGTGAAACCCGGGGAATTGTGCCCCCAAAAAACAATCGGTGCCCCGTAGGGGCGCGGTGATAAGCGCGTGTAATTTCCGCATTGCCGGTCACTCAGGAGTAAAGCTCCGATGCCCGTGTTTATCGATCAACGGCAGCGAGATCTATTCGCTTCAGAACGCTTGTCTGGGCATTTCGGAGCCACAGCAAATATGTCGCGGTTCCAACGAAGAAAGGGATCGTAAAAAGTCCAAGCGCGATGAGAGTAACGAATGTCACGGCTGTATTTTGGGTGTGACCGATTCGGGTTGCATGTCTAATGAACGGCACAAGAAGTGCCACAAATAAAATGATTGGCCCGGAGAGGCTGCCAGTCCCCAGATAGAGCCAGAAGCGCCAGCCGGAAACGTTGTTGATCTTGAGAATCGAAGGAATCGCAACAATCCAGCCTGCAACAGCGGTTGCAAACATCACAAATGTCCCTGCGACTGTCGGGTGTCCAGACGAAACACCCAGTACAGTAGCGAAAGTCGCGATACCCACCATGACGCTCCCGAAGGAATATGCCAACTTCTTCCAACCCGACATCACAGCATCACCTCCGGAGAGGACTGTAGATAGAGTCTACACGCTATATTGCCGATAGGTCCCGAGTGGTCGCCAACTCGGAAGTTACTTCAGGGTAAACAAGATTGCCGCTGACTGCAGCCTCAGAATCCTCTCAAAGGCCTGAGCCTAATTTTCAGGGCGTTCGTGTCAGTGAAGCCGGAGCGGCTTGAGAAGCGCGGTGCCCGGCCTTGAAAATCCCTCAGGGGCTAAAGCCCAAGCATCCCTCGCGGTCTTTGCGGCCCGACTGAAGTCGTGCCCTTTCAAAACATCGGCTCACTGAGGTAGTTGCTAGGTTCTGACTGCTCCCGTGGATTCCCGGATTACGAGCGTCGGCTCCACGGTGATTTCGCTGGGGATGGTGGTGGCGCCGTGGATGAGGTCGAGCAGGCTCTGGGTGGCGATGCGGCCAATCTCGGCCAGCGGCTGGTTGATGGTGGTGAGTCGCGGCGTGGTGTAGGCGGCGGCCTTGATGTCGTCGAAGCCGATGACGGAAACGTCGGCGGGCACGCGCAGGTTGAAGTCCTGCAGCGCGCGGATGGAGCCGATGGCGGCGATGTCGTTGAAGCTAACCAGGGCGGTGAAGGGCAGCCTGGTGGCGAGCAGTTGCTGGACAACCGGATAGCCCAGTTCGGGCGAGGTCATGTCGCGGTCAAGGGTGATGACCAACTCCGGCTTAATTTCGATTTCGAGCTTGTTGGCGACGGCTTGCAGAGCCTTCCAACGCTCGCTGGAGTCGGAGCTGAAGGACTGGCCGAGCATGAAGGCGATGTTGCGGTGCCCGAGCGAATGCAGGTGGGTGAGGACGAGCTCCGCGGCGCGCGTGTGGTCGAGCACGACGTTGGTTACGCCCTCGATGGCGCGATGGCCGGCGACCGCTACTACCGGGACGGGAACGGAGTGCTGCAGCAGAGTGTCCACGGCGATGATGCCCTGCGCGCCGCGGCCGATGAACATGCGTGTGTAGTCTTCGACCAGGTTTTTCTGGTGACGGTGGTGAGCGGTGAAGTAGAAGTAACCGGCTTTGATGAGCTGATCGCCGATACCGCTCATGACTTGCGAATGATATCCGTCGCCGAGTTCGGGGACGAGGATGCCGATGGTCTGGGTGCGCTGATTGCGCAGCGAGCGGGCCAGCAGGCTTGGTTGGTAATTGAGCAGTTTGGCGGCAGCCTTGATGCGATCGCGGGTGCTCTGCGGAATGGACCGCCCAGGCACATCGTTGAGGACCACGGATACTGTGGCGGGATTGAGTTTGAGATGCGCCGCGAGTTGCTTGAGAGTTACCGACCGGTAGGCCGGCAACTTATCGGCCGCGACTGGCTGCTTGTCCGATCGATCGTCTTTCATTCGGTAACTTTCCTTACAGATGCGGTGGGTACCGCGATAACTTATGGAGCCAATTCTACATTCCCATTCTGCCGTGGCCATAACTTGGAATCGCAGTTCCCTCGAATGGGCTGGCGGGGTTGAGTTTGGCCGCAAAACAAAAGGGCCTTCCGGTGGGAAGGCCCTTCGGCGCACAGCAAGTGGAACAGGCTACTGGAACTGGAACCAGTTGACGTTGGCGATGCTGGTGCTGGAGCCGACGCCGTTGAATACGACGTAGAGGTCATGCACGCCGGCAGCGCCGGTGACAGGGGCGTTGACGGTGGTCCAGGTTTGCCAGCCGCCGGTCACCGGCAGGCTGACGGTGGCGATGGGCGTGCCGGACATGCTGTCGAGGTAGAAGGTTGCTGTTCCGCCGGCGCCGGCACTGGCTGAGCGAACACTCACCTGGCTCACGGACGTGCCAAAGTCGACGTTTTTGTAGACGGTATACGCGCCGGGCGAGAGATAGCCCAAGTCGTAATCGCCGGTGGCATCGCTGGTGGATTCGGTTTCAAGGCCCGATTCGCTGGAGAAGCTGGAACCTTGAATCTGTGCCGTGGCAGCGACGGGCGGGGTGGCGGCGATTGGTGTTCCAGTCCAGGTGAAGGTGGCGATGGAGAATGCGGGGAGGGTGTAAGGGAAGGCCTGTGTTCCCCATAGAACATTGAAGGTCTGGCTGGCATTGGTGCCGTTGGAGGCAACCAGGACGGTGGAGCCGTCGGGATTCTGGAAGGCGACCGAGGCGATAGACGGCGTGTTGCTGGAGCCAATGCGAACGGCGCCGGGCAGTATGTATTTGCTGTAGTGGCCGAGGGTGTAGAACTCGATTGCCTTGGTGGGCGCGCCGGTTGTGCTGTTGATGGTGACGATTGGGGTGCAGGTGTTGCAGCCGCCGAGTCCGGCGTTCTGCGTGAGGTCGGGGCCGAGCTTCTCGTCCAGGGCCAGGCTCCACTTGACGAATGACTTGCCGGAGTTGCGCAGCACCTGGGTGATTTCGAGAATATCCACGTTGAACTGAGAAGACTGCCAGGTGCCGCCGGAGTGCTCCGTCTCCCAGTTGCCGAGGGTGGGGAACTGGTTTTGCAGCAGTTGCTGCGCGCCCGGTGCGCCACCGTATCCATGCCACGCTGTGCCGGCAATCTGGTTGAGCTCCGTTGAAGACAATCCGGTGAGGACGGTCTGCGGATAGGTCGGCGTATCCCAGTTGTGATCCCAGACAAACACCTTGCCGGTGATGCTTGCGGAGGCAAAAGCAGGCAGCACGTAGCCATGCAACAAGGCAAGCTGCTGGGTGGGTGTCATGAGCATGCTGGGATAGGCGCTGGTTGGATTTTCCGGTTCATTCTGGAGGGAAATGTAGTCAATGGACACGCCTGCGGATTGGTAGGCCTGAAGGTATTTGACGAAGTAGTTGGCGAACGCGGTCTCATTGGTTGGCGTCATCAGCAGGCTTCCGCCCAGCATGGAGACGGGGCTGACGGTGGTGGGGTCCTTCATCCATCCGGGCGGGCTCCATGGGTTGGCCATCAGCTTCATTTGCGGGTTGAGCGCTTTGGCCTGCTGGATGAGCGGCAGGATATAGGCCTGATCGTGAGCGATGGAGAAGTTTGCCAGGGTAGGGTCAGTCTGGCCGACGGGCATGTCGTCGAACGAGTAGACGGAGAGCGCGATGTCTGACGCGCCCATGGGAATGCGCATGAAGCTGAGGCCGATGCCGTCGCCGTTGCGCGTGAACAGGTCGTTCATTGTGCCGGTCAGGGAAGCCTGCGGCTCGACTTTCTCAAGCAACCAGGCGGCTGAATCGGTGAATGCTGCGCCGAAGCCTTCAATGCTCTGATAGGTCTGGGTTGGATCGACAACGATGGTGTTGGTTGTGGCGTCAGCCGTGCTGCCGGTGAAGTTGACGTTGGGCTGGGCGGCCAGGAGCTTTGTCTGGTCATTGGTGCTGAGGACAACCGTTACAGGGGACGCTGTGCCGGTGATGGTGTAGGCGCCGGTGGCGACAGCGCTGTTCGAGTATCCCGCGGCGACCGCGATGGCGTTGATGGTGGTGGTGGATGCCACTGCGACGGGTGCGGCCTGCGAGTAGAGCGGCGATTTTGCGGTGGGTGTGGACCCGTCGATCGTGTAGTAGATTGAGGCGCCGGTGGTTGTGCACGACAGGCTGACGGATTGGGCCGTGGCGAAGCTTCCCGGCGCGGGCGAGAAGGTCGGTGTAGCGGCGGCGGGCAAGTTGATGGTGTAAGTGCCGGTGGCGACCCCGCTGTTGCTGTATCCGGTGGCGACGGCGATGGCATTGATGGTGGTGGTGGAGGAAACGGCGATGAGCGACGACGGCGAGTAAAGTGTGGATGCCGTTGTCGGCGTGGTTCCGTTGGTTGTGTAGTAGATTGCGGCGCCGGTGGTGAGGTCGGAGAGGGCGACGCTCTGCGCGGCGGTGTAAGTGCCCGGCGCGGGTGAGAAGGTGGGCGTGGCGGCCGCCGGTAAGTTGACGGTGTAAGTTGCCGTGGCGACGTTGCTGTTGGTATCGCCAGAGGCTAAAGCGATGGCATTGATGGTCATTGTCGTCGAGACGGTGATGGGTGACGCAGCGGAGAAGACCGTGGATTGCTCGGTGGGGGTGGACCCATCAGTCGTGTAATAGATGGCTGCACCGGTGGTGGCGTCGGTCAGGCTGACCTTCTGGATTGACGTGTAGGTTCCGGCGGCGGGCGAGAAGGTGGGTGTTGCTGTCTGCTGTTCGGGCGGAGGTGTGGTGGTGGACGAACCACCACCGCCGCAGCCGGCGATCACGAGCGCTGCTGGCAAAAGAATTCCGATAAGACCACTGCGTCGGTTCATCTGACTCTCCGAATGTTGTGTTGCCTCAAAGACAATCGTTTTACTTTCCAGGCCAATCCTGGCCCGGTTTCAGCACGGTAGAGAATTATCGGTGCCGTGAGGAAGACTTGCAAGCGGGAGGGAGCGGTATTCGCTGGGCAGATGGACGGTCAACCTGCAAACTGCGCAGAATCAGATAGATAGACTGGGCAGAAATTGCAGCCTGAGACCCTGCTAGTTGGTGCTGTCCCACCTGGCGCCATACGTTGGATAGGGGGCGGGCTGCTCGCTGGTGGGCATGGCCACCAGCGTGGCCAGATCCGCCTGTACCTGGGCCCACTGCGCCGGGTCGTTTTTGGTGGTGATGGGCAGCGCAGGATCGGCGTAATAGGCCTGAATATCCTCTTTGATTCCGGGCGGAATGGGCAGTGTGGGTTGACGGGTGAGCAGGTGCAACAGCCCGGCATAGGTCTGGTCGGTCAGGGAGTATCCGCCGGGTTGCACCACGCGGCCGGTATCGAGATCGCGATTGGGCAGCGGATGGCGCGGGTCTGAAGACTGGCCGGGCACTGAGGTTTGGCGCGGGCCTTGAGTTGTGGGGAGCAGGGGCGCGGAGGCCGGATGAGCGGGCAGGGCTTGCGCCTGGGCAACCTGAGTGGGCACGGCGGCGGCCGCATTGGCGGTGGCGGCAACATTGGTGGCCACGGGAGGGGTGAATCCCGCCAAAGCCCGGCGCAGTGCTGCTGTGGAGAGGACGACGCTGTGCAGGTAGTCCGCCTCTGTCGCCTGGGTGGGGCCTTTTACGGCGACCAGCTTGATCGGCCCGACTTTGGGCAGGATAAAGAGCAGTCCGGCGAGCGCATAGGTGCCAATGCCGGCCTTGCGGCGGTAGAGTGCCCAGTTGTTCTCGGTGGCAACCTGTGCCGATTCCATCTCGATTTGGCGCGCGTCCGGTGTGTCGGGATCGGCGGGCTCGTGGCGTCGACGCAAAAGGGTGAGCGCATAGGCAATGCGGGGAATGAAGGCGCGCACGGCAAAGCGATAGGCGCTGACGTTCACGCGGCGTCCACGCTTGCCGGTGAAGTCCTCTTGCAGGCCATAGGTCTGGTAGAAGGCCAGCCCCAATTGCTTCAACGGGACCTGAAGCCCGATGTGCCGCAGGTAGTGGGCTGGAGCCATGCGGTGATGGGCGATTTCATTGATGTCGAAGGCGAACTCGGCCTGCACATGCTGGCGCTCGCCTTCGGCATAGTTGACATCAGGGCCGTATTTGGCTCGCAGCTTGGGAAACTCCACGCCGACGGCCAGGTTTACCGCGGTCGAGTGGCCGACAGAGTCGCCGATGTAGTGTGAAAGCGCCCCGACGGCGAAGGCCAGCTCGTCGGCATTGGTGGCATTGCGAAAGAGGTTGACGACAAAGTCGCCGGAGCGGACGTAGTGGGTGAGGTTGGAGTAGGTGGGGTCGCCAAAGGGGTAGTAGCCGATGTCCTGGATGACGCATCCGCCATAGGCGTAGGCCCGCGCCTCCTCAAGCTGGGCCGGGGTCAGGTTGGGATAGCGGCTCAGCAGCAGGGGGACGATGGAGTCCTTCCAGGTGAGGTCGATGAGCTGCTCGTGGGTGAGCAGGGAGTAGGCGCGCGCCTGGGGGCCGAACGCGAGCGCCAGCAGGCACATTGCAATTGTCAGAAAGCGTCGCAACCGTAATTTTCCTTTCGAGCCTGCATGGAAACGGTCCGTTGTTGGTAGTTTGGGGCCTCGCGGGTTGGCGAGGCCACGACGCCCAGGCGAAAGCGATGGGCGATCGCGGGGGCAGATTGGTTGGATGCAGGGAAAGGGGTGTAGGGCGATTTGGGGGTCCGGGCGGACACCACGGTCGAGCACGGAAGTCGGAACCTGATTGCCGCGTAGAATTGAAGTGTTAGCGCAGAAGAGGAGCCAGCGTGCGCCATGCCGGTACCGTTCTCTTCATCCTTTTTGGTTGTTGCTGGTTCGTTTCCTGCGGCTCATTGCCGGCCCATGAGCCGGCGGCCGCAGCCTCTTACGCATTCCAGAATCCACAGCGCGTGACCATTGAAGGCTATGACGGCGACACAATGGAGCCGTTCCTCAGCCGCGACGGCAAGTATCTGTTCTTCAATAACCTCAACGAGCCCAAGGTCAATACCAACCTGTATTGGGCCGAACGCATCGACGATCTGCACTTCAAATATCGCGGCGAGCTTGCAGGGGTGAATACGCCGGCACTCGAGGGCGTCGCTTCGATGGATCGCGATGAAAACTTCTACTTCGTCTCCAACCGCAGCTACGACCAGACGGCCTCCACGCTCTACCGCGGCAAGTTCGCCAACGGGGCTGTGACCGGTGTTGAGCTGGTTCCCGGCGTGTCGTTGGCCAAGCCGGGAATCGTCAACTTTGATGCGGAGATCAGTGCGGATGGCAACACGCTCTATTTTGTGGAGAGCGAGTTCAGCATCTTCCGCAACCCGAAATTCGCAAACATCCTGTTTGCCCACAGGAGCGGCAATTCGTTTGTGCGCGACCCGGGGAGCGCGGCAATCATGCAGGCCGTCAATGCGGGCAAGATGAATTATGCGCCGGCAACTTCCGCATCGGAATGCGAGATGTTTTTCACTCGCGCAGGCGCGCAGGGCACGGCTATTTACATGGCCAGGCGAACGGATAAGTCGCAGCCGTTTCAGGAGCCTCTGCGTCTGGCTGCTATTTCAGGATTTTTGGAGGGACCCACGCTCTCGCCGGATGAGCAGTCGCTCTATTACCACAAGAAGGAGGACGGCCACTTCGTCCTTTATCGGGTTACCCGCACGCCGCCGGGGCGATGAAGACGCCAAAATCGCTTAAAATAGAGCCAGCATGCAGCTTCCCCCAGGGACATCCATCGTCGTTTCGCTCGCCGGACTGATTGCCGTGACCACATGGCGGTTGCGCGAGGTGCGGAGTGCTGTAACTTTGCGCAAGATCGTGATTCCGCCGCTGGGGATGGCTACCGGGTTCTGCATGTTTCTGGTTCCGGCGTTCCGCATTCCCTGGGTGTGGGCGGGCGCGGCGTTTCTGATTGGCGCGGTTTTGCTGGCCTGGCCGCTGCTGCTGACCACGCGCCTGGTCCGCATGGGAGAAGCCATCATGATGAAGCGGTCCAGCGCCTTTCTGGCGGTGCTGTTTGTGCTGGCGGCGGTTCGCTTTCTGGCGCGCGGCTACTTCGATACGATTCTGACCGTGCAGCAGTCCGCAGGGCTGTTTTTCATCCTGGCGTTTGGAATGATTGTGCGCTGGCGGGCGAAGCTGCTGGTGGATTTCCGCAAGCTGATGGCCGACCCAACGCTGCAAGCGGCGAGCTGATGATTCCCCCTGCTCTTTTACAATAGAGGCATGCAATTTCTGTCGATTTCTCGCCGCCGCACGGATACCTTTCCGCCCGAAGCCTTTACCTCGGAGCTTTCTGCCCGCGAAGCCCAGCGCGTGAAGGCGCTCTATGCCGCCGGCCTTCTGCGCCACGTTTGGAAGCGTGGCGACGCGGGCGGGGCGGTCATTTTGTGGGAGGCGGCCGGTGAAGTCGAGGTTCGCGCGGCTCTGGAAAGCCTGCCCATCTACCAGGCCGGCATGCTGGAGATTGCGGCGCTGGTGCCGCTGGAACCCTATCCCGGCTTTGCCGCGTAAGCTGTTTGCCGGCGTGGAGCCTGCAATGCGCAATCCCAGCCGCCACCGGGAGCATTGACGGGCTGAAACTGACCCCCGTTCCCTGACCCCCGGTTCCCTGCTGTCTGACGTAAACTGATTCTTCAAGGAGAAATCCCATGGCCTATCCGGAAAATTATCGCTACACCCGCGAGCACGAGTGGATTGAGCTCGACGGCACCATTGGCACGGTCGGCATTACCGACTACGCGCAGAACTCGCTGGGCGATATTGTCTATGTGGATGTGCCCAAGGTGGGCGATCCGGTGACGGCTAACGCGGTCTTTGGATCGGTGGAGAGCGTCAAGGCGGTCAGCGACCTTTACGCCCCCGTCTCCGGCACCGTGACCGCGACCAACGAGGAGCTGAAGAACTCTCCGGACAAGATCAATGAGACGCCGCATACGGCGTGGATCATCAAGGTGGAGCTTGCCGATCTTGCCCAGTTTGAAACCCTGCTCGATGCCACGGCGTACCAGAAGTTCATTTCGGAAGAACAGTGATCATTGAATAGTGGTTAGTGGTTAGGCTCCGATGCCGAGATGGGAATGGAGTATTGACGGAACCACAAGGACATGTGCTTTAACCTTACGTCCCGCATGACATCGCTTGGGTTGCAGGTTTTGTTTGCTAACCACTAACAACTAATCACTAACCACTGATCCAAAGGACCCAACCATGCGCTATTTGCCCAAATCGCCTGCCGAACGCGAACAGATGCTTGCCGAGATTGGCGCTGCGTCAATTGCGGACCTTTTCTCTGTGATTCCGGCCGAGTACCGGCTGGAGCGCGACCTCGACGTTCCCCGCCAGCACGCGGAGAGCGAGATTATCGACTACTTCAAGATGGCGGCGCATCACAATGCCAGCCAGCGCTTTCTCAGCTTTCTGGGCGCGGGCGCGTATCGCCACTACCGGCCGGTGATTATCGATTCTCTTGTGCAGAGGGGCGAGTTTCTGACCAGCTACACTCCCTACCAGGCGGAGATCACGCAGGGCACGCTTCAGGCTATCTTTGAGTTCCAGACGATGATTGCCGAGCTGACCGGCATGGACGTGGCCAACGCCAGCATGTATGACGGGTCGACCGGCGCGGCGGAGGCGGTGATGATGGCCGTGCGCGTTACAGGGCGGCACAAGGCGGTGGTGGCGCGGACGGTGCATCCCGAATACCGCGAGGTGATGGCGACCTACGCAAAACATCAAGGCCTGCCGTCAACGCTGGTGGAGTACGACCGCGAGACCGGTCGCGTGGATCTGGCTTCGCTCGAATCTCAGGTGACGGAAGAGACCGCTTGCGTGATGGTGCAGAGTCCGAATTTCTTCGGGGTGATCGAGGACATTCCGGCCATTGCGGCCATTGCGCATGCCAAGGGCGCGCTGCTGATTGTGTCCATTGCCGAGGCGATTTCGCTCGGCGTGGTGCGGCCGCCGGTGGAGGCGGACATCGTGAGCATGGAGGCGCAAAGCTTTGGCGTGGCGCTGAGTTATGGCGGCCCTTATTGTGGCGTGATCGCGGCGAAGGAAAAGTACCTGCGGCAGATGCCGGGCAGGCTGGTGGGGCAGACGGTCGACTCCAATGGCTACCGCGGATTCGTGCTTACGCTGTCGACGCGCGAGCAGCATATAAGGCGCGAGAAGGCGACTTCGAACATTTGCACAAACCAGGCGTTGGTCGCGCTGATGGCGACGATCTTCCTCACCATCTATGGCAAGGAAGGCATCCGCGAACTGGCCGAGCATAACCTGGCCAAAGCGGATTATGCGGCGAAGACATTTGCCGCGCAGCCGGGGGCGAAGGTGCTGTTCGGTGGGGCGCCGCGGTTTCATGAGTTTGTGCTGGAGACGCTGGAGGACACGGCGTCGCTGGGGCAGCGAATGCTGGATGGTCAGATTGTGGGTGGGGTGCCGTTGAGCCGCTGGTATCCGGAGTTGGCGAACGCGACGCTGTGGTGCGCTACGGAAGTGATTACGAAGGAACAGATTGATGCGGCGGCGGGGATTTTGGCGGGGGCGGCGGTGGGGGTTTGATGCGAGAAAGTTGGGTGCAGAGATGATCTCGTTTTTTGGTTGGAATTGGGATAAACGCGCATGGGAAGAGGCAAGGAAACATGGAGAGCTCCGGTATCTCCTTATGAATGGGGTGCTTCTGTTCGGTGGAGTGCTCTTTGCCTTCAATCTTCTTTTCGACATAGTCGACCACAGGCAGCTTTGGCCATCTGTGATATTCAGCGCCGTATGGTGGATTCTGGCGGGTGCATTCGTGGGTGATTGGAACTGGAACCTGAATGAGAGGCGTTTATTGAGGGAGCGAGCCCGTGAGGCCGTGGCTTCGGATCGGTGAATGGCTCCTCGCATTCAGGTGCACTTGCTTTGTATCAGGGCATGGCTTCAGCCGTGCAGAAAAGTTCAGAAAAGGAGTTGGGCTTTAGCCCCCGCATGTCTCGACCATTGCGCAACTCCCGGCCAGAAGAAGCGCTCTCGCCCTCCCGGACGTTTTTTGCGACGACGAAGACGAATATGGGCCAACGGATATTGCAGTCGGAGAGAAATGCTGGATTGTTGATCGACATTCTTCGCGGGCATGTTGCAGCGGGACGATTCACGCTGCAGGACTTTGTGATTATGCCGGATCATGTGCATCTGCTGTTAACAGTGGAAGCAGGAATGTCGATTGAAAAAGCGATGCAGCTGATCAAGGGCGGATTTTCATTCCGACTCAGCAAGGAGTTCGGCTTCGCTGGCGAGGTTTGGCAGAAGGGATTTTCCGAGGTGCGGGTGAATGATGAAGCGAGCTTCTTGCAGCATAGGGCATACATTGCGGCGAATCCTGTGAAAGCTGGTCTCGCGGCTGTGCCGGCCCAGTATCCCTTTTGCTATACGTTCTTGGCGAATCGAAAGGCCGCGGGGGCTAAAGCCCAATCAACTTGGGATAGTGGCGTTGCGGCTGGACTGAAGTCCAGCCCTGATACAAAGCATTGAGTGCAGACTAGCTCGGGTACAAGGCTCAGAGTGAAGTCCAAGACTGATTCAAAGCAAGAATCGAGAGGTAATTGTGACGCAAGCAGCAGAAACAACCACCCCCAAGACCCTCGGCAAAGTCCGTCCCCACCAGACTCAAAACGAAGCTCTCGTTTTTGAGAAGTCCTCGCCCGGCAAAAAGGCCTACAAGATGCCGCCGCTCGATGTGCCGGCCGTAGACGCGGCTGTCCTCCTCGGCGATGCGCATCGCAAGGTGCCGGGCCTGCTCCCGGAGCTGAGCGAGATTGAGATTATCCGGCACTTTACGCGGCTCTCGACGTGGAACTACGCCATCGACCTCGGCATGTACCCGCTCGGCTCCTGCACCATGAAGTACAACCCGCGGGTGAACGAGCTGGTGGCGCGGATTGAGGGGCTGGCAGAGGCGCATCCTTATCGGCCCGACTCGCGCGCGCAGGGGATGTTGGAGATTATCGACCTGCTGCAGCGGTGCCTGATCGAAATCACCGGCATGGACACTATCACGCTGCAGCCGGCGGCCGGCGCGCATGGGGAGTTTACCGGGATCCTGCTGGTAAGGGCGTGGCATGAGTCGCAGGGGAACGCGCGGAAGAAGATCCTGATTCCCGACTCGGCGCATGGGACGAATCCGGCGACGGCGGCGATTTGCGGCTACTCGGTCGAAAACCTGAAGTCGAACGCCGAGGGCGGCATTGACCTGGAGGCGCTTGCCGCGCAGGTGGACGAAGAGACCGCGGCGCTGATGCTGACCAACCCTTCGACGATCGGCGTTTTTGAGAGCCAGATCCACAAGATTGCCGACATTCTGCACGCCAAGGGCGCCCTGCTCTATATGGACGGCGCCAACATGAACGCGCTGGTGGGCAAAACGCGGCCGGGCGATTTTGGC
>Ga0302197_10003905_pt1 | contig 13344 bp, 16 predicted proteins | sample II_Bog_N2_1_FD_193526 | JGI IMG/M metagenome (GOLD analysis project Ga0302197, IMG submission 193526) | Peat permafrost microbial communities from Stordalen Mire near Abisko, Sweden - II_Bog_N2_1 | ecosystem: Environmental > Terrestrial > Soil > Wetlands > Peat | place: Sweden: Abisko...
AATAAGATTATGAATTATATCATCTCTTGAGATTACTAAAGAAGGAGATATCTTCATCATCAAGATCAGAATATGGCTTATACATATTATTATAGGAAAGTTTTTCTTTGTTTTTGGCAATCCCAATTTGTCTTTTCGTAATATCAAAGAAAACATAGTATCTGTTAAAAAATTAATCACCCAAAAATATTTTTGATTCATACTTTACTGATTAAATTCCTAAATCGCAGAGTGATACATTTCCATCTTTCACACAACGCTGGAAATAAACGTCTTTATCCACTTAATAAACTTAATTTTATATTTCAATTTTTACTGACGGGAGAGATTCAAAATTGACGACTACGCATCGCAAAAGAGAGAATTGAGGAGCAGACTATTCAAGATCAAAAGCACATTTATTTTTTCCTCCTTTATTGAATTCTTTAAGAATGTCGTTGGAATAAATTTCAGGAATAGATATGCATGTAGTTCCAGTATCTAAAAGAGCTGTATTTATTTTAAATACGATACTATCTCCAATGCTAGCTCCAGAAATATTGATGTGATATTTGAATCCAGGTAGAATTTTATATGTGTGCAGATCCCCTTCGTAGAAGTCTTTATTAGGTTTTCCTAGAGAGAAAAAAGAGCGATTATCCTGTTGGAAATTTAGATTCACTCCAAATGAATAACTATCAATAATTTTGTTGTTGATAAGAGTTTGTATAAATGTTGGATTTGGATTTGTTGCCATTTATGGAAAAGACAAACCAACCAAGCCTTCAGCCGATTAAAAATTAGGATCAGCTCTGTAGGCCACTAAGAGAAATTCATTGAATTTATGTTTTCCTAGTTGCACATACAAATTATCTAGATATGTGTCTAACCTTCCGTCTAGATAGCCAATTGTAAATTTTTAATTGTTTTTAAGGCAGTTTAGGCAGCTATATTTTACAGAGGGAACTCCTGCAGACTGCTCACCCTTTATAAAAAAATCACTGGATCCTGTGTCGATATTAACATTGTATTCAAGTCCTGCAACTATGAGGTGAAGAGTAAAATAAAGACCCATATCCTTTAAATCATATGTCTCTACGATTGCTTCTTAGTGATTTAAATGTTTTTAATGACCACTTTGGAAGACTCTCATATTGTGGTAGATAACGAGTTTATTATGCTTTGACACGAGTGCATGCCTTTAAACGATATGGTAGTGTTTTTGGTGTAAAATGGAGAAAGTCAATTGATTAGAGGCTCCTCCAAGAAGGAAGAACATTGCTATGAGTAGAATGTTGATAATCTTCATTTCCATTTGATAGTTACAAAGAAAATATTAAAGCAAAATTAAAATTATAATATGAATTAATATACAATTCGGGTATTTCCTTATTTATAATGACCTATCTCCATACTAATTAAATCCACTTTAATCAAAGAAATCCTATCTTAACTTAATTATTATTATAATTTAAATTTGATGGGAAACAATGAGACTAAAGGTTCATAAGCCGAAGACAGTGCTGTCGAAATTATACACAAAAAGAACGAGATAGAGTTCAAACAAGTTGACTTTATTAAGGAAATTTAAACAAGTATTTAAACAGAGTATGAACTCCTCTCACCCTGTATTTAGCAAAACTAGTTTTACTAACTGAGGAAAGTTATTCATCTCAAGACAACTCTAACCCGAGCAGTATATATTGTGAACAAATATAAGATACGTAGTCGCGAGAGAGAACTCTTCGAATAACAGATTCACAAACTTAAAAAGATAGATCATCCTGCTATCCCAAAAATATATGAACTCTTCAAGAACGATAATAGATTTTTTGTTGTAGTTTAATACAAATATGGAGAGTCACTGGCCGATGTACTTTAACGCCAACATTATTTTTAAGAAAGAGCTGCTGCTTCTATTTTATGGCAACTCCTTAGTGTACTTAATCACTGCCACAAGCGAGGCATTACTCATACAGATCTAAAACTGAACTGCATTTCTTTTCATTCCAAACAGCAGGAAACAATTAAAATTTCAGATTTTTGCATATCAAAAATATTTAGAATTTAAGAGATAATAGATCAAAGTTTAGGTAGAGCCGTTCTTAGTGCTCCAGAAACAATTTCCAATGATACTTCTTCAAAATCAGATATATGGAGTTGTGGAGTCATTCTCTATATGCTCCTCTGTGGATAGCCACCGATTATCGCATCTACAAAAGCTAAACTCATTCATAAGTTCAAAACATGTAATGCTATCTTAATAACAGTCTTTCTTAGATTTAAGCATAAGCGCTTCAAGCATATATCAGAGGAAGGCAAGGAAATGATTCGGAAAATGATGCGAATAAATTCCACTGATAGACCATCAGCAGACGAAGTAATGGAATCAAATTGGTTCCACAAGTATATGAAGCTGCCAAAACTTCCTGAAAACAGCCTACGCCGTTGCTTCAAGGAACTCTACTTCTATAAAGTACGATGCTCTTAATTGAGCCAAACTCTAAATTGCAAGAAGCCACTTGGACTTTTTTCGTCAATGCACTACTCTCCTTCTAGGAAAAGCAATTAATTATGAACATCTTTATGAAAATTGATCAAGGAAGTAAAGGAGAACTTGATGACCTCGATATTGAAGCAGGCTTTTATTAACTTCTGAAGGATCATGATCAAGCGGCGGCTTGTGCTGAAAAAGTCATGAGAGGACTTAAAAAGTTAAGAATTTATTTTTCAGAGTTTCTTACTTATTGCGCTAATCGATTCTTTTTAATTCGGGAAACAAATTTGCGTAAAATATTTAGTATCTTTGACGAGGATGGAAATGGTGAAATCACAATAAACGAGATCAAAGATACTCTTGGAAATAGCAAATAGATTGGACTTTAAGTGTGGATGGATTTGATGCAGGAGGCAGATTCAAACTCGGATGGTAAAATTTCGTTTCAATAGTTTAGCGATATGATCCAACAACTAAATTATGTGAATAAGTAGCCAGAGTTATGGTAAAATAACCCCTTTAACGAAAAATGAAGAGTTGATAACAATTTCTATTTTATGCAGGTATTCATTTTATAAACCAATTTTTGTAATAACCTAACGATCAAGACAATATAATTTTGCTAATTGTTTGGTTAGCTCTTCATAGATTATTAATATCACGTAATTATAAAACAATAGGAGATTGCCATCCCCTAAATTACCTATTAATAAAATATTTAAGAATTTATATCTTTTCATTGATCATCATGCTTAACCTCCAAACGCTTTTCCAATTCCAAAAGCCGCTGATGCTGAAATTGCACCAATTATGATCGTTTCTGGGACAGAAATATACCATTTCATTCCACCAACACAACTTTTAGCTAACCCTAAAACTCCAAGAAAGAAAGCTGAGACGAGAATGGTGGCGATAATAATGCTGGATTCAAGTGTGGTCATTCCCATGCCTTGAGCAACAATTGATGGAATAAGTGGGGTCAAGCCGAAGATGTCAAAGCTAAAAAAGGTAACAATGCTGTTTGTAAAAGGATTTTCTTCTCCAGCAATGAGTTGAAGTTATTCAATCATCATAATTTTCAAAAATCCCTCTTTATTTTTACTCAATATTTCCACTATTTCAGCCGATACCTTGGGCTATAATCCCATTTAGTTGTAAAGGTGAACCATTTCTGCCTTTTCAGCCTCCATATCAGTCTCCATTTCTTTCCTTTCCCTCTCTTCTTATTGCATCATATATTCATCATCACTTTTTGTTCCAAGATAATCTGCAACAGCCATGCCTAAACCATCTCCGATCATTGAAGCAATTCCAAGAGCAAGAACTGTCTTGGGTCCGGAGTTGGAGCCGACAGAGGAAATGGCGATAATAAGTGTTGTACAGAGTCCATCCAGTCCTCCATAGACGGCGGATTTGATATATTCTCCAACTGCATTATGATGCTAGTCTTTATTGTGGGGATCATCATGAGATTCTTGCTGACTATTTTGGCTTTTCTCTGTTGCTTGTCCCATCAATAAACCTATTTAATAATAACAAGTGGTCTCACCAATTATTACAGGAGTTAAATCAAAAGAAATTCTAAAATACACTAAATTTCTTTTAATTGTTGTGAAAAAGTTAGTTCGAAATGCATCCCACAGAAGTTGACGAACGATTTAATTCCAAATAATGACTGGTGTTTTATATAATTCTAAAAAACAACAATCATTGTCAAATCAAAGCTATGCAATCTGTATAAATAATTTATGATTTTGACCACCATTTGAGCCAATTTGGAGCCAAAACTCTATTGCGCTCGAAATTGATTGTTTTAGAGCTAGTTTAATTTAGAGGAACAATGTTAATTTTGATCATTACAAATTATTCATATTGAATATGTTTCTGAGGATAACTATTGATGAAATTTAGCATAGTTATGATAGAATTGGATAAAATTTATTTATTGTTGAATATTTTTTTGAATATTGTTATTTACTAAAATACAATAATGGACGGAGTGAGTTTCTCTATTCATCAGATGTGATTTTAAAAAATCAAAATATATTGCCTTGATAAATAAAGGCTCATTGTTTTTAATTTTCAATGCTGAATATTTACTTAATAAGACGTAATTAAGATCATTAGGATAATTTACGAACACTATAAGTTACCCAATTAAATCTATTTTGCAGCAATGGGATGATAAAAGTAAGACCTATGCCTCCCCACACTGCTCCAATTGCCATCAGAAAAAAGTTTACTTAAACTTGCTTGCTAAAAGTGGGAATGATGATTATAAGAATAACAGCAGGAATGCCAATAGCTATAAGTCCGACAATATATAAGATAACTGATTTAATATCGGTAAATTTCCACAGTCCGAGCATATATTGCATATCTTTCCTATCAATATTTTTAGTGAGAATAAATCCATAAACAATTCCAATTGCTAAAAATCCAGCAATAGTGGAATTTAAAGAATCTTTTTTAAGGCTGGCATCAGTCACTGATTTGCTGCAATCTTGATTAAGATTATCTATGTAGCTTTGAGTGATTGGTCGATTTTGAAGGTTTAATTAATAGGTCAGAATAGGAATTAGAAGACATAAAATTAAAGCAATTGTATTACAAATGAAATAAAATTGCTTGTATTACTGTTTAATCAGATTTGTTACCACTCTATATAAAATTTATTGCAATTTAAATCGATAGATTACAAGAAAAGTAATGCCTAAGAATGCTCCAAAAATGATTTGATCCAAACTATGATCTCCAACATACATTCTAGAAACCATGACTAAAGGTGTGACGATAATCCACAGTATAATTGGAATTTTCTTTGTCCCTGCCCCAATAAAATCGCTAAAAAGTGGTTCATATAATGCGATGATAATAAAAGAATGCCCACTAGGATTGCCAAAATCGGTTGGACAAAACCAGCCAAGAGCTTTTATGTCGGTGCTGTACCAAAAAGGTCTAGCTTATTGATAGATCTGCTTAAATACAGCCATGAAGTAAAGTCCTCCCATAATGTAAATGAGATTAACAAATGCTAAAAATTTTCTTTTGCAAAGAAGGTATTAAAATCCAATTATTGGAACTACAACATAAGGGTTGCCGAGGAGCGAGAATAAATTTTCTATTGCATTCCAGGCTGAATTTTAGTTACTTTGCATATTATAAATGTCGTTTACTCCCATGATAAACAGAGACTCTCTTTGTATGGTGTTTAGAACTATTGCAATTATTAGGAATATTATGGGAATGATTATAGTGAGATTTTTTCCGAGTTTACTCCACCCCTCTTATTCTAAATTTTTAACTTACATTTAAAAATATATAACTCAATCCTCTTGTTTAATGAGAAATAAAAAAACATGAAATCTGAATAAATATATTTCTGTTTTTTTGAGGAAAACATGAGATATTATTTTTATTTCACTAATGAACTATTAGCAAAAAGTTGAATTGAAGAAGATTAGCATAAATTATTGATTTATCATCCACCCATGACGTACAGAATTATGAATATTAATACCACAACTCCTCCTGCGAAATAGGTTGGATAACGCTGAAATAATTCAACAAAAGAGCCAGCTTGCTATGCGTAGGCCTACAATTCGCTTTTTCTATCGACAGTCACTACATTGCAGCCTCCATCAGTTTGTAATATTTCTCGAAGTGGTTTATTTTTATCATTGAGGGGCTTGCCATTATAATATAGTTTGCATTCATTCATCTTTTAGTAACTGAGGGAAATGATGATCTAGCTAGGAAAAGATATACTTCAAGATTTTACACTGGATCATTGGGACTCACATCTTTCTAAATATCAGGAAGTCCGATTGAGGGGGCAAACTTTACCAATATTTTCATTAATCAAATAACAATTATATAAATCTAAACTATTTGATCAATATTAAAATCGTTTTAAAATAATCGATCACAGTTGGTTTGTACTGTTGACTGCATATCTAAAAAATTAAGCTTTAGTCTATATAATTACAGATGGCATGGCAACTTAAAAATGTCTGAAGTTATCAAAGGATATCAATTTGATCTTACGACCAAAATTTACTTAAACAGCCCTAAGAACAAATTTTGGGAAGTTGCTATTAGCAAAGGAGATGTCAATTATAGGGCAGGAGTTTTGAGAAAAGATGAGTAGCATAAAATTATCGAGGTAAACAAAAACTATTAGTCTGAAACGCTGGCAAAAGCCACTGTTATTACTAAAATTGCAGCTAAAATTGGAAAAGGTTATTTTTCAGCAACCGCGCCTAAAGTATAGCCAGACCCTTCTGAAAAAAAAATGGCTCGACCAATTAAACGAAAGAAGATAGATGAATCGATCTAAGAAACTCGTGATTAAAAATATGAGCAACAAAAATCAGAGTGTATCAAATAGATTCGTTCAAAAGATAGAAGCCAGGCCATTCCTCTTCGGGATGCTAACAAAAAATTATGGAAAGGCTGGCAGAAAGATGACGAAATAGTAGAAATGCATATAGTTGGCAATCAACTTAAAGTCGTCAAGAGACTTGGCGAACAGGAATCTTCACAGATACAACATTTTAAAACCTATAGTGCGGCCGTTAATCATGTGCACGCTGAAGAATAATGGTATGGTCGTGAAGGCTTTAAGCCAATGGTCACATCGAACTATATTGAGCAGGGGTCTAAAACCACAACAAGAAAAAACGATATTGGTCAAGTGCCTAATCCTTTGGGTGGCGATAAATCGTTGACTAATATGACAGATAGCGCCATGTGGAATAACTCTGGCTTAAATAGCGAAGGAGATGGAGAAAATATTTATGCTCCAAATCCTTTTTTGGGTCCTCCAATAGATCACTGTATTAAATGTCTGCTAGCTGAAAATTATAGGTAAAACAATGATCCAACAGATTGGATTATGAGCTAAAAATTAGATGGAGTTCGATGTCTTTGGACTGGAACTGAAATGTTTTCTAGAAACGGCAACAAATTTAATTTCCCCAATTTTTTTACTAAAAATTGGCCAAGAAGTCAACTTGATGGTGAGCTGTTTATTGGAAGAGGAAAATTTTCTCAAACCCTTTCTGCAGTTAAAAAAAATATTCCCATAACGACTGAGTGGCAAAATTTAAAATATTTGGTGTTTGACGCTCCAGGTTTAGAATAACCCTTTAAAAAAAGGATATAAATACTCAAATAGTAATTAGCAAAGATCGAAAATCCTTTTCTTAAATGCCATGCCCATAGGCCTTGCCTCGGATTCCCAGACTTATTTACTGAACTCGAAAAAGTTAATAAAGTCGGGGGTTAGGGGATTATGCTTCGCTAGCCGAGTGCTCTTTATGAAAATAAGAGATCAAAAAATTTGCAGAAAGTTAAAACTTTTCACGATGATGAGGCTTAAATAATAGGATATACTGCTGGAACAGGAAGGTGCACTGGATGGGTGGGATCTTTGCGAGTGAGAAATGTGAAAGGAATCGAATTCTAGGTTGGAAGCGGGTTGAATGACTAACTTAGACAAAATCCTCCTTCAATAGGAACCAAAATTACTTTTAAATACCAATAAATTAATAAATAATCTGGAAAGCCGAGATTTCCAACTTTTCTTAGAGTATATTAGTCCCCATGAGCGTTTAAGTGATTCTACTCTAATTCAATCATATCATCTTGTTAAAATAATTAAAATAAGAAGGATCATTTCCTGCTCATTATTTTTTTTCTGGTTTTCTCCTTTTCGCCATTAATCTGATTATGGAAGGAGCCTTTGGCCAAATCCTTTTCTCCACAGTCGTAATTAACTTCACATTCGGATGTAATTACGTTTTGGTCACACTATTTTAGGTAAGTCCTTTTGATTTGTGCAAAGCTGGACTCAAATAAATTTAATTCTTCCTCCATTTTCTTCAATAAGCTAATCTTAGTTTTATCTACCTCAAAAAGTCTCGACTAGGATTTTGAAGTTAAGTACTATAATCTTTCGCGGTAGTCATCTACACATACTTTGAATGTTTCTTATTCAACTTCTCCAACGATTTGTTCGATGTTTCCTTCAATATCTAACTTCATATCTTTTAGAACTTCTAGCGGATTGTCTTTACCCTTTTCTTGAATATCCCGACATTTCCACACTTCTTTGAGTTACCGAAGGACACAAATATTTTTTTATCTACTCTCACATATCAGTTATTAAATTCTTTGATAAAATGTTTCAATTTAATTAATTTTGGAATTGAATAGGTCCTAAATTTCAACAGAACTACTTTCACTTACTTGAATTTTTCCTTAAACAGTATAGATTTCGCCTAACAGTATTTTTAATGTTTAAAACTGAGGGTTTCCTTTAAGATGAGCATAACTCATACTTATTTCTTAGCTTTGTTCACGGAAACTTCCAATAGATATTTCTGGTTATTTTTTAACAGGAAAACCTTGATTTTTCAGTTTGTAGGCACACTTTTAGCAGTAATATAACTTTTCTCCCTCAATTTGAATATTAAAACTACCAAGCTCATGTTAATGATTTTAGCATTGGCGGATGCTTGGGGTAGGGTTTGTTGTCCTCTTGCTTATTGGTCTTGATCTGTTAGAAATTATAGAAAAAGAATTATCTTTTGATTTGAGGGTTGTCTTTGAAGCAGATCGAGCTGGCGACCTAGGAGCCATATTGCTGATAAGGGGTTGATTTTCTTTTGAAATTTGTCTGTCGGGACCCTTAGGATGAGGTCTAGTACGAGAGACAGATCTTTTAGGTGTGGGTTGCTGATCGCTAGGAGCAAGTAAGTGACCAATCTTGTTGAGAGGTTTTCCCAGCTTGATTTACATTTTAACGAATTATTATATCTTAATAATGGTAAATTATAGTCTTTATGTATGTTACTATTATTTATATCATCACTACCAATCACCGAAGCGGCAATGCTAATTTGGATATAGTTTGAATTAATACTCATATTAGGTTCAAATGGCTAATGATTTTGGGCATATCACAGTTAGGTTATAATGAGATGAATTAAATAGTTATGGAGGAACGGAAGGGATTTTTAGGTAGAATGGGCAAGATTGGTAAAACAAATGAATTACTAGACCAATTGGAAAACAAAATGAATGGCTATTTTGGTCGCAAAAAAACTGAGGAGCACCTTCTCAATAGCTAAAATCAAAGTGAGTTAATTCAGGAACCAATTAAACCCAAATCAACTTTTAAACTCTTTCCCAAAGTCATCAATAATCCTATGAATGTGTAGGAACTCAATACAACGACTCCTCAAAGAAATTGGTATCCACCTTCAGCTAGTCGCTTATAAGAGGGAGATGTACCAAAACTAGAAAAGACAAGCGAAATGGGACAGCTATTATCGGAAGTAGAGGCTATTGAGACGTTAGTACGTAAAAAGTTAAAGCTAAAGGAGGAACGCATCAGTCAACTATAAAGCTAAATACAAATTGAACATGAAGAAAAATTACATCTTTACAAGATAAACTGTCAACTAGAGGAGGAACTATAATAAATCTTAAAAAGGCAGCAACTTGAAGCCAAAAAGATCATTGAGGAATAGAATTAATTGGAAAGGGAGTTGCTAAGATTAAAAAAAATACATGAAAACAAAACATCTGAGACTAATAAGGTGAAAAAATAAGTGGAACTCCTGAAGGATTCTTTTCGAAATGCCCAAAGGGCTCGAAAAGGATATATCGAAGTCTAACTCAAAAATAGTTTAAGCAAGCCAAAGATAATTCATCCCTGCAAAAAAGATCATCATGAAGAGTAATATCTACGTGGATTAGTAGTTGAGCTCGATAAATTACGGAATATGGTGAAATAGAAGATGAAAAAGTCAGTCAGTAAATCGCGAATTAAATGATAATTACTAATATATTTTCTTTGTATCTTAAATCAAGGGCTGATAATATGCGCCGGTTATCAATTAATTTAAATTAAATCAGATGTTTAAAAAACCAGCTACATTTGTCAGTAAGGATCGCTTGATGCTTCGCAACCAATCAAACAACACTAAACCCTTGCGTGATGTCAAAAACATTGTGACAACGAGGCAATCACTTAGCCGCAATCCATCCACCTCCAAACTTCTTTTACAGTCGTGCAATTCAACTCAGCAAACCAATAGCAACAGCCCCTAATCTTCAATTAAATCATATCTAAGACAACAATAGACTTCTCGATCGTGTAGAATTCGGTCTCCAGTTATCACTGAAGTGATGAGAAAAATATCAGTGTAGTGGATGCTCGAAATATCACATCGCACTAATATAAAAAGGGAAACTATTTTTATTGCAGTGTATCTATTGGATCAAATGCTTAGTGTTGATAGGGAAGTAACAACTCAAAATTTACAACTATTAGCCACAACCGCCCTTTTTATTGCTTGTAAATATGAGGAAATCTATCCAGAGGCACTAAGCAAGTTTTTATAATACTCAGCTAACTCTTATTCACGGCAAGATTTGATAACTATGGAAGACAAGATTTTAAGAATGACTCACTTTAAACTCACTTTTCCCACCCGTTTCACCTTTTACGGGTTGCAGCAAGAGGAAATTGATAATGTCATAGCCAATAGTTATGACAGTAATCACCGCACAATTAACGCTAAAAAATTTAGTTCTTTGATAATTTTTCTACTTGAAATGAGCTTACTTTGTCTTTGGGAAGATGCTTCAGAGAGTGATTTGGCTGAAGCTGCATACTTTCTGGCTTGCAAAGTTCTTAAAGTGAGCAGTCCTATAATTAGTGATTCTGTAATGGAACTCGCATATAAATTGATGGGAGTATGGCGCGAGAATGAACGTGGAATTCTAGCTTTTCTCTATGATAATGAGAAATACTGCTTCGTAGGTGGATTAAAAATTATCTACTGACTTTCAATGATATCCAATAATATTAAAATGAGCAATAAATGACTATTATGACTAATATTCAGTTATAACTTCTAAAGGATATCCTTGTTAATATTTAATTATTATGATATCTTTGAAAGTCAAATGTACCATTCAATCTACAATCATCAACCTTGATAATTGGGAAGGAACTCTATTTCATCATTAAGATAATAAAATAGAGCACAAGGACGAAGCTCGTCGTTGACGATGGTCTCAAATGTCAAAGAATAAGTCTCCAAATTTTTTTTGAAAATTATTGATTTATCTGAGAAGTTAACTTTAATTCCTATGATATCACCCTTTGTGAACTTAAATGCCTAAATTATTAGACAATTACCTTAACACTGTTGTTTTGTTCAACTTTGGTGTGACTCCAGCTGCCTCCATTTGCACTTACCATATAAGCACCATGTCCAATGGAACTAAAATTGAAACCATAATTCTTGTTGGCCACAACATTCTTGTGACACATGCCCACCGCGACCCAATTGGAAGAGGATTCCTTGATTCTAAAGCCAAAGTGTTTTACTCCTAATCCAGTTTCTAGATGTGGGTCCATAACAGCAAATTTATATCCAGAACTATTGGAAGACTTAACTATATTATCTTAAACTATTTTTATATCAGGATGCTTATAGATGGGACTGAATTTGAAGGAAGTTTGCTTCCAAATGGTTGCTCCTTTTATAGCATCTTGAAGTTTCAGGTTGTATCCATCAATCTTTTTGCTAATATCCTCAAAACTGGTAAGTAGTTGTTTACGCATATCATCATTAGAGATACTAAGAGAGTTTATTATATCATCCTAGTTTAGTTAGCCTGAATCACTTTTAACTCCAATCAACTCAGCTATTTTCCTCACAGATTGTATGTACTCCTTCGGTTCAACGTTGCCTAGTTTGATGACTTGAAATGCAGCTTCAATTTCTTTCTTTGGATCAGTGTTCTTAAGTTTGACTTGTTAAGTTAGATAAGAGTAAAAATTAATTATGGATGTTTCAATGGCTGATAAACTATCTATAACTGACTGCTTAAACTTGCCAAAGTGCTGCATCTAAACATATATACCATGAGTGAGTCTTTGAGATTAGAATTAATTAATTCTAGTGCAATGTCAATATTGAATTTAGTAGGCTTTACGTTAGCAGCCGCCTTTGAAGCTTCAAGCATGATGAGCCTAAGAGGTTTCGTACTAAATTAGCAAGAAATACTTGTGCTATTTGTGGTTTTCTTAAATGCAGGCGCAACAGCACATGAGTTGTTCATTGCATTTCTTTTCGAGGCAAACCATATTGAGTACCTCTCCGTAATGATAACCTCCTCGTAAGCAGAAGAGGTATTCCACTTTTGGCGTTTCCTGCATTTCACTAAGATATTATTACAAATTCGTTCTTTTATTAATTTATCATTGGGTGGAATCATATAAATATCATTTAAATCTTAAATGTAGAGAACTTAATAAGAATGGTAAGAGCTTACTGCTGAGGTTGCACGCTTGAGTACATACTTTTTCAATTAGGGGAGGAAAACCAACAGCTTAAGAGAGAGCTTTAGGAAGCCAACCTTAGATTAAATGAACCGCAATTAGATTCCATGAGAAGCTCCATCTAACCTCCAAAGTCTAAATGCAGAGTCTGCCATCGTCACTCTGAGAAAAGTCGTAAGCAAATGGCTGAAGAACTTCAAATATGGTCTCAGAGATTAAATAGCAAATTCGTCAAAAAGAGCCACCTTAAGAGTCGCCTATCTCAGATTGATCCGATCATTGTTTATAAGGAAGAAGAGGTGATCGATGTGGCTCAAACACTCAAATAAATGAATCTTTTTGAAGCAATCTGCTTATACGGACCTAACTAGCAGGCATTAGCATTATGTGACAACACAAAAAATTCAGTGGTTCATCAATTATATTTTCCATGGCGAAACTAAAGCCTGTAGGCCTATGGAAACTACCTCTATCCTGAGCAAGTAACTTCCAAACTGATTCG
>Ga0302197_10003910_pt1 | contig 13333 bp, 13 predicted proteins | sample II_Bog_N2_1_FD_193526 | JGI IMG/M metagenome (GOLD analysis project Ga0302197, IMG submission 193526) | Peat permafrost microbial communities from Stordalen Mire near Abisko, Sweden - II_Bog_N2_1 | ecosystem: Environmental > Terrestrial > Soil > Wetlands > Peat | place: Sweden: Abisko...
TTCAAGAAGTGAGGAAAGTGCATGCAGTGATATCACCCGGCTGTGTACGCCGCGCCGTAACAAGACCGTCCTGGCGGTCGCAGTTTCTGGATAGGCTCTCAAGCGCCAATCCCATCCCTTGACCCTTCGGCGTTTTCCAGGAGTAATCCGGTTGACCTTTGCTGTGACAGTCAGATCCATGGTAATAACCTGTTGATTCTAAACGTATCGGTGGCACCGAAGAGCATCTAAAATCAATGTTAGGTACCGTCAAAATCTGGCCTCAGACCTTTGCCCCTCACGGGTACATTCACGGCAACTAGCAGTGAGTGCGGACGAGGGATGCGTCGGCCGATGAAATAGTATTGGGGCATGGCAAACGCAATCTATTGTTTAAACGGCCATTATGTTGGACTCGTGAATCCGGGGGCGGGCGGACGTGTGTCAATGGGGCGACTTCGGGTTATGATGGAAAACCCCGAAAGAGAAGACAGAAAGACTCAAGCGTTTTGTACAAAGTGTGGCGCTAGAAACATCACCGCCTGCGAAGGGTGCCAGACACCTATCAACCATCGATTCCCTTCAGATGTTCATAGCTATTGCGCGGGCTGTGGCAAGCCATTTCCGTGGACAGAGACGGCGCTTACGACCGCGAGAGAATACACGGACGAACTTGAGGAATTGAGTGCTGAAGACAAGACGATTCTCAAAGCAACGTTCACTGACTTGACGGTCGATTCTCCGAAGACAGAGGTTGCTGCCAGTCGGTTCAAGAGGATTCTGCGAAAGCTGGCCCCTGATGTGGCCGAGACAATTAGGAAGACGATTGTCGATATTGCCAGCGAGACGACGGTCAAACTGTTAAAAGGGTGAGCGCCTCACGGGAGAGCACGCAATAGGACCTTTCCACGCGCGAGCAAAAATAAATTCCAATTCGCGCGGATTCTCCATCTTTGAAAAGGCGGTTACTCTTCTTGCTCCACTTTCACAGCGGGCGTGTTTCCAACCTCAGCGAGGTCCAGCAGCACTGACTGGAGTCGTAGGAAGTTCAGATTCACTGGATCGGTTTTCCATCGAAGTTGGTTCCACGTCATGTACAAGCCAGCAGCGGCGAAAACACTGCACGCGCCCAAGAAATACCACGTGCGCAGATTTGGCGCGAATGGTAAAGCGAGGTAACCTGCAAGTCCGCAACCAAGGGAGGTTCGCATCATAGTCATACCTTCAGTTACGCTCTTGAGCGGTTTCCCGAGAACGGAAAACCAAACGTACCATTCTTCGCGATTGTGTGATAACGAATCCATCACGTCAATGCCATAACGTCTCTTCAACAGTTCTTCCGAGGCGAGGCATAGGCATTTAATTACGGGCTGAGCACGCTCAAATCGTCTTGGCATTCGGGCGGCGAAAACTGCCCGAGAATAGAGCCGAACAAAGAAGCCGCGTTTAGCTGGGGGTTGCCGGATTTTGGCGAGCCACTTGTAAAAGGTGTTAGACCCAAACGTGATCCTGATTGCAGTCCGCCAAGCCCAATAAGCCGCACTCAGCAGCAATTCAGTAAACCATGCAAGGAGCAGAAAAACGTGCCCGATCACGAACGCTGAGGCGATGAAACAAATGAGAAGGGCGTATGGCGGAAAAAGGAACACCTTACCCACGTCAGAGATGATGCTCCGGGCAGTTTCGGGCGAGCCAATTGCAACACTCGCCTCAAAGAACAGGCCGGGGATGACGCTGACGAGATAAATAACCAATCGCGGCGAAAACGCCTTTGACAAATCGACCTTAATCATCTTGGCTTCTTCTGGCATGTTTCAGTCTTGTCTAGATTATCCCTCTCAACCCGCAATTCTGCTACTGCATTCTTCGGCAAAGGCGGTAGGCAGGGCCTGGGTCCCGGGCGGGTGAGTTCATCCACTAAAACTAGGCACCTGGGAAAGCGCGAATCTCAACGAGATTTCCGTTAAACTCCGATTCTCGATAGATGCCGAATCCGACAGGGACTCGTGAACGGAAGAATCGGTACCCGAATGTCTTAGTGCTGTATCTGGAGCGCCCCGCGACGCAACCTTACGCATCGGCGTGCTGCCAAGCGGGGCGCTTCTGATACAGCGACTTGAAGGAAGCCGCCCCCATGGAAGGCTATGCAGTTTGAATGGGTCTGATCGGGTGCAGAGGGATCTTGAACAGACGGAGTTGGGTAGGATCAGGCGACATTAAGGCCGGGCGGAGCGGCGCAGGCTCTCGCGGAGGGCCGAAGTGGAGGCTTGAGAGCCCGGCATGCGAGGGGTTCTGGCCAGATGGAAACCCGGGGACAGACGGGATGTTCCCAGAACCATTGGTCAGTAATGAAATGTCAGCAATTCGAAAGCGATCCAAGCAGGGCCTGTGACCATTCTGAATCGGAAGTATGTACTTTACGCAAGGAGAGGAGTGGCCGATGAATTGCATGGGATGTTCTTTGATATACTTGGCGACCTCTGGAGAATCCCACCATGCGCTTCTTCTGTCTCTCACCCTTAATGTTTGCTGTCGTATCCTTGAGCCAAGCGGCCCCTCTTTCACAGCGGGAAATATGCGCTCAATCTAGTCCTGCTGTCGTACAAGTAGACGGCGGCGGAGAGATGAATGGATCGGGATTTATTGTTTCTCCGGACGGATATATTCTCACTGCAAATCATGTGATTAGAGACCATGAGGGTAAATATTATTCCACCATCTTGATCACCATGATCGACGGCAGCTCCGAATTCGCAACGCCAGCGGCTCCGATTTCAGTTGAGGTGATTGGGAAGGACTACGCACTGCTCAAGATCGAGACTAAAAAGCCGTTGCCTTTTCTTACCCTGGGCAGCAACGACGACGTTGTTATCGGGGGAGACGCAGCGATCATTGGGTTCCCATTCAGCGCTATATTCCCACAAAAGACCCAGATTACGAGAGAGTTTTGCCTCACTGGAACATTCGCGGCCCAAAGTTCGGAACAAGTAATCGTCCCTACTAGAAGCCTCAAGAATCCAGCGCTCCCTATCGTCCAGCACAACGTTCAGGTGGACATTATTTACTTCCAAGGCCCAAGCGTAAAGGGTGTCTCCGGCAGTCCAATCCTTTCTCGGGATACCGGTAAAGTTGTGGGGATCGTTAGCCAAAAAATGAGCGGGCTTGGAGACTCTCTGGAAAGTCTCATGGATGAGACCGCAAAAGGCTTGGGAGGTGTTCCGATTAATGGGCTTGACCCAGGCAAGGCTGTAAATCAAATCCTTACCGTCTTGGATCGACAACTCGCCAACGGTCTGGGAGCAGCCACGGGCATCGAAGATCCAAAAGAAGCATTGAGACAGGCACAACGCGAAAAGAAGTGACTTAACAGGTTTGAAACCCGGGGACAGAAACCCGGGGACAGACGGGATGTTCCCAGAACCATTGGTCAGTAATGAAATGTCAGCTAGTGTTCATTGAATCGACCGGGCTGGATTCGAACGGTTGCAACCCTTCGGACCCCGAGCGGGCCTGCGTATCGGCCACGTTGAACTTTGGTCGAATTGAAATCTTATTGCAGGGGACGCTGCATGATTAGCAGGCGGAGCCACTCTCCGAATTTTATTCCTGCTTCGGGGAGCAAACCTACTTGCTGAGAACCGAGGGACGCGTTCTCCCCGGTCCCCAAGTGCGAGGGACCGGGGGCACCCTCATCGTGGTCTGGAAAGGGCACTGGGGCCGGGGGCACCCTCATCGTGGTCTGGAAAGGGCACTGGGGCCGGGGGCACCCTCCGTCGTTAACCTCCTATCCTCCGGCATTGGACGCAATTATGGATCGCGCGCTGGCCAAGAACCCCGACGACCGCTATGCCACCGCCGAAGAATTTGCAGGGGGATTGGCTATGTCCCTGAACTGCTCGATCTCAACATCTCCTTCGGGGAACACGGCCTTGATCTGGAGTTGGTCGCCCATTGCCTGAATAAAGCTGCGCAATGTGGAGAAGTACATATGCTTGCGTTTCTCCATCTTCGACACCGAAGCCTGATTTCCCCCAAGGATACTGGCCAGGTTGGACTGGGTTAGCATGCGAGCTACACGAAGCTGATTCAGCGTGACCGCCTCCACCACGGATTTCACCTACTGCCGCGTTTCCTCTTCCTGTTCCGGGAAAGCGTCCTGCGAATATCTCTCCATAGGTGGGCCATATGGCAAGATTTTTCCCCAAGGGCGATATTCCGTCAAGGGAACACAAATGGGAAAGCAGGGCAATGCGATTGTGTTGGATTTTGAATAGTTGGAACGCAAGGCTGGCGCGGATTGTTCGGGTGAATTCAGCGAGTTAGCGTCCGCTCCGCGGACATGGCAAGTTGGCGGTGGCATTGCAGGGCAAGAGTTTCATCCCCCGTGGGTCGGCGAACCCGGTGGACAACTGGTACAAAGCCCCCGGGAAGTGCATGCCTGCAATCGATCTTCGACGGAATTCCCTCTCAAAGGTAACAACGCTTCCTAAAATATTTGCACAACTTTTCGCAACATTCCCTCGCGTGCTGTGTTCGCACCTATAACTCAGGCTCATCTGTTCGATCCCAGCTTTGCGCAAGCCGGTGTCGCGGGATTCTCTGGCTTCAATCCGATTCTTATGCAATTGGAGGCTGTTTATGAAACGCTGCTCGCTCTTTGTGTTCTCTCTCCTGTTGGCGCCGGGGCTGTTTGCGGACTCCGGTGAACGGCTCATTCCGGCCGGCTCCTTGATTTCATGCACCACAGCCGAGCCGAAGATGTCGTCCAAGACTACCGCCGTCGGCGATCCGGTCCTTTGCCAGTTGGGGCACACGGAACGCTATGGCCGTTCCGTGCTTCCATCGAATAGTTATCTTGTGGGCAGGTTCGAGGACTTCAAGGATCCGGGCCACTTTGTGGGCAAGGGCTGGATGGAGTTGAAGTTCGACCACATGGTTATTGAGCCGGACACCGTGGTCCCGGTAAGCGCACGGGTAGTGGATGTGCCCGGTTACAAGGTGGATAGCCAGGGACGGATTCTGGGCAAGGGGCATGCGGTGCGCGATGCGGTTATGTGGTCGATTCCGGTTCTTTGGCCGCTCGATCTGCTGATGCTGCCTATGCGCGGGCCGAGGCCAGCGTTGAAGGAAGAGACACAGCTCACGCTGAAGGTGATGAACGACCTGGAGGTCCCCACGACGGCGGAGCCGCAGCGCGATCCGTACGGTTTGATTCAGCGTGGCGACGCATATCCGCCTCAGCAACCTGCTCCCGCACCTTATCCTGACCAGCAACAGCAGCCTTCGCAGGACATGGGCTATGCGCCCCAGCCTCAGGATCAGCCCGCGCCTCCGCCTGCCATGGCTTATGCTCCGCAGGACCAAGCGCCGCCGATGGCGTACGCTCCCGCTCCCTATGCGTATGCGCCGCCTCCGCCGGTGATGGCGTATGCGCCGCCTCCGATGATGGGTTACGCGCCGGGCATTTCGATGTATGGGGGCTATGGGTACGGTTCCCGGACGATGGCGCCGCGGCCGTTTGCTCCGCGAGGGTATGGGTATGGACCGCGACCGGTTGCTCCGCGTGCGGCTCCTTATGGGTATGGTGGACGGTACGCCGGGCCGCAAGGCTATTCTCGCGGGCCGGGCTTTGCGGTCCGCGGCGGAATGGCGTATCGTGGCGGCGGTGGGATGGGTTATCGCGGTGGTGGTGGAATGGCCGTTCGCGGTGGCGGGGGAATGGCTCGCGGCGGCGGGGGATTCAGAGGCAGGTAGTATCTTGCCGATTCTGTGACGGAACAATGCGCTGCGATGGCCTGAGCTGGAATGGCCATCGCAGCGTTTTTGTTTGCATTGCGTGGCCTGATCGTTGCGCTCCCTATCCACGGGGAGGTTGAGGTTTGCGGTCTCCCAGCCATCGCCAGGAAAAAGCGATGGATGGGGCACCCGCATTTGTGAATCGGACGGAGCGATCGCTAGAGGCGTAAATTGCCGATGCGAGTCATGATGCTCCTATACACTTGACTCGCATAGTTTGTTGAGGAGCGATGGCGCACAAGGGATTCGATGAGCAGATGGCCGCGCTTGACGCGCTGAAGGGCCTCGAGCTGGATGCCGAGCAAAAGCAGTTTGTAAAGAAGATGCTTGGCAACCGGAGCAACCTATTGGTGGCAAAGGCAGCGCGTCTGGCCGGGGATGGTGGTTTGGCGGAGCTCACTCCCGATTTGATTGCGGCCATTGAACGTTCGTTCATCGACGCAGTGAAAACGGACTCTGGATGCTGGGCCAAGAATGCTTTGGCCAAGGCGCTGGTGAAGCTGGAGTATCGCAGCAAGGATGTTTACCTGCGGGGGATGCGTCATCACCAATTGGAGCCGGTGTGGGGTGGACAAGAGGACACGGCCGGAGCCTTGCGATCGACGTGCACGCATGCGCTGGTGGATTGCCCCGGCATCAGCGATGCGGAGTTGCTGACGGCGCTGCTTGAGCCGCTGACAGACTCCGACAAGACGGTGCGCATAGAGGCGGCGCGGGCCATTGGCCAGGTGGGGGGTGTGAGCGCGGCGCTGCTGCTGCGGCTGCGCGCCTTGCTGGGCAAGGACGAGCCGGAGGTGCTGGGCGCGGTTTACTCGGCTCTGCTTGACCTGGAAGGCGTACAGGCAATTCCGCTCGTGGCGCGGTACCTGGAAGAGGGGGACGACGTCGCGGCGGAGGCAGCGTTCGCGTTGTCGGAGAACCGCTCGCAGGCGGCGTTGGCCGCGCTGCTTGCCCGCCTGCGCGCCGGCGCCGACGCGTGGTTCGGCTCGGTGATGCTGAGCGCCATTGCGCTGACTCGCTTGCCTGAAGCGATGGATTACCTGATAGCCCAGATTGCGCGGGAAACGCGCGAGGCCGCGTCGGCCATTGAGGCCATTGGCCGCATTGCGCCGAATGAAGAACTGCGTGCCCGCGTGGAGCAGGCTGTGGAGCAGGCGGACAGCCCGCGACTGCGGCAAGCCGTTCGGCAGCATTTGCCGGCAGCTTCCGATCATTCTTAGCAGGTTACGGAAAAACTCGACCTAATGATGAAATTGGCGGAAGGCATACCTCCCGGGAGGTTGAACCCCGAAAGCATTGCAAACGAGTCACATGCAATTTGAATCGCGGACAGATAAAATCGCTGTAAACTACTCTAGAAAATAGACTTGACGGCGGAAAATCCAGATTAAACTGGACCGTAGTGACTTTAGTAATGTTTGTACAACAAGAGAATTGACACTCGTTGCAGTGTCAGCGTAGCATCCGTGCTGTTCAATCGGAGCAGTAATGCTGCCCCAGAGACCAGAACGGGTTAAAGGAGAATGTCTCGATGAGTAAACGTTTTCTCGAAATCGCAATCGCAGTCGGCGTGCTCGCTCTCTGCGCAGTCACTTCCGTGCCGGCAAGGGCCTACTCGTGGAGTTCATGTAGCCAATACGCAACCTACACTGAAAACGGTTACAACCTGTACACCGACGAATGGGGCGCGTCATCCGGCCAGTGCGTCTATGCCAACAGCTCCACCAATTGGTGGTCAGTAGCGGATTACCCCAACGGCACCAGTGTCCAGGCGTACCCCGACACGGAAATCGGCTTGGGCAACGTAAATCTCAGTTCCCTCGGTTCCGTAAACTCGTCGTTCAATTTCTCGGTGCCAAGCGGCGCATCATACGACGCAGCCTACGATCTCTGGACGAATGGTAACGTGGACGAGGTGATGGTCTGGGAGGATTGGAACAACAACGGCCCTATTGCCACCACGTATAGTTGCAACCAACTTGGTGTCAATGGCTGCCCCTTCGCCACCAACGTCTCCATCGATGGTGTTACTTACGACGTCTTTCAGGGCAACTATGGCCACAACGTGGTTTCCTTCCTGCGCACCTCGAAGACGACGAGCGGCAGTGTGAATCTTCTGGATTTAATGAATTGGGTTGCGAACCAGGGCAAGCTCACCAGCAAGACGTTCTCCACGGCGGATTTCGGCTTTGAAATCACGAAAACCGTCGGTTCTCAAACCTTCACTGTGAATTCCTACAGCCTCAGCACCAGCTCGGGAGGCGGCTGTACGCCCACCACAATCACCCCGTACATCTCGGTGAATAACGGCTCAACCTGGGCGGATGAAACCAGCGCCACCGTGAGCTCCACAAGCGCGCAGGTCGACCTTGGCCCGCAGCCCGCATCCGGCGGATCATGGAGCTGGTCCGGCCCCAACGGATATAACTCCACCTCGCGCCAGATCAACGACATTCCGCTGACGACGGGCACCGACAAGTATACGGCCACCTACACCAACTCCTCCGGCTGCAAAAGCACTGAGACCTTTACCATCACGGTGAACTAACCCCGTAACGGGGAGATTCACGCGTCACATCCGGCATCGGCGCCGCTGATCGCACAAAGCGACCGCGGCGCCGAGGTCGAGAGAAACTCAGCCGGTCGGCGCGGCAGGGGTATTCCGGGAGCAGTCGATGCAAAAGACGAGAGAGCAAACTCACCTCCGCCTGGCGACGAAGAGCGGCCGTGCGGTGATTCTTCTCGTGGCTTGTCTGCTTGGTGCAGGGACTAGCCGGTTCCTTGCGGCGCAGACCGTGAGCGCATCTGTGTGGTCATCGGAAATCGACCACAGTATGGAGTCGATTATCGTATTCCAGTCTCAAAACAGCGAGAGAGCGGATGCCGATATTCAAATCTACGACGATATTCTGGCTCAGCAGATTGCCCAGATCTATGTAGCGGCCCCGTCCGGGGCTTCAGCCGCCAGTAGGGCCCCAGAGGCGCCGCCCTCGATCGATCAAGAAGCGGATACCTTGATTGTTAACCCGCTGAAGACCGGCGCAGAAGCCATTAGCCCTTCTCCCGGATCGAACATGGATTTCCTGCTGATGACTCAGCTCTCCAGGGTCGTGAAGCCGGAGGCATATCGAATCGCTTCCGGAGTTACAGGGTCGGACGATCTCGAATCCCTTGCCTTCCGCAATCCCGACGGCACGCATGTACTCTTTACAGTGAACCACTCCAAGTCGCCTGTTAGACTCAAAGCGTCTTGGAAAGACAGACTGTTTACCTTTACCCAGGCCGGCAGCTCCATTGCGCTATTTGCCTGGGATCCAAAGAGTTCGTTGGTGTCCCTGGTTCCGAGCGAACCCCGACTATCGGCAAAGGGAGAGGGTTCCGTTTCGGTCGAGGCCAAATGTTCAAAGATGTCTCCCTTGGGTATCGACCTTCGATGTGAAAGCCAGGCCTTTTACTGTTCCATCTCTCCCATCCGTTTTACCTGTAACTCGCAGCCAGGGAGCGTAATACTCAGCGTTACGGTCTCCTCTGCCGACGAGAACCACACCGATCGCACGAAGCCGGGTTTTGTAACCATTACAGCGGCTCCCGATGTTGGAGAACTCACGAGTCTTCGCGTACCATGCTGCGGTGCGAGGCGATAAAAAGGACTGACTAGAATATTCTCTCGGCGACTGTGAGTAATGGGTCGGTTTCAAACCTTTTGGAGAGAGGAGAGGCTTCATCGCGGCCATTTTCCGGTCGCCCTCCAGCGGGGTTTTCTAAGACTCTAAAATGCCACAAACTCTCCTCAAGGGGGATTCCTGCTTAAGTCGGTTCCCTGTTCCATTACTCCCCAGACCCCAGCTCCCGGTAATAAATATCGTCCGGCGGTCGAATTAAAGCAGTGACTCGCTCAAGGGGCTATAGGCCACGCTTATTTGATTGGCTTTCTTGCCGGGTATAAATCCCCGCCATTCCGCCCGGACGGATTTTTCCGCATCCTGCCAGGCGAGTCCCGTTCGTGTGGGCGCGCAATAGGTGGTTGACGCATCGAATGCCGCAGTGTTCTCATGGATGCGGCGGAATGAGCGTGACTCACTCCGAGGCCAGAAGGAGTATTCAAGAATGCGAACGGGAGCGGAGATTCTCACAGCGTTTTTCTTGTCGGGGGCTTTGTTGAGCGGATGCGGCGGGGCCGGAACAGCCGTGTCAATTATCACCACGGCGGTTACACCGAATGCGACTGCTCCCACCATCTCCACTTCGACAACGAACGGCGCGCAGAACGGCGCGGAGATTGTGTCACTGGCCTCAACCACCGCAGCCTCCACCATCTATTTCACGCTTGACGGCTCAACCCCGACTACCACGTCGCAACCGTACGAGGCGCCGTTTCTGGTGTCGTCGAATTTGACGGTGAATGCAATCGCAACGGCCGCCAACTACAACGCCAGCAGCGTCACATCGCAGACATTTTCGCCCAACATTCCCTCGGGCACTTTGGTCTGGTCAGACGAGTTTGCGAACTCCGGCAGTACGAATGCCCAGCCCAATCCGGCAATCTGGACTTACGATACGGGTACCAACTGCTGCGGCAACAGCGAGTGGGAGAACTACTGCGCCTGGAACTCGTCGGTCGCCCCATGCAACCCGTCGAATCCGAATGCGTACCTGGCCCCAGGCGGCAAGCTGTACATTGTGGCGCAGCAGCCGACCCCCGGAGTTTTTGAGGCGGGCGCATTTACTTCGGCGCGCATGAAGACCGAGGGCTTGTTCAGTTTCCAGTATGGGCGAATAGAGGCGAGTATCTCGGTGCCCGAGTCACAGGGAATGTGGCCTGCGTTCTGGATGCTGGGCAGCAACATTACCGCCACCCCGTGGCCGGCCTGCGGCGAGGCCGACATCATGGAGCACATCGACGGCAACAACACGCCGTTCGGCGGCGCTGGCACCGGTGCCGGGCCGGGATACGACTGGATGCAGTCGTCGATTCATGGAACGGGCGAGAACGGCGGCATTCCGTTCACTGAGACCGGGTTCTCGGCTGCCTCGGTGCATAAATACGGCATGATCTGGTCGAAGGGGCAGGTTCAGTACTACATTGACAGCCCAACAGGGACAGGCCAACCGTACGAGACATTCACGCCGACCAACCCTGGCGGGGGAACGTGGCCATTCGATCAGGGTCCGCAGTTTATCCTGCTGAACCTTGCCGTGGGCGGACAATGGCCCGGCTACCCAAGCTCCACATCCGGCACGGTATTCCCGTCGCAGATGGTGGTGAACTACGTGCGGATCTACACCAACTAGACGCGGACCGGCGGGAATTGGGGTGGCCGGATCTCGCCCCAATTCCCGCTTCAGTTGCCGCAAAGTGCGGTTGGGACTCTGTTGCTTGCCGTTTGCTGCAAACATGGTTGCGTTGCAGTTTGCCCTTGTGATACAAACGAACCATTCCAGTTTGCCCCGAACGGGCAAGCCTGGATTTCATGCAGAGTGGCTGAGGGACGAGCCCTGTGACGCCACGACAACCTGCCCGCGCAAAACGGGAGTATGGTGTCAACTCTTGCCCGGAAACGGGGAACATGAGATTCGGGGATCGCTTCAGCAGTCTTGGCAAAGGCGATTCGCACGCTTCTTCGAGTCCTATCACGTTCGCTCATTCACTGAGCCAGTCACGCGCTCGTAACCCTGAGGCCGCTCGCTTAAAGCGAGGGACTTGTGACGATTGCTTACGAGTTGCGTTGTCGAGGATGTGGCAAATCCTACGGGATTCAACCGCTTTCCATCTGCGATGAGTGTTTTTCCCCACTTGAGGTGGCTTTCGACCTTGAGTACGCCCGCACCCGCTTTACCCGCGAATCCATTTCCAATGGACCGTTGAACATGTGGCGCTATCGCGCGCTGCTGCCGGTTGCGGACAGCTACGCGCCACAGACGCCGGCGGGAATGACCCCGCTGGTAAAGGCGCCGCGGCTTGGGGCGCACATCGGCGCGCGCAATCTTTACCTGAAGAACGACGCCGTGTGCATGCCTACGCTCAGCTTCAAGGATCGTGTGGTGGCAGTGGCCCTGGCCAACGCGCAGGCATTTGGGTTTACCACGGTGGGCTGCTCGTCTACCGGCAACCTGGCCAACGCCGTTGCAGCGCAGGCGGCGCGGCTGGGGCTGAAGACGTTCATTCTGGTTCCGTCCGATCTTGAGCCAGCCAAGATTCTGAATACGCAGGTTTACGGCGCCACGCTGGTGCGCGTAGCGGGAAACTACGACCATGTGAACAGGCTCAGCTCGCAGATTGCCGACCGCTATAACTGGGGATTCGTGAATGTGAATTTGCGGCCCTACTACGCTGAAGGATCGAAGACGGTGGGCTTCGAGATTGCCGAGCAACTGGGCTGGCGGCTGCCGGATAACCTGGTTTGCCCCATGGCAGGGGGATCGCTGATTACCAAGATTCGCAAGGCCTTCAGCGAGTTGGTTGCCCTGGGCCTGGTGGAGGACAAGCCGGTCCGCTTCTTTGGGGCTCAGGCTACCGGGTGCTCGCCGATATCCACGGCCGTGAAGAACGACACGGACGTGATTGAGCCGCAGCGACCGAACACCATTGCGCGTTCGCTGGCCATCGGCAATCCGGCGGACGGCGCCTATGCTTCGCGCGCCATTCGCGCTTCAGGCGGATGGGCGGAAGATGTGTCCGACGTGGAGATTGTGTCGGCCATTCAGGAACTGGCGGAGACCGAGGGGATATTTGCAGAGACTGCTGGCGGGGTTACCACGGCTGTAACGGCCCGGCTTTATGCTCATGGGCGCATTCATCCCGACGAGCTTACTGTCAGCTGCATTACGGGAAACGGATTGAAGACCACCGATTGCCTGAGCGGGGCCTACGAGCGGTCGGAGCCGATTCGCCCGCGCATGGCCGACTTTGAGGCTTTTATGGAAGAGCACACCACCGAGAGCGCGGAAGCGAGCCCGGAGTTTAGCCAGGTGCTTGCCCTGGCGGGAGAAAGCTATGTCCGTTAGAGTTCTATTGCCGAATGCATTCCAGAAGCACACCAACAACACACGCGAGATCGCCAGCACCGCGGCCAATTTGCCGGAGCTGGTAACCGATATGGAGGGCCGCTTTCCGGCTCTTCGCCAGCATTTGCGCGGCGAGGACGGCCAGATTCGCCGCTTCATCAACTTCTATGTGAACGAGGAAGATATTCGCTTTCTGGGAAATGAAAAGTACAGCTTCCAGGAGGGGGACGAAGTGCTGGTCATTCCGTCGATCGCGGGCGGTTGCTGCTGACGGCATACCGATCCTGGCTGAATCGTTTGTTTGGGGTTCTCTCTTGTGGAGATTGCTCTACCTTGGAGTGCTGAACCAATTGCGAACTGGTCTGACCCCGTGCCCATGCAGTCGACCTCAGATGGACGCCGCACAATGAAAATTACGATTGCTGGAGCTGGCATTGCGGGGCTGACGGCCGCTCTGGTGCTTGGCCGCCACGGACACAAGGTCGTAGTCCTGGAACGGAGCCCGCGGATCAACCCGCAAGGCGCCGGCATCGTGCTTGCGCCGAATGCATTG
>Ga0302197_10003911_pt1 | contig 13332 bp, 7 predicted proteins | sample II_Bog_N2_1_FD_193526 | JGI IMG/M metagenome (GOLD analysis project Ga0302197, IMG submission 193526) | Peat permafrost microbial communities from Stordalen Mire near Abisko, Sweden - II_Bog_N2_1 | ecosystem: Environmental > Terrestrial > Soil > Wetlands > Peat | place: Sweden: Abisko, Stordalen...
CCAGTTTTTTCATCGCCGTGGTGACCGGTTTATCCGTGATGGTTACGAAGCTTTGCGAGCTGCCCTTGGCGCCGCGGACGTCACGATAGACTTCGATGAATCCGTTGTCGAAGTCTACGGTCGCGTCGTTTTGAACCCAGGCGGTGCCGAAGGCGACCCACTCCGCATAATCGCCGGTCTGGTAGTAGCGGATGAGATGGCCGATGGCCGCGGCTTGCGCAGGTTCGGCGAGCGCCTGCGCTTTCTCGAAGTAGCCGTCCGCTTTCTTCAAGAACGTTGCGTAGAGGCCGGGAGGAACTTTGCCATCGGGCGTTCCGGCGCGATAAACCTCTTCGCTGAGCTTGCCATCCGCATCTTTTGCCACGCGGGAATTGAGGGCAAATTTGTCTTGAAATCCTTTCAAGTCTGCTGAGCTGACATTTTCGTAAAACGTGTTCGAGCTGGCTTGGATCGTATCTTTACCGCCGACGGGACTTTTAGCCGTAATCATTGGCTCGAACGCGGGATCGAAGAGCGATGGCCTGAGCGCCTCCACTTCGTGAATCACCTCTGCTGGTTTCTGCAGGGCGGGAAGATCGGCATAGTTGGTGCGGAAAGCTCCGTTTTGCTGGGCGACGAGCGCAGCCTTTTCCAGCTCTTCAAAGGTGAAGGCCGGCAAGAATTTTTGCGACGTGATGTCATTATGATTGCCACGGTTGGCCCAGAAGAGTTTGGCGAATTCAGAAATCTTCACCATGACTGCGGGATCGATCGCTTGGGGATAGGCACAGATTTCTTCCAGCAGGCGTTTCTGGCGAAGTCCGTAGGCAGAGGACTGATCGTAGAAAATGGGGTCGATGGCGATGGAGGCTTGCATAAGCCAGTAGGCGAGGGCCTGTTGCCGGGGCGTCAACACTTGGAAGCTGGGGGCGTGAAGTTGGATGAAGGCTGTGTCTCCGACGCGCTCCACGGTCACATTGCTGGATTGGTCTGGCTGGCAAAAGGCTGGCGCCGCGAAAACGAACAGAGAAATTAAGAAAATGAGTTGGGACTTGAACGGTTTCAAGAAGTTCCTCCCAGCAGTTGTGTTGAAGTGAGACCAAACTTCGCAGGCTACCACAATTGGAGGTTCCGGCTCGAGCTTGCCCTTGCCGGCAATGGACAGCCTCACACATTCGCAGAAAAAACGAATGTGTGAGGCTCCAGGATTTAAGAGTGGAAACGAGTCTCTCGAGGAGTGCCCATGCCGTTACAGCCGTGCACAGACGGCTTTAGTTTGCGTGTAGAGCTCCATTACGTCTTTGCCCATTTCGCGGCCCCATCCGGATTGTTTGTAGCCTCCGAAGGGAAGAGCCGCGTCGAAAATGTTGTAGCAGTTGATCCAGACGGTTCCGGCACGCAACGAGGACGCGAGACGATGCGCTTTGGAGATGTCTTTGGTCCAGATGCCGGCGGCGAGTCCGTAGATGGAGTCGTTGGCGCGGCCAGTGAGTTCTGCGGGATCGTCGAAGGGGATGGCGGCGACGACGGGTCCGAAGATTTCTTCCTGCACGATCCGCATGTTGTCTTGGGTGTTGATCAGGACTGTGGGCTCGACGAAATAGCCTTTGCTGCCGAGCTTCTTGCCTCCTGCAACAGCGGTTGCGCCCTCGGAGAGCCCGATCTCGAGGTAGTTGCAGACGCGCTGCAACTGTTCTTCGGAGACGAGCGGGCCCATCGAGGTATCGGGCTCGAGTCCGGAGCCGACGCGAATCTTCTTGGCTTGCGCCGAGACACCTTCGACCACGCGATCAAAAACTGGGCGCTCGACGAAGAGGCGCGATCCGGCACAGCAGCATTGTCCGTGATTGAAGAAGATGGCGCTGGCCGCGCCGCCGATGGCGGTATCGAGGTCGGCGTCTTTGAAGACGACGTTGGGCGACTTGCCGCCGAGTTCCAGAGAAACTTTCTTGAGGTTCCCGGTGGCGGCGTGGACGATCAGCTTTCCGACTTCCGTGGATCCCGTGAAAGCAACTTTGTCGACGAGGTCGTGAGCGGCGAGAGCGGCACCGGCGGTCTCCCCGTATCCGGGGACGACGTTGACCACGCCATCGGGGAACCCGGCTTCCATGACGAGTTCGCCGAGACGGAGAGCGGAGAGCGGAGTTTGCTCGGCAGGCTTGAGGATCACGGTGCATCCGGAAGCGAGCGCGGGACCGAGTTTCCAGGCGGCCATGAGCAGAGGGAAATTCCAGGGGATGATCTGGCCGACGACGCCGACGGGCTCGCGCAGCGTGTAAGCGTGATACATCGCGCCCGGCGTGTAGGGGACAGAGAGAGGAATGGTGGAACCTTCGAGTTTGGTGGCCCATCCGGCCGTGTAGCGGAAGAGTTCGACGGCGAGCGGAACGTCGGCGGCGCGGGCCACCGTGAGCGGCTTGCCGTTATCAAGCGTTTCTAATGTGGCGAATTCTTCAGTGTGTTGTTCGAGCAGGTCGGCCAGTTTCCAGACCAGCTTGCCGCGTTCGGAGGCGGTCATGCGAGACCATGGCCCGCTGTCGAAGGCACGGCGTGCGGCGCGGACCGCGGCGTCGATGTCCGCGCTATCGCCTTCGGCGACCTGCGCGAGAACTTCTCCGGTGGCGGGATTGTAGGTGGGGAAAGTTTTGCCGGAAGCGGCGTTGATCCACTTGCCGTCGATCAGCATTTTGCGCGGGGTGGAGATAAAGTCGGTAACGCGAGAGTCGATGTTGATAGGGGAAACGGCGATGCCCATAATGCCTCCTGAAACGAGAACGTGCGAGTGAAGAATAGTTGCGACGAAACGGCCCCGAGAGATAGTAGCCCCGAGGGATGGGGAAGGCAACTCCCTAGCAGCCCGTGGTGAAGGTCGTAGAGCGGAGAGCAGCCCCCGCATATCGTGAATTGTCATCCCGAGCGCGGCGAGAAATCCGCAGTTTGCCGTGAGCGAAATATCGTTGCGTCCGAGAAAATTCCTGGGGAGAAGAGTTGCTAGAATGGCGACAATGAAGTTGCCGCTTGAGGTCGTCCTGCTTCTCTCGTTTGCTGTTCCTGTGTGGTCGCAGAGCGTGTTTCATCTGGGGTTTGATCGCAATGAATATCCCGGCGATCAGAACTTGAGGGCGTTGCGATCTACTTTTCGTTATTCGGGTTACTGGCTTAATAATCCTCCGGGAAGCAACTCGAACAGTTGGGTGGGCAAGCGCAGTAAGTTAGAGGCAGCCGGATTCGGCTATCTCGTTCTGTTCAACGGGCGATTGTTTCGTGAGCTTCAGACTATTGACAAGGCCGCAGAGTTGGGAGGGGCGGACGCGCAATCTGCAGTCTTGGCCGCAGGTCGCGAAGGATTTCCAGCAAACACCATCATCTTTCTCGACCAGGAGGAGGGTGGGCGGTTGCTGCCGGAGCAGAAGGCGTACTTATTCGCCTGGATCGACGGCGTCCGAAAGTCCGGCTTTCGAACCGGCGTTTATTGCTCGGGAATCGCGGCCCAGGAAAAGAGCGGCGATAGTGTGGTCACGGCCGAAGACATACGGGAGAGTGCCGGCTCGCGGGAAATCACTTACTGGGTAACGAATGATGCTTGTCCGCCTTCCCCAGGCTGCGCCGTATTGCGGCGTCCTCCGGCGGTCAGGGCTAGCGGCGTTTCATTTGCCGAGGTCTGGCAGTTTGCGCAGTCTCCTCGCCGGAAAGATGTGGCGAGCGCGTGTGGCGATTACGCCGCGGATGGGAATTGTTATGCGCCAGAGACGCCTTTGCGCATCCATCTTGATTTGAATACGGCACTTTCGGATGATCCGTCGCACGGGCGAACTCGCTGAACCTTCCGGCGATCGCTGCCAACCGCTGCCCTCACCAATTGGGGGACGACAGATTTAACTTTAGGAAGGCGATTCGGATATCTTAGTAGCAGGTGTCTTAGTAGAAAGAATCGTATTTCGTAACCGTCCAGCCATCGTCTTTCTTCTCTTCGGTGACGGAGAAAAGGTCTTTATAAGTCGAGTCTTGCGCGGGTGTGCTGTAGCGCTCCCCTTTATAGTGCAGGATGACCATCGGCGGCGCATCTTCCCATTCCACAAGATTCCAGGAAATCAGAGGGTGCTGCGCTTCCGAAGTGCATACGAACTCGGCTCGTTTCTTGCGGTAATCTCTTTCCCATTGCGCTAGCAGCTTGCGGCAATTTCCATCGCGCATCTGTGCGATAAAGACATTTGCGGTATGTTCAATGGTTCGATCGCGGAAGGGATTCATGGTGATGCTGATCGGCATCTGGGTCAGGGGATCCCGCTCTTCCGAACGCGAGAGAACTGGGGGCTGCGTGCTGAGCCAATAGAGATATCCCAGAAACACGAGCACAAGCAGGCCGGCAGAGCCGAACGCTATGGCTAGATGGGTGCGCGAGGTCTGCATGAACGAAGTCTGCGGGATTGCTGGGCTAGAGACAAGATTACTTCGGATACTTTCGTAATGATTCGGGCTCCGCAACCGCGAACGCAACCGCCGGCATCATGCGTCTGTCGCTTTGCTGGTGCTCCTCTTGACGCCTGGGCGGGACAGCCAGTCTGACCCCGACTTCAAACGCCTCGCAATCAGGAGGAGGGGCACTGTAATTCTTGTCCAATTAGAGAGGCTTACTGCTATCATGCGTCTCGCGTTGCCCTTCACCCTAAAAATCAAAGGTATTTTGCGGAGTCTCCCCCATGAGAAGCGCTCTGTTCGTGCTCGCACTCGTCTCGGCAGGACTGTTGGCTGGATGCAGCAATGGTAGCGGCGGTAGTTCGACGCCACCCCCCGTCACACTTACTTCCATCGCGGTGACTCCGGCGACTCCGACGATCCCCGTCGGCACCCTGCAGCAATTCACCGCAACCGGAACGTACAGCGACCAGTCGACCAAGGACTTGACCGCACAAGTCACCTGGTCTTCGTCGAATACGGCGGTGGCCTCGACCGCGTCGGGCGGATTGCTGACTGCGATGATCGTGAACAGCTCTCCCGTTACAGTTACGGCGACATTGAGTTCAGTCAGCGGAACTACGGCAGTTACCGTCGCCACCGCCTCTCTAACTTCAATTGAAATCGTAGGCGCGCCAACCGTGACCATTGCCAACGGGACGAGTTATCAGTTCACCGCGTACGGTTTTTATAACGACGGAAGTCGGCACAACGTTACGACGCAGGCGACTTGGTCGTCCTCGAACACGGCCGCGGCAACGGTTGGGACGACGGGGCGCGCGGCCTCGTCCGGCGTAGGTTCGACAACCGTGACTGCGACTGTGGGATCGATCGCAGGAACGGTGACGCTCGATGTCACCAGCGCCACCATCGTATCAATGGTGGTGGCGCCGTCAACTACGACGATCGCTCCGCAGACCGTGCAGGCGTTCACGGCTATTGGCACATTCAGCGATTCGACGACGCAGAATATCACTCACGATGTTACGTGGACGAGCAACAACACGGGCGTCGCTACCATCAGTAATTCTTCCGGAAATGTTGGCGTTGCCACGGGAGTGGCCACGGGTTCCAGCACAATTTCAGCCTCGTTTCAGAGTGTGACTGGAACGCAAACGCTAACGGTAAGTCCGGTCACGCTGAGTTCGATTGCGGTGACGTCGCCCAGCGCGGGTATGGCCGCCGGATCGCTACTGGCTTTGCAGGCTGTCGGCACGTTCACCGACGGAAGTACACAGCACCTGGAAACCGTTTGCACCTGGAGTTCCTCCGATACGACGATTGCAACCGTCAGCGCGAACATCGTGTCGGGCGTGGCGACTGGCGCGGTGACGATTGGTTGCTCGCTCGGTGCAGTGAGTGGAACGGCGAACCTGACAGTAGAGGGGCTGACCGCGATTACGATTTCCCCGGCAAGCGCCACGTTGGCGCAAGGCACGTCGACGGCTTTGACCGCGAAAGCAACTTTGACGGATGGCACCACCCAAGACGTGACCAATTCGGCGATTTGGACTTCTTCCAACTCAACGGTCGTTACGCTCAGCGCGGCTTCTGGCTCTTTCGGGGCGGCCATCGGGAGCGCTCCCGGAAACTCGACCGTCACGGCCGTGCTCGCCGGGCAGGTGGGATTGTCGCCGGTAACGGTCACCAGCGCGACATTAACTTCACTGGCGATTACGCCGGTAAATCCCCAGATCGCGCTGGGCGCCAGGCAGTCCTTCTCGGCGAAGGGAACGTTTAGTGATGGAAGTACTCAGGATCTCGGATCGCAAGTTGTTTGGACTTCGTCCGATCTCACTACGGCGATCATCAACAGTACCGGCGCTGCTCTGACGACCGGACCCGGCAGCACGACGATCAGTGCTTCGCTGGCGGGAGTTTCCGATACAACTGTGCTCACCGTTCAGTGTGGGGAATGCATCCAATAACTTTACCGCGGCGCAGCGCGCACTCCGACCAATCCGCATCCGCCGCTGGTTTGTGTTTTTAAAACCTGCGGCGTATAGTCAGTGATGGAAACTGTTGTGTCGTAGTGTCAGTTTTGTCGAAGCACACCAGTGGGCGAAAGCCCACTTTTTAGTTTACGGTCGGACCCGCGCGGCGTGTTCGGCGCAAATCGCTGAAAACATGGCTCTTGATTTGGAAAAGGTCCGGCAAGTTGCCGAGCGGGTCGCGAGCTCGAGCGGGCTGGAAGTGGTCGATGTCGAAGTGTGTGGAGCGGGTAAGCACCGCATGTTGCGAGTGTTTATTGACCGACCGGGGGCGGCTCCCGAGCCTGACCGTCCGGACGGCGTGACCCACGAAGATTGCGCGAACTTCAGCCGCGAGTTTGGCACGATCGTCGATGTAGAAGATGCGGTGCCGGGTGGATCGTACGTGCTGGAAGTTTCTTCTCCAGGGCTGGATCGGAAGTTGACCAAAGCGGCGGATTTTTCCCGTTTTCGTGGGCAGCGGATGAAATTGATGACGCGCGAACCGGTGAATAACAACCGGCACTTTGAAGGTAAGCTGGAGAGTTTCGAGAACGGAAAGTTGTTGCTCGATCTAAGCGCGGCGCGCAAGAAGATGCGTCCGAAAGAAGGCGCGGCCCCGAAGGTTGAGATTGAGTTCAGCAACGTAGAGAAGGCGAATCTGGTACCTGAAATCTAGTTCTCGGTTCCCAGTTCTCAGTTCCCAGGAAGAGTGAAATCCTGAGAACTGAGAAATGGGGACCGGGAACTGAGAACTGACTTTTATGGCGAGTGAGCTTTACAACATTATCGAAGGGGTCAGTCGCGAAAAAGGCATTGATCCGCAGATTGTAGTGAGCGCGGTCGAGGATGCGATTGTCGTCGCGACGCGCAAGTACTACAAGACGCAGGAGAATTTGCGCGCTGTGCTGGATAAGGATAGCGGCAAGATCAATGCCTATGCGGTGAAGTCGATCGTCGAGAACGCGGATCAGGTCGAAGATCCGAATCTGCAGGTGACGGTGGAGCAGGCGCGCAAGCTCGATCCCAGTGCCGAGGTGGGCGGCGAGATATTGATTCCGAAAGTCACGGAAGGAATTCTGGGACGCATCGCGGCGCAACTGGCGAAGCAAGTCATCTTTCAGAAGGTGCGCGAAGCCGAACGCGACACGGTTTACAACGAGTACATCGGACACGTAAACGAGATCGTGAATGCCACGGTGAAGCGGCTGGAAGGTCCAGACGTGATTCTGGATATCGGCAAGGCCGAAGCGCGCATGGGACGCAAAGAGCAGTCGCGCCTGGAATCGTTCGCCGTGGGCGAGCGGATTCGCGTGGTGATCGTGCGCGTGGAGAGAGCGACCAAGGGCCCGGGCGTGATTGCATCGCGCTCCGCTCCGGAGCTGGTTCAACATCTGTTTCAGACGGAAGTGCCGGAAATCTATGACGGCACTGTGGTCATTCGCGCCATTGCTCGCGAGGCGGGCGAGCGCACGAAGATTGCGGTAATGTCCAAAGACAAAGATGTCGACGCAGTCGGCGCCTGCGTGGGCATGAAGGGCATGCGCGTGCAGTCGATCATCCGTGAGTTGCGCGGTGAGAAGATTGACATCATCGAGTATCACGAGGACGCGGTGACGTTCGCGGAGAAGGCATTGCAGCCCGCGAAGGTGAGTCGTGTAACCATCGTCGACGCGGCCGATAAGCATCTGGAAGTGGTGGTCGATGATACGCAGCTTTCCCTGGCCATCGGGAAAAAAGGTCAGAACGTCCGGCTGGCGGCCAAACTTCTGGGCTGGAAGATTGACATCAAGAGCGAAGAAGAGAAGCGTCAGGAAGTAGAACAGCAGATGTCGGCGCTGGTCACCCAGACCGTCACTCCGCTGGAATTGGTTACGGGCCTGGGCGAAGGACTGGTTGAGAAGTTGAAAGAGGCGGGCGTGAATACGGTGGAATCGTTGGCCGACATGACGCCGGAGCAGTTAGAAGCCATTGAAGGCATTGGCCCGAAAACGGTGGAAAAAATCAGCATTGCGGTCAATAATTACTTCGCGACTCTGGATGGCGGCGAAAGCCTTGCTGCCTCGGAAGGCGAAAGCGCCGGAGAAGCCCTCACCGATCGGGCTGGCAGCGATGCGATAATCAATGAAGCATCGCTCGAGGAAGGCACGGTCGAGGCGGACGCATTGGCCGGTGATCCGGAGAATACCGGAGAGGCTCCATCGCCCGGAGACGGCGAGTTAGAGGCGGCGAGGTTGGCGGCTGAGGCGGAGTCCATCGCAGCCGAGCCAACCGCAAAGGCCGAGCTGCTGACGGAAGAAACATCAACCGAAGAAGCCCCGGAAGACAAGCAGAGCTAAAGGCAAGGCAATTGGCGAGTTCGGAGTTGCTTCCGGACCGAATGCGCGGGGCTCGTCAGGCTGAATTGAAATTGGGCGATATTTCATGAGGTTAGATATGCGAGCCTAGATAGACGAAACCGGCGGTACAAAAAAGGAACGAGAGCGGATGAGTAAGATTCGAATTAACGATTTGGCCCGTGAGCTGGAAGTCAAGAGCAGGGAAATTCTTGATTCTCTGACCACGGTGGGCGTCACGGAGAAAAAAACGCACTCTAGTTCTCTGGAAGACTTCGAAGCAGACTTGGTGCGAAAACACCTGCGTGGGCGTTCGGATACCTCGCCGAGCTCGGTAAGATCTTCTTCGCGAACGATACACGCCGAAGACGAAATCAAAACTAAGATCGACCTCTCGAATATCTCTCGTCCGGGAGACGTCCTGCGCGCGATTACCCAGCGCAAAGAAGCAACGGAGCAACCCGCGGCTCGTCCGGTGGCGAAACCTCCCGTGTCGACCCCACCAGTCCAAGCGAAGGTAGAAGCTGCGCCGGCTGCAGTTGGAACACCCTCAGTGCCGAAGGCGACTCCCCCCAAACCTCCGGCGGAAGTTTCTGCAGCAAACGCTGCGCCCTCGCCGCCTGCAGCGCCACCGGCTCCGCGACTGGTTACGCCCGCGTCGGTAGCAGCTACTTATCGGCCTCCATCGGTGGTCGTGATTCCGCCGAAGCCGCCTGTAACCCCACCTGCTGTGAGTCCACCGGGAGCAAGTACGTCGACCCCTGCCGCCTCAGCGGCTCCGCCCGCCATTGCGGTTCCACCACGCGTCGTGACTCCGCCCGCTTCGACGGTGAGCGCTCCAGCAGGCAGCGTTCCTCCAGCAGCACCACCTCCGGCCGCGAGCAATGTAATGCAGATGCAGCCTGCGGCTCCGGTGAGGCCGAGTGCGCCTCTGCCGCGAATGATCATGCCGCAGACGGGACCGCGCCCGGTTTATAAGGCGCCGATTCCACCTCCAGTCGCGCCGGGTGCATCGCGTCCTGCGCCGGGACGACCCGTCCCGGGCCAGCCAATCTTCCAGCGCACCGCGCGTCCGCTTGCTCCGGGACAGTCGCGTCCGCCTTTGCGGCCGGGCGAACGGCGTCCCATGCATCCAACGCGGGTCGCTCCTGCGGGATCGCGTCCATTGGGTGTTGGTCCGGGAGCGGGTATGGCTCCTCCGGGACCAGTGCGTCCGGGTGCGCGTCCGGGAGCACCGTCACGGCGTCCGGGACAGAGATATGTGCCGCGAGGCGTGAAGGAAGGCCCAATGAAGGGCTACACTCCGCCGCCGCGCATGTCGCTCAGCAGCGAACCGGCGCCCATCACGCGGAACATCACAATTACAGAAGGAATCTCGGTAAAAGATCTGGCCGAGAAGCTGGGAATTCGCGCGAAGGATGTCATTGCGCGGCTCGTAGTACGTGGCGTGTTTGCGACCATCAACCAGACGCTTGATGCCGAACTGGCAAGCGAGATGGCGCGCTTCTTCGGAGCAGATACCGAAGTCATCACCTTCGAAGAGCAGGCGTCAAAAGACACGACCGAAGCCATGGAGAGCAGCGAAGAAGGCGTGGAAGCGATTCCGCGTCCTCCCGTGGTGACGATCATGGGCCACGTCGATCACGGCAAGACGACGTTGCTGGATTCGATCCGGTCGACGAATGTGGCCGGCGGCGAAGCCGGTGGAATTACGCAGCACATCGGCGCTTATAAAGTTGCGATCACCGATAAGTCTTCTCCGGCGTTCGGGCGCGAGATTGTGTTCCTCGATACTCCTGGTCACGAAGCGTTCACGCGCATGCGTTCGCGCGGAGCGAAAGCGACGGACATCGTGGTTCTCGTCACTGCGGCGGATGATGGTGTCATGCCCCAGACCGTGGAAGCCATCGATCACGCGCATGCCGCGGAAGTTCCAATCATTGTCGCGGTCAACAAGATCGACAAACCGGGTGCGTTGCCCGAGCGTGTGAAGAAGCAGTTGGCGGATCGCGGCCTCGTTCCTGAAGAATGGGGCGGCAAGACGGTGTTCGTCGATGTTTCCGCTAAGCAAAAGACGAACCTGAATCTGCTCATGGAAATGATTCTGCTGACCGCCGACTTGCAGGAGTTGAAAGCGACTCCCGGACGCGCGGCGAGTGGACTCGTGCTGGAAGCGAAACTCGATCGCGGACGCGGCCCGGTGGGAACGATCCTGGTGCAAAACGGCACGCTGCACACGGGCGACAACTTTGTCGTCGGCAACGTGTATGGAAAAGTTCGCGCGATGTTCGACGATCGCGGCAAAGCACTGAAGGAAGCGCCTCCGTCGACGCCGGTCGAAATTATTGGACTCGAAGGGTTGCCGCAGGCTGGCGATCAGTTTGTTGTCGTCACCGACCGCGAGAAAGCGCGCGACATTTCGGAATATCGCGAGCAGAAATTCCGCGAAGCCACGCTGGCGAAGAGTTCGCGTGTCTCGCTCGAAGGCCTGGCCGAGCAGTTAAAAACGGCGGGGATGAAGGAACTGAACGTCATCCTCAAGGCCGACGTGCAGGGCTCGGTCGAAGTCCTGGGCGATTTGCTGGGACGTTTGTCGAACGACAAAGTTCGGCTCAAGCTGCTGCGCTCGGGCATCGGAGCGATTACGGAAACCGATGTGCTGCTCGCTTCGGCTTCGAATGCGATCATCATCGGATTCAACGTGCGTCCGGAACGCAAAGCGCAAGAGTTGGCCGATCAGGAAAAGGTCGACATCCGCCTGCACTCGATCATTTACGAACTGCAGGATGAGATCAAGCGTGCCATGACTGGCCTGCTCGAACCGACCATCAAGGAAACCTATCAGGGACGCGCGGAAGTGCAGGAGACGTTCCGTATTCCGAAGGTGGGGACGATTGCCGGGTGCCGCGTGACGGACGGGCTGATCAAGCGCGACTCCGAAGTGCGCCTGCTCCGCGACGATGTGGTCGTCTTCAAGGGAAAAATCGGATCGCTGAAGCGCTTCAAAGACGATGCTTCGCAGGTCACGAGCGGGATGGAATGCGGTATCTCAATCGCCAACTACGGAGACATCAAGACTGGCGATGTAATCGAAGCGTTCGTTACGGAACGAATTGCCGCAGAAGCGATTAAGTAGACCGAAGCTTTAATCGTCGTTCAGTCAGATAAAAATAAAAGGGCGCGGCTTCAAGCCGCGCCCTTTGTTGTTTAGCCAAGTCTATTTTCGTTTCAGCGCTCCGTGTGGTCGGACGATTGGGTGCATCAGGGACATATGGGATTGTGCGATGGCGCCCCCTGGCGTCGACTGCAGTTGGAACGACCCCACCGTCGCTTGCTCGCTATCACCTTCGAGTAGCAGCGCGGTCGATGAGTTGACAACGTAATACTCCAGGTTCAGCGTGCCGATGAGCGTTCCGATTGTAGGTACGGTGATGGAGCCACGTCCGGTTGCCGGAGAATCCGGTAGATATGTTCCGGACAATTGTATGTCCCCAATAGGAGCAGTGATATCGTTCTCGTCCAGTATGCCGGTCACGTTGGTGCTAGTCGCGTTGAACTGGCCAATATCGTCGACCTCGCCGTTTATATTACTGCCCGTCAAGTTGAGCCCATAGCCAACCGAAGAAGCGAATGAGGTTGCAGTTTGGGGATAGCCTACCCCTGAAGTGATTCCAAGGCTATCGATCTCCAGCAACTGAACTCCGCCGCTGGAAGGGTATGCGGCGAAAACGTAGTTTCCGAAAGCACCGTTGCTAAAACCCGTCAGTGCCAGTTGGCAACGTCCCGCAACGAAGGTGGTGCAACTGCCCGTAAAGGCGGGCACAGAACCCGTAGTACCCGCGTCATTGTAATCCTCGATGCCGGCTGAGAGAGTGCCGTTGACGTCGGTTGTCGCGAAGCCGCCAGCGGCGAGGGGATTTTGGCTGGAGTCGAATCCAAGGATCGTGAAGATTAGCTGGCCGGCGGTGAATGTGGTCTGCTGCGTGAAGGCGTCCCCGGAAAGCGCCAGTCCAGTCGCATCGGTCTCGATCAACTTGAGATGCGTCGAATCGATCACCCAAGCATCAAAGCCGAGGGAACCGAAGGAAGTGTTGATTTGTGCTGTGCCCAAAGTGCCAGACGTGAGCGTCAACGATCCCGTGACCGGAAGAGCCGTCAGGCCAGCGGAACTGCCGCCATCGTTGAGATCCTGGGTGCCAGACGTGATCGTGCCGGAAGAATTGAGCGTGAAGGCCCCCACTGACGCTAGCGGAGTTTGTGCCGAATCGGCGCCCGAGACAGAGAAAGCCAGGGAGGTGAGGGAGCTTTGTGTCGCCGTTCCCTGAAGGTCGAGGGTACCGCTGCCGCTGCCGTTGCCGTCGAAGCGAGTGACCAGACCGTGGGTGTTCGAGGTGAGAACGAAGTCGATACTAAAGGTGAGAGCAGATGTCACAATCCTGGCCGTGCCGCGACCGTCTGAACTGACGTTATAGGCGCTCGCGCTGACGGCTTGTGCCGCAAACACGCCAGTCCCGCCAAGCGCCAAATCGTTAATATCGAGTGTGCCGCCCGTAATGTTGCCTTTGCCATCCGCTGAAATAGTTCCGGCTACG
>Ga0302197_10003912_pt1 | contig 13330 bp, 10 predicted proteins | sample II_Bog_N2_1_FD_193526 | JGI IMG/M metagenome (GOLD analysis project Ga0302197, IMG submission 193526) | Peat permafrost microbial communities from Stordalen Mire near Abisko, Sweden - II_Bog_N2_1 | ecosystem: Environmental > Terrestrial > Soil > Wetlands > Peat | place: Sweden: Abisko...
AATCCAGGTCACGAGTGAATCGCATTGCGCGGCTGTGGTCGCTGGTCCAGACCGACGACGCGAGACCGTACTCGACGCCGTTGGCCCATTCGAGTGCCTCGGCCTCGTCGCTGAACTTCTGCACGGTGATCACCGGCCCGAAGATCTCACTTTGAATCATCTCGTCGTCCTGGTGCAGGTCGGCGACAACCGTGGGGGCGATGAAGTAGCCAGCGTCGCCTACCCGCTCACCTCCCGCCGCGACCGACGCGTGACCAGGCTTTCGTCCGAGGATCCCGCTCACGCGTTCGAATTGATTCACGTTATTCACCGGTCCAAAGAGGGCATCATCATTGTCGGGGAGTCCCACGACCGTGTTTCGCGCCTGCTCGGCCAACGCGTCGACAAAGTCGCCGTACACGCCCGGGCCCACCAGCACTCGTGTCGCCGCGGTGCAATCTTGGCCCGCGTTGAAGAATCCCGCGATTGCGATTCCTTCGGCGGCGGTGGCGATGTCGACGTCATCGAAGACGACGACGGGTGCCTTGCCGCCGAGTTCGAGGTGCACGCGCTTGAGCGTCTTTGACGCAGCCCCGGCCACCTCCATACCAGCTCGCACCGAACCGGTCACCGACACCATGGCGGGCACTGGGTGTTCGACCAAGAGACGTCCAGTGTCGCGGTCACCGCAGACCACGTTGAAGACCCCCGCCGGAAGAACCTCGCCCATCAATTGGGCCATCAATAACGTGGAGACGGGCGTCGAGTCACCAGGCTTGAGGACCATGGTGTTACCCGCGGCGATCGCCGGAGCCCATTTCCAGACCGCCATCATCATCGGATAGTTCCAAGGCGTCACCGCGCCGCACACGCCGATCGGTTCGCGACGCACGTAGCTCGTCATTCCCTCCATGTACTCCGACGCACCGCGTCCCTCCAAGAGACGTGCGGCGCCCGCGAAGAATCGAATCTGATCGATCATCGGCGGAATCTCTTCGCTCATCGTGACCGAGATGATCTTGCCGCAGTTCTCCGCTTCGAGCGCGACGAGTTCCTCGGCGTGACTTTCCAAGACGTCGGCGATCTTGAGCAGCGCGAGACTTCGTTGCGAGGGCGTCGTACGACGCCACGAGGTGAACGCCTTCGCCGCGGCTTGCACCGCGTGGTCCACGTCAGCCTCGCCCGAGATCGGCATCTCGGCGAGTGGTTCGCCGGTACCGGGATTGATCAATTCGACGTACTTGCCGCTCTTGGGAGCGACCGATTCGCCGCCGATGAAGTTGGACAATCGACGCATAAAAACCCTCCAGGGCGCGGCGACCTTTCGCTCACGCTCTCAGCCACTCTGCCAGAGTTTTCATGGGTTCTGCAAACCAAAAGTAAGAAAATGAGCACAGATTTAACAATTCACGCCTCGATTCGGCGTGTTTTCTCCCTATACTGTCTCTATCCGCAGCACCGGTGCCCTGGGCATCCGGAGCGGGGAGCGACCAATGCCAGGCACGAAACCACAACCAAAGAGTCCGAAGAGCGTAGAGCGATCGAACTTGGAGCTGGTCTCGGCACCGAACGGCATTGATGCCCTCGATCGCCAGATCATCGGCCACCTGCAGCGCGACGGGCGCAAGCCCTACGGCGCCATCGCCGAGGAGGTTGGGCTCTCCGAGGCCGGCGTTCGACGCCGGGTCCAACGACTGCGCGACGCGGGCGTCATGCAGATCGTCGCGATCACCGACCCACTGCAGTTGGGCTACGGACGCGAAGCCCTCATCGGTATTCGCGTCCATGGGGACGTGCGCCTCGTCGCCGACAAAGTCGCCGCCATTGAAGAGGCCAATTACGTGGTCATGACCGCCGGCAGCTTTGACATCATCGCCGAAGTGATCGCTGAAGACGACAACGCGTTGGTGCACTTGTTAAATGACTCAATTCGGAGCATCCCGGGTGTCACCGAAGTTGAAACATTTCTGTATTTGAAGCTTTCAAAGCAGACATACGCATGGGGGACCAAGTGACGATTCACGAAATCTACACCGACGGCATCACGATGAGTCATGCCGAGAACGCGAGTCACAGTTACTCGGAGCGTGCTCGACGTCATCTGTGGCTACAGATGTCCCGGATGGGCGCCTACGACGAGAACAAAGAGATACCGATCATGGTGCGCGGCGAGGGTACGCGGGTCTATGACGCCAACGGCACCGAGTACTTCGACGGTCTCTCGGGGCTCTTTACCAACATGCTCGGCCATGGTCGACGCGAGATCGCCGAGGCGGCCGCCGAGCAGATGAACACCATGGCGTTCTTCCCGCTGTGGACCTACGCGCACCCCAAGGCGATCGATCTGGCAGAAAAGATCGCGAGTCTCGCACCCGGGGACCTCAATCGTGTCTTCTTCACGACCGGTGGCGCCGAGGCGAACGAGAGCGCGTGGAAACTCGCGCGCCAGTACCACAAGATGCGCGGCGACAGCGATCGCTACAAGGTCATCAGCCGCGACATCGCGTACCACGGCACGACGCTGGGCGCCCTCACGATTACGTCACTCGAGGGCTATCGCCAGCCGTTCGAACCACTGGTCCCGGGTGCGGTCAAGGTGCCCGCCGTCAACTTCTACCGCGCCGAGAAGTTCGCCGACGATTTCGAGGCCTTCGGTATGTGGTCGGCCCACCAAATCGAAGAGGCGATCCTTCGCGAAGGTCCCGAGACCGTCGCCGCGGTGTTCCTCGAGTCGGTGCAGAATGCGGGCGGCTGCTTCACGCCACCGCCCGGCTACTGGCAGGAGGTCCGGTCAATCTGTGACCGTTACGGCGTCTTGTTGGTGGCGGACGACGTGATCTGCGCTTTCGGTCGCTTGGGCACCTGGTTCGGCGCCCAGAAGTACGACTACGTGCCCGACGTCATCACCTGCGCGAAGGGGATCACCGCGGGCTACGCCCCGTTGGGCGCCATGATCGTCTCGGACCGCATCGCCGAACCTTTCCAGCACGACGACAATTCGTTCATTCACGGCTTCACCTGGTCGGGTCACCCCGTGTCGTGTGCGGTCGCCCTGGCGAGCATCAAGATCATGGAAGACGAAAAAGTCTTGGAGAACGTGCTCGCGAACCAGGACTACTTCCGCGACCGACTCGAAGAGCTCAAGGACCTTCCTATTGTGGGAGACGTACGAGGCACCGGTTACTTTTGGGGCGTCGAGCTCGTCAAGAACCAGACCACGAAGGAGACGTGGGCCGGTCACGACGCCGAACGACTGCTTCGCGGCTACGTCTCGCCCGAGATGTTCCGTCGCGGCCTGATCTGTCGCTCGGACGACCGCGGTGACCCCGTCGTGCAGCTGGCCCCACCGCTGATCTCGACGCGCGATGACATCGACCTCATGGTCGGCATCTTGCGTGACGTCTTCTCCGGAGCCACGAAGTTCATCTGATCATGCGTCCACCACGATCCTTGTGGTGGTCAACTCTCGACGAACCGATCGAGGCACGTGCCTCTCTGTCGAGCGACATCGACGCTGACGTCGCCGTCGTCGGCGCAGGGTACACGGGACTCTGGACGGCGCGCGAACTGAAGCGACGCGACCCGCACCTTCGAATAGCGGTGCTCGAGAAATCGCTCTGCGGCTTTGGTGCGTCGGGGCGAAACGGTGGTTGGGCGTCTGCGCTCTACCCACTCGCCGAGCACGCCGTGCTCGAACGACACGGAGCCGACGCCGCCGAGCACCTACGGCTCTTGCTCCAGCGAGCCGTGGACGATCTCGGTGACAGCGTGCGCGAGGACCGGATCGACGCCCATTTCGTAAAAGGTGGTTCTCTGACCTTCGCCCGAAACCCGATTCAGGCGTCACGACTGCGCGACGAGGTCGCCCACGCACGAGATCGCGGACGGGGCGAACACGACCTGCGCTGGCTCGACGAGCACGAACTCTACGACTACGGCTACGTGGCCGGTGCCCTCGGCGCCACGTACAGCCCGCATTGCGCTCGCCTCCACCCCGCGAGGCTCGCGCGGGGCTTGGGCGACGTGGTTGAACGCCTCGGCGTCACGATCTACGAGGACACCGCCGTGACCAGAATCATCCCCGCATCACGTTCGCGACGAGCGCGGATCATCACGGTCGGCGGGACCGTGAGTGCCGACGTCGTCGTGCGCGCCACCGAAGGATTCACCCCCACGTTGCCGGGCGAACGCCGAACGGTGGCGCCGATCTACTCGCTGATGATCGCTACCGAGCCCCAGTCACCAGCGTTCTGGCGCGACGCCGGTTTTCGCCACTACCCGACCTTTGCCGACGATCGGCACGCCATCATCTATGGACAGCGCACCGCCGATGACCGGATCGCCTTTGGCGGCCGGGGTGCGCCTTACCACTTCGGTTCGAGCGTCGAAGAGCGCTTCGACCAGGACGACAAAACCTTTCGAGCCCTCGAGTACACCCTTCGCGAACTCTTCCCCACCTTCAACGGCGCCATCTCGCACCGTTGGGGCGGACCGCTCGCCCTACCCCGCGACCGAGAGCCCTCCGTGGTCTTCGACCCTGAGAGCGGTCTTGCGGCGGCGGGCGGCTACACGGGCGACGGTGTCGTACTGAGTCGCGTCTGTGCGATCGCACTCGCCGATCTAATCACGAAACCTGATTCGGTGACCGACCACACGAACCTGGCGTTCGTGCATCACCAATCACGCAAGTGGGAGTACGAACCAGTCCGGTGGATGGGGATCAACGCGGGTCGTTCGTTCGCCGCACGCGCTGACGTCGTCGAGCACACGGGTCGTCATTCGCGCGCGAGTGGCTTGCTCGGTCGCCTTCTGGGCGAGTGATCAACGAAGGATGTTGACCGCTCGCGCGGCCACCACCGCGATCGTCATCAACGACACGACGGATTCAACGGCGAACAGTGACTTCGCGAGGATCGTGAGCGGCATCGCGTCGGCGGGAGCGAAACTCGTGCCGTTAGCGAATGACGTGTACAGGTAATCAATGAACCGGGGCCGCCAGTCCTTGGGCGCCAGTGAGGGGTTCTCCATCTGGGGGAACTGAACGTCGGGCAGTAGCGTGTCCGAGCCCGCACGCCGGTGCGGTCCGCCCCGATCGATTTCCCATAGCCACAACCCGAAGACGATGACGTTGGTGAGCCACACCGACACCGCCGAATAGATCAGGTTCCGACCTTGAGACACGTTGGCGTTGAGCAAGTGATGGACCAGCAGCACCACCGACGTGATGTTCGCCACGGTCACCAATCCAATCAATCCCAGGGTGAGGTACCGCACCCACGGCGCGTCATTCGGGTGTCGGTGCTTGCGGGCCGACAGCGGAAGCAGCGGCAGTGCCACTAGTACCGGCACGAGCCAGCGTGGGCCCACGACCAAACGGTTGGGTAGGGCGACGTAGAGACCGACGCACACCAGTAGCGCGAGTGACGCCGGCCATCGCGGCTCGGGGCGAGCGGGTCTGTCTAACGTCAACTGAGACTCGTACTTCCGAGGCTCGAAATATTTGCGGGAATCAAGACGGAGAACATACCCTTGCCGAGCAAACTTCGCAGGAAGGTCGGGGCCTCCACCTTCACCTGCGCACTCGGCGGCGCGACGATGTGCGCTGGTCGATTGTACGAGAGGACGGTCACGCTCACCGTCGTAAACGACTGGCGAGACGCGACGGTTAACGTGCTCGCGGTGACTTCGCCCTGCTTGCCGGTCGTGATGCTCCAGTCCAGCGAACCGACCTTGGGCAGAGTCGGAGGTGAAGCGCCCAGCTCGCTCACGGCCACGTTGTCGCGATGAAAGTCATGGGTGACGAAGTAGCCGTTCTTCGTAACAATGACCGAAGGAAACCCGCTGATCAACGCGATGTCGGGCTTGACCAGTTCGAGCGAGTAGTTGTACAACGGGGGAAAATTATCCTTCATCGCGACCCACTGCCTGCCAACGGTCGACGTGAAATTGGGCGTACTGGCGTAGATCTCGTTGCCTACTAGACGCGCGTCAACTGGTATCCCCGCCAGGACCAACGGCACGACGAACTTCGCCTCGACCTTGTTGGAAGTGAAGTTCACGTCGAGGGTCGCGTGAATCGAGATACCCCCATCAGTCGTTACCGTCAGTGCGAGCAGTGCGGTTTTGGGTGGGTAGCCATTGAGCGCGAGCGGATCCTTCGCCACCCCCGAAGGATTGGGGTCGGTAGCCGCGAACACGAGTCCAAAGACCGTCAGAGCAGTGGCGACGCTACCGAGAACGGCGAACCACGTTTTCTTCGGCACTGGCATGCATCAACCCTACCGTCCGGCGTGCTGCGTCAATTCCGCCTAGGCGAGCGGCTCGTTTAGCAGTTCAACGAAGAGTTCGTGCGAGATGTTGCGACCACTGGCGATGAACCCGATCCGTGACGTCGAGTCGTTCATGAGATCGAGCGCGATTGTCGCGTAGGGCACCGCAGCCGAACCCTCGAGCACGAGCCCGTTCACCTCGGCGGCTTCACGAACCGCACGTCGGATCTCTACCTCTTCAACGAGTACGAGGGGAACTTCGTTTCGGGCAATCAACTCGTTGGTGATGGCTCCCTCGTCGCCGCCGCCCGCGAGCCCGTCGGCGATGGTGGGCCGATGGACTATCTCGGACATCCGCGCTCCGCGCAAGACGTGGTACATCGCCGAGCTCTCCATGGGTTGAGCACCCGTGACCCGTACGTCACTTCGTCCATTGCCGTCACGCGAAAGCAGGACCCCCGATATGAGTCCACCTCCGCCCACGGGCACGACCACGTGCTCAATCTCAGGAGCCTGAAGGAGCATCTCGTCAAAGACGGTGGCTTGACCGGCGATCACGTTGGTGTCGTTAAACGGTGAGATGTAGCGAATGGAACGAAGATCGGCGAGCTCGAGGGCGTGACGTTGCGCGTCGTCGTAGGACGAGCCGAATTGGATCAACTCGATGTCATAGCCCCGCAGCTTCTTGACCTTGGCGAGCGAAGCGTTCGCGGGTACCACGACGGTCGCGGGCACGCCGAGGATCGACGCCGCGTGGGCGATACCGAGGCCGTGGTTTCCCGCCGAGGACGTGATCACCGCGCCTCGGGGATCCTCTCGGTGGGCGGCGTCGATAGCGGCCAAGGCACCTCGAATCTTGAAAGCACCAGTGATCTGTAGACACTCGAGCTTGGCGAGCACCGGTCGCCCTCGTAGTGACAGCGTCACCGTGGGCGTAGGAACCAGGTGATCGGCTATGACGCGCCGGGCATCTTCGAGCTGTTCAGCCGTCGGGGCCGAGGCGTGGCGAATCATCGTTCGCGAGTCTACTAGGCACGCATTTCACCATTTCTTACCGCCAAGTAATGTCGGGCGCGTGCACACTGTCATCGGCGTCGTCGTGGTGGGCTCGCTCGCGTTCGTGGGCACGATGCTCGACAACTTCTTCGCCTTCGCAGCTCAACTATCTCTGACCGATCGGTCGCGATTCTCGCGCGTGAGTATTGCTCACGCGCTGGCGGTCTGCGTGCTGCTCGTGGTCGCGGCTGGAGTGGGGGCGTTGTTGACCGCAATCCCACTGCGATGGATTGGCCTCTTGTGTGTCGCACCATTCGCACTCGCGGCGCACGCATGGACGAAGCGGCGTCGACCCGCGAGCGAACAATTCCGCCGTGGTGCACTCACGACGTTCACTTTGTGCGTCGCACTCGGCGGTGACAACATCGCGGTGTGGATTCCACTACTACGCGCCAACGGTTCGTGGCACGAAGTGCTCGTACTCATCGTCTTTGCGCTATGGGAGTTGTTGTTCATCACCGGAGCCCAAGCCATCGCGAGTCACCCTCGCGTCGTCGCCTTCGGTGAGAAATATGGAAGGGGTCTCATCCCGTGGGTGTATCTGGGGCTGGGCGTCTTGATTCTCTTCGAGTGCGGGACGCTCTAAGCGGTCGGAACACCCGACTACTAGCGTGGTCGCCGTGCCAGTTTCGAGCCCCGACCAAACGCTTCGTCGCCTCACGATCATCGTGGGCATCCAGTGGATGGGCGCGACCCTCGGACTTCCCCTCCTGCCGCTGTTCCTAGAGCACCGTGGTGGCACGCCGAGTTTCATCGGACTAATCATGGCGTCATTCTTCGTCGCGGGCGTTATCACGCAGTTCTTCCTGGGTCATCTCGCCGACAAGTTCGGCCGCCGGCCGGTCCTCATCACGAGCCTCGTCGTCTACGGCGTCGCGTCGATGACGTATTTGTTGCCAGTGGGGGCACCCTGGTTCATTCTCACCCGCGCAGTCCAGGGGGCCGCGGCGGGCGCCATTGAAGTGGCGTCGATGTCGGCGGTGGCGGCGCTGTTCGCCCAAGAGCAACGTGGCCGGGCTGTCTCGAGGATCATCGCGGCGCAGCTCTTTGGCCTTGCGCTCGGTCCCGTGGTCGGCGTTCTCGCGTCGGTGCACGACCTCGGGTGGGCCTTCTTTGGTACCGGCGTCGTCAGCCTCATCGCGGCTTTCGTGACTTTTCACACCAATCTCGGCGACGCCGCTTACGACCGCAGTCCGTTGCCCAAACTGCAATGGAACTCCCAGCTCATTGGTGCTCTCTTCGCGACCAGTGCCGGCGGACTGTGCGTGGGCGTCTACGAAGCGTGCTGGAGTCTCTTGATGCACTCGCACCACGCCACGACACTGGAGATCCGACTCAGCTGGACGCTGTTCGCAATTCCGTGGGTAGCGCTCAGTGGCGTGGGGGGTTGGCTTGCCGACCACGCGAATCGACGCTTCATTGCGCTCGCGGGCGTCGTGAACGGCGCAATCTTCCTCTCGCTCTATCCGCACATCCATAACAACGTCGCCATTCTCTTTCTCGGATCGCTCGAGTCAGTTGGTGCAGCGCTCTCGTTGCCCTCGATATCGTCACTCATGAGTCAAGGTGCCGTGAACCGCGAACTGAGTCGACGCCAGGGTCTTTACGCAACGTCCAACACGGCTTCGCTCGCCGCCGCGGCGGGTGTCTCGGGCTTTTTGTTCTCGGTGAACGCGGCGCTGCCCTTTACGATCATCGCGGTCGTGGCGGTGCTCTTGGCGCTCACGACGTTGTGGTGGTGGCGACACGCCACCGGCCACGTCAGCGAGAGTGCTTCGTGACGCAACCAGGGGCGGCACCCAATCGCCGCCCCTCGTTGCTAGTGCACGTGAAAACTAAGAAACCCAGATCTGGTCCCAGCGCAAAGCACCGAACTCACCACCGATGACCAGAGCCCGCGTGACGCCATCTCCCGCGGTGCTGGTCGCGAAGTTCTGCACTTTCTTGGCCGCGGCGTACGCCGTCACGACGATGTCAAGGAACAAATAGGGGATGTTCTTCGCGAATTGCGCGTTGACTGCCGCCCAGCTGTTGATCTGCGCCGCCGAATTCGGTGGCGAAGCCAAAGCTGCGAGCATCGCACCCTCAATCGTCGAGTCACCCAGGTGAGCAAAGTTGACCGCTCCCGAGATGAACGTTCCTGCTGGCACCGCCGGCATGCTGAGTCCGCCAGACGTGGCAGGCGCACCAGCGGGTAGCGAAAGGAACCATACGTAGTTAAGCGACGGGTCGCTAGCACCAAACTGAGCCCAGATCGAGCAGTCGTACTCACCGTAGATCACGTTGTTGATCTGAGTACTCTGCACCGATGCACGAGACGTCACCGTGATGCCCACTGCCGCCAACTGCGACTGGATGAACTCAAATTCCTTCTGGTCCGACGCGTTGCCCGCGACAATGTCAATGACGAAGCTGACGTTCGAGACATTGTTGGCTTGCTTGTAGGCACTCACGAGAGCTTTCGCGGCACTCGGGTTGTACGCCGGGTAACCGGGATTGCGGTAGAAACGCGAGTTCGGCCGGAAAATACCGTCCGATACCGCACCCACGCTTGAGTCGATGACCTTGAAGTAGGTATTGCGGTTGATCGCCATCGCGCAGGCCTTGCGGATGTTGACGTCGTTCACCACCGGCTTCATCGACGTGTCCCACTTGAGCGTCGATGGGTTGACCGCTCCAGTGGTTCCCGCGTAGTCGGTCAACTGGACGAGCGTCGGAGCGGGGTTCGCCGCCGTTGACGTTCCACCGGCGATGTACTGGACGATCTGACCCGCCTGCGTCGCGGTCAATCCCGGACCACCGTTGGCCGTTCCTTGGAGGAAGGTCGACGCGGCACCCGCGGCGGCAGTCGCCGAGGCGCCCGCCTTCAAGGCTGCCCCGAAGGCCTCGAGGCCCTGGAGATAGTTGTAGACACCGAGCACACCGAGCGCCGCAGCGAATTCGCCGTACCACAAGAAGAACTGGTTCAAAGTACCAGTCGTGTTCATGATGAGGCAGTTCTGGTTCGGGCTGCTCTTGTCATTGAGATCGGTGATCACGTTGACGTTCTTCATCTTCTGAAGTTGGGCGATGCTCGTCGGGTCACCTTGGATGATCATGTCGATGTCGCCCGATTGAAGGGCGGCATTACGAGTGGCCGGGTCGGGAATGGTCTTGAAGTTGATGTTCTCGAGGTAGGGCAGCCTGCGACCAGCGCCGTCCTTACGCCAGTACCTCGTGTTCTTCTTCCACTTCGACTCAATGCCGACCTGCCAGGACACGAACTCGAACGGTCCGGTGCCGATGGGGTTACCAGTGTTGGTCGGTGAAAACGAGGAAGGATGGGCCATGTAAGAGATCTGCTGTTCCGCGAGGTTGGTCGGGTACGTCGAGTACGGAATGACCATGTTGTAGACGACCTGGTAGGGACCGGTCGCCACTACCGACGCGATAATCGGTTGAATGGCGAGACCCACCGTGGAGTTGGCCGCTGCGGCTTGGTAGTTCTGGACGACCACTTGCGCGTTGAAGGGATCACCGTTGTGGAACTTCACGCCCTGGCGCAGGTTAATTGTCCAGGCCGTGTAATTGGCGTTCGGCGTGGCGGACAGGGCCAACATGGGAAGCCAGGACTGGCCATTCGCCGCCATGACGAAGAGAGGGTCATAGACGGCATTGGCCACGCAAAAGCCTGAGACGTCCATCTTCCCTTGGGAACCATTAAAGGTGTGATAGTTCGGTACGTCGGAAATGAGTCCAACGGTGATTGAGCCGCCGAGCTTTGGTTTGGCATTGCTTATGCCCACCGTTGCCCCTGCCACCGAATCAAGTAATCCGTCCACAGCGGTGCCGGCCATCGCAATACCGCCGACAGTGGCCGCCGAATGCGTAAGGAACGATCGACGATCGAACGTGCTTGACATCTTTAATCCTGCTTTCCCCCGAAGATTCCACCTTGTGCGCAATCTCCTCTTGGGGGCAACTTAGCAAGAACTAGTCAGTAAGCAAGTGAGTTTCTAATTACGTCTAGGTAACGGGCTCAAAGTTCGCCGAGACGTACCCATTGACATATAAATATGTCAATTCAACCCCTATTGCGCGGTGTTCGCGGTGTTTACGTACCACGCGGGTACTGCGCAAGGGCCCAGATCCAGGGAAGGATCTGGGCCCCGCAAGTATTGGATGTCCCTCTAGTTTGCGTGAACCGCCGATGGCTGGGAACCGTGGAGAGCACCCTGAGGTCCGGGACCACCGGGTTGCTCAAACCCGGGACCGGCTGTTCCCGGTTGACCGATTCCTACATTGGTCGCGTCCAGACTGCTCGTGTCCGTCGGGGACGTGAAGCTTCCTTCAGCGAAGATGGACGAGCCAACGGTGACGTCAGCGAGGCTCGCACTCGCGCCGTCCTTGGTGTAGGTGGTCGCATTCGAGACGATCACCGTTGCACTCGTGCTGTTGGGTCCCGCAATCGTGATGGTGTCACCGTTGACGGCGGTCACCTTACCCATCACGCTCGGCTGGACGATATCGATCCTTGCCGCGGTACTCGAGCCCTCGGCACTTGGCATGACGTGGACCTCGTCACCCACCGCAAGGTCAGCGATCGCGGCGGTGGCCCGGTCCTTGGTGACGGGAGTCGAAGAAGTGATCGTGAAAGTTGACGCAGTGCCCGACGGATCGGTCACCGTGATAGACGTACTGGTCAGGGCCGTCACGACGCCGCCGGGACCGTGGGCGCAGCCCTGGCCGGAGCCCGGGGTGGGCGTGGCACTGTCGTGCGCGCCGACACGGGCGTGTGCGGTGCTGGTGGTCGTGGCTGCGCTGGCGACCGTCGCGCCGACACCGAGTGCACCCAGGGCCACAGCCGTGGATATACCAACTCGCTTCACTAACTTCTTCTTCGTTGTGCGGTACATGGGGGGGAACCTTTCTGACAACACCTCGAACGTTTCGAGATGGCGCCATCTTGCCCAGCCACCTTGGGAACCCTCTAGGGAGCCGTTAAGAACTCGTTAATTCTGAGAAAACTGTCACCAAACGGTCACCAAAGCCCACTGCCTTGAAAACAAATCGGGCAGACTAGGCGCGTACGACGAGCAACTCCCGATGTCGGCGCGGGTAAGCAACATCGACATTCACAAGGGAGGACCACACCCGTGGCATCAATTTTGGAGTCGCACGACGGATCGTCTGGAGACCAGGCCTTTCGCGTGGAAACGCACGGCATTGACTACATCCCCGAGACCGAGCGATGGGCTACCCCGCGCAACATTGGCGCGTTGTGGACCGGGTCAGCGATCAACATCGAGTACTTCGTCTACGGAGCCCTTCTTATGGGATTCGGCTTCAGCTTCTACACCGCGCTCAGCATCATCGTCATTGGCAACCTCTCGTTCTTCTTGCTGGGTCTGGCTTCGCTGCAGGGACCCGAGACCGGGACGACCGCCTTTGCGATCAGTCGTGCGTCATTCGGTACTCGAGGTTCACGACTCGTCAGTTTCTTTAACTGGATAACCCAGTTGGGCTTCGAGACCGAGGGACTGATCCTGATCGTGGGCGCGGCCATCGTGCTGACCCAAATGGCGGGCGTGCACGTGTCCAGTGGACTCAAGGTCGTCTTCATCATTGTTGCGGCCGCCATCCAAGCGGTGATGCCCTACCTCGGTCACGCCACGATGGTGAAGGTCTTACGAGCCTTGATCATTCCCTTCGGCGCCATATTCGTGGTGCTCGCGATCTACGACATCAAGCACGGCAGCGCCAGTGACAAGGGTTTCCTCGGCGGCTGGGAGCTCTACTCCGCCGGTCTCGCCTTCGTCTTCGCGCTCTCGGGCCTCGGTTGGACCGAATGCGGAAATGACTACACGCGCTACGTGCCGCGCGACGCGAAGAAGGGTGCGATCGTCGGCTGGATATTCCTTGGCACGGCGATTCCCGAGATCTTCATGATGATTCTCGGTGCTTTGACCTTCACCTTTTTGTCTACGAGCACGATCTGGAACGGAGCGAACCCCTTTGAGGCGTTTCGTAACCAACACTTCATTCCG
>Ga0302197_10003922_pt1 | contig 13309 bp, 14 predicted proteins | sample II_Bog_N2_1_FD_193526 | JGI IMG/M metagenome (GOLD analysis project Ga0302197, IMG submission 193526) | Peat permafrost microbial communities from Stordalen Mire near Abisko, Sweden - II_Bog_N2_1 | ecosystem: Environmental > Terrestrial > Soil > Wetlands > Peat | place: Sweden: Abisko...
GATGTCTTTTTGAAGTACCTGCTCGAGCGCGGCATGCGCGTCCAAGCCGACCTGGTCGATCAACTCTTCAACTCCAGTGAGAAGCGTCTGGCTAGGATTCTGCTCTTGATGGCGGAACTCGGCAAGCCTGGCGAGCCGGAACAATACATTCCCAAGATTTCGCAACAGACCCTGGCAGAGATGATCGGGACTACCCGCTCCCGCGTCAGTTTCTTTATGAACCGCTTTCGGAAACTCGGTTTTATCGAATACAACGGGCGTATCAAGGTCCACAGGTCGCTGTTGAATGCGGTTTTGCTCGATCAAGAACCGAGCGTAATCCCAATAAAACTGTAGGTGGCCAGTCCATGAAGTACCTCAAAGATGCCAGCCTTATGCGGGGGACCTACAGCGAAGGAATTGATCGTGCCGCGGAGGAGCAGTTTGGTGCCGCTACTATCATTAACAGTTGCGATAGGAAGGCCGCCGAACGAACACTGTCGATAATCTTCCCGTGATTGCTCGCAGAATTCAGAGTTGTCATAGCGGAATGCCGAGATGTCCTCTCAAATCATCCAGGCCTCTTTGGACGTAGGTCAGTTCTCTTTGATATCGATCTTGGCTTTCCGCGTCTTTCATTTTGACTAGAACCTTCTCGACAGCGTGAGCCGTGTCCTCGACCAGCCATACGTCACGACTAGCCGACTCCAATTCTCCATGAGACGCGAGAACTTTGCCCTGAGAGAGGGCCGACCGGCAAAAGTTAAGCTCAGCGTCCAGATACCGGCACCGACGAGCCTGGGCTTCCGTCGTCGATATTACGGCTTGTCTAGCAGTGCGGGCCACCAGAGAAATGTAGGCTTAGCCCATTTGAACGTCTGTGCAGTTTTATACATGCGCGGCGTGAATTTTCCGAGCAAGATGACCACCATGTTGGACTTGTAGGCTCGTGGGAGAAGCCAGCAGGGATAGCTTGGTTACAGGTAACAGAAACTGACGTCCCGTGCAATTTTGACCAGACGCTCCTGTTCTCATCGGCCCACAATCATCCGTGACAGTTGCGAACTACAAATTGATCACATAGGACTGCGATCAAATGGCAGATACTGAAAACCACTCATCGGATTCCCGACTATGCAAGTGGATCTTACGGACGTCCGAAGCGCGCTTGGCAACGACAGTCTTGTGCCTTGTTTCCAGCCCATAGTTGCACTGCACACCGGCCAGTTGGCAGGTTTTGAGATCTTGGCGCGTTGGCGCCACCCGCAACTTGGCCTGGTATTGCCGGAGAATTTCGTTTCGCTGGCCGATGAGAATGGCTTGGTGTGCCTGCTAATGCGGCAGATATTGCACAAGGCATTCCTGTCGGCATCACACATCCCTGAACCACTTGTGCTGGCGGTGAACATATCCCCCTCCCAGTTGCGTGACCTCACACTCCCCGATCAGATTCGCGAAGCAGCTGAGAAATCCGAGTTTCCGCTGAAAAGGCTGACGGTCGAGATCACCGAGAGCGGACTTGTAGACAACTTTGAACGCGCGCAAACAACCACCGGAAAACTCAAAGCGCTTGGATGCAGCCTGTCCCTGGACGACTTTGGGACCGAGTACTCGAGCCTGCGCTACCTTCAGGCGCTCTCTTTCGATCAGCTAAAGATTGATCGCAGCTTTGTCAGTGTCATGACGAATACACGTGAAAGCCGAAAGATTGTCGCGGCGATTGTTGGCCTGGGCCGCAGCCTTGGCATGATGACCGTTGGCGAGGGAGTCGAGACAGAGGAACAGGCGGAAATGCTGCTTTGGTTAGGGTGCGAGTTCGGCCAAGGGTGGTTCTATGGGAGGCCTTTGACGGCTGATCGGATTCCCGATGTCGTAGGGGCAGTCCCGCGCAAGCTAGCAACCACATTGTCGATACACGGAGATGGTTGGGTTGTCTCCAGCCTTGAGGCGCAGCCCGTGCAGCGCCTGGCGCAGTTGCAGGCAATCTATGACGGTGCTCCCGTAGGCTTATGTTTCCTCGATCGCAATCTTCGCTACGTAAGCCTCAATCGGCGGCTTGCCGATATGGATGGCAATTCTGTTGTTGAGTATATGGGCAAAACCGTACAGCAAATGACTCCAAAGGCCTTTCCACTATTTGAGCCATACCTGCGCCGCGCCCTGAAGGGAGAAGCAATCCTGGAAGTGGAGATTTCCACGCAATCCCCAAGATCTGGCGAAGCAGACAGAACGATACTGTTGTCCTACCAGCCGGCATTTGACGAGGCGGAAGAAGTGATCGGAGTCTCTGTCTCCGCGGTAGACATTACAGGACGGAAGCGAACCGAAGAGGCTCTGCGCGTGAGTGAAGAACATCTCCGAAATATTGTCGAACACAATCCCGAGATTCCATGGGTAATGGATGCGGAGGGCAATAATCTGGACGTCAGCTCTCGATGGACGAAGCTCACCGGGCTGAGCAAAGAAAAAACGCGTGACCTGGGATGGCTGGACGCATTGCATCCTGATGACGTGCAGCCTACGTTGAAAGCCTTGAGGACGGGGATGCGCACTGGAATGCCCATCGATATCGAGTACAGGGTGAAGAGTGCTGACCAGAGCTGGAGATGGATGCGCTCTCGGGGATCGCCGCATCTTGAATCCACTGGGAGTGTTGCATGCTGGTACGGCAGCGTGGAGGACATTCAGGAACGCAAGCAGATGGAGGACATGTTACGCAAGAATCTGGCCTAGTTGCACAAAGCAAGTTGGCCTCGCGCATAAGTGATCGGACCTCACGTATTCAGCATTCCCGATGAAGATGTTGCTCAATGAAAGAGTGTGCGACTCAGGATACGGATGATGCTCGCCGACATTTTCGATACTTTGCGAGCCAGTTTCGGCATCACATGCGCAGGCACTCAAGACGGCAGTGCCACTCCATTCAGACAATTAGCCGCCCAACAATCACCGACGTAAGGAGAGAAATGCCTAAATCAGATTCAGTAGTTGCGATTTATGACACCCACGTTCAGGCCGAGCAAGCAGTAAAGGAACTCCAGGAGGCTGGAGTCGATATGAAGAGCCTCTCCATCGCTGCGAGAGACACCCACACCGACGAGCATGTTGTTGGCTACTACAACGCGGGCGATCGGATGAAGTACTGGGGCAAGATTGGCGCGTTCTGGGGCGGATTCTGGGGACTGCTATTCGGATCGGCGATGTTTGCCATACCCGGACTCGGTCCCGTCCTGGTCGCTGGGCCGCTTGTTGCTTGGATTGTTGCAGGTCTTGAAGGAGCCGCCGTTGTTGGAGGAGTGAGCGTCATCGGAGCCGGATTGGCGAGTATTGGCATTCCAAAGGACAGCATCCTGCAATACGATGTCGCTCTAAAGAGCGACAACTTTCTGTTGATTGTTCACGGAACCCGCGAGGCGGTCATGGAGGCCGAGAGAATCATCTCAGGAACCGGATCACTCTCTTACAGAATCCATGGTCAAACTCTGCTGCTCGGACGAGCGTGATGACCGCGTGTCGAAGGATCCGGGAGTTGCAGAAGAAGGTTCGGTCCGGCTCCCCGAGCAGCAGTTCTCACAACTAGTCGCGCGCGGATTCGCTTCTGTAATCGCCGAGGCGACTTCCGAGTGAATCGACCTGTTTTAGGAGTTTCAAAAATGCTAATAGCCCCGAGTTCCTGCGCTTCCAACGACACGAGGTTGGCAAGATGACGGACCAGTCAACTCGCTTTCTAGATCCGCGAAACGAAGATAGCGCACATGATGCGATTTGCCGGACGTGCCTTGCCGCCGTTGCCTGTTCTATGGCGCGGGCCGACCTCGCAGAGAATCAGAAGCCCCAGCCATGCAATTCGGCTTTTCTCGCTGAACGCGGTTGCATGTGGCGCGCCTAAGTCTATGAGGCATCCCTGGGATGCCGTCTAGCCAGTCAAGCACCATGTAGGCCCTCTTCTCTCAGCCGACTGAGTCTTCTATCTGAAGACCCGCCGTGCCAGGCTTACCACCGTCTCGACAAACGGCAGGGGAGACCACCGTCGTCCCACTCGTTCCGGCGACTTTGACGGAGAGATGTCGATGGCGAGCGTTCCCGGACTGCGCTTGGCTATGAGCTACTCTCGTGGAGCGTGGGTTCGGTGCTCCCTGTGATTCTGCACGATCAGCTCCCTGGGGAGAATCAGCGGAATGTCTCAAACTGCTCAGAAATTGGCCAGAGTAGGGCGTCTTATTCAGAGCATGATCTCATCCAGTAGAACCGCTCTGCTCATTAGCGGACAAAAGCGGGTCACAGCTTTTCCAAACGGAACCGGAAAGTCGCAGATGGCACATTCAGGATCACTTATCGCGGTTTTTGATACACGCGAACAAGCAGAAATCGCCATTTATGAATTACAGAAGGCACGAATCGATATGTCGACTATCTCGATCGCGGCCAAGGACACGCAACTGGATGAACACCCATGGGGCTTCTACAACGCCGGCGACCGAATCAGACGATGGGGTAAGCTTGGAGCGATTGGTGGGGCGCTTTGGGGCCTATTGTTCGACTCTACTCTATTCGTGATGCCGGGCATTGATCCGGTGCTTCTTTCGGGGCCACTCGTTTCCTGGATTGTTGCGGTTCTGGAAGGAGCCGTGGTCTTCGGAGGGCTAAGTGCCTTAAGCGCTGGTCTCGTAATTGCGGGAATACCGAAGAAGGCCGCTTTGGAATACGAGACTGCCATCAAAATGGATAAGTTCCTGCTTGTTGTGCATGGAACCCCTACCGAAATCGCGAGTGTAAGAGAAGCATTTCAGGGAATAAGCTGCAGCTATGCCGTTCATAGCGAAAGTTTCTACGCAAAATCAGCCTGATGAGGGTTGGGCAAGATCGGTATGACTGGTATGGCCGCCCAGGCGCAACCTTATGCCGCGATCCGGCCCAACCGCTCCGGGAAAGGGATGTGGATCGAGGCTCCGTTAATCGCGATCAGCTTCCGCCGCCGGAACTCTCCCAGGGTTCGGGTTACGGTCTCGCGGGAGCAGCCGACGAGATTCCCCAGATCCCCATGCGACAACGCCATAGTGAGTCGCATCTCTGGCTTGCCGATCGACTCGGCAGTTGCCCACTCCAGGAGCACACCGGCTAGCCGCGCCGCCGAGGATTCCGAGAGTGCCAGACGGCGGACGTCGACGAATACTGCCCGGTAGGCGTCTGACAGCATCTGGGCCGCCTGCATGCTGGCCTCCCCGTGCTTGGCTAGAAAGGAACGAAAGAGCTCCCCCGGAACGCTCCTGAAGATTGTAGGAGCAATCGTCCTTGCCGTAACCTCGTAGCGCGATCGGGATACAACTGCGCTCAGGCCGAGGATGTCGCCGGGCACAGCAACCTTCAGGAGCAGAGTTTTGTCGTCACGCGACGTACAGGACAGCTTGACTCGTCCCGAGTGGATGAGCAGCACCCGAATGCCGGGAGTATTCTCGTGGAAGAGGACCGCCCCGCAAGGAATGACAAAATCAACGCCGATGGCTTCGAAATCGGCGCGTGCCCCTTCACCCAGACCGCTGAACGCGCCGCCCGGGACCAGAGATCTAAGCTGCAGGCTTCTGCTCCGCTGCATTTGTCTGCTCCAGCACATGCCGATGCGCCAGCCGATTCGCCATGTTGGTATGAACTAGGTCGAAGATCCGCGCGTGCTGCATGGTCCGCTTGATTGGGAAGCAGGGGCAGAAGCGCCAACCCTCCTTGGCCATACGCGGGGCTACCAGCGTCGCCAGCGCCTCGCGAACATTGCATTCGCGGTACACGCCCGGAATTGTGTTGAGGGTCTCGAATACCGCCTCACAGACCTCGTCCGGAACCTGATCGCACGCCCCCTGGCAGAGCTGCATGGTTCTCATTGGGTCGGGCATCGTCTTGAGCGTTATAGGGCTCGTCTGATGCGAGGTGCGTGCATGGCGCATGGCAGCCCCTAGCTTGGTGCATTGCCCGTGATTCTATCGAAGCATTCCAAGCGTGTATGTTCCATTGTGATCACTAACTTAAGTTGAGTTAGGACTACAGTGTTGTAGATCGAGGGATGGTAGAGGTGACGCGTGTCTTCGGTAGTGGCTGTCACGCTGCACTCTCTTCCCGAACTATGTTCTGGAAGGCCATCCATCTGTTGTGGATATGTTGTTGGAACGTTGGAACGAATGCCTGGTTTATCCAAGCCCTTTCGAACAACGAGCAAGAAGGGGCAGGCAGGGAACGATGGACGGACTATTTGTTGTAGATAGTGATCGGAACATCACACTTATAAATGAAGATGGAGCGAGGCTTCTGGACCTCGATGCTGACGATCTAACTCTGTCCGCGATAGAAAAGACTTTTGACCTTCTATCAATGGCGGGAGAGGTTATTCCTTGCGCGGACTGGCCGAGTACCTTAGCGTTGCATGGGACCTTTGTGAAGGATTTTGAATGTAAAGCGAAAAGGAAAGACACCGGCCAGATCACAGCTCTGCAGATCAGCACGTCGCCGATAAGGACGGTGGCGGGAGGTCCGAGTCAATTCGTTATCGTGTGTCGAGATATTACTGAACGTGATCATCTCGATGCATCTCGCGGGTTGGCGGCAGCCATCATCGAATGCTCAGACGACGCAATCGTCACAAAAGACACGCATGGTACCGTCACCAGTTGGAACAATGGCGCAACAAAGATTTTCGGCTACACAGCGAAGGAAATGCTGGGCCAGTCCGTCGAGAGGCTGCTTCCGCCAGAACTTTTGGATGAAGAAACGGATATGTTGGACCGGATCAAGCGCGGTGAAACAGTAGATCATATCGAGTCGGTTCGACTAAGAAAAGACGGACAGCCAATCCATGTGTCGTTAACAACATCCCCAATTATGAACGCGGGCGGAGCGATCATTGGGGTGTCTAAGGTGGCGCGTGATATCACAATCAGTAAGCAATTCGAGCGGAATCGCTTGCAGAGTCAAAAGCTTGAGTCGATTGGCCAATTAGCGGGCGGCGTTGCTCACGACTTCAATAATGTGCTGGCCATCGTTCTTGGATCACTCGAATTGCAACACTCATCGATCAGAGGCAACGCAGAAGCTTTGCAACGATGGGGCGCTGCACACAAGGCGGCATTGCGCGGTGTCGACCTCACGCGGCGACTGCTGACATTTTCAAGCATGAAGCAATTCACCTTCAAGCCAACCAAGTTCAACCACTCAGTGCGAAACGCTGCCGAGTTAGCAATCCCATTATTGGGGCCCAGGGTAAAGATCGTGATGAATTTGGCGGAGGGAATGCCCGACGTGCAAACAGATCAGTCGAGCCTTGAGACTGTGTTGCTCAACCTGATGGTCAATGCGCGGGACGCAATCGCTAAAGGTGGAACTATCACAGTCACCACAAATATCTGCCGTATTGCCGAGAAGAAAGACGATTCTCCGGACCGCGACCTGAAGTTTGGCGATTACGCTTGCATCCTTGTGTCGGACACAGGAGCGGGTATGTCGCCGGCCGTACTGGAGCATGCGTTCGATCCATTTTTCACAACGAAGGCTCGCGGCAAGGGAACAGGATTAGGCCTTTCGATGGCCTACGAATTTGCAAAGCAGTCCGAAGGAGGGTTGTCCATCCAAAGTGAAGTCGGACGCGGCACAACGGTAAGACTATTGCTCCCATTCTCTCCTGTCAGCGTAAATTCGCCTCAAGCTAGTTCAATCGTTGCCAGTAGGAAGGTGATGAGTGGGGACATCCTAATTGTCGATGACGAGGACGGATTGGTGTCGATTATTGCTTTCTACCTCGAAGCCTTGGGCTATAAGACTATGCGGGCTAACGATGCAGCCGAGGCTCTGCACCTCGCTTCAGGTCCCGGTAACATCGACGTAATGCTGACTGATATCCTGCTGACAGGAGAGCTGGATGGCATGGAACTTGGCCGGGCTGTCCAAAAACTGAGACCCGCCATGAGCGTCATATACAGTTCCGGGCTTTCCGGGGACGCTCTCTCGGAGAGGACAAAAGCGTACGTCGACTGCCAGTTTCTGCAGAAGCCGTATTTGTTGGCTGAGCTCGCTGGAGCCGTTGACAGGGCGATGGTTGAGATGCGGAGCCGACGTGCTTTGTGCTCGCCAGAGTCGCCACAAAAGCGGATTGAGGCGAGAAATCTAGTTGACGGATCCCTCCATGATGGACATATTGACCGCTTATATCATCACAGTGCATGATGCTTTGGCTAGTCGCAGTCGCCGAGCCAATCAAAGACAGGAACCTCGGCGCCGATCCAGCAGCCGTGGCTGGGACGGCGTGAACAATGCAGCCGGCGCCCGCCAAGCCAATGTCAATATCGCAATGGAAACCGGATCGCCGCTGCCGCTAAGCCTCTAATGAGCTTCAGTTCGATATCTGTGATCACGAATGCGATCAGAGTGAATCTGGTAAAGCTCTAACCAAGTCTGCTTACGACGTTCTAAGGGGATGCTTTTGTCGGATGAAATCAGATTCCATCCGGATGTCAACGGTGAGTAATCTTGACCAGACACAATTCATGAAAACCGAGCCGAATTGTACAGACCAGCGCATATATGCGGGGAGATGATTGATTTATGTCCTGTTTTTAGCTCGCACGGCTGCTGCGGCATCTTCGCGGGCGAACACAGCCGAAATCTTCGTAGAAGGGGATTCCCAAGCCCAGATGCCTGCTCAGCGCATCGCCTCCAGAAATGTGGCAACTGCAATGATCTCGTTAGGCCATGTGTTCAGCATGTGCGAATCGCGTTCCCCATCGGGGGGGGGTAAGTATTTGGAGTGAGCGACTCAATGGAGAGTGCGATGTTGCCAACTAGAATCCTGCTCGTAGATGATGACGAAGCTATTCGTTCTATGGTGGACGAGGTATTGCGGCAACAGGGCTTCGATGTAACCACAGCAGCCAACGTGCCCGAGGCTTTGAAACTCATCAGTTCCAACGTTTACGACGTATTGTTGAGCGATCTCCACATGCCGGGAACGGGAGATGGCCTCACGGTCGTAAGCGCTATGCGCCATGCCAATCCGAAGGCCGTCACGATGATCTTGAGTGCATTCCCAGAGTTGGATGCGGCGTCCCACGCGATCATGTTGCAAGCCGATCAGGTTCTCGTGAAGCCGATGAAAATGATGGCACTGGTAACAGCGATCAAGGAGAGGCTGGCAATCGGGCCTCCTGCCGCTCACGTTGTGGAGACCGTTGCGACCATTTTGGAACGCACGACTGATAGCACCACTGCCGACTGGTTCGAGCATATCCAGAAGGACAAGAAGGTGCTAACCGTCCCGCTAACCTATGAGCAGCGCACCGGCCACCTCCCTCAACTATTCCACGAACTCGTTCATCGCCTCAGGTCGCTTAGGGCCATTGGAGGCACAGAGCTCGTTTCATCCGGCGCGGCAGAGCACGGACTAAACCGGTGCAAGCAGGGCTACACCGCGGCCATGCTAGTGGAAGAGTCGCGCATGTTGCAGGTCAGCATCTTTCATACGCTGCAGAAGAATCTGGAAAACATAGACTTCAGCGTACTGCTAATCGATGTGATGACCATCGCAGACGAGATCGATTCACAACTAAGCCAGGCGATGACGAGTTATGTCGCACAGTTGGTCCACGAAGTGCAGCCTGTTTAGCTGTTTGACCCAAGAAGTGATAATCGAAGCGAGTCGATTGCTTTTCCGCGCACACGAAAGCCTTCGCTAGTCTCGGGCTTGGATGATACGATGCCAAGTTTGCGTAGACCATGCTCACGGGGCGTCGAGCGATCGAACAAGCGATTGCCCATGGGCAGAGTAGTGGCGTGGCTGATCCTAACGGAAGAGCAGTACGCCGGCTGGGGGAATCCCCTGTCCACGGCAGGCTTCTTATGTAGAACTGCGCCACCACTCTGCTAAGCCGATGCTTAACCCTATTTCCATCAAGACTCAGAGCCATTGAACTAGAATCAAAGCTAGCCGCTTATACCCCAGTGCGAAGAGAGAGAGAAAGATGTTCGCAGAAAAAGTGGATTGGGCCGTCCCGGCCGTCGATACGATTCAGCGGGAGGCGAGGTTCGGTTCTTCCAATGATAATCAGACTGAGGTGGCATTCGCACGCCTCTATGCCGAAATTCTGGATCTTTCCGACGAGCAGCCTTCTGAGAGCGGAGCATCCAACGATGGGCTTGACTCTTTTACTTGTGCACAGGGGTTGCTGCCCTCGTGTGATTCTACTAGCTTCGGCGGGCTACACGCCGCAACCAACATAGGTTTAGGCGTTGGCGAACACCATGTTGCCGGCACAGTTGGCGATGCTGGACTCAACCCCAGCTACTTCGGAGTGCCGTACTCCGGCAGCGCGATGGATCGGTTGACCTCCCAAACCAGGGAAGCTCGATTCGGGCCTGGACCGTCTTCGGGCGCAACGGTCGAGACGGCAGTGGCTGCCAGTGCGCAGCGGATCGAAAACAGTGCGCAACCAGCCAGCACGGATGGCGACCTTGCCCAGCGTTCGAACTCAGCCGGAACCTTGAACAAAACTCAACTCTCTACATGGATGGATGCTCACGCGCTTTCTCGCTCTAGCCATCATTGCGCGATGTATTGTCGACTGGGACTGGAGGCGGGAGGCATTATCACAGAGGATCGTCCTCGATCGGGTGATGCAGCAGATTATGGCCCATTCTTATTGAGGCACGGAGCACAAACGGTGCTACAGGACTCGTACGTTCCCCGAGTTGGCGACGTAGCCGTCTTCGATAAGACGGATCAACATCCACATGGCCACATTGAAATATATGACGGACACCACTGGGTGTCGGATTTCATGCAGCATAGTTTTTCTCCATACCATGATGCGAGCAGTACTCCCAGCTTCACAATTTATCGACTTGCCTAGAGTCCCGATATGGGCGAACCAGCTCGCCTGGGTTCGAGGACGGGAACTAGATCTGGACAACGTCTGCCCTCTACTCACACCCTTGGGCGTTCGAAGACGATCACAGAACGCAAACAGCGAGCCGCTCCGTGATCCTGATAGACGTGGGTGTTTCCCACCTCACTTCATAGTTCGCCCGTTCCGTTATGTCACTTCACTCGTCTCTTGCTGCTCAACGGTTTCCGCAAACATATGGAACCCTTTCCGCCCTCTGTCCTTCGTCTCATACATCGCAGTATCTGCGTTCTTTAGTATGTCGTCGATTCCAAGTCCGCTGTCCGGATAGATGCACAGGCCCACGCTCACAGTGATCTCGATCTCGCGCTCCCCAATCCGTATAGGCTGCGCCATCCTCTCCACAATCAGTGCGCCACAACGCTTCACGTCCTCCAGACTCTTAAAGTCTGGCATAACGCTGACGAACTCATCGCCTCCAATGCGTCCAATCGTATCGGTCTCACGTATCAGTGACAGCAGTCGCTGACCCACCGCATGCAATAGCACATCGCCATTCGCATGGCCCAGCGAGTCGTTGATCCGTTTGAAGTGATCGAGATCCAACATGAATACCGCGACCTTGTGCCCATGCCGCTGCGCTCGCAGCAGAGCTTGTCGCAGCCGATACTGCAGCAGCGTTCGGTTCGGCAGCCCCGTCAGCTGGTCGTAGTGCGCAAGATACTGGACACGGTCGTCCAACCGCTTGCGCTCGGTAATCTCGCGGCTGGTAATCGCAATTCCGTTGCCCAGTTTGTCCACCTAGGCGGCTCCTCTCGATGGGATAGAAAGTATAGCTTCACTCCACTCACGCAGCCACCTGGCGATTGCCGTAGAAACGAGCTATGCAGGTACATAGATGGCATAGCCGCGTGGAGGAGCAGGGAATTCGGCGTTGCCGTCGCCGTCGGTAGTGCGCGAGTCTGGCCACGCCTCGTCGTGACCGTCCCAGGCGATGGGCACGAACTTCTGATTGGCCCACTTGGTCTTCACCGAAGTTCCCGACCACTGATCGCCCAGGTTGTTCAACACGTAGATCAGCCCCGGCTGGTCGGCGCTCTCGTCCTTCCAGCCCACGCGCTGCATGATGTAGAGATCGGGGTCGGCGTGCAGTATCTGTGAGTCGCCTCCGGCGTGGTTGTGGTGCGCCAGCATCAGTGCATCGATGCCGTTGGGGGTGCCTGACCGCGCCAGCCCGTTGTTGTAGTAGTCGTACCAGAAGACGCATGGATAGCCTTCATGCACCATGATGAACGAATAGGCCATCAACTTGTCGTTGACTATTGTGTTGTCGCCCATGTCGTGATTGTCGACAAAGGTGGCCGCGTGCCTGGGCCGCTTCATCACCACCGAGCCGCCGTCGGTCAGGTTGCGGAGGTCATAGTTCAGCGTGTCACATACGTCCTTCAGTTTGTAGCGCAGGGGGAAGTCGAACGCAGCAATCTGGTTGTCTGTAAAATGTCCGACTCGATCCAACCAGCTGTCGATATCCTCCGTGCCAGACCAGTATTCACCCACCACATACGGAACGAACTCCTTGCCATTCTTGACATACTGGTACTTCGCAAGCAGCCCGATCATCCAGGCGCCGAATCCTTTGGCGTAGTCGAAGCGGAAACCGTCGAAGCCGAGTTCTTCGATCAGCATGCGCGAGTAACGATACATCGCTGCGTACACCTCGGGATTGCGATGGCAGAGATGAGGGAACCCTCCGTAGTTTTCGCCTTCGCGGATCACACGCTCGAAGCGGCTGGGATGGAAGTGGTTGTAATTGCGGGGAAAGATGCCGCTCTTCGGGTTGAACTTGGTCCAGTGCTTCTGGTTATCGATGGGGTTTACCTCTTCCTCGTCCGCCCCCGAGCAGTGGTCGATCACCATGTCGGCGTAGAGTCCGACGCCATTCTTATGGGCCTTCGCGATCAGTGCTTCCAACTCAGCTCTGTTCCCAAACCATGTCTTATTCCCGCCCTTCTGGTCGAAGTCTCCCAGGTCGAAGTAATCGTATGGATCGTATCCCATTGACGTCGTACTGGCCGCCTTATTGACCGGCGGCAGCCACAAAGCGTTAAAACCAGCCTTACCCAGATCTTCTACCTTTTCTGCGACAAAGTTCCACCACTCGTGCTCCTTGTTCTCGTGCTTCGGCGCGTCCCAGTAAAAAGCCTGCATCATGACTGCCATCGATCTTGCTCCCGACCGCCGAAACCGAGGGTATTCCTTACTCGTTGCCCATACGATCTAATGTGCGACTCTCGTAGAATGGCTGAGCCGCGCTCAAATTTTGGAATATCAGATCATCCGGAACTCAGGGTCCAACTCCAAATCACGACTGAATGCTATGCGGCTGGAGAACTGATTACTGTGCAAGATTGATCGACATTGGAATTCTGGAGCGGCATGTTGAATCTATGCGATAC
>Ga0302197_10003924_pt1 | contig 13307 bp, 11 predicted proteins | sample II_Bog_N2_1_FD_193526 | JGI IMG/M metagenome (GOLD analysis project Ga0302197, IMG submission 193526) | Peat permafrost microbial communities from Stordalen Mire near Abisko, Sweden - II_Bog_N2_1 | ecosystem: Environmental > Terrestrial > Soil > Wetlands > Peat | place: Sweden: Abisko...
CACCTACATTGCAGCCGCGACGCCAGCGGTACTGACCTCTCCCACGCCCGGCACCGCGCTGACATCGAGTAGCGCGACCTTTCAGTGGACAGCCGGCACGGGGGTTACGCAGTACGTGCTGGGGATCGGCAGCACCGGAGTCGGATCGTACAACCTGTACAACTCCACTCCGATCACCGCCACCCAGGCCAGCGTAACCGGTCTGCCAACCAATGGGGAAACGCTTTACGCTCGCCTCTACTCGTTGATTAATGGAGCGTGGCAGTACCACGACTACACCTATACGGCAGTCGCGACGCCGGCGGTACTCACCTCTCCCACGCCCAGCAGCACGCTGACTTCCTCCAGCGTAACTTTCCAATGGACAGCCGGCTCGGGTGTTACGCAGTACGTGCTGGGGATCGGCAGCACGGGAGTTGGATCGTACAACTTGTTCAACTCCACCCCAATCACCGCCACACAGGTCAGCGTGACTGGTCTGCCAACCAACGGGGAAAAGCTCTACGCTCGCCTCTACTCCTTGATCAATGGCGCCTGGCAGTACAACGACTACACCTACACGGCGCAGTAGGCGACGCCTATGCTCGCAATTCACATTACGAGCACAGGGTGGCCCACCCTTGACCTGACCACAAGGTGGGCACCCACGATGATGGCAATACAAAGAGAAAGAAGTGTGGGGCGCCCGGAGACTACGTTGATTCCTTCGTTACACACTCAGCGCAGGATAGTCGGTGTAACCATGGGACCCCGGTGTGAAGAAAGTGCTTCCGTCCGGCACATTGAGCAATGCATCGCTCGCAAACCGCGCCGGTAGATCGGGGTTTGCGATGAAGAGTTGGCCGAAAGCCACCGCATCCGCCTCGCCATCCTCGATGACCTTGTTCGCTTTTGCCAGCGTGTATTTTTCATTGGCAATGTATACGCCGCCGAATTGTTTCTTGAGTTGCGGACCCAATCGGTCGGGTCCGAAATACTCGCGCGCGAGCAGGAAGCCGAGTCCGCGTTTGCCCAACTCACGCGCCACATAGCCGAATGTTGCCTGCGGGTTTGAATCGTGCATGTCCTGAGAATCGCCGCGCGGCGCCAGATGCATACCCACGCGCTTGGCGCCCCAGACCGAGATCACCGCATCGGCGACTTCAAGCATGAGCCTGGCGCGGTTTTCGATCGAGCCCCCATATTGGTCTGTGCGATGATTCGATCCGTCCTGCAGGAACTGATCGAGCAGGTAGCCATTGGCCCCATGGATCTCCACGCCGTCAAAGCCCGCGAGTTTCGCGTTCTCAGCACCCTTGCGGAAAGCCTCGACGATGCCCGGAATCTCAGACGTCTCAAGTGCGCGAGGCGTCACATAATCGGTAACAGGGCGCACCAGGCTTACATGGCCTGCGGGCCGGATAGCGCTTGGAGCCACCGGAAGTTGTCCCTCCAGAAAGCGTGGGTCTGAGATGCGCCCCACATGCCAGAGTTGTGCAAAGATCCGGCCGCCCGCATGGTGCACGGCCTTCGTCACCAGTTTCCAGGCGTCGATCTGCGCTGGCGACCAGATACCGGGGACATTCGCGTAACCTACGCCCTGCGGTACAACCGGGATGCCTTCGGAGACGATCAGGCCCGCGCCGGCACGCTGTGCATAGTATTCGGCCATCAGTTGCGTCGGAATGTGCTCTGGCGTGCCACGTAAGCGAGTCAGCGGAGCCATGATAACCCGATTCGGCAGATGCAGGTCGCCGATCTGGATGGGGTCTAAAAGTGAAGCCATGGAAATAATTCCTCAGGAAAAGCGTTCCTCTGCCTTGGATGTTTCAGGCGGACAAAGGGTGCATCCCTGCGCTGAATTCATGGGACGGAGCGCAGTTTATCTTCTATTCGCTTCGCACGGGCTTGAATTGGAATCCAGCCACGCGAGCGACGCACGGATGCTACCGGTTGCCAATGCCATCGACGAGTCGGAAGCTCCGTAATAGAGGTTGATGGTATCTCCGTCATCGCCAATTGTTTGACCGCACGGAAACACGACATCCTTGACGTCTCCGGCGCGCTCGTAAGGCGCTTCAGGACCGAACATCCACGAGTCGCCGCGCTGCAGGCATTTTTCTGGCCGATTCAAATCAAAGAGGGCCAGACCGAGGCGATAGATGCTTCCGGAGGCCGTTTGGCGGACACCGTGATAGATGGTCAACCAACCCTTGGCTGTTTCAATCGGTGGCGAGCAAAGGCCAATTTTGTTCGCATCCCACCAACCGCCTCGACGCGCCTCGAGCATGATCTTGTGACCGCCCCAATGGCGCAGATCGGGCGAGTAAGAGATCCACATGTGCGCGCCCAGCGTGGTCACAGGCCGGTGAATCAGCGCCCAAAGTCCGCCAATTCGATTAGGCAGCAGAGCCGCGTCTTTGTCCTCCGGTTGCGCGATGACGCCGTATCGTTCAAAGGTCTTGAAGTCCTTGGTCATTGCCAGGGAGACACCGGGGCCGCCGCGCGAGAAGGATGTGTAGACGATGGCATATTGCTTGAGTTCCGGAACATACGTGATGCGTGGATCTTCGATACCCCAAAGCTCTTCAGGATAATCGCGAGGATTGGCGGGCATGGACGGCTGCGCATCAATGCGCCAGTCATCGACGCCATTGGCTGACCGCGCAACGCACAAGTGAGACAGGCCTCGCCGGTCTTCTACGCGGCAAAGCAGCAGCGTCTCTCCATCGGCCAGTCTTACAGCGCCGGCATTGAAGACGCTGTTGATCGTATAAGGCCATTGGCTCTGCGTGAGGATTGGGTTGCCTTCATAGCGAGTAAACAGGGGAAGCCCTGTACGCGACTCCACGTGAGTTTCAGAAGAGCTAACGTCTGCGGATAAAACTGGCGAGCCATTGGTAATCAAAAGATGGTGCTCATTTCAAGGTGCAGTGGCTGTGCGTTTGTCACTTTGGCCTCGTGCATTTTCAACAAGGCCATCAGGAATGAAAGCGTCGACTCCGCTCCCTGGTTTTCATTGATGCGGTCGGGATGAAGGCCATCTCTACAGCCGCCCGTGGTCGCGTCGTAAAGCGGCAACTGCAAATCGTTCTTTCCGAGAAACCAACCGAAGACCCGCTGAGCCTCGTCAAACCATAGTCTCTCTTCGGTAAGACTGTACACCTCAAGGCAGGCCGAAATGGTTGCGCAAGCTTCCACCGGTTGCTGATCGAAGCGCGCCTTTTCATTCCCTTCGATGAAAAATCCGTTGGACCCAATGGGGACAAAGATCTGTGCATCGTCGCGATGCTGCTCTGCGACAAGCCACTTGAGCGAATCCATCCCGACCTCGATCATCCTTTGATTGTCGCTTCGCCATCCAGCCAGAATGAGCGCCTGTGGCAACCGCGCGTTCGAGTAGGAAAGGCTTTTCTCAAACCATCGCCAACTCGCGGAGTGGGTACGCTCATAGATATCGAGCAACCGATTCGCCAGCGCATTGCGCGTACCCTGAATGGCCCGGTCGCCAGGAATCCAGTCCAGATAAGCCTGCATGCCAAGTATGGAATACGCCCACGCACGCGGACTGGTAAATGCGAGCGTCGCGGGAACTGCGGCCTCGAAGAGCCGTCCCGCCGCGCCGCGTAACCCCGCATTGCTCGATCGACCCAGCACTGTGCCCAGGGCCCACAACGCGCGGCCATGACTATCGTCCGAACCAACTTCTTCCAGCCACCTGCGGTCATAGCTGAGAAAGTTTCTGAACCTCCCGGTACCGTGATTGAAGGCAAGCCACAAAAACGCCAGGTAACGGTGGGAAAGGTTGGCAAACAAATTTTCGTTCGCGTTGGCAGGCGCCTCATCCAGAAAGGTGGAGACGATAAGTGCGCGTGCGTTGTCGTCGGTGGTATAACCCTCGCTGGTGTTCGGCACGCTGAAGATCGCATGCTGCAGAATTCCGGTATCGTCCGTCAACCGCAACATGTGATCCGGGCTCAACGACGGCAGGTAATCGACTGCATCGATTGCCATGTCATCTTGACACGCGGCCCTTGGGTGCAAGGTACGCTCAAACCGTGCACGCTGAAAACTCGTCATATATTTCTGCGCCGTCTTCTGCCAGTTGGTCTCACGTGAGTGCAGATAAGCGCGCTTGCGCATCGCGTGCCGTTCCCCATCGTTGCCCAGCAGATGGAGCACCGCTTCCGCGATGGCATTGGGATTTTCGAAGGGCACGATCACGCCTCTGTTTTCCGCCAGTAGCTCCATTGCGTGCCAGTAGGGGGTTGAGATGATCGCCTTCCCTGCTCCCAGAGCGATTGCGAGAGTCCCGGAGACAATCTGCGCCTCTTGCCGATAGGGGGTAATGTAAATGTCTGCGGCGCCCACGTGCTCAACCAGTTCTTCCGTGCTGACAAACCGATTGACGAGGATCAGGTTCTGTGCAACTCCAAGCTCCTCGGCCAGAGCCAGCAGTCCTTCCCGATATTTCTCGCCGTCACGCCGGCGGATGTGCGGATGCGTCACGCCCGACACGACATAAACCACATTGGGATACTTTGCCAGAATTGCCGGCAACGCTCGAATCACGTTCTCAATTCCCTTGTTCGGCGACAGCAAACCGAAAGTCAGCAGCACGGATTTGCCCTCTGCACCGAAGCGATCCTTGAAGAAATTAGGATCCATAAACTGGAAATCCGGGACGCCGTGGGGAATGATATCTATTTTGTCTTCTGGAACCGAATAGATATTGCGCAGGAACTGCGCAGCTTGCTCACTCATGACCACCAGACGATCGGAGAGGCGTGCGATTTCTTCAAGCACTATGCGTTGATCGGGATTTGGATCACGCAGAACGGTGTGAAGCGTCGTCACAACCGGCATCTTCAATCTGCTTAACAGGGTCAGTATGTGCCGGCCCGCAACACCGCCATAGATTCCATACTCATGTTGCAGGCAGACCAGGTCATTGCCGTTGAAATTGAGAAACTCGGCAGCTCGTTCATAGGAGGCCAAGTCCTCCTGGTCAAGTTCCAGGCGGACCTGGCTGGGATAGTCGTATGCCGAATCAGGATCATTCACGGGAATCGCAAACAACCGATGGCCGCCAAACTCTGATGCCAGGGCGGTGCATAGATCCGTCGTGAAGGTGGCAATGCCGCACTGACGCGGTAGATGGTTCCCCACAAAGGCAATGCGCGTCGGCAACGGAAGACTGCAACTCGCCGTCACAACCGGGTTGAGAGCATCTGACTGATCGTGCCCGCGTAGGTGTTCATCAAAATCGGTGCCAATGGGAGCCATGCTGCCTGCTTTCACTTGCATTTGTGCGTTTCGAGTGAGCGGCGGAGAAACTATCCGATGGCCAATGATTGCCGGGGAGACTGGGAGGAAGATCGCTGTCAAGCTTCTTCCCGTTTCATTCTCTCAAACCAACGAACCAATTGACTGAGCAACAGTGCTCATGTTCTGCGTCAGCGTCCTGATTCCATCGCCCCATTGCGATTGTCAAACTGAAATGCGCGGAATGACTGTGCCCAATTGAACAGTTGGCTGGTCGTCCCACGCCGGAGAATCTTGGTGAGCGCGCGGGTTCGTCTTCGGTAGTCAGCGCGGACCTTCAATGCTCCCTCGTTGGCTTCGGCAAACAGAGTATCTCGCCTCAGCTCAGGCTACGCGGCGCCCTTAATCGAGTGATGGCCCCTCGTACGAAACGCCAGTTTGGAAAAGCTCACTCCTGCTTAAGTGCTACCAGATCGGAATGCCACAAAGTGAATCAGCACCCGAACTTCAACCCGCAATTCAGCCAACTCTCAGTTGCGGGAAAAAGCCCGAACAACCAGCAGCGTCATCGGAGTTTGAATATCAACGCCGGAAGCTTCGATAGCTGGTGGCAAGGGATATTTGCGCAGCACGCAGTGATGACCGCGCAAGCTTCAGCACTCGTGGCCGCGCATCGGCGAGTCAGCGCATCCAGTGAATCTCATGTCGACCAGGCGCATTGAGGCGCATTGATCGGAAGCGTGGTGGAGTTGCGCGGAATATCCAGCTTAGCGATACAGGGGTTCAACAGTGAGTTCAAGTAGTCTTATCGCAACCGCCCCAGACGCTCAGGCTGTGCAACCGGCTCATGACATCGCCCCACAGGGACTATCAAGCGATGAGGCACGAACCCGCCTTGAAAAAGATGGTCCAAATGCCATGCCGGATACATCGGCTCATCCATTGCGCAATGCATTGGCTAAATTCTGGGCGCCTGTACCATGGCTGCTTGAAGCGTCCATTATCCTTGAGACCGTCCTGCATAAGTATTACGAAGCTGGTGTCATAGCAGCTCTTCTCCTTTTCAACGCGGCTCTGGCTTACTTCCAGGAAAGCCGCGCCCAGGCCACTCTTGCTGCTCTCAAATCTCGTCTGGCGCTCAACGCCTCGGTCCAGCGAGATGGAAAATGGAAGACTGTACCGGCGGCGGAATTGGTATGCGGCGACCTGGTGAAACTGTCGCTCGGCGGAGTGGTGGCCGCGGATGTGCACCTGACAGGTGGGTCGGTTGAGCTTGACCAGTCGATGCTTACAGGCGAGTCCCTTCCCATTGAAGCCGGCCCTGGCGTAGACACGTATGCAGGAGCTCTGGTCAGGCGCGGCGAGGCAACAGCCGTTGTAACGGCAACAGGAACCCGCACCAAATTCGGCCGCACTGCAGAACTCGTTCGTTCGGCACACGTGGTGAGTACACAGCAAAAGGCCGTCCTCAAGATCATCCGCAATCTGGCGGTCTTCAATTGCCTCGTCATCGTTGCGATGGGAGCCTATGCGTTTTACCATGCGATGCCCTCGAACGAGATGATCCCATTGTTGCTGACATCGGTCCTCGCCATCATCCCAGTCGCATTACCGGCAACATTCACCCTCGCCGCCGCGATTGGAGCTCGTGCTCTCGCAAAGCTGGGCGTATTGCCAACACGGCTTTCCGCCGTGGACGAAGCCGCATCGATTGATGTGTTGTGCTCAGACAAGACCGGGACTCTGACCCGCAATGAACTATCCGTCACAAGCGTTCGCCCACTGCCTGGATTCGACGAAGCGCACGTTCTCGGGATGGCGGCGCTGGCGAGTTCCGAAGGGGGCCAGGACCCAGTCGATACAGCCATTCGACTGGCCGCGTCGCAGAAGACAGCCGCCGACTTGCCAAAGCTGACGGTTTTTGTTCCGTTCGATCCGGTAAGGAAAACCTCGGAGGCCACCGCGACGGATGCAAAAGGCAGTTCCGAGCGAATCATCAAGGGCGCGTTCACTGCGGTTGTCGCCCTCACTGCGCCCTCTCCCTCCGCAGCCGCTATCGCCGACGAACTCGAGAAGAAAGGCTTTCGAGTTTTGGCAGTCGCTGCAGGACCGGCGGCATCCAACCAGATGATTGGATTGATTGCCCTCAGCGACCCGCCGCGGACTGACTCGATCTCTCTTATCACGGAGTTGAATGGTCTTGGGCTTCGTACAGTCATGGTGACAGGAGACGCTCCGGCCACGGCCGCAATCGTCGCTCACGCGGTTGGATTGCAAGGAGCGGTCTGCCCGGCCGGGAAATTGCCGGACAACATTAAACCGGAAGACTTCTCGGTCTTCGCAGGCGTTCTTCCCGAGGGCAAGTTCAACCTCGTTAAAGCTTTTCAGAAGAGCGGACATACCGTTGGGATGTGTGGCGACGGCGCTAACGACGCACCGGCGCTGCGCCAGGCACAGATAGGCATCGCTGTCTCGACCGCAACCGACGTAGCCAAGTCGGCCGCCGGGGTTGTTCTAACCGAGGCTGGCCTAAGCGGCATTGTGGCAGCCGTAAAAGAAGGCAGAGTCACCTTTCAACGCATTCTCACTTACACGCTTAACTCGGTTCAGAAGAAGGTATTGCAGGCGCTCTTGCTTGCGGTTGGCCTGGTCATGACCGGACACGCGGTGCTGACTCCCATGCTGATGGTCATCGTGATGATCACCGGCGACTTCCTTGCCATGTCTCTTACCACGGACCGGGTGCGGCCATCGGCGACGCCGAACTCCTGGCAGATCGGCCGAATCACCAGTGCGGGAGTCATGCTCGGACTTTGCTTCCTTGCGTTCTCAACGGCGATTCTGGCGGTGGGCAAATTCCAGTTGCATCTCGGCATCGAGGCGCTTCAAACGCTGACCGTGGTCAGTATTGTCTTTGGCAGCCAGGCCACAACCTATGTCATTCGCGGACGCCAGCATCTCTGGGGTTTGCGCCCCAGCATTTGGCTCGTACTCTCTTCAGTGGCCGATGTTCTTATCATTTCGGCTCTCGCGACCTTTGGAATCGGAATGGCGCCATTGCCCATTGCGATCATCGCTGCCGAGTTTGGCGCCGCTCTGGCCTTCGGCGCGATCCTGGACGTAGTCAAGATTCCAGTCTTTGCTCGCCTCCGCATTTCCTGAAGAACCACGGTGCATCAAGTACCTGCCGGCATTCTGTAAACAGAGTTGAAGGGATAAAAATGAAGATCGCATTTCTCCATCCAGGGAACTTCTTTACATCGGAGCTTCTGCGAAAGCTTGATACAGCGCTGGCGCGCCATGAAGTGGTTGAGTGGATTGTTGGCAAGGACGCCCCCGCCTTTGACTTCGATGTTCTTCTCGCCATGGGCAATGTCGGGCGCGACTTGCTTCTAGCCCAGTCCAGGCTCACGCTCATTCAGACGGCGAGCGATGGGTATGAGGAGGTCGACATCGATGCTGCCAGCGAACTCGGTATTTGGGTTTCGTATGCCCCGGCCGATCTCACTGGGAATGCCACTTCGGTTGCAGAGTTCGCGGTGTTACTTCTGCTCGGCGCAGCAAGGCATCTTGGGGAGGCCTTGACATCCATTCAAGGAGGCCCCGTCAGGCCACCCACGCTCAATCTCTCGCTGAGCGGGAAGACGGTATGCATTGTTGGGCTGGGGACCATCGGACGACAGCTCGTAGATCGCTTACGTCCTTTTGGCGTGAAGATGATAGCGACGGATGAATCCCCGGAGAACGCGCCTGCCGATGTCACTGCTTATCCTGCCGATCAACTGAACACCGCAGTCGCCCATGCCGACTTTGTCGTCATTTGTGTTCGAGCCAGCAAGGAAAACGAGAACCTGATCAGTGCGGTTCAACTTGCCGCGATGAAGCGCGGAGCCATTCTAGTAAATATCGCCCGCGGCATGCTCATTGACGAGGCAGCACTCGTTGATGCGGTGACGAGTGGGCAAGTTTCTGCTGCTGGGCTCGACGTTTTGAGGAATGAACCGCCCGATCAAATAGATCCTCTGCTTCAACTCCCTCAGGTGCTGGTCACTCCGCACATTGCAGGGCTAACCGATCTCATGCTCGCCGGAACGGTGAACTACATAAGTCACGTCATCGAGGAATTCGCCGCAGGCAAGAAGCCCAAGTCGATCCTGAACTCGCCCGCGACGCCTCGCCGCGCGCTGCGGGGTTAAAAGGCATGAGTTCCCATGCGCGGACCGCGGCCTATCTATTTCACATTGAAGAACTGAAGTTAGATGTTCTGCGCTTGCGGGGGACGTCCGCTGGCCGGCAATGAGGTGAAATGGGGACTCGGATGATGACTCTTACCGAATAACGAAGCGACCCAATTGACCATCCATCGGATCGGACGCACCCAGAGACTCGGCGTGCCACAGCTCTCACAGCCAAACACGGGGCGCACGTCTGCCAGGATGACATAGGCCAGGTTCAGTATCGCCTGGAATGGCCGAATCCCGAAGACGCTGACTGCGAAGGTCCAGGTGAACCATCTAGTGCTGGGCAAGTGTCGCAGAACTTCGGCAACGGCTTCCCCTCCCAGTTTCATTGACCCATCCGGCATGAGCAGGTGAATTGTTGCATAGGCATCCCAGATGTTCAGGCCTTGATTAAGAGCCCGCAATTCCTCGGGATCCTGGCCAATTGGTCGCACGACGATAGAAGCCGTGCCCGACTGAGCCTGCACCTGTTTCTTCACCCAATGAGCAATGCTTCGACAGACTCCACACTCGTCGTTGAACAGCAGGATTGGCGCGGACTGCAATCTGATCTGCATGATCCAAACTCATTTCATGACTCGTACGGTTGCCTGACAACAGCCAGGATGTTCGATACATCTGGGCTTGGCCCTTCCTCGCGCCCGAGCTCCGCTCCATTCAAAAACATGATCAGGGTCGGCGTCCCCTGAATCTCGTACTGCTCGGAGAGTTCCCGGTCGACTGCGATGTTAACCCTGAAGAACTTCTCCGTGGACTCCACGATCTCTGCTACCTGCTGAAGATCCGGCTCGATCACACCGCAGTGTGCACATCCGTACGACATGAACTCGACGACGATTGGTCCTTCACCTTTCAAGACCAGTCGGTCGAATGTACTGGCAGTGACGGTTTGAATCCTGTCGATCGACTTATATCCGGGCATGACATCCTCATCGTTGGTTGAGCGGCTGCGGGCGAAGCGATTCACTCCTGCCCAGAAAGACGCCGAAGCGCTTCGGTGTTCTCTTGCAAGGGGGTTCGAAGAACCGATGGCGATGGTGTTGTTCGGACGCCAGAAAGCCCGACTGCAGGTGCACAGATACACCATCCAGGGATGTCCGACCGATCCAGGTTTCGGCGCTCAAGCGCCAATCTCCCTTCTCAGGCGGGTACAGGGACTCCACGTATATGCTTCTTCGCAATCTCCTCGATCTCCGGCTCGGTCAGCGCGGAAAGATCCGCCGTTTCGGTGGCGATAATTCGCTGAAACGTCTCAGGATGATGGGTCTTCAAATACTCGCTGAAGAAATTCATCGCGCTGCTCTTACCCGTTGCATGACCGATGAGAATGATCGCTTCAGCATGGACAAGATCCGTGGCTATCTCCTCGTAGTAGGAGTCTTCCTCTGGAACATGATCGCCCTTGTAGTGGGCTTCCTTGCGGTGGATCAAATGATGTTGGAATCCAAATGGATCGTACGGCTTGACACTGACTTCATCTTGAGGCCGGTTCCCGCCGAGATCGTGGTAGATATGGGCAACGTGATGGTCGATGACCACAACCATCCGTCCGCTTTGATGTGCCTTTGCAGGCCTCCCGAGGATGCCCGCTTCCTTCAGAAATCTGCGCAGCCTGGAAATCTCCTCGACTTCGAGATTATGAGTGCTGGGGCGCTTGAAGAACCCCTTCTGGGAGCCGACTACAAATGCAAACTCGTCGTTTCCGTGAGGCTGGACCTCGCCAATCTGTCCGATGAGGTCAACTACAGAACTCCAGGTTAGATTGCGCGGCAGTTTGCCGCCGACGAGGCTGTCAAGAAGGTCTTCATGGTCGTGACGAATATGATCATTCATCCTAAGAGGATTTCACCCGTCACGGAGAAATACTGTTTTAGTTTGCTCAGATGACCGGATAGTGGCCGCAAAGAATCGGGGATGCAAAGGGCAAAGCAAGACAAGCCACAGGCCTGCGCGGAAGCAGGCGCCTGTGGCTTATTCGTCGCCGGATCACACATTCAACATGGAATTACTCCGGCAATGTGCTGAAGTGAATTCAGACTGCTGCGAGTTCGTCAACCCAGTATCCTTCACGATTGTAGTGCCCATACAAGCCTGTTTCGTAATCTCGTGTGAGCAATAACTCGTCGGTGTATTCCGGCGCGGCCCTGATGGCATCGCGAGACAAACCGATTGTGACTTCACTTTCTCCCCAACTGACGTCATCGATCCACTTTGGTGAAATCAGAACCTTCTTCCCAGGCCACCAGTTCCTTGTCGCCACAACAAGGTAACGAATTGACCAGGTCTCATCATCGAGGATGAAGTCATCGACATGGCCGATCTCCCCATCGATGGCCAGCAGATTGTAGCCGGTCACTTCATTGGTACTGCGCAGATGACCTTCCGTTTCCATTGATTGCGAGGCGGACAAGTCCCACTTGGCGCGCTCCTGCACAATATACGGATAACCTCCCCACATATATGGGCCATTCCAGTAGTCCGGATACCCGTAGTAACCGTTGTAGGCACCTTCATACTTGCGCGACACAGGCTCGTCGGTTTCAATGGACGGACTGTCCTCGACCTGCTTCCTGGTGAGACGAACCGATAACTCTTCAACGGCTTGATTGACACCTTTGAGAGAGTAGGGCGAGATCAATACTTGCCTGCCGGTCAACCAATTTGCCGTGTTTGCGATCAGGTAACGAATCGTCCAATACCGGTCGTCGAAATAGAACTCACTGACCGAGCCAATGTCTCCATCCAGGCTCTTGAGCGAGTAACCCTTGAGTTCCTTTGCTTTGATCAACATTCCATCTCCTTGTACTTGTTCTTTGATTCAGTTGTGAACTGCATCCTGCGCTGACAACGCGACATGCCGCGTCTTAGACGAGTACAGCCTGGTCATAAACCGCAAAATGGCTTTGTTCCGTGCCGGCAATAATGTTCTTGGCCTTCTCTACCTCTTCAGGTGTTCCGTGGACGACAAGCACATATTTGTCGGTTTTCAAGGCGACATCGTACTTCAGTACACTGTCCTTGGGGATGCCGATGCTAACCAGACCCGCACCAATTGCGCTTACGCCCCCAACAACAACTGCGCCTTCCAGGCCAGCTACAATCCAGGCTACGATTGGACCGGCGGCGAGAATCGGGCCGAGTCCGGGGATGAAAAACAGACCCGATCCGAACAGCAACCCCCAGAACCCGCCCCAGAATGCTCCCACCCCACCCCAATACTTCATGCGATCGCCGGCAGTGTAATAGCCTACGATGTGTTCCTCCGTGTGTGTATCCCGTCCTACAATCGACAGGCTCTTCATATCGACGCCGGCCTCCTGGAGTTCCTTGATTGCATGCTCTGCCTGCTCGTGCGTTTCATAGATTGCCGCTACAGAATTCTTCGCGTTCATTTCAATCTCCCTTTCCATGGTTGACTTAACTTAAGTTTGTGAGGTTGCTCTCCGGTGCACTCAGGCAACTACTGCCTTGAGGGCTTCACTCTTCGATGCGAGGCAATCCAAAAGATCGTTCCATGATTTGGCGAACGATGCCACTCCTTCCCCCAGCAACTGGGCAGCGACTGCATCCGTATCAATACCTGCTATTGCAAATTCAGTGAGGGTTTTGTCATCCTTGTCGCGTGGGGATTCGCCGAATTCCGGATGAGCGGCAAGCGCATTCAAGGTTGCCTCAGGCATCGTGTTAATGGTGGAGGGCAACGCGAGGGCCTGGACGTACAGGATGCTCGAGGCTTTGGGGTCCTTGGTGCCTGTGCTTGCCCAAAGAAGGCGCTGAGGGCGGGCTCCAGCGTTTTGGATGCGCTGCCACCGCGGCGAATCC
>Ga0302197_10003932_pt1 | contig 13283 bp, 14 predicted proteins | sample II_Bog_N2_1_FD_193526 | JGI IMG/M metagenome (GOLD analysis project Ga0302197, IMG submission 193526) | Peat permafrost microbial communities from Stordalen Mire near Abisko, Sweden - II_Bog_N2_1 | ecosystem: Environmental > Terrestrial > Soil > Wetlands > Peat | place: Sweden: Abisko...
GGTGACCGAAGGTCGGTGAAACAGGACGCCACCCGCTTCAGCAAACCGATCTTGCGATCGGCCTGGCGCAACAACAGCGCTCCGCCATCGGTCGATACCGCGTCAGTTTTGGTGGTGATGTTGAGTCCGCGTAGGGCGTAGACAGCTAACGTGCGCGGATGCTTGTCTCGCGGTTGGTCGGCGTGTGGGACTGCTGCCATTTGGTACGCGACGACCTTTGGCGGGGGCTTTGTCTTCCTGAAAATCGGGCGGCGTAGCAATCAAGCGGATGAGATCATGAGGAGCGCATATTTCGCGCGCGCTACATTCGTTGACCGCACCCCAGCAACTGCAATGAAATGCTTTGCCGCCATGGCACCAGCCGTTTGGTTGGTTGTGTTTTGGCTCGCCCGCACTCACGGAATGGATAGATCCGCAAACGCCAATGCCACGTCTTTCACTCCTAATCGCGCCAAAAGCAGATTACGCACGATGCGTAGTTGCGCGCTACCTGGAAAATCATTTAAATTCAATAGCTTGTATAATTTTCCATACTACGCGATGCGCGTAACGCTTCATGCGTAGTATCATGGGAGGTATTCTTATGAGCAACCCGTTTGAATATGGAACCACCGTTACCGGAGACTCTTTCTGCAACCGACGGCAGGAACTGGCAGATCTGGTGCGGGCTATGGAGAATTCCGAAAGGTTATTCCTGTATTCGGAACGGCGCCTGGGGAAAACCTCTCTGGTCTTCAATGTGCTGCGCAACCTCGACCCAGACCGCTACCTCGTAGCCTATATCGATCTGTGGGCTACCGATGGAGAGATTTCATTCGCGACGGCTACAGCCAAAGGCATAACGCAGGCGATGGGGAAGACGGCTGACCGCATTCTTGAGGTTGCCAAGCACTTGTTCTCACGGTTCACACCGAGCGTGAGCTTGGATGACGAAGGAAAACCAAAGGTATCCTTTGGCGTTAGCACAGGTGCCCAAGCGGAACAGGACATCGAAGAGGTCCTTTCGGCACCCGCCCGGATAGCTGCTGATACGAAACGCAAAGTCGTCCTCGTCTTTGATGAAGTTCAACGCATCCTCGAATACGAATCCGATCATGTCGAGCGGCTGCTGCGCAGCATCATTCAGCAGCAAAACAATGTTGGCTACATATTCTTGGGTAGCCGCAAGCACCTCATCCAGGAGATGTTCCTCAATCATTCGCGACCGCTCTATCGCTCGGCTGGGCACTACCCTATCGGATCGATCAACGTCGAGCACTGGCGACCGTTCATCCGCTCAAAATTTGAGAAGGCTGATAAGAGGATCAAGGACAAGGTCATCGACCGGATTTGCGAACTTACCGAAGGGCACCCGTTCTACACGCAACACTTGTGCCATGCGCTCTGGGAGAGATGTGAGTCAGGCCAGGAAGTAACTGATGAATCAATCAAGCAAGGTCTCCAAACGCTGCTGGCGAGGGAAAGCTACGCGTATACCTCCCTGTGGGAGTCATTGGCCATCAACCAACGAAAGCTCCTGAAAGGGCTTGCACTGGAAGGCAGCAACACGATGCCATTCAGCGCTGCTTTCGCTCATAAGTATGGCCTTGGTTCTTCCTCAAATGTGCAGCGAGCGGCCAACAGCCTGATAAAGCGCGACCTGATCGATAGAGAAGACCGCAGCTTTACTGTAATCGACCGCTTCTTTCGCATCTGGATACGAGAACGAGAGGACAACTGAGGCGGAGCCGATACTAAATGGGAGGTTCAGTAAGTCGGCCGTGATCTGTACGAAGATCCTGTCAAAACGTCTCAGTACAGTGAGAAGTTTGGACAGGCATTTGGGTGTTGGCAATCTCTTTACCAGTTGGATACGAGATTCGAGATGCGGCGCAGTGATTATGTTGGGTTCAACACACTGCATTTCAAACCCCGACATCTACAACAAGTATTACTGTAGCTTTAACGGTACTAGCGCGATCAAGGCGTCTGTGTATGACTCTTTCGAAAACAAGATGGAAATGCTTTGCCGAGTCTAGATTCCCGCACGAACGGGAAGCGCAGGAGTTTCTGAGTCAAGGTCTGCCGGATAGCGATCCAACTCTCCTCTATACGAACTTCGAGTTCATTGCAGACGACGGTTCGGTTAATGAGATCGACGCTCTCGTAATTACACGCGCGGGTGTCTTTTTGGTGGAAATCAAGAGCCGCGGAGGTATCGTTGCAGGTAACCGCCATAATTGGGACTGCGAAAAAGATGGCCACACGCTATCCATCGACAGCCCTCTAATATTGGCCAACGCTAAAGCTCGTAAACTTGCAGATCTCATTGGAAAGCAGCGTGCCTTCCGAAAAGAAGCACGACCATGGGTCGAGGCGTTAGTCTTCCTTTCGGCTCCAGGCATCAGTGTGCGTCTGCCGGACTCGGAGCGCATGCGTATTTGCGAACGGGAGCCTTGCGACAAAGCCCCTGGAATTATTCCGGCCCTTCTACGACGGGAGTACTTTGGCAGCATCTCTACGTGCTTGGCTCACGCAAAGTCTTGGTGAGTTTTCTACGTTGCTGACCCAAAGTATGGAATTCGGTTTTGGAACGGAGGCTTTGGCACTTGGTTTGGCACTTGGTGCACTTCGCCAAGCGCCAACTGATGCACAGGATCGAGTGGCGCGTGGAACGGCGCTTGGAAGATTGGAGCGATACACAGGCAATCAGCCAATTGGCGCAAGCCTCATTCAGCAGTGGAACGATGCTTGCGAAAAATGGGCCAGTCGTCTTTGTTATTCGAACAGGGTTAATGAGGTGCGCGAGAAACTCGCGCAGGCGGATAAAATCATCGAGGCGATTGGAGCGAGCGAGTATGCCTCGTCGAGTAGATGGTCACCTCTTGGGTTTCAACATCGTTTGACTGAGTTTGCTGTTGCACTCAACGGTGGCGATGCCGGTCAGTTGAGGCAGGCATTTTCTAAGATTACTTCTCACGAGGCAGCACTCCATCTTGAAGAGCTTCGCGGGCGGCGTGATCGAGCCGAGATGGCTGCGCGACTGTGTCGCTGGCTGGATCGCGCTTCTGAGGTAGCCGCAAATCTAGATGCGGCTTTTGACCAATATCTTTGGAATTCATCTTGGGTGGATTGGGCCAGGTATAAGCTGCTTGCTGGCGATGAACCGGAGGCGGTTAGTCGCAGCTACAGACGTCTGTTTGATCGAGTTACAGCTAGACGCGAGCAAGAGAATCACACCTTTGCAGAATTATTAGCAGCGGCAACCGCAGCAGACCAGGTTGGATCTAGAATCATTCCTGTTGAATGCGTTCTCGCACGAGTGGTTGCACCGCTCGCGCGAAAGGCGTCCTTTGGAGTGCTGGTTGTATTGATGGACGGTATGAGTTGGGCAGTTCTACGTGAATTGAGTCCAGACTTGGCTAGGCATGGCTGGCTCGAATGGGTTCCTGATAATGGCGATTTCCTCGGATGCGCTCTTGCGACCCTTCCTACGATTACGTCTTTGTCGCGAACCAGTTTGCTCTGCGGTTCTCTTGCCTCTGGCGGACAGGCTGTGGAAAAGCGAGGTTTCGAGGAACATAGTGAACTCCGAGCTGCCGGCAAGTCATCGGTTGCTCCGGTTCTTTTCCATAAGAGTGAGATAGGAACCAGTGGTGGCAATCTCTCTGAAACTGTCCGCCTGGAGATTCGAAATTCGAACCGCAAAGTTGTCGCTACAGTCGTAAACGTAGTTGACGATTCGCTCGAAGGCCCCGAGCAGTTGGCAATTCGGTGGAGTTTAGATCAAGTTCCTGTGTTCCGGGCGTTGCTGAGTGAAGCTCGTGACGCTGGGCGGATAGTGATTCTTCTTAGTGATCACGGGCACGTGCTCGATCAAGGGTCGACGTTGAATCGTCGTCAAGGCGCGGCTGAGCGCTGGCGCTCAGTGGATCCAGATCAGCCGCCATCAGTGGATGAACTCTTAGTTTCGGGCAATCGTGTACTCGTTGACGGTCAACGTTTCATCTCTCCGGTCATCGAGTCTGTTCGCTATACGCCAAATCGTCGGCAGGGTTACCATGGAGGCTTGACTCCACAGGAGTGCCTTGCACCGATATCTGTGATCGCCCCTTCAATAGCAGAGATAGATGGTTGGCAGGTGCAGGCACCCATGGTGCCCGATTGGTGGCTCGAAAGTACCGATGCAGTCAACGCGACGTCGCCGCGCATCACTGCACGAAAGGGAAATGCCACTGCGCACCCCCCACTTCCCCTCTTTGAAGCCGTTGCCAAGCCCATGGATTTGGTAGCAATGCTGTTGGCATCTGATGTATTCGTTCAGCAGATGCAACTATCTGGCGGCAGACTTAAGAGCGAACAAGTGGAGCAGGCGTTGCGTGTGCTTTCCGAACGAAATGGTGTGCAGATGAAGCCGACTTTGGCACAGCGATTGGCAGTGCCGCCGATTCGAGTCGACGGATTGTTGGCATCCCTACAGAGAATTCTGAATATTGACGGGTATCCTGTACTCACCATAGACTCTTCCCAAACCGTCCGCTTGAATCTGATGCTACTGAAAGAACAGTTTGCACTGAGCGAGGGCGCCAAATTATGACAGTAAGTCGACAACGGAGAAGAGAGACCATAGACGCGTTGCGTGCAGGCACGGTTCCGCGCCGAGGCCTTGACCTTCTCGCAGTTGGAATGGATAGATTCGAGGCAGCGATCGATGGAGAACTAGAAGCTGCACGTGCAGGTTCCGGTGTTTTGAAGGCGGTCCGCGGCGAATACGGAAGTGGAAAGACCTTTTTTGCAAGGTGGCTACAGGAGCGTGCCAAGCGTACTGGATTTGCGGTCACTGAGGTGCAGATCAGCGAAACGGAGACTCCCCTTCACCGCTTGGAAACCGTCTATCGCCGACTGATGGAGCGACTCTCGACAGCAAACCAGGAACAGGGAGCATTCCGTAGCATTGTTGACACTTGGTTCTTTGCGCTTGAGGAAGACGTCTTGGCCGAGGCGGGTGATTCTGTTCCGGATCAGGCTGAGCTTTTGGAAAGAACCTCTGAGCTAATGGAAAAGCGGCTGGCTTCGATTACTCAAATCGCACCAGCCTTTAGTGCAAGCCTGCGGGGGTATCGTTCTGCCATGGCGGCGGGCGATAACGCTTCTGCGGAGGCGCTACTTGCTTGGCTCTCCGGACAACCGAACGTCGGAGCCGCCGCCAAAAGATTTGCTGGAATAAAGGGCGAGGTCGACCATTTCGGCGCGCTGTGTTTCTTGCAGGGCCTTCTTGTGATGCTCAGAGATAGTGGATTTTCCGGTCTCGTGGTTGTGCTGGACGAAGTGGAGACTCTTCAGAGGGTTCGCGGTGACGTTCGGGAGAAGGCTCTCAACGCTCTCAGACAACTGATAGATGAAGTTCACAGCGGGAGGTTTCCTGGTCTATACCTGCTGATCACAGGTACGCCTGCATTCTTTGACGGCCCACAAGGAATACAAAAGCTGCCTCCACTCGCCCAGCGATTGCATGTCGATTTCGGGTCAGAGCCACGATTCGACAATCCGCGTGCTGTTCAAGTGCGACTCCGGAATTTCGATCTTCCCGCATTAATTGAGGTTGGCTGTCGAGTCCGTGACCTTTTTGCCGATGGTAGTGATTGTGGAGACCGCATACGCAATTTGGCCGATGATCCTTATGTGATGGATTTGGCGCGGGCACTCACCGGAAGACTTGGTGGTAAGGTGGGTCTAGCACCACGGCTTTTCTTGAAGAAGCTGGTTGGAGATGTGCTTGATCGTATCGATATCTTCTCGGATTTCGACCCACGCCAAAACTATAAGCTCACATTATCGGGTACAGAAATGAGCTTGGATGAACGTGAGGCCGCAACTGTGGATGACATTGAGTTAAGTCTGTGAACGCATTCGACAAGCTACACCCTTCGGTCCAGCATCATATAGTCAATTCGCTGGGATGGACATCGCTGCGCCCACTTCAAGAGGACGCGATCGAACCCGTGCTTTCGGGAAAGAACTGCCTGTTGCTCGCACCAACTGCTGGCGGCAAAACAGAGGCGGCAGTTCTTCCCATTCTGTCTCGTATGCTGTCCGAAGATTGGCGTGGACTCTCTGTCCTATATGTGTGTCCGATTCGTGCACTACTGAACAATTTGGAACACCGGCTCTCGTTTTATGCGGGGCTCGTTGGCCGAACATGCGGCATCTGGCACGGAGATGTAGCTCAAGCAGCGAAGTCAAAGACGCTCGCTGATCCCCCAGACATCCTTCTGACCACGCCGGAAAGCTTGGAAGCGCTGTTGATCTCTCGACGGACAGACCGTTTCTTCTTCTTCGGGTCCGTGCGCGCAATTGTCATTGATGAAATCCATGCCTTCGCCGGCGATGACCGCGGATGGCATTTGCTTGCAATCCTTGAACGAATCCGACTCATTACCAATTTGTGAGTTTTCGGCAAGGGTGCGTGACGTCATTTAGGCAGCCTTGTTAAGTTCAGTCAGCCGTCGAGGTCGGCTGGTCTTGAACAAGAAAATCGCATCCCCCATCCCCGAGCCAATCGTCCAGTTGCAACGACGGTTGGATGAGCTTCGCAGCACCCGCCCGCATCGGACGAAACTTCCGGAGGCGGTGTGGCAAGCTGCCGTGGAACTGGCCCGGGAACACGGTCTGTATTCGGTTGCTCATCCGCTGCGGTTGGACTATACGCAATTGAAGAAGCGTCTCGAGGGAGCTGTGGATACTCCGAGGCAGGCAACCTCGCCGGCGTTTGTGGAGCTGATCGCTTCTCATCCGGCGGCGATGTCGGAGGGCTTGATCGAATTCGAGTCCTCGATTGGCGGCAAGATGCGCATCCAGTGGAAGGGTTCAGCCGCGCCTGATTGGATAAGCTTGCTCCGTGCCTGGCAAGGAGCCGAGCGATGATCCATATCACGGCGCAGATGCGGGTGCTGGTTGCGATCGAGCGGGTCGACGGACGCAAGGGGATAGATGGGTTGGCCCGGATTTGCAAGGACAAGCTCTCTGAAGACCCGTTCTCTGGCTGCGTTTTCTTCTTTCTAAACCGAAGCGGGAAGTCGATTCGGATTTTGGCGTATGACGGCCAGGGTTATTGGCTTGCGCAGAAGCGTCTTTCCCAGGGTCGGTTCGCGTGGTGGCCGGAGTCGGCCTCGGCGGCCAAGCAGTTGGAGGCCTACGAGGCCCAGTTGCTGATGGTGGCCGGAGATGTGTCGCGCATCAGCGCCGCGCCGATGTGGCGGCGCGTGAGTGTGCTGAAGTAAGGGTTGCAACAAAATCTTCAATACCCTCTTGCGTTCCAAAAAAAGTTGATTCATACTGCTGGCAATGGCTGATTTCAGATATCGCGGGCGGGAGATCCGAGAGGAAGACATCCTCTCTATACGTACGCTGATCGAGCAGTATCCGAAGGAAAGCCGCCGCAAGCTGTCGGTCAGAGTATGTGAAGCCTGGCAGTGGCGGCAGGCGAATGGGGCGCTGCGCGACATGGTGTGCCGCGGCATGCTGCTGATGCTGGAGCGGGCCGGGCAGATCGCGTTGCCGCCGGTCAGTTATGTCCGGCATAATCCGCTGGCACACAGAGCCCGTCCGGAACCGGTGCTGATCGATAAGACTCCCATCGAAGAACCGTTGCACAAACTTCAACCGCTCGAATTCGAGCAGGTGCGTCGCAGCGCGCAGGAGCCGCTGTTCAACAGTCTGATGGAGGAGCATCACTATCTTGGTTACGAGCAGCCGGTTGGAGAGCAACTGAAGATGTTGGTATGGGCGCACGGCCGTCCCATCGCGTGCCTGGCCTGGTCGTCGGCGCCGCGTCATCTCGGTAGCCGCGATCGCTACATCGGCTGGGATGCCGCGGCACGGCGCAGCCGCATCCGCTTCATCGCTTACAACACACGCTTCCTGATCTTGCCGTGGGTAAGAGTCGAACATCTGGCATCGCATATCCTGGGCCGGATGGCTGCGCGGATTTCCGACGACTGGCAGCAGATGTACGGTCATCCGATTTACTTCCTGGAGACGTTCATCGATCCGGAGCGGTTCCGTGGAACCTGTTATCGTGCGGCCAACTGGGTGCTGATGGGAAGGACGACGGGACGGGGCAAGCAATCCAACAGCTACGTTCCGAACCGGTCAATCAAGGAAGTTCTGGGGTATCCGTTGACGAAGCGCTTTCGTGAACTTCTGGGGGGAGTGGCATGAAGAAGGCCCGGCGCCGCATCGATGTGAACCTGGCGGAGCTGGACCGGGTGCTGGACGATGCGCGCGAGGCGCCGCTGAGCGAGGCCGATCACGGCAAGCTCAAAGATACACTGCATGCGATGGCAGCGCTGCTGATCCGATCGCGCAATACGGAGAAGACAAGCGCGGTGTTCGATAAGTCGGATGGCTCGGAAGCCGGCGCCGGAGAGCAGGCTGCCGCCAAGAATCCCCCGCCACCCGGCCACGGCCGCAAAGGAGCAGAGGCCTTTGCGGGTGCGCGGAAGGTAGACATCAAACACCAGACACTGACCCATGGGGCCCGTTGCCCGGAGTGCGGCAAAGGGAATGTCTACGGGCAGAAGGAACCGAAGGCTCTGGTACGGATCATCGGCCAGGCGCCGCTGGCGGCCACGGTCTACTCCCTCGAACGGTTGCGCTGTGGCGCCTGCGGCCAGGTGTTTACAGCACAGGAACCGGAAGGCGTGGGCGAAGATAAGTACGATGAAACGGCGGCGGCTATGATCGCCCAGCTCAAGTACGGCAGCGGGACCCCGTTTTATCGACTGGAACAACTGGAGAGTCAGTTGGGCATCCCGCTGCCGGCGGCTACGCAGTGGGAAATCGTCAAGGAAACAGCGCAGGTGATCAAACCGGCGTGTGACGAGTTGATCCGGCAGGCAGCCCAGGGCACGGTGATGCACAACGACGACACCAGCATGCGCGTGCTGCAGCTGAAGCGCGATCCCAAGGACGAGCGTACGGGCGTGTTTACCAGCGGGATCGTATCTGTTGGCCAGGACTGGAAGATCGCGCTCTACTTCACTGGCGGCCAGCATGCCGGCGAGAACATCGCCGACGTGTTGAAACAGCGGAGTGCAGAGTTACCGAATCCGATTCAAATGTGCGATGCGTTGTCGCGCAACGTTCCGCGGCTGCCTGCGGGCGTAGAGATCCTGCTGGCTAACTGTCTCGCCCACGGTCGCAGGCAGTTCGTGGATGTGGCGGAGGACTTCCCCGACGAATGTCGCTATGCGCTGGAGATGCTGGGTCAGGTTTATGCGCACGATGCCGAAGCCCGTGAACGCAGACTGACGCCGGACGAGCGACTGCAACTCCATCAGGATCGCAGCAAACCAGTGATGGACCAACTGCACACCTGGCTCGAGGCACAGCTTGACGAGCGCAAAACAGAGCCGAACTCCGGACTAGGCGAGGCAATCTCGTATCTGAAGCGGCACTGGCAGCCCTTGACGTTGTTCCTTCGCAAAGCCGGGGCGCCGTTGGACAACAACATCGTCGAGAGATCTCTGAAGCGAGCTGTTTTACATAGAAAGAACGCCTTGTTCTATCGCACTCTCAACGGGGCCCAGGTCGGCGATCTGTTCATGAGCCTGATCCACACCTGTCAGTTATGTGGCGTCACCTCTTTCGACTACCTGGTCGAGTTGCAGCGCCACGCCAAGGAGTTGGCTGCTCGGCCCGCCGAATGGATGCCTTGGAATTATCGCCAGACGCTGGCGGAAACGGCTCCGTGCCCCGATTCAGCAGAGTTATGATGAATCCGACATGGCCGAAAAGGATCGTCTTCGGCCATGCACGGGGAGCGTCTTGAAATGCCCGTAAAACAAGGGTCTCGCATCGAGAAATCCGGGGAGGTTTTTGGCCAGGGGCAAAAGGCCGCCAAAACAATCCGAGTCGGCCTCTATGCCCGGGTCTCCACTCAAGATCAGCAGACGTTGCCCATGCAAAACCGCGCCATGCGCGAGTATGCTGCCCGGCGCGGATGGACCATCGCCATGCAGGTGAAGGAAGTCGGATCCGGTGCGACCCAGCGCCAGTTGCGGGAAAAACTGCTGGAAGCGGCACGGCGAAGAGAGATCGACGTTGTTGCGGTGTGGCGTCTGGACCGCTGGGGAAGATCGGTAACCGACCTGCTCGCGACTCTGCAGGAACTGGAGCATCTCGGCGTCGGCTTCGTGTCGTTGACCGAGGCGCTCGACCTGACCACTCCGGCAGGTCGTGCAATGGCCGCGCTGCTGGCCGTCTTCGCCGCCTTCGAACGCGAAATCCTTGGGGAACGCGTACGGGCTGGCTTAGCCCATGCCCGGCAAAAGGGCAAGCGACTTGGCCGACCCCTAACAGCTGGACTCCATGCCAGCCAGATCCGTAAACTACATCGCGCCGGCCTAAGCAAATCTGAAATCTCCCGCCGCCTCAACATCGGTCGCACATCCGTGCGCCGAATCTTAACATCGGAAAAGGGCTGATATGGCAACGAAGAAGATCGCGAGTTCTCAGGACATCTATCAGATCAAGGTCACTCTGCTTGGCACCAAACCGCCGATCTGGCGCCGTCTGCTTGTTCCCTCGTCCCTGACACTGGCGCAGCTGCACGATGCAGTTCAAACTGCAATGGGGTGGCAGGGCGGACATATGCACGAGTTCCGTGCTGGCCAACGATACTTCGGTAAGCCAGACCCAGAATACCGGAGCATGGGAATGGATCCGGTCGAAAACGAGCGCACAGTGCGTCTTTCCGAGGTACTGCGAAAGCCTGGCCCCAAGCTTATCTATACCTATGACCTCGGCGATAGCTGGGAGCATGCAATCGTCCTGGAGAAACAGCTTCCAGTTGATCCGAACGCGAGCTATCCGATATGCACAGATGGTCAACTCGCGTGTCCGCCAGATGACTGTGGGGGCATCCCAGGCTTTTACGATCTCGTTGACGCCTTCGCTGACCCCAAACACGAACAGCACCAGGAACTGAGAGACTGGCTCGGCTATAACTTCGACCCGCTGGCCTTCTCGATCGACCGCGTCAATAAGATGTTCTTACCTGCTCGTCGTCGCGGCAAAGCCGCAAAGAAATAGGCAGCCTTCCTCAACTACGCAGGCTTGCCGAAAACACACGATGCTTTCGACTGCGAAGGATCTGCTGGTGGCGGCGATCAACGAGGCTCCCTCCGGTACGATCGTGATGGTTGTTGGACCGACGGGAGTTGGCAAGACAACACTGCGATTAAAGATTGAGCAAGTGCTTTCCGAGCAGAGTGAACCTTTCATGGAAACAGATCCAGGCCGATTGCCTTTTGTCGCAGTTGAGGCAGCGGCTCCCGATAACGGAAGCTTTAATTGGAGAGATCACTACCGCCGCACACTGGTTGAGCTGAGCGAGCCGATGCTTGACTGTAAGCTGAAACCAAAGTGGATACAATTCGCACACGATTCTCAGGGAAAGCAGTTTGTCAGACCTGATGCATCCGCCGCTCAATTGCGTCAGGTCCTCGAGTCGGCGGTCCAACACAGGCGGCCCGCCGCTATTTTGATCGACGAGGCCCAGCTCTGACCCGCATGGCCTCCGGCAAAAGATTGGCGGACCAACTGGAAGTGATCAAGTCTCTTGCCAACTGCACACGGACTGTTCACGTATTGCTCGGCACCTACGATCTGCTCGCCTTTCGTCATCTGAATGGCCAACTATCTCGAAGAAGCCTCGACATACATTTCCGGCGCTACAACGCCGAGAATCAGGAAGACATTCGCGTTTTCAAAAGCACTATTCTCACCTTTCAGAAACATCTGCCTTTGGAAGAGCAGCCCGACCTGTTGCCCCTCTGGGAATTGCTCTATGAACGATCTGTGGGATGCATCGGGATCTTAAAGGAGTGGTTAGACCGGGCATTGATTGCAGCTCTCGGAGAAGGTTGTCAGACTATCACTGCCCACCATCTGGAGACAACTGCCCTTTCTGCTGCACGGTGCGAAAAGATCGCAGTGGAAGCTCATGAAGGTGAAAGACAATTGTTAGCTGTGGACGAGGTACGGTTGCGTCTGCGTGAACTGCTGGGGTTAGGAGGGAGCGTTGCTGGAACCGCTACCCATAGAACGCCTCATTTACGAAGGCGCGTCGGCCAGCGTAAACCTGAGCGAGACCCGATCGGTCAATCTGCCGACTTGTCGAGGACGGCTTGCCATGGCGTATGACCTATGGAATTTGACCCCACGCGCTATACCTCCACGGAGCCGATTGCATTCTCTACGACCGATGGCGATTGGCACCCTTTGTGTTGAGAGCCTGACGAGTTACATCATGCGCTTGGCCGAAGCACATACGGTTTCGGTCAGGACATTGATTCTGAAAGAAATCTTTTCCGATCTCTCTACCAGGCCGATAAATTCGCACTTTTCTGGCCTGCATTCTCTCAATGGAATGGGCGCCTGCTTTGAGCAATGGGTAGACATTTTGGAAAAGGTGACGTCCCGCCACGACTTGCGCGCCTTGACTCTCTTACCCTGGCAGAGACTGCTGACCACCGGTGGCATCGTGCGGAGGCGTCGAACATGGTGCCCGCGTTGTTTTCAGGAGTGGCGACACCATGGAATGCCCATCTATGAGTGCTTGGCGTGGGTGCTGGCGCCAGTTACGGTCTGCCCCATCCATCATGTCTTGCTGGAACAGCATTGCCCCCATTGCCGCCGACCCATGTTGGTTCTTTCAGCGCACGCGCATCCTGGATATTGCGCTCACTGCAATCGTTGGCTGGGTGACGATTCGACCGCGCCAAATGCTTCCACAGCCCAACAAGTCATGGAAGAGGAACTATGGATAGCAAACCAGGTCGGCGAATTCCTCGCTCTGGGAGCCTCCGCAAGCGATAACGGTTCACCCTGTTGTCTGCTAAGTAACCTGCAACGAATGCTGATCGAATTGGCAAAAGGAAATCAGATGTTGTTTGGACGGGCAGCAACGATCAGCAACACAACGCTGAACGGATGGCTCAAGGGAAAGTGGCTTCCTGCTTTGCCGCTCGTCATTCAAATTTGCCAGAATCTCAAATTGCCCCTCAATCGCCTGATCTTGGAAGAGATTTCCAGCGCGGATCCGGAGTGGAGTGTGCTTGCAAATAGATGCTCATTGGCTGTATGCCGGGGAAAACGAGTATTTCTGCCGCAATACCCCATCACGCGCGTAGATGGACCTGGGTCAATTTCACACGAGAAGCGCGAATGTGCCAAGGCAGAAATCAAGGCCTGTTTAGAAGCCAACCTTGCCTTGGATGAACCTCTATCGCTTCTAAAGC
>Ga0302197_10003945_pt1 | contig 13253 bp, 9 predicted proteins | sample II_Bog_N2_1_FD_193526 | JGI IMG/M metagenome (GOLD analysis project Ga0302197, IMG submission 193526) | Peat permafrost microbial communities from Stordalen Mire near Abisko, Sweden - II_Bog_N2_1 | ecosystem: Environmental > Terrestrial > Soil > Wetlands > Peat | place: Sweden: Abisko, Stordalen...
CGGGAAGCTATTGAGGCCGCTTCTGCACTTTTATAAATGATCTTGCCACTGTGCCTACAACTCTCGCGCCCGCTCGATGGCCCGAATCACGGCTTGCGCCTTGTTGAGCGACTCCTGGTGCTCCAGCTCGGGCACCGAGTCGGCCACAATGCCGGCGCCTGACTGCACGTATCCCTTGCCTCCGATGGCCAGCATGGAGCGAATGGCGATGCAGGAGTCGAGGTTGCCGGAGAAGTCCGCGTAGAGCACCGCGCCGCCGTAGGTTCCGCGCCGCGCCGGCTCCAGCTCTTCGATGATCTCCATGGCCCGCACCTTGGGGGCGCCCGAGAGCGTGCCGGCGGGGAAGCAGGCGCGCAGGGCATCGACGGCGGTCAGTTCCGGTTTGAGCCTGCCCTCGATAGCGCTCACGATATGCATCACGTGGGAGTAGCGCTCGACGAACATCAGGCGGTCAACCTTTACGCTGCCGAACTCGCTCACACGGCCCACGTCGTTGCGGCCCAGGTCCACCAGCATCACGTGTTCGGCGCGCTCCTTGGCGTCACTGAGCATTTCGTCGGCCAGCGCCTGGTCTTCTTTCTCCGTAGCGCCACGGGGGCGGGTTCCGGCGATGGGCCGGTACTCGACCTTGCCCTGGTGGACGCGCACCAGCAGTTCGGGCGACGACCCGGCCAGCTCCACAACGGTGGGTTGCTTTGACTTCCTGGAAGAGCTTTTAGACTGGTCATGCCGGCCACCACCCAATGGCCCCTCCGGCGAAAAACGCAGGAAGTACATATAAGGGCTGGGGTTGACGGTGCGCAGCGCCCGATAGACCTGGAAGCTGTCAGCTTCCGGCTCAACGTCAAGCCGCTGCGACAAGACGGCCTGGAAGATGTCGCCGGCGGCGATGTACTCCTTGGTGCGGACCACCGCGGCCATATAGTCTTTTTTGGCGGTGCGGCGCTCCACTTTGAGCTTGCCCTTGTGGTGCTGCGCCGGCAGCTTGGGCAAGGGCTGCGTGAGATGGCGCTCAAGCTTATCAAGCCGGTCGACGGCCTTGCCGTACGCGTTTCCCGGCTTGCCGCGCGTCACGTCGGCTGTAACCACCAGCCAAATCTCTTTGCGGACGTGGTCGAAGGCCAGCACTTCATCGAAGAAGAGCATGCAAGCGTCGGGGACGCCCAGCTCGTCCTTGGCCAGATTGGGCAGTCGCTCGATCTGCCGAACTGCGTCATATGACAAGAAGCCTACTGCACCGGCGGTAAACGGAGGCAGCCCCGGCAACCGAGCCGGCTTGTGGCCGCTGAGCGCCCGACGCAGCACGGCAAAAATGTCGCCTTCGCTCTGGACCACCTTCTTGCCTTCGGTGATGGTGATTTCGCGCCCCCGAGCCACAATCCGCTTGAATGGCGAGAGCCCGATAAAGGTGTAGCGGCCCACCTGCTCGCCGTTCTCGACCGACTCAAGCAGGAAGCATTCGCGCTCTGGCCACGCCGCGCGCAAAAATGCCGAGACCGGCGTTTCGAGGTCCGCCGCCAGGATGCGGCAGACGGGGACCAGGGTGTGCTCTTTGGCGAGCGCCAGAAACTCTTTGCGGCTGGGCAGGACGGATTGGGAAGAGGCGTTCACAGAAACCAGTGTAACTTGCGCCAGGGATCAAATCGTTCTCTAACGGCCATTCCAATAGGAGAGAAGTTGCCAATGTGACTGGCGAGATGGTTAAATCGTTGCGCGGCGGTTTGTGGCTGAGTTCGCATCGATCAGGCTGGGGTCGCCGCTTCGATCTCCATTCAAAGGAGTGGACCGCATCCCATGCGCCAACCAGTTTTGTTGATCATCGCCGTTTGCGCAGCGCTGTCGCCGCTGGGATTTGCCCAGACCCCGCCAACCTCGTGGATAGACAAGGACACCGGGCATCGCGTCATGCGCCTTTCCGGGGAGCCGGGCTCTTCAGGCTTCTATTTCAACGTGAACGCCTTTACCCCCGACGGCAAGCAAATGGTCTATACCGCCCCGGATGGCATTCACGCGCTCGACCTTGCCAGCCTGAAGACCAGGCTTGTAGTGCCCAACCCGCCGCGGACTGCCGACGCCGCTGCCGGTACGCCGGCATTTTTCCGCGGCGGCATGCGCACCATCGTTGTGGGCAGGAAGACGAACTCTGTCTTCTTTTCAAAGATGGATGCAGCCACTCATCTGAGTACGGTTTACAAGGCGGATGTTTATACAGGCGAAGTCACAAAACTCGTAACGCTGCCTCCGCGCGCCAGCGTGGCCACCATCAATGCCGATGAGACCCTCGGCGTGGGCACCTATGACGAAAAGGAAACAGACGCAACTCGTGAGTATGGGCTAAACCGCTCTTCCCCCGCGTCAACTGTCCCCGGCAAGACTCCTGCGCCGCCGCAAGCGGGGAATCTTGTTCAGCCCGAGGGCAAGGGCGAGATGATGGAGCGCCGACTGGCTTCCCGTATTCCGGTTGTCCTTTATACGATCAACCTCAAGACCGGCAAAGTCACTCCGCTGCTTCACTCCACCGATTGGATCGGTCACATGCTCTTCTCGCCCGTCGATCCCACATTGCTCATGTATTGCCACGAAGGCCCGTGGCACAAGGTGGACCGCATCTGGATGATCCATACGGATGGCACGCACAGGCGACTGATCCACAAGCGCACCATGGCCATGGAGATTGCCGGCCACGAGTTCTGGGGCCTGGACGGAAAAACCATCTGGTACGACTGGCAGTTCCCCAAAGGGGAGGATTTCTTTGTTGCCGGGTACGATCTTCAGACGCACAAGCGTACCGCTTACCATCTGCAACGCAATGAGTGGTCGATTCACTTCAACTTGACTCAGGGCGAAACTCTCTTTACTGGGGATGGCGGCGATCCGGGCCAGGTGGCCAAGGCGGCGGACGGCGAATGGATTGAGTTGTTTCATCCGGAGATGCTCAAAGTGGGGCCTGGAACTCTCAACGAGCCTGACTTCTGGCAGCCGGGAGTCTTCCACTCAGAACACCTGGTCAATATGTCTCACCACAATTACCGGCTCGAACCCAATGTGCGCTTTTCTCCGGATAAAAAGCTGGTTATCTTCACGAGTAACATGTTCGGGTCTAGTTATGTATTCGGCGTTGAGGTGGCAAAGGCGGACAATCCGGCTGCTACGGAAATGCAGTCCACACCGGAGTTGGCGAGCCAGTTTCAGCCTGTGAACCCCACGCCGACGCATTGAGGCCTGTGGAAAGCTTGTGACAGAGGGCAGGGAAGCCGCCGCTGATATGACCTTCGAAAGTGAATCGATCCAAGGAGGGCCTGCACAAGTGCTGTTACAAGGCCGCCTTGCGCAGAGTTGCACTTGGAGTTTTCATGGAGCCGTCTTGAAGCACATTCTTCTCATAGTTCTGTTCTCATGCACGCTTGCCGCTCATGCGCAAAGATTCGTCTGCGGCCAGGTCCAGCGCGGATCCATCGAGCTAACCGGGGGCTCTGTTTACGCTGCTCCGGTGCCGGGGTTCGATCTCAACACTGCTCCCGAGATTGGGGCAAAGTCTTGCTCCAGCGCCAAGGCATTCTTCTTCTCGATTGCTTTGCCTGAAGGAAGCTATCGAGTCAAGGTGGTGCTTGGCGGCGGCCAGTCTTCCACCACAACCGTCTGGGCTGAGGCGCGGCGGCTGATGCTTGAAAAGGTCTCGGTCAGGGCCGGAGGTTCCGTCACACGCACATTTGATGTGAATATCCGCGTGCCAGAGATCGCCGGCGACCCGGCTCATCGCGTCAAGCTCAAGCCCCGCGAAGTGGGCAACCTGGACTGGGATAAGAAGCTGACTCTTGAGTTCAACGGCGACCATCCCAGTTTTCGGTCGATTGCAATTGAGCCTATTCACGAGCCGACTGTCTATCTTGCGGGCGATTCAACCGTAGTCGATCAGGATGTGGAACCGTGGGCTGCTTGGGGCCAGATGCTGCCTCGCTTCTTTCGTCCTGGTTTTGCTGTCGCCAACCACGCGGAGTCGGGCGAAACCATCCGGAGCTTTGAAGGCGAGCAGCGCTTCGCCAAGGTCATGTCGCTCATCCAGCCCGGAGATTATCTCTTCATGCAATTCGGCCACAACGATCAGAAACCCAACGCTGTCTCCATCGACGATTACAAGAAACTTCTGGTTGAATACATCGCGCAAACCCGCGCCAAAGGAGCAACCCCGGTGCTGGTCACCAGCATGAACCGCCGGACGTTCGATGCCGACGGCAAGATCACCAACTCTCTCGCCGGGTATCCGGACGCGGTGCGTGAGGTGGCCGCGGCGCAACACGCAGCGATCATCGACCTGAATGCCATGAGCAAGTCGCTTTTTGAGGCTATGGGGCCCGATGCGTCGCTGAAGGCGTTCATGCACTACCCTGCCAATGCCTTTCCGAACCAGACCGAAGCTATCAGCGACAACACGCACTTCAACAAGTACGGCGCTTACGAGTTGGCGCGTTGCATGGTGCAAGGCATTCGCACAGCCAAGCTGCCGCTTCGCAAGTTTCTGAATAAGGATATCCCCGACTTCGACCCATCCAAGCCAGACCCGCAGGCAGAATTCGACCTTCCCGCGACTCCAATTCCACCCAAGACAGCCAACGTCATGAAGGTCCCGCAGGTGTAAACGAAGAGATTCGCGAAGGTCACGTGCGCGAGAATTCCGGCGATCCGGCTTGGCTTGATGTTTAAATTCTCATAAGAAATAGATTCCCTATTGCTTTTCGGTGTGGTATCTTGACTATGCTCCTCCATTTCCCCGTAGAGTGGTATACATGACCTCCGCAACCCTGGCTTCCCCAAAGCTCAAGCTCCTTGAAGACCGCTGGAACCCCAGCATAGCCGCCAACCTCGACGAGCCGGATCTTCTTCGCTATCGCTCCAACCTGCTCGGTTCCGACCTGCGTATTACCAACTTTGCAGGCGGCAATACGAGCTCCAAAATCGCCGATGTCGACCCGCTCACCGGCGAATCTGTCGAGGTTCTGTGGGTGAAAGGCTCGGGCGGCGACCTGGGCAGCATCAAGCGGACCGGCTTCGCTACGCTCTACCAGGAAAAGCTGCTGGCATTGGAGCGCTGCTACAAGGGGGTCGATACCGAGGACGACATGGTGGGAATGTACCCCTTGTGCGCCTTCCGCGGCAATCCAGTCGCTGCCTCCATCGATACGCCGCTGCACGGCTTTCTGCCCTTTCCCCATGTCGATCATCTGCACCCTGACTGGGGTATCGCCCTGGCCGCCTCCGCCAACGGCAAGGCGAAGATGGCGGAGTTCAACCGAGAATTCAACCACTCGCTGGTTTGGGTTCCCTGGCTGAGGCCGGGATTTGAGCTCGGCCTGGCGATGCGCTCGGCAGTGGCTGCGAATCCCGGCTGCGACGGCATTGTGCTCGGCGGCCATGGCCTTTTTACCTGGGGCCAGACACAGCGCGAGTGCTATCTGAACACCCTTGCGGTCATCGACCAGATCGGCCAGTTCATTGAACGCCATGGAATCGAGAAAGGCGAAACGCGCTTCGGCGGTAAAGCTGTCACCGCATGCGGGAATCGCAAGGAACTTGCCGTCCAGATCGCGCCCTACCTGCGCGGGCGCGTCAGCGCCAAGAAGCTCTGGATTTCCAGCTTCACCGATGCGCCGGATGTGCTTCAGTTCGTCAACTCCGCGCACGCCAAAGACCTTGCATTTCTGGGCACAAGCTGCCCCGATCACTTCATTCGCACCAAGATCAGGCCGCTTTTTGTGCCCTGGGCACCGCAAGCCGACGCGGCTGCCGGTCTGGCGGCTCTGAAACAGCAGATCGATGCATCGCTCGTCGAATATCGCCAACAGTACCGCGACTATTACCACTCCTTTGCCACGCCCGATTCGCCCGCACTGCGCGACGCCAGCCCGACCATCGTCCTGATTCCTGGCCTTGGCATGTTCAGCTTTGGCAAGAACAAGACGGAAGCGCGCATCACCGGCGAGTTCTATACCAACGCCATTCACGTCATGGAGGGAGCGACCCTGTTGGCTGAGGGCGAAGTCTCGGGAACACTGCCGCAGTGCGGTGAGGGGATGGCTCCGGAGAGCTTCAAGGTTTGCAACAACTATGTGGCATTGCCTGCCATTGAAGCCTTTCGCATCGAGTACTGGGCCATGGAAGAGGCCAAGATTCGCCGCCAGCCGCCCGAAAAGGAGCTCAGCCGCCGCATCGCCCTGGTTGTGGGCGGAGGCAGTGGAATTGGCCGCGAGGTCGCCCTGTTGGCCGCCGCGCGCGGAGCCCATGTAGTGGTGGCAGACCGCGACCACGCTGCGGCTAGCCGCGTCGCCGTCGAATTGCACTCTGTCACCTCAAAGGAATTCACCGCCAGCGCCGCGATCGATATATGCAGCCGGGAGGCCATCGCCGACGCCATTCGAGCCACGGTCGCAGCCTTTGGCGGGGTCGATATGGTCATCAACACGGCGGCGCTATTTCCGTCTTCCCCTGACGATGTAATCCCCGATGCGCTTTGGGGTCCCACGCTGGAGGTGAATGTCACCGCAAACTATCTGCTGGCCGACGAAGCCGCCAAGCTCTTTGCCGAGCAGGATCTGGATGCCTCCATCGTCCTCACCAGTTCGGCCAACGCGGTGGTGCCCAAGCGCGGCAGCGAGGCCTACGACGTGAGCAAGGCCGCTCTCTCGCATTTGATCCGCGAGCTTGCGGTTTCTCTTGCGCCACGAGTGCGCGTCAACGGCATCAGCCCGGCAACGGTCGTCAAGGGATCGGCCATGTTCCCAGGCGACCGGGTCCGAGCCTCGCTCGCCAAATACGATATTCTCTTTGAAGACTCACTCTCAGACGATGAATTGCGCAACCTGCTGGCAGGCTACTATGCCCAGCGCACGCTTACCGGCCAGCCTATCGAACCGGCCGACTGCGCTGAGGCGATCCTGTTCCTTGCCAGCCCCCGCGCGCGCTGCACAACCGGCCACCTGATTCCTGTCGACGGAGGCCTTTCCGAAGCCTTTTTACGTTGAATCGTTACGGAGAGATATACGCACCATGCAAGAGCCCGCACGAATTGCGATTGATTTAGGCGCTGAAAGCTGCCGAGTTTCCCTGCTTCGCTGGATGGATGGAAAACCGTCCATCGAAGTCATCCATCGCATTCCCAACGGTCCTGTTCATCGCGGCTTATCGCTTCACTGGCCACTCGATGCCATCCTTGCCGGCCTCGAAGAGGGCTTGCGCAAAGCCGCCGAAGTGGCGCCTGAAGGCATTGCCTCCATTGCCGTCGATGGGTGGTCGGTGGACTACGTGCGGCTCGCTCCGGACGGCAAGCCATTGCGTGAGCCTTTCTGCTATCGCGACGAGCGCACCGTTCCGGTGAAGGATGCCGCAGACGCCATCTTGCCGCCACGGAAGCTCTTTGAACGCACGGGCGCGCTGCCTCACCGCATCAATACTGTCTATCAGCTTCTCGCCGATCCCAAGGACCGCGTGGATGCTCATGCACCCTGGGTGATGCTGCCTGAGTATATTCTTCATTGGCTTGGGGGCCGGCGGGTAGCTGAGTACAGCAATGCCAGCCACACTGGTCTTGTCGATCTCAAGACCGGCGATTGGGACCGGGAACTCTTCGGCCTCTTCGATATCCCAATTGAAGCCGCTCCGCCCATCGTCCACGCCGGGACCATGCTCGGGCCAATGAAGGGCCCCCTGGCTGAGCTTGGCGCCTTTCGCGAAACCCAGTTGATTGCGCCTGCCAGCCACGATACAGCCTCCGCCATTGCCGGCATACCAACCAGCCTGAGTTCCACTGCGTACATCTGCTCCGGAACATGGTCGCTGGTCGGTACGCTTACCAATGCTTCCGTCACCACGGATGCGGCCTTCGATGCACGCTATACCAATTTGGGCGCAGCAAGTGGGGATCTCTGCTTCCATACCCTAGTCAACGGCATGTGGCTGCTGAAGCAGTGCATGGATGCCTGGAGCGCCGAGGGCCGTCCCTGGGATATTGAAGAGCTGATCGCGCAGGCCGCCAAGTCGAGCTTTCCCGGCGTGATCAATGTGGACGCGGAACCGCTGCTGCTCGACTCCGACATGCCGGAGCGCATCAACCATCAGTTGTGGCGGCGCCGCTGGGCGACTATTCCCGACATTGCCGGAAACGAGCCCGTCTTTGCCCGCGTCATCTTCGAGAGCCTGGCCGCCCGCTATGCCTCGGCTCTGGACGACCTGGGCCAGATGCTTGGCCGCAAGATGGAGCGGATTCACATCCTGGGCGGCGCCAGCCGCAACAAGCTGCTTACCGAACTGACCGCGCAGCGCACCGGCCTGCCTGTCGAGATTGGCGAGACGGAAAGCTCGACGATCGGCAACCTCGCCGTGCAACTGGCGGCCAGCCAGGCCGGCGGCAAAGCACTCAGTCCCGAGTCGGTGCGCCAGTGGGCCAGGGTTCTCTGCCAGAGATAGCCGCGCCTTGTGAGAAATGCGCGATAGCCGCGCAGTGGGGTCGTGTCAATTTTGGATACGACCTTGAATATTCAACGCAGCAGCAACTCTCAATTGGGGAATGGCAGAGCAAGCGGCGCATTTGCACCCGTAGGGGCGCGAGGAGAATAGCCCAGGGTGAAACTCTGGTTATGCGTTCGACCGAAAGATTTCCGCCCCGTCGGGGCGGATGGCCCTTCTCTTGTCTCTTACCCAGGGCTGCGCTTTGCTTGCCCTGGGCTATTTTCGATGGCTCCCTCCGGGAGCAGACCGATGGGCTGCGCATGTGATGGCAGATGCACAGGTCCATTTGGAATTGCTGTCAACGCGAAAGAGCCTTGACAGATTCAACTGTCAAGGCTCTTTTCAGCTTGATGGTTCGGTTGGAAAACGCCTTGCTCAGCCAACGCTTATCGCGCGAACTTTCTGCGCATTGCGCCGGCCAAACCTACCAGGCCGGTGCCGAGAAGAAGGAGGCTGCTGGGTTCGGGGGTGGCTGAGGTGTAGGTAAAGTTCGCACCGTAATCACCGAATGATGTGTCATCAAGGTTGTTCCCCGGGTCGCACGCGGTGACGCCGCCACAAGACGTCTCCACGTGGGCCAAATAGGTCAGGTCAGGACCTACTGTACCGACTGGGGCGATGGCATATGCGTCCGCCAGGGTGGTAGCGCTGACCACGTACGTATCACCAGCCAGTAGCGCTATCGGTATAGCGCGATGCGCCGAGGAATTCAAACTTCCAAGATGCGGTCTGATCCGAAGACTTTTCCCGCCGCGACAGTCGATCTTCGCGGCTATTTCCGGTTTCTGCACGTACAACTCGAATTCACATTGTGAGACTGAGGGGGGTAACCTCCTTGCTCCCGGACAGGCCGCTGATGCCTGAAAGTGACTATAATCACATACGAGAAGGAAAGATCGAGTCATTCTCGATAGAAGAGTGGAATGATATCTTTTCAGAATCGATTGGAAGGGAAACCCGCCAAATGGCGACTAGCGACCTTGCCCTCGGTCAACTTGAGGGCGCACTTAGCGTGCGCGAGCGCGTGGTAAACGACTTCAGCATCAACGTAGCAACGGTGAACGGGTCCGGCTCGCAATCCGCCAATAGCGTGCTGCTGAAGAGCATCTTCGGCATGGGTGTTCCGGTGAGCGGAAAGAACCTGTTCCCGTCGAACATCGCCGGACTTCCCACCTGGTACACCATTCGCGCCAGCAAAGATGGCTACGTGGCCCGTACGCGGGGCGCCGAGGTGCTGGTGGCTCTGAATCCCGACACGGCCCAGCAAGACACGCTGGACCTGCCCTCGGGTGGCGTGGCGATCTACGAGGAGAAGCTCAACCTCAAGCAATATCGCGACGACGTGGTGTTCTATCCAGTGCCTCTCGATGCGATTACCGCAGGGCTTTGCCCCGAGCCCAAGCTGCGCAAGCTGGTCAGGAACATGGTGTACGTGGGCGCGGTGGCCCAACTGCTGAGGATCGATCTTGGCGTGGTAGAGCACGGGCTGCGCAAGCAGTTTGCCAAGAAGGTGAAGGTCTTCGAGCTGAACTTTGGCGCGGTGAAGGCGGGATTCGACTACGCGACGGAAAAGCTGACCAAGCAGGATCCGTACTTCATTGAGCGGATGAATCAGACTGCGGGCAAGATCATCATCGACGGCAACGCAGCCTGCGGAATGGGAGCAGTGTTTGCGGGCGTGACGGTTGTGGCATGGTATCCGATTACGCCCTCGACGTCTGTCGTAGAGGCAACCACCGACCTGCTCAAGAAGTTTCGCGTTACGCCGGAAGGCAAGGCGACCTTTGCGGTGGTGCAGGCCGAGGACGAACTGGCGGCCATCGGTATGGTGCTGGGCGCAGGCTGGGCCGGGGCGCGTTCGATGACGGCGACTTCGGGGCCGGGCATTTCGCTGATGGCGGAGTTTGCCGGGCTGGGCTATTTTGCCGAGATTCCAGGCGTGATCTTCGACGTGCAGCGGTCCGGGCCTTCGACGGGCATGCCTACAAGGACTTCGCAGGCCGACTTGCTCTCGACGGCGTTCCTTTCGCATGGCGACACCAAACACATTGTGCTGCTGCCGGGCTCGGTGAAAGAGTGTTTCGAACTTTCGATTGCGGCATTCGATCTGGCTGAGCGCATGCAGACGCCGGTGTTTGTGCTGACGGATCTGGATCTGGGCATGAACAACTGGATGTCTGAGGCGTTTGAGTATCCCAAGGCTCCGCTGGATCGCGGCAAGGTGCTGAACGCGGAAGATCTGGAACGGCTGGGTGGGTTTGCCCGCTATCGGGACGTGGACGGAGACGCGATCGGCTGGCGGACGCTGCCGGGAACACCTCACCCCAAGGCCGGCTACTTCACGCGCGGAACGGGACACACCGATACGTCGGCATATACCGAAAAGCCCGAGGAGTATGTGAAGCTGATGGATCGGCTATCGCGCAAGTTTAACAACGCGCGCAAGCTGGTTCCAGGGCCGGTGACGGTGAAGGATGGAACATCGAAGATCGGGTTCCTGGCATACGGCACGACGGATTTTGCGCTGCGCGAGAGTCTCGATCAGCTCGAGAAGGAATACGGCAAGAAGGTGGATTACATGCGCATCCGGGCTTATCCGTTTGCGCACGAGATCCACGACTTTGTGGCTTCGCACGAGCGCGTTTATGTGGTGGAACAGGACCGCGACGCGCAACTGGCCAGCCTGCTGAAACTGGACCTTCCGGGTGAGCAGGCGATGAAGCTGCGCAGCATTCTGCACTTCAACGGAATGCCGCTTGACGCCCGCACCATTACCGAAGAGTTTGCGACCAGGGAGGGCCTCTAATGGCGACCGCAACAGTTACTCCTAAAGTGAATCACATCGGCCTTCCAATTCTTGAGTACCGCGGCGGCAAGAGTACGCTTTGCGCGGGCTGCGGCCACAACGCCATCTCCGAGCGGATCGTGCAGGCAATGTACGAGATGGGCGTAGAGCCGGAGCGGGTGATGAAGATGAGCGGCATCGGCTGCTCGTCCAAGAGTCCTGCCTACTTCATGAGCCGCGCGCACGCCTTCAACAGCGTGCATGGGCGCATGCCTTCGGTTTCCACCGGCGCAATCCTGGCCAACCACACCATGACCACGCTGGGCGTCTCAGGCGATGGCGATACAGCGTCGATCGGCATGGGGCAGTTTGTCCACATGATGCGGCGCAATTTGCCCATGATATACATCATCGAGGACAACGGCGTTTACGGCCTGACCAAGGGGCAGTTCTCAGCGACGGCGGATCTGGGGTCGAAGCTGAAGACCGGCGTGGTGAACGATCTGCCCGGCATCGATACCTGCGCGCTGGCGATCCAGTTGGGAGCGACGTTTGTGGGCCGGTCGTTCTCCGGCGACAAGCGGCAGTTGCTTTCCATGCTCAAGGCGGCCATTGCCCACAAGGGCACGGTGATGCTTGACGTGATCAGCCCGTGTGTGACCTTCAACGACCACGAAGGATCGACCAAGAGCTACAAGTTCATGCAGGACAACGACGAGCCGATCAACGAAGTGGATTTTGTGGCCAGCTTCGACGAAATCGAAGTGGATTACGGGTCAGGCGAGGTCTACGAAGTGGAGATGCACGACGGCTCGAATCTGCGGTTGCGCAAACTGCTCGAGGATTACGACCCCACCAACAAGGCGAACGCGGTGCGTACGCTGATGGAGGCGCAGGAGAAGGACGAAATCCTGACCGGCGTCTTCTACATCGACACCAAGAAGCCAACGTTCATCGATCAGCTGAACGTGGTGGACGAGCCGCTGGGGCAACTGCCGGAATCCGTGACGCGGCCGCCCAAGTCGGCGCTGGACGGGCTGATGGCCAGCTTGCAGTAGCCGCCGGTTTCGAGAACGAAGCAACGAAAGGCCCCGCTTATCGCGGGCCTTTTCGTTGTGGGTCCACTGTTTGTGCCGGTGGCATATCGCCGCGGCCAAAAAGTGAAAAGCCTATCCAGAAGTGACCCCGGGGCTAAGCTCGGGTGAGCGGCATAATCTTCGCTTCAAACTCGCCGTCGTCACCCACAGTCAGCAGCCCCACCGTCACCGGCAGTTCGAAGCGCCGCGGGCCGCACGAGCCGGGATTGAAGTAGAGCACGCCCTTGCGCCGGTAGAAGTTGGGCACATGCGTGTGGCCGGAGAGCACAGCGGCAAACCTGCCCGCTGCCGGGTCAAGGTGCAGCGTCTTCAGGTCGTGGAGCATGTAGACGTAGCGGTCCGCAATGAGCGCCACCTCGGTCTCCGGCAGCTCGCCGCATGGGCCTTCACGGTCCACGTTGCCGCGAATCGCGGTGACGGGAGCGATCTTCTCCAGTTCAGTCAGGATGGAGATTTTACCCACATCGCCGAGGTGCAGAATGCGGTCGACGCCGGCCAGCGCGGGCGCAACCTCGGGGCGGAGCAGGCCGTGGGTGTCGCTGATAATGCCAATCTTCATGGAAGGCTCCGAAACGCAGGTCCTTCGACTCGCTTTGCTCGCTCAGGATGACAAATGTGTTGGGAGGGGCAAGCAATTTGGCGGGCGCGAGCGATCATGTCTACAGTCCCAATTCCAGCCGCGTGCGCGGGTCGAGCTGGTCGCGGAGGGCGTCGCCGAGAAAGTTGAAGCCGAGCACTGCGCCGGCGACGGCCAGGGCAGGGAAGAGCACCAGATGGGGCGAGTCGAAGAGGTGCGAGCGGGCGTCGTTGAGCATCGATCCCCAACTGGGCGCGGGCGCGGGAATACCTAGCCCCAGAAACGAGAGCGTGGC
>Ga0302197_10003952_pt1 | contig 13235 bp, 9 predicted proteins | sample II_Bog_N2_1_FD_193526 | JGI IMG/M metagenome (GOLD analysis project Ga0302197, IMG submission 193526) | Peat permafrost microbial communities from Stordalen Mire near Abisko, Sweden - II_Bog_N2_1 | ecosystem: Environmental > Terrestrial > Soil > Wetlands > Peat | place: Sweden: Abisko, Stordalen...
CCCATCGGCAACGTCCAGATGCAGCTTGTAACCTATCCATGATTCCTTGTAACCCTTGCTGTTCTTCTTGGTGCCAACATTCCACCCCAGCGACATAGACCCGTCGCTGGGGACCCCGGCATTGCAGCCGCGCGGCAGATCGTCGAGCATCTGCTTCAGCGTCATATCCGCTTGGCGCTCCAGTCGCATCGGTTCAGGCGGAGCCGGCTGCTCGCCCTTCTTCCGCCCCACGGACGAAGACCTGGCCTTGGGGACCCTATTCTAATGTTGAAAACCCCCGCCGATAAATTACCCTGCCTCCTGAGTTTTGCAAGAGGCTCGCATATATTCAGTTTCTTGATAAGGCCGCCAGAATGGCGATACGATTTCTCCGGCGGAATGCTACCAATATTGTGACCAAGCTCCGGAATACCCGCGTTTTCGGCGATTGATGGCATTCCGCAGTCGTTGCAACGCGTGTTGCGCGGAACGACATGGCGTTGCATCCGGCACAGATAATTGAACGGCGATCAATGTACGCGCCAACCATTGCGAGGTTGGTCAAGGATGGGCTACTCGTCGGTCCTGGCTGCGAAGAATGCTTCCACATCCGTGATGGCCGTAGTCATTCGGTACGGGGGCAGGCTGGCGAGAAAGGTCTGGCCGTATCTTTGGCGCCGGACTCTTGGATCGAGCAAGACCAGGACGCCACGGTCTTCTAACGAGCGGATCAGGCGGCCGAAGCCTTGTTTCAGGGTCAAAACGGCGGCGGGAACCTGGTAGTCGAAGAAGGGCTTGCCGCCGGCTTCTTCGATGGCCTTCATGCGGGCGGAGACTACCGGATCGCTGGGAACGGCGAAGGGCAGTTTGTCGATGATGACGCAACTCAGCGCTTCGCCCTGCACGTCTACGCCTTGCCAGAAGCTGGACGTGCCGAAGAGGACGGCATTCGGTGTCTCGCGGAACTGATCGAGCAGCGCCTTGCGGGGAGCGGTGCCGTGAAGGAGCAATGGGAAATCCAATACCGGCAACAGGCGCTCGTAGAGGTCGCGCATCTGGCTATAACTCGTAAATAAGCAGAACGCGCGGCCGCGGGTGATGTCCAGCACGCGGCGGATGCACGCGGCGGCTGCCTCGGGAAAATCCGGTTCGCGCGGATCGGGCATATTGGGCGGCAGGTAGAGAAGCGCCTGCTTGTCGTAGCGGAAATGGGAAGGCACCACCAGCTCCCGCGCTTCGGTGAGGCCGAGCCGTTTGCGCATGTGCTCAAAGCCGCCCTGCACGGTGAGCGTGGCGGAGGTGAGGACTACTGTCGGGATCTGATCGAAGACCATCTCGTGGAGCAGCTCGGACACATCGATGGGCGTGGCTTGCAGGAATGTGGTTCGAGCTTGCGACCGGGGACCACGCGCAGCGGACTTTTCATTGCCGCCGAAGGAAACGCGACGCTCCATCCAATAGACCATGTTGTTGGCGTTCGACTCGAGGAGGAACTCGAGTTCGGTGCGCAGGCGGGCAACACGCTTGCGAAGGCCGGGGGCTTCATCGATGCCTTTGAGGCCCTCCATCTCCGCCTCAAGCCGCCGCAGGGTGGCGCGCACGGACATATACAGGTCGCCGGAGGTTTCCAGGAATTCGCCCCGTCCGGCAAAGGGCTGGCGGCCGTCACCCGCCATGGGCAAACCGGCAAAGAACATGCGGGCACGCTCGCGAAGTTGTTGCGTGACCGCGGGAAGTTTGTCGGCGCCTTCCTTGCCGCGCAGCAGGGCGTCGGTATCGCGGGCCAGCTCTTCAAAGCGGATGTTGCTGACGGAAAGCCCAAAATAGTTCGAGGCGACTTCTTCCAGCTCGTGCGCTTCGTCGAAGATGACAGCCGCGGCCTCGGGCAGGATGCCGGCATCGGGAGCGCCGGTGGCCTCTTGCTTGACCGACAGGTCGGCGAAGAACAGGTGGTGGTTCACGATAATGATGTCCGACTCGAGCGCGCGGCGGCGCATCTCGGTAATAAAGCAGCGGCGGTAGTCGGGGCAGGTTGAGCCGAGGCAGGCCTCGGTCCGGGCATCCAGCTTGTTCCATAGGGCGCTCGACTCGGGCATGCCGGAAAGCTCGGCGCGGTCGCCGGTTTCGGTGGTTTGCTCCCAGTCGGATATTTGCCGATACTGGTCGATCTCCTCCAGTCCCGAAAGTATGGGCTGGCTGCGCAGGGCGGCAAGCTTGTGGCGGCAGAGATAGTTGGCGCGGCCCTTCATGTAGCAGACGCGCAACGGGCCTAGCAGCGTTTCGAGAAAAGGCACGTCGCGGAAGAAGAGCTGATCCTGAAGCGCCTTGGTGCCGGTGGAGATGATGACGCGCTGGCCGGTGCGGAGGGCCGGGAGCAGGTAGGCCAGGGTCTTGCCGGTACCGGTTCCGGCCTCGACGATGAGGTGCCGCCGCTCATCGAGAGCCCGTTCAACGGCCTTGGCCATTTCAAGCTGGCCGGGGCGGTATTCATAGGGCAGCGACGAGCGCGCCAGGATGCCGCCTGGAGCGAAAAACTCGTGCAGGCTGGGTAAGGCGCGGGTTGTCGTGTCGCTGGCGGCCATCGGGACTGACTCCATCATAGTGAGCCAGCCTCTTCTGGTGATTCTTCCACCGGCGCAACGACAATTAACGCACCGTTTGCGGTCTAACCGAAGTCGGAATCCTTGCCCGCGGCGGAAGTGCGGTACTCGTCGCCGCCCAGAATCTGGCTGTGCTGGGGGGCCATCCATTGGTCCAGGAGAAATGTCTCCGTGGAATGCGCTTTTTCATCGATGCAGCGGGCTTTCTTCAAGAGCTTCTTGCGAACAACGGTGACTCGGTTTGCAGCAGTTGCCTTCTCTCCGGCTGCGAAGTAGGGATTCCCCGCGTTGAGATTCGTTTGGTTACCGTGGATATGCATAGGCACCTTCCTGAGCGGAGTGGGGCAATTGCGGCACCACGGCCTCAGCGGAGCGATGAGAGGACTCTCATGATCGATCGCTTCGATTGACTCGCCCAAGTGGACTAAGTATGCTTAGTCCATGGCCTATACCGTCCATCAGGCGAAGACTCATTTCTCGCGACTGCTCAAGGAAGCGGAAGCCGGGCAAGAGGTCGTGGTGATGCGCGGAAAGAAGCCAGTGGCGAAGATCGTGGCGATTCAACCGCCCGCACCCAGCCGTCGGATACCTGGCGGGTTTGAAGGCCTTGTCCACGCGAATGACAGTGCTTTTGATCCCCTTACAGATGAGGAACTTGTCGAGTACGGATTTGGGTTCATGTTGGACGGAGAGTTGGTCAAGAGAGAGAACGACCCGGATTCTCCTTTGCGTGAACAGGTGGGATGAAATACCTGCTCGATACCCACACTTACCTTTGGTACCGCAGTTCACCGAGGGTGCTGCCGTCGGTGATTCTCAGCCTGTTGACCGACATGGGGCATGAAATGCTGATCTCAATCGTGACGCCCTGGTAACTGGCGATCAAGACTGGGATTGGGAAGTTGAATGCCGCAGGACTCCTGGTGGATTTTGAGAACCGTGAAACTTCTGCGGGGTTTGTCTTTACAGGAATTACGACGACTCAAGCGATTCGATCGGGGCTGTTGCCTCTTCATCACAAAGACCCGTTCGATCGGCTGTTGGCTGCCCAGGCGCTAGACCTGCGTATACCTTTAGTGAGCCGCGACCCGGTTTTTGATTTATACGGAGTGAAGAAAATCTGGGACTGAATCCTGTCTGAAATGGATTACGTTCTTCTTGGAAGCATATTGACTGGAGTTTATTTTGGCGAAGTATCGCAGATCGGGATTACCCACCAGGTCCGGCACGGAAACGCTGCCGCTGGTGGCCATTGTCGGCCGCCCCAATGTGGGCAAATCCACGCTGTTCAACCGGCTCACCAAGAGCCGCCGCTCCATTGTGGGCGATGAACCCGGCATCACCCGCGACCGCATCTACGGCGAGTACGAGTGGCTGGGCCGCCAATTCCGGCTGGTCGACACGGGCGGAATTGTGCCGGACGATCCGGAATTAATCCCGATGGAGATTTACGCGCAGGCCAAGGTTGCCCTGGAAGAGGCCGATGCTCTGATACTGGTGGTGGACGCGCGCACCGAACTGGCCAGCCCCGACTACGACCTGGTGAAGATGCTGATTCGCGGCGGCAAGCCGGTATTTCTGGCGGTCAATAAGGTCGAGGGCGAGGCGATGGTTGCCTCGGCCGAAAACTTCCGTCAGCTTGGACTGAGGAACGTGTTTCCTATCAGCTCGGAGCACGGCCTGGGCATTGGCGAACTGCTTGAGGGAATCTCAGAAGCAATCCCCGCGCCGGTGGACGCTCCAGACTCAGCTACGGACACCGCAGTCGCCAACGAAGAAGCTTTCACCGAAGCCGACACGGCGGAACTCGACGAGGTTGCAGACGACCTGCTTGGGCCAGAAGAAGACGAGGACCCCGACGCACACCCGCTCCATCGCACGCATGGAGAGTTTGAGCAGCACGAGACATCCGTGGCCATCATCGGCCGGCCCAATGTGGGCAAGTCCACATTGCTCAATGCCCTCACAGGCACCTCGCGCGCCATTGTTTCGCCGATTGCGGGGACAACGCGGGATGCAGTAGATGAAGTGGTTGAATTCGAGGGGACGCAGTTCCGTTTTGTGGATACGGCCGGCATCCGGCGCAAGAGCAAAACGCACCTGATGGCTGAGAAGATGAGCGTGGTTATGGCGCGGAGGCACCTTGAGGCTGCCGATGTGGCGCTGCTGGTGATTGACGCGACTGAGGGCGTAACCGGCGCCGATGCCACCATCGGCGGCTATGCGCACGAGAGCGGGCGGAGTGTCATCATCCTGGTCAACAAGTGGGACGCGGTTACTACTGCCCGCAAGGATGGCAAGCCCCCAGCTGATCGCGAGGTATACGAACAGCAGTTGCGCCGAACGCTGAAATATCTCGATTACGCGCCGGTGATATTCCTCTCCGCGCTCGAGGGAACCGGCCTGGGACGAGTGCTCAACGAGACTAAAGCTGTGGCGCTGGAGCGGCGCAAGCGCGTGTCGACCGGGCAGATGAATCGCTTCCTCGAGAAAATCGACTTCCAACGTGCGCCGGTGCCCATGGCGAAGCGTTTGCGGATCTTCTACATGACACAGGCTGCCGTGGCGCCGCCGACGTTCATCCTGTTCACAGACCGGGATATCAAGCTGCATTTCAGCTTCGAGCGATTCCTTGAGAACCAGATTCGTGAGGCGTTCGGGTTCAAAGGGACGCCGATCTGGTTTAAGGTGCGCGCACGGAATGCGGCGAAGAAGGATTGACGACCGGAACTCGTAAGCTCCGGTCATCTGATTTGTCGGTTCCTGATATGTCCTGAGCCCTGCGCCCCTTACTCCTCCCGCATCAGGATCATGGGATTTACCGCGAGGGCTTTTTGCGCTGGGAGCCACGCTGCGGCAAGGCCCAGCAGCAGCATCGTGAGGACCACTCCACCCAGCACAACTGGATCCTTTGGCGCAGCCTGGTACACGATGTAGGACAGTACCTTGGAAGCCAGAACGCCTAACGCGATTCCGGCTAAAGAGCCTGCCGACAGAACGATGAGCGCACGGCTCAACGCAGCTCTCAGGACCTGCTTCGAGCTCGCTCCCAAGGCCATGCGAATGCCCAGTTCGCGCAGTCGTTTACTTACCGTATAAGAGGCCATGCCGAAGATTCCGGTTACAGCCAGCATTGCTCCCAGCACCCCCAGCACTCCGAGCGCCACAGTGGCTACCCTTGCGGGAAACAATGCCCAGCTCATCTCGTGGTTCCACGTCCTCACAATGAAAGGCAAGCCTGCGTCGAGCCCGCGGATGGTGCGCTCAAGTGCGCCGGAAATTTCCGCGGGATCGCGCGTGGACCGCACCAGCAGGTATGTGCCGCTGGCCTGCCGCTGCAGAAACGAAAGGAACATGGCGGGCTGCCGATCCTCGGTCAGCGTGCGGTATTTCCCGTCTTCGACAACGCCCACTACCTCGGCACGTGCTCCGCCGCCATCGAACTTGAAATGGCCGCCGATTGCCTTCTGTACCGACCCGAAGACTTTGATTGCAAACTCGCGGTTCACCAGGACGACATTGGGCGCCTTCTTGTCGTCGGCGAAGGTCAGATCGCGGCCAGCCAGCAGAGTAGTGCCCGCCGCCGCAAGGTAGCCAGGCGAAATGTTGTAGTTCATGGCGTCGGCGGTCACGTTGGTGGGCCGGAAATCCGTCGTGCTGTCCGAGTAAACAAACTCATCGCCACCAGCCGCGCCCAGCGGCAGGTGGTCCACATAGCCAACCGATGTTACGCCGGGAATGCCTTTCGCCGCATCCAGCATGCGTCGCTGCATCTGCGCTGTCCGCTCTTCGGTGTAGCCTCCAATACGCATGTCAGCCTCTGCCAGCATCACGTTCCGCGGCTGAAAGCCGAAGTCGCTGTGCACGGAACGCATCAGGCCACGCACCGCCACCAGCGAAGAGGTTACCAGCACCGCGCAGATAGCAATCTGCACCGCCAGCAGAACGTCCCGCAGCGTGAATCGCGCGTGCCCTGCCACGCCGCCCATGCCCGTGCGAATCACCTGCCATGGATCGGCCCGCATCACCTGCCGCGCGGGTACGATGCCGAACAGCAGGCCGCTCCCCACGGCCAGCAGCAGCGCCACAACGTACGTCCAGGCATCCGGATTCACCGGTACGTTGATGGGTATATCGGGCATCATCTGCCAGGCACTCAGCACGTGCAAGATCGCCACGCCTCCCGCCACGCCCAGGGCTCCTCCCACAACAGAAACGAGCACCGCCTCGGTCAGCATCTGGCGCAGAATCAGCCCGCGCTTCGAGCCCAGCGCCAGTCGTAGCGCTGTTTCCTTGGCACGATCCGCCGTACGCGCCGCGAACAGGCTTCCCAGGTTGGCGCACGCAGCCAGCAGAATCAAGCCCGCGAGCAGCATTAATCCAGACATGAACGCACGCGCCGGACCGCCCAGCATGTCTCCGATCAACCCTGGACGAGCCAGTGTGAAGCTCACGTCATCGTCCGCTCCCGGATAGGTCTTCGCCAGCCACGACGCCAGAATTTTCAAGTCCTCCGTCGCCTGCGCTGCCGTCACCCCCGGCTTCAACCGTCCCGCCACAAACTGGCCGTGATTGCCGCGGTATTGCATCGCGTTATAGCCATCGATGGTGGGCTGCTGCATCATCGGAATCCACATTGCCGGTGCAAAAAACAGCTCTGTGCCTCGGAACGCCGGCGGCGCCACACCGATGACTGTCAACTGGTGTTTGTTGATCAGCACAGGCCGTCCAACAATGCCCGCATCGTCATGAAAATGCCCATGCCAGTACGCGTAGCTCAGCACAATATACGGTGAGCTATTGATCCCCTTCTCATCCGCCGCGTGAAAAAAACGCCCCAGATACGGCTGAATTTCAAGCGCGTCAAAGTAGTTTCCACTCACGAGGTAAGGCCACGCCGTCGACGCATTCCCGCCCGTATCCACTCCTACCGGGCCAACGATGTCATACAGGATCATGTTCTCGAATGTCCGGGTCCGATCCCGCAGATCCACATAATCGAGGTACGACTGCGACGGATTCCGGCCCCGCTGCACCAGGTGGAGATTCTGCGCATGCGGAACATTTACCGGCCGCAGCACCAGTGCGTTGAGCACACTGAAGACCACTGCGTTTGCCCCAATCCCCAGCGCCAGCGTCAGGATCGCGGTAACCGCGAACCCTGGTGATTTTCTCAACTTCCGCAACGCAATCCTCAGGTCGTTCGTCATATTGGTCGCCTATGAAGGCCAATACGACCCCGTTCGGCGGATGGTTCCGCTTGAATTGGTTTTTTGCTCCTTCTTGTTTCCTTTTCTCCGATTTTCTTGCGCACTGGCCTTTGGTCTTCAATTGATCGGCGTGCGGCGTTCGCCTGTGGGCAATCGCTCTTGGGAGTGCGATCTGCGAAGTTGCGGCGGCTCTGTCCATCGCCTGGAAAGGGAATAGGATATTTGAGTTCTTCAAGTTAGGCAGTGTGCATAAACAAGCGCTTCAACCGCGTGGCACTGTGTCAGGGCACGACTTCAGTCGTGCCGAAAAGGGCATGAAATACATTGGGCTTTAGCCCCTGCGGGATGGTTTTCAAGAGTTTGCATTCCCTCAGCGGCTGAAGCCAATTTCTCAATTCACTCTCAACCTACGGGATGAATCCCGTACCCTTCGATCCACAAACTTTTTAGACAGGTTCTTAGAACCTGCATCTGACACAATTTCACAGAGACAACCACTCAGGACCTCTTGATTTGCACCTGTCGTATTATTCGACTGGTTCCAGGTGGGCTGTGAAGTGGCGGAGGAATGGGGCTTCGTAGGTTAGACGGAGGCCCTTGATCTGGGCGCGGCGCTCGAAGACCTGCAGGATTATTTCCACTACGTAGTCGATGTGGCTTTGCGTGTAAACGCGGCGCGGGATGGCGAGGCGGACCAACTCCATTTTGGCGGCGGCGGCGAACATCAGGCTGCCGATTTCCACGGACCGGATGCCGCCTTCAAGGTAGAGCTCTGTGGCCAGGGCGACACCGGGAAACTGCTCGACAGGAATATGCGCCAGGAACGCCTTGGCGTCAAGGTAGATGGCGTGGCCGCCGGGGGGCTGGACAATGGGCACACCCTGCTCCGCGATGTGATTGCCGAGATATGCCGTCGAGGCGATGCGGTAGCGGAGATAGTCTTCGTCAAGCGACTCCTGCAGGCCAACTGCTACGGCTTCGAGGTCGCGGCCGGCCAGGCCACCGTATGTTGGGTAACCTTCAGTCAGGATGAGCAGGTCCTTTTCCTGGCGTGCGAGGATGTCGTCGTTGGTGCAGAGAAAGCCGCCGATGTTGGCCATGCCGTCTTTCTTGGCGGACATGGTGCAGCCGTCACCGAGCGCAAACATCTCCTGGGCAATCTGTTTGGGCGTTTTATCGGCGTATGCAGGCTCGCGCTGCTTGATGAACCACGCATTCTCGGCGAAACGGCAGGCGTCGAAGTAGAGTGGGATGCCCTGCTTGTGACAGAGCGCGGCGACGGCTTTTGCATTCTCCATCGACACGGGCTGGCCGCCGCCGGAATTGTTGGTCACGGTGAGCATGACCAGCGGGATGCGTTCGCGGCCAACGCGCTCAATCAACTCGTCGAGCGCTGCAACATCCATGTTGCCTTTGAAGGGCAGGTTGGTCTCGGGGTGGCGCGCCTCGGGTAGCAGGAGATCGACGGCCTCTGCGCCCACAAATTCAACGTTGGCGCGCGTGGTGTCGAAGTGGGTGTTGTTGGGGACCACGTCGCCCTTTTTGCACATCACGTTGAAGAGGATGCGCTCGGCGGCGCGGCCCTGGTGGGTGGGAATGACGTGGCTGTAGCCGGTGATGTCCTGAACGGAGTTTTTGAAGCGATCGAAGCTCTTGCTGCCGGCGTAGCTCTCGTCGCCTTCCATGATCGCGGCCCACTGGTGGGTGGACATGGCGCCGGTGCCGGAATCGGTGAGCAGGTCGATGAGCACGTCGTCGGCGTGGAGCAGGAACAGGTTGTAATGCGCGGCTCGGAGGAGGGCTTCGCGCTGGGGGCGGGCGGTCCAATGGATGGGTTCAACGCTCTTGATGCGGAAAGGCTCGATGATGGTCTTGGTGGACATGCGGAAGAACCTCCAACTGGGACGGCGAAGAGCAGATGCAACCGCAGATCATTCGACTTCGCTCAGTGATCACAGCGATTTGGAATCTACTCCACGGTAACGGACTTGGCTAGATTGCGTGGCTGATCCACATCGCAACCACGGCGGACAGCGATGTAATAGGCCAGCAACTGTAGCGGGACAATCTCGATGAGCGGCGACAAGACCTCAATAGCCGGCGGAATGTGGATGACATGCTCCACCAGGCTGCCGATGGTGGTGTCGCCCTCAGTGGCTACGGCGATTACGCGGCCGGAGCGAGCCGTCACTTCCTGAATGTTGGAGAGGGTTTTTTCGTAGCGCAGCTTTGAGGCGGGATCTGCTTCGTCGCGCGTAACCAGCACGACCACCGGCAGAGTCTCGTCAATCAAAGCGTTTGGCCCGTGCTTCATTTCGCCTGCGGGGTAGCCTTCGGCGTGGATGTAGGAGATTTCCTTGAGCTTCAGCGCGCCTTCAAGAGCAATCGGGAAATGGATGCCGCGGCCCAAATAAAGGAAATCGCGGACATTGGAAAAGCTGGCGGCAAGTTGCTCGCACTGTGCGGACCGGCTGCGCAGGATTTCCTCGATTTTGCCGGGAATCTTGGCCAGTTCGCCGATGAGGGCAACGGAGCGCTCGGGGTCGATGCGGCCGCGGAGCTGGCCCAGCTTGAGCGCGAGCAGGAAGAGCGCGGTGAGCTGCGCGGTAAAGGCCTTGGTGGAGGCAACGCCGATCTCCGGGCCCGCATGGGTGTAAATGGCTCCATGTGCCTCGCGAGCTACCATGGCGTCGACGACGTTGCAGATGGCTACAGTCTTGGAGCCGAGGGCGATCATCTCGCGCTGCGCGGCCAGGGTGTCCGCTGTCTCGCCGGATTGGGTAATGAGCAGGCCAAGGGCGTTGCGGTCGGGGATGGGATTGCGATAGCGGTATTCGCTGGCGTAATCGACATCGACGGGCAGGCGGGCGAGGCGCTCGATCATGTATTTGCCGGCCAGGGCGGCGTGCCAACTGGTGCCGCAGGCGGCAATGTTGATGCTGGAGGCGTTGGCCAGTTCCTCGTCGGCAATCTTCATCTCGCCGAGATACACCTTGCCCGAGTCGAGCGAAACGCGGCCCAGCGTGGTGTCGGTAATGGCGCGCGGCTGCTCCCAGATTTCCTTCAGCATGAAGTGCTTGTAGCCGCCCTTTTCCGCCTGGATCGGGTCCCATTGAATGCGCGTAATGGCGCGCTGGATGGGGTTGCCATCGAAGTCTGTGAGGGCGACTCCGGCGAGGGTGAGGATGGCCATATCGCCGTCGGCGAGGAAGTAGATGTTGCGCGTGTGGTGGAGTACGCCGGGGACATCCGAAGCTACGAAGGACTCGCCTTCGCCTACGCCGATGACCACGGGAGGGCCGAAGCGCGCAGCGACGATCTTGTCCGGCTCGGCGGCGGTGAGAACTCCGAGGGCAAAGGCGCCGGTGAGGCGCTTGACGGCGCGGCGGACGGCTACCTCAAGGACAATGGGAGCGCCGCCTGCTTCAGCGTCATTCTGAATTTGTTCGATGAGGTGGGCAATGATCTCCGTGTCGGTTTCTGTGACGAACTTGTGGCCCTGGTCGACGAGTTCGCGCTTCAGGTCAAGATAGTTCTCAACGATCCCGTTGTGGACGACAACAAGGCGGCCGGAGCAGTCGCGATGGGGGTGCGCGTTTTCTTCCGTGGGACGGCCGTGCGTGGCCCAGCGCGTGTGGCCGATGCCGAATGTGCCCTCAACCGGATGCTCGCGGAGAACCTCTTCCAGGTTGGCCAGCTTGCCGGGTGCGCGACGAATCTCCAGCGTAGAGCGCGATGGGCTACCGACGGCGATGCCTGCCGAATCGTAACCGCGGTATTCAAGACGCCGCAACCCCTCAATGATGACGGGGACCACTTTCTTGGGGCCAACATAACCGACAATTCCGCACATAAAGTGATTTTAAGCGACGGGGCTGGCGGCGCGATGTGAGCGGAGGCCGGGGCAGCCGGTCAGCTTCCGGATTGGCCTTTGCGCGCCATTGGTCGATACCGCGCCCAAAGATCGCTTGCCACATGCCGGCTTGAATACCCGCACAGCGGTTGCCATTCTTCAAGAGGTGTAATTCAACCGCATTGTTCCAACCGATCTGACAATATTTCCATCAACCTCAACATCCACGGGCGTTGGCGTACTTCTTTTGGATCGTCTTCTTGTCCATCACGGCTTGGGCGGCTTTTGAGGAAACTCCCTCGACCAACTTCTCAACGATGCCCACATCGTTGAGCCCTTGCTGCAGTGCTCCGTGGGCCGAGGACGAAACTTGCTGCTTGAGTCCGGGATCGGAAATCTTCGTCCAGGCGGCAAGGGCATCGTCGCCGAAGTCGATCTCCGGCAGCACGGCCACATGCACGTTGCCTACGATGGGTTCAATCCGCGGCAGGTACTGCGAGGCAATGGAGATGCGCCGGTCGGCAAACTTGAGCTCGAGGTTCTCTTGAGCCAGGCTTGAAGGGACTCCGACTTCGCCCGGGCAAACCGGCATCTGGCGCATTTGGGCTTGTTCCTGTGGTCCCAGCGCGGATACATCCTGGTCCCATTGGCTTTCAAGGCTGTTGACCTGTATCTGCAACTTCTGCACATCGGCCAGGACGTGTTGTTGTCCCGAATAAACGCCGTTACCGATTTTCTGCAGCAACTCCTGGTCCTGAGGCGAGACAGCGCGCGGCATGCTTGCCTGCGGCTGCATCTGCCGGGCCAGAGCCATCAACTGCTCAGGGGTCATGGATTTGAGGGCGGCCTGGCCTTCGGGCGTGCCGTATTTGGCTGCCATCTGCTGGGCCATTGACTCCTGCTGCTGCATTTGCGCCTGGTTTCCTTGAGAAGCCATGTTGGCCTGAGCCTGGTCGGCAAATACATCGTTGATGCCCTTGTCGACCGTGTCAAACGCCTCGCCGGGCTTCAAGGTTCCGTTGCCATCATCGATCCACTGCTGATAGGCAGCATCTGCATTGCCGGGAACGGCGGGCACATTAGCCAGCCACATTCTCCCGTTGAAGTCCTTTGACACCGTCCAAGCCACAACAGGGACCATGCACGCCGCTGCGATGAGAATCGACCGATACCTCAATCAAACCTCCCCCCCACTACCCGGCTGGCTGCCGCATATCACGAAGCAACTTGCACGAATCGCAATGGGCCTTTTCTGAAACCCTCGGATTCGAAACCGCTGTTTCAGCAAATTCCAAGGATCATACTACTCGGACAAGAAAAGAGAAACAGTCGAAATCAGCTACTCTTCAACCGTCCACGCAAACATCAAAGGGGCGGGCGGGCATATCTCAATCAACTATTAAAGACTGGGTGCCCCAGCTCTCGACTTTGAGACCTAGGATCCCCGAACCCGTCCGATCCGCGGATCACTCCCAAAAAGGCGGGTGCCCCATCCTTCGCTTCCTTCTAGCGAAGGGTGGGAGATCACGAATCTTAACCATCGCTCTCTTCATTCTCCCCCAAAAAGCCCAGAAAAACGCCCCAACGTCCTGA
>Ga0302197_10003957_pt1 | contig 13231 bp, 14 predicted proteins | sample II_Bog_N2_1_FD_193526 | JGI IMG/M metagenome (GOLD analysis project Ga0302197, IMG submission 193526) | Peat permafrost microbial communities from Stordalen Mire near Abisko, Sweden - II_Bog_N2_1 | ecosystem: Environmental > Terrestrial > Soil > Wetlands > Peat | place: Sweden: Abisko...
AAACACTGCAATATTGCAGATAAAAGGTTGTTATACCACTTCTTTATAAAGAGTTGTTTGCGGTAGCAATCAACCCTTCAACTTTACCCTAATTAATTTATTTTATTATGAGAATTTTTAATTTTCTACTAATGCCTGTACTTTTTTGTGCAGCATTCTCGTCAGTAGCTTTTGCCCAAGCAGTACCCTCACTTGGCGCCGCCTCAAGTTTCGCCGTACTTGGTAGTTCCACGGTAACTAACACCGGATTTACCGTCATTACCGGCAATGTTGGCGTTAGCCCCGGTAGTGCAGTAACCGGCTTTCCGCCAGCAACTAATATTACCGGATTAATTTATTCAGGCGCGGCTTCAATCGCAGGTGCTGCTCAAATTAGCGCAACAGCATTGTATACCAATCTTGCAGCTCAAACTACAACAAAAAATTTAACAGGCCAGGACCTGGGTGGAATGACTTTAACTCCTGGTGTTTACACTTTTAATACTTCGGCACAATTAACCGGCACACTCACACTTGATGATAGTGCTGATCCAAATGGGGTTTTCATTTTTAAAATGGGCTCAACAATCACCACAGCAAGCTATTCAAAAGTGGTAATGAAAAGCGGGGGTAACGGTCCAAATGTATTCTGGCAGGTAGGCTCATCAGCAACTATCGGTACTTATACAACATTTGTAGGCAATACAGTTGCTTTGGCAAGTATTACCATGACTACCGGCGCTACAACTACTGGCAGGTTATTTGCCTTAAATGGTGCTGTAACTATGGATACTAACAATGCATTCGCATCAGCGGTACAAGTAGTTGATACGGATGGTGATGGCGTACCTGATAACCTTGACGATTATCCAAATGATCCAACTAAGGCACATAACAATTACTCATCTACCCTGGGATCAACTGTCGCTTTTGAAGATCAATGGCCTAAAATAGGTGATTATGATATGAATGACCTTGTAATGGCCTACAAATATAATGTAGTAACCAATGCCCAAAATGTTGTTGTTCAGGTTATAGGGTATTATACTTTAGAAGCTACTGGTGGTACAATAGGTAGTGGCTTTGGCGTTGAGTTCCCTATACCTGCTGCAAGCGTAAGTGGTTTAACAGGTGCAACTTTAGAGGCAGGCCAAACCAATGCAGTTGTTGTTTTATTTACCGATATGCGCCTCCAAACACAAAATTGGAATACTATTTTAGGAGTAACACCGGCAGCGCCCATCACTTATCAAGTTGCATTTAACGTTGCCAACGGGCCAACATTAAGTGCTTTTGGGACAGACTATAACCCATTTATTTATAATTTGGTTGGTACATCAAGGCACGAGGTGCATTTGGTAGGTAAAACACCAACGGATTTAGCTGACCCAACCCTTTTTGGTACTGAAAATGATAACACCAATATAGCCGCCGGCAGATATTATGTGACTAAAACCGGTTTGCCTTATGCTATTGAACTACCTACACCTACATTTAACTATCCTATTGAAGGCTCAGATATTACCACGGTATACCTGCATTTCGCAGATTGGGCACAATCAAATGGCACTTTATATACTGATTGGTATTCAAACCCCGCACTAGGTTATACAAATCCACTATTGCTTTTCTTTCAATAATTAACACTCGTTTTAAAAAGATTATAACACAATTTAAAATACTAACATGAAAAATATATTACTTAGCCTAACAGTACTTACTGTGCTTGCGGCTAGCTCATGTAAAACATCCAAGGATGTTGCACCCATGCTTACCGGCAAAACAACAGCTACCATCAAAGTTCCAACAGGCTTTACTTGGCAAAATTCAAGGAATTTAAGTTTTACCGTAAATCTAACCGATACCCGCTTCGCGTCATCAGTATTTCTTATTTCTATATTCGATAGGAACCCCGCGCAAGGAGGACATTTATTGACTGAAGGCTCAGCCACTACTAAGACTGCATTTAGTAGTAAAGTATTTACATCTAACCAGGTTACCGAAGTTTATATCGTAAAAACTGCTCCTGATAATTCTCAGGCAACACAAACAATTAAAGTCGGAACTGCGGCTGTCATTACATCTATAGGTCTGTAAACTGTATTTGGCAAGATACCCTTATCGGGCTAACGTTTTTGGTCAGCCCGGTAAGGGTTTAAGCTTTATATTAATGTTAATTCTTTACGGCAAGCTGAAAGAAAAGATGCTTCCTTTTCCAATTTCACTTGTTATAAAAAATGTGCCTTTATGTTTTTTGATAATCTCAGGTGCGATGTACAAGCCAGGCTCATTAATTATCGTATAGATTTTTTTTATCCTGCTAGTTTATCAGGCCGGGCTTAAGTTTATGCGAGCCAGCTAAAAGTATTGTAGATGTTTTATTTTGGGCGAAGAATATCAATCCAGCACAACAAAAAAGGCCGCCTCGTATTGAGACAGCCTTCGTTTGTTTTATGCTACAATATGGATCGCACCACTCTAAAGTTATTTTACTATCGCGCTAATCTGCGATACAAACTGGTCTGGTGTTTCATTCGGGAAACCGTCCCAGTCTTTCAATACTTTTCCGTTTTCATCAACCAATAAAGTATAAGGGAATTTACCATCAGGATTATATTTATCGGCAAGTGCCTCATTCAGCTTTACCTGCTCTTTGCTCAGTTGGTTTTTCTTTTGCCTAGGGAAATCGGCGCGTACTAAAACTAAATGATCCGACGCGTAGCTTTCAAATGTTGATGATTCCAATATTTCTTTTCGTAAACGGATGCATGGGCCGCACCAGTCTGATCCCGAAAAATTGATTAATATTAATTTATGCTCCTGCGCGGCCTGTTTTTGGGCATCGCTAAAATCTCCAGACCAGGTAACTCCGGTCATTAAAAACATTGTTATAAAAAGCGTTAGTAATTTCATGATTTTGTGTTTATTTAAATCCTAAACTTATAGACACCACATTTGATACCAGATCGGTAGTTTGTGTGTAATGCCCATATCTAATCTCCATCTCGTGTAAACCTTGCCATCCAAACACACCATTAGGTGGCGCTAGTCTGAAGCCTATACCGTAAAAGCTGCTTTCAAATTTCGCATATTCATAGTTGCTGGTATAATATTGGTCTGTTGGGCTATGCGCTTCATAGGGCGCGAAATATTTACTTGCCGTTTGATTGTAGAACCTGTAAAAAGGCGATATTGAAAAGAACGATGTAACCTTATATGGCACCTCAATACCTGCCGTATTTGATCGTATACCCCAGTTATCAATATAATAACGGTAATAGGTACGAAGAATAATATTATCACCCAAAAAATAATTCAGCCTAGCTCCAACGGGTAGTTTAAACCGTGATGAAGGCAAGTGTTCAACCGTGTCTTGCCCGTTATTAAAGTAAACCCGGTGAAATGGCAGGCTTAAAAAGCCATGTTGCGTAACCACATCGCCCAAAAACATAATTTGTAAGCGCGAGTTGATCATTTGTGAGTAGGAGAACGATGCTGCAAGCGTTGTACGCGGGCTGCTGCCATAATTATGATGGCCCCTACCATCGCCAGAACCATTTCCATTTCCATTGTAATCGGCGCTTGATAATGTCGGAAACTCCGATGGGTAAATAAGTGTAACCTGGTCAAAATAACCCTGAAGTTTGGCACTAAATTCGCCATTTTTATTCGCTGTTTTTTGCGAAAAATGCAGGTCGGCACCTAACGATTTGTAATTAAATTCATTTGAATAATAAGTCCCTATACCAAAAGTGTTACCTTTTTTTGCATTTTCAACTGTCCAGTCTAATGATGGATATATCCTTGTACCACTTGGAGATGATGCTCCTGTTTTTGATACGAAAGCCTGTGAAGCCGCGGTATGATAATCAAACCCAAGCCCTACCTCAAGCGTGTTTTTATTATTCGCTTTGTTAAGCCAAACCAAATTTAAGGTCAAGCCGTTAGCAACGTCAGTTACTTTTTCAGTTCCTATACCGCCGGTAACTGCCGAGTGGTCGCCGTTTTGGTTATAGTAGCTGCTTACAAAGTCTACCTCATCTACATGTATCTTCCTTAGTTTGTAATCACTGGTATCAGTAACCGCGGGAGTTGAAATAGTAAAAGGTGCCTTGTTTTCGGCCAAACTATTATTGCTAACCTGTGCCGATGCATTTAAGCGGCATAGCATTGAAAATCCAACTACGGATAAATATATTTTTCTCATTATTACTTATCCGTATTAGTTACAACCACAACCACCACCTGTTTTACCCGCGTTAGCACCTGATGCTGCTTCGCGATAAGACTCAAAATTTAATTCATTCTTTTCAACCTTGCGGTTGCCTAGCGCCATTTCCGAATCATTGAGCCTGTTCTTCTGATATTCCTTCAAATGCACACATGATGTGGCCGTTACTAGCAGAGCTACAACTGCTATTCCTTTTATCAATCCTTTTATCATAATAGGGGGCTATTTATTACAAATGTTGTTTTGGAGTACAGATCTAAAAGTCATACTCCTGGGGCATGCAGCAATTTAAAATCAATAGGCTGTTTCATTTTCCTAATGTTCTGTAATTGTCTTAACACAATTTTAACATAACATTCTGTAGCTAAGATGAAAATTGCATCTTTTAACAGTATTTAACAATCGGAGAATGGAGTTGTTATATTTCTATGACTCTTTGCCACCATTTATCATATCAGATACAATGCCCCGGCTATCTTTTCTTTCAGCCAGAAATACACCGGCTACATGAACAACGATAAAAGCGATGATTAAGTACATAGTGAAAGCGTGTATCTGCCTGAACGCATGAATTGATTTAAGCAAAGGTACATCATCCTCAAAAGCCAGGCATAAACCTGTTACGGCCATAGTTATCAGCATTAGGTAAAAAACAGCGTAAATAGTTTTAATCCAAAACTCGTGTTTGGCAAGTTCGCGGTGTTTTTTTATAATTTGATATTGATGATAAGCGCTTTTTAACTGGCGGATAAACTTTTGATCAGCTATTTGCAAAAACTCCAACAACAGCCTGAAAAGTAGTAACGCGGCTAAAATATAGCCAAAATAGGTATGTATCATCCAAACTTTATCGCTCAGTTCATGCGCTACCGATCGTGCCTGGCCATCGGTTACCGTTACCCCTGATTGGGCTAAATTGGCTTTAATAGCTACAGCGTTTTTTTTGGTTTTTAACAGCGTTGAATTTAAAAGTACAGTTAATAACGATCCCGTTATTACTATGGCATTAAGCCAATGCCATAAGCGGATAGGCGATGAATGTTTTTTTATTTGCTGTGGATGATGAATGTCCAAGCGTTTTGGTTCAATAATTGTCATAAATTAGATATGTTCCGTGTGTAAATTTTTAAGATCCTGCACTGCCCAGCCATAAGCCAACGGCAAAAACTATTCCGCCGCCCACAATAACCTGCAATAAGGTGGAGTACAAAGGGGTTTTCATGAATTTGTAACGTATAAAAGCTATTGCAAATAGCTCACATACAACCACAATGTAGGCAAAGTGCAATGCCCTGTGTAAATTGGGTATAAGGAAAGGCAGGGTATGCAGCATTCCGCCCAATGCTGTAGCAAATGCGGTAATTGCACCGCGTATAATAGGGCTGCCGCGCCCGGTAACTTTACCATCATCAGATAGTGCCTCGGCCAGGCCCATGCTGATACCAGCACCTAAAGAAGCTGCTAAACCAACATAAAAAGCTTTTATAGGCTGCCCGGTTAACCCGGCAGTAGCAAAGATAGGGGCAAGCGTTGATACTGAGCCATCCATTAACCCAAGTAAACCGGGTTGTATTTTTTGAATGACAAATTGAGCTTCTGATTTTTTACTCATAAAAAAGGGGCGATATTTAGGCCCGCTAATGCTTTTAAACTTAAAGATAGACTTAAAGTTTGTAGAAAAACTGAAGTGCGAACAAAAATTACACCGCGGCCGAAATTAATGTGCGCGATAATTTTTTCTAAATTTAAATTCTATTATTTGTTATCTTCATTACTTATTAATATGCTGAAAAAACTAACTATTACTGCATTAATTATACTGGGTTTTGGCAACAGCTATGCCCAAACCGTTGTAGGAACCTGGTACGGAATTTTAAAATTGCCGGCAACATCAGTGCATCTTGTTTTTCACATCACAAAAGCTGGTGAAACTTATGCCAGCACAATGGATAGCCCGGATCAGGGTGCTAATGGCCTTGCGGCAGATCAAACAACGTTTGAAGCCAATAGCCTTACCGTTGATTTTGGTAAATATAATATTAAATATAACGGCATATTTAAGCCCGACAGCAATGTAATTACTGGTACTTTTATACAAGGCCCATATAAATTTCCGTTGAAGTTATCCGCAAATCCGGTAACCGATACCACTCGCAAACTGTCACGGCCACAAGACCCTAAAGATTTTCCTTATAAACAGGAAGACTTAACCTTTACCAATCCAAAGGGCGGCGACCAGCTTGCCGGTACGCTTACTTTACCCGCAAACGGAAAAGCCTCCAGGATCGTCATTCTGATAACAGGTTCAGGGCCTCAAAATCGGAATGAAGAGCTTTTGAACCATCGTCCGTTCCTGGTGTGGAGCGATTGGCTTACCCGTAATGGGATTGCTGTTTTAAGATATGATGACCGCGGCGTGGCGCAATCAACAGGGAACTTTCAGGCGGCAACAACAGCTGATTTCGCGGGTGATGCCGAAGCTGCAATCAACTATATAAAATCGCGGTCTGATTTGAAAGGAATTTCAATAGGTTTGATGGGGCATAGCGAGGGCGGAATTATAGCGCCAATGATTGCCAGATATAACAAAGCTGTTAAATTTGTTGTGATGCTGGCCGGGCCCGGTGTACCCATTATTCAATTGATGGAAAAGCAATCAGCAGATCAGATGCGTTTAAGTGGAACTCCCGATAACATAATTAAGTTAAACTCCGCTACCAACGCCAAATTGTATGCCGCTGCGATAACTTATAAACAGTTACCCGACACCGCTTATAAAGCAAAGTTAGACACGATTTTATATAATGAATACCGCAACTATCCTCCCGGATTAATAGATAATAGTAAATTGAATGACATTGTTAATCGCACGGTGGCTAAAATTTCCGGCCCCTGGTTCAGGTATTTTTTAACTATTGATCCTGCCGATTATCTTACTAAAGTAACCTGCCCGGTATTGGCCTTAAACGGTACGCTGGACATGCAGGTTAATTGCGAAGCCAACTTGGCCGGCATTAAAAAGGATCTGGATGCAGCGGGCAATAAACATCATCAGGAGGTAGCGTTGCCGGATTTAAACCACTTATTGCAAAAAGCTAAAACCGGTGCAGTAAGCGAATACTGGCAAATTGATGAAACGGTTGATCCTATTGCGCTGCAAAAAGTAACGGTGTGGATTAACCAGTTGCCGTAATTGGCCTTGAATAAACACCGAAAATGATTACATTGGTCTACTTTTAAACTTCAAATCACAATAGCGTTATGGCGTTTTTTTTACGGGCAAAGCACTGGCAATTATTGATGCTGTACAATGCGATAAACCCCAGCTACGCCTGCTTTTAGGCGAAATGGCCTATAACATGGCTATGGAAAAACTGGATATGTTGAAATCCAATTTCGAATCCCTGAAAGATGAATCAATAGGCGCGGATTTCCCTGAATCTGAGCGGTAATATGATAGCATGTTCCTTTTATTTGGTAAAGGAACATGTTATTTAGTTTGAGATTTTTGCCTGTGCTCGGTAATCTACCACCGCAATAACCAACTATGCTCCTAAATCTAAAATTCAACGTGTGGCCGGTGTTTTCTCGCACCAACTTCTAAATTAATTAAATAAAATTTTCATTTATATATTGAATAAATATTACGTATTTTCATACTAAATATTAACCTAATAATGCGCCGCATTTTCCTCCTTATTGTACTTGCAATATTTTTTTCATATGCTGATGCTCAAAGCGAATTAGCTGTTCAAAAAGATTGTAATGTTAAAATAAAAATACCATCCGCATGGATAGAAAAAATTCGTCATTATAATTACTCGAGCAATAACAAAGAACTGATAAGCGAATTTGAAAACTTTATAAAACCCGATACGCTTGCTAACCCTCATGCTCAACATGTTGACGAAGATTACGGACGTGTATTTAATGAGGTATTTGTTGATTTGGATGGCAAACCGGGTGACGAATTAGCCGGTTTAATAGGCTGGGACGTAACCTGCCCTTATTTAACTGTTTTTAAAGAAGAAGAAGGAAACTGGTATTTAATTTATCTGGAAGAAATCGATACTTTCTACGGGGCGCCGAGCCTTTCTATTGCGAATTGCTTTTCACCCAACAAAACCTTCTATTTAAAACGTGTTGATGATCATGGTTCTGGAATTTACATTGATCATTACAGTTTTTATAAATTAGTTAACGATAAAGTATATCATTGTCTTGATCTTGTAAATGAAGCTCACATTTATGGATGGGGGTTATATATGAACCAAGCTGTAAAAATGAATTTTCAGTTTGATGGTGACGGAGACGATGGAGTACTGGTAGATTACAATTACAACTTTTTTCCGGGTGCAATAAAAAGGGGAGCCTGTAGCTGGTGTGTTAGTGAAGATATTCCACTGATAAAAGGCGATGCCACAGTATATTATAAGTGGGACGATAAGCATTTTATTTATAAACTCGATGTTCAATCATCCCAAACTGAAGTAGATGACCTCACAGCAGATAAAATAGCATGTTTTGGTGATTTCGGTAACGATACACTTTTTGTGCGCGCTTTTAGAGGACAAATAAATGAGGTTCTTAAAACTGGGAGCTTGCAGCAAAAAACAATTTTAAAAAGTTATTTAGCCTTAGTTAAGAAAAATAAAACTGCTATTACTCAAAAAATGGAAGTCACAGGCAAAGCTGGTAATACAACATTTTATAAATAAAAATAGAAACCAACTTTGATTATAATGTGTGCTGCATCATCAACCCATCATCCTCCGAAACGTCAAATTAACCCTCGGCAAAGTAATCTTCTTGCTTTTCGGCAACGAATGCAGCCAATTGGTTTGTGTAGCGCCTTTCATAATAAGTAAGCTGCCGTTTTCAAGCAATACGGAGTGGCTTTCTTTAGTTACCCGATGTTTCAGGCTGAACATCCGTTCCGCGCCAAAACTTAGCGAAGCAATAGCCGAATCTTTTCCGAGTGATTTTTCATCATCACTATGCCAGGCCATGCCTTCGTTGCCATCGTGGTACAGGTTAAGCAGGCAGGAGTTAAATGATTCGCCGGTTAGTTGTTCTGTCAGCTTTTTAAGTTTCAGTAACTCCGGCGTCCAGTTTAAAGCCTGTTTGGTAGTGCCTGAATATTTGTAGGAGTAACCATCATCACCATACCAGGCCACTTTTCGTTTAGTAATAATGTGCCTGCCGAAGATAATAGCCTCATCATTTTTCCATTCAATAGTATCGAGCAAATTTTCGAGATACGCGTCTGCTTCGCCCTTATCTATCACTTTACCAAAATATATTACCAGGCCATCCTTGTTAGTTATCTCCATAACACAAAATTAAAACAGTAATCCTTGTGTAAAAACCCGGTTCTTGCGGTAATATTGGCTTTAGTTAAGTTATTAAGTTTAATATTTGCCAAAACATTGTAAGGCCAATAGCCTTAGGTATTTATAACATGAAACAAAGAATCCCCTTTATTATACTCATTTGGCTTATAGCCGATATTTATTTCTTCCACGCTGTTAAAATCCTGACCGATAATTCCGCCATTGCCACCTGGATATACTGGATGATCGATGTGTTACTTATTGGCGGCATCATACTCTTTATGTTTATACGCAGGATAGGTCGTAACCAAGCAATTATTTCTATATTAATGGCAGGCTTGCTATTGTCGGCTGTACCCAAAATTCTGGCACTTCCTGTTTTACTGATAGAAGACATTGTTCGTTTGTTCCTTAACTTCCCACCGAGGCAGGTTTGGGTTAGCGCCCTGGCTGCGGTTGTAGCGGCAATTCCGTTTTTCAGTTTGTTATATGGGATGATAGGCGGTAGGCATCATTACAAAGTACACAAGGTGACTATCCCGTTTGCCGATCTGCCAAAAGCATTTGATGGTTTTACGCTTACCCAATTGTCTGATATACATTCCGGCAGTTTTACCAGTAAAAAGGGGGTGGAGAAAGGCATCAAAATGGCAAATGCCCAAAACAGCGACCTGCTGCTATTTACCGGCGATTTGGTAAACAGCAAAGCATCTGAAATGGATCCGTGGATTCCCTATTTCTCCAGACTGAAAGCTGCTTATGGTAAATACTCGGTTTTAGGTAACCACGATTATGGCGACTATACCAAATGGGATACCGAAAAAGAAAAAGCGGATAATCTGGTCAGCTTAAAAAATGCTCATCACGAAATGGGCTTTAAACTGTTGCTGAATCAGGCTGTTCAAATAAAAAAAGATGGTCAATCCATCGCCTTAATAGGGGTGGAAAACTGGGGCAAAGGTGGTTTCCATAAATACGGTAGTTTAACCAAAGCCGTTGCCGCTATTGATGATAAGGAGTTTAAAATCCTAATGTCGCATGACCCATCGCACTGGGAAGCCAAAACTTTGGAGCATGAAAAGCATATTGATTTAACACTTTCGGGCCATACCCATGGTATGCAGTTTGGTATCGAGGTATTAGGCTTTAAATGGAGCCCGATAAAATATGTTTATGAGCAATGGGCCGGCCTGTATAAACGTGGCGAAAAGTACCTGTATGTTAATCGCGGCTTTGGCTTTTTAGGCTTTAAAGGCAGGGTAGGTATCTGGCCCGAGATTACGGTGATTACCCTAAAAAGTATTTAATAATACTAATGATTTTTGTTTATGAAACATCGTAAACATTTTTAACTTTGTGGCGTAATACCACAATACAGAACATGAAAAAAGCAGGCATAACAATAATGGTACTAATGGCAATCGCCATCATCACATTTACGATTATACAAAGACACGCTGTAACGGATAATGCGGTTGATTCGGGCGGGTTTTGGGCTTATATGTACGGTATGACTTCTGTGCCATGGCCTACATTTGCTGCTGGTACTGTATTTTTAATGGGCCTTACCCTTTACATGTCATCATGGGAGCAAAAAGCCCAACGTTATAAGTAATCTAAAAATATTTTATATAAAATTGAATGCCGCAAATAGCGGCATTTTTTGTTTCATGATGCTTTTAAGGGCCTTAAATCTCCCAAAATGTAGGAGGGATGCTACAGGTCTTAAAAGCGATTTCCGGTAACAATCTTCAAACAATAACTGTTAATTTGGTTTATATAATTACATTTAGTTGTATACGGGCGGTTATAAATCATTTTTAATCAGGAAGGCAACCGACATGTACTAAAAATACGTACTTATATTTAAAATTATATGCCTTCTATAACAGCAGTCTCTAAAATTGAACTACCCTATAAAATATCTCAGCAGGAAGTAAAAGAACAAGCCCAGCTAATGTTCTCGGCCAATTTTCCGCAAACCAACAGGCTGATATTCGCTTTTGATAATACGGAGATCAAAACCCGCAATTTTTGCAAACCGCTTTCTTACTATACCAGCATTACCACATTTGAGGAGCGAAATATTGAATACATCAATACCGCTTTAGAATATTCGGTACAGGCTGTGGAGGATGTGATCAAAAAAGCAGGCATCAACAAGGAAGATATTACCGATATGATTTTCCTATCCACCAGCGGACTTGCAACGCCAAGTATGGATGCGCTTATCATCAACAAAATGCGACTTAACCCCAACATTCGCCGTATGCCGATATGGGGTTTGGGTTGCGCAGGGGGCGTGTCGGGCATGGCAAAGGCCAATGCCTTCGCGCAAGCAAACCCTGATGCGGTGGTACTATTAGTGGCAGTTGAACTTTGCTCATTAACATTAATCAAAAGCGATTACAGCAAAAGTAATTTTATTGGGTCGAGCTTATTTTCTGATGGTATAGCGGCTTGTATCATCAAAGGCGATAACCACGGTACTGATAAAGAACTGACTTATTTTGATGCCAGCAGCAAGTTATATTATGATTCGCTGGATGTGATGGGCTGGGAGTTCCAAGATACTGGTTTTAAAGTGCTATTTTCTAAAGATATTCCAACCTTTATCAATGAGCATGTGTTGGAGGATATTACGTTATTCCTGCAAAAACATAACCTGCAACTAAGCAATATCAAGAATTTTATCTTCCATCCCGGAGGCAAAAAAGTATTAGACGCTTACGCTGATGCATTACCCGTTGAAGGTGACTTCCTAAAGAAAACCCGTGAAGTGATGAACGATAACGGCAACATGTCGAGCGTTACTGTGCTATATGTACTGGAAAAATTTATGGAGCAGGGCTTTGAAGATGGTTATGGATTGATGATGGCTATGGGGCCAGGCTTTTCGAGTGAGATGGTTTTACTGAAAATGAAGAACAAATAATTAATAATGCAAAATTGTCATTCTGAACGAAGTGAAGAATCTTCTTCGCCAAGCATAACCGCTTTGCAAGTTGTAGAAGATTTCTCCCTCCAGTCGGGATGACACTAAAATAAGCGTATGTATTTCATCATCTTCATTCTATTCGTCATTATCCAGCGTTTATCCGAATTATACATCGCCCGTGGCAACGAAAAATGGCTGCGCTCACAAGGCGCGGTAGAGTACGGTAGGGAGCATTATCCTTTCATCGTTGCGCTGCATACCTTATTTATTATATCAATAATTGTAGAATACATACTACGCGGCAATACGTCAATTGCTTTTGTATTCCTGATATTATTCGCGCTATTGCTGCTATTTAAATTCTGGGCGCTATCCTCATTAGGAAAATACTGGAACACCAAAATATTCCGTGTACCCGGCGCTGGTCCGGTTAAAAAAGGGCCTTATAAATTATTTAAACATCCTAATTATTTCATAGTGATTTGCGAGATAGCCATTATCCCAATGGTGTTTCATTTATACTATACAGCTGTCATTTTCACGGTGTTAAATGCTATTATGCTTGCGGTAAGGATTAAGGTTGAGAATAGGGTTTGGGCAAAATAAAAAGAGGCTTGGTTTTAAACCAAGCCTCTTTATTCCTCTAAAAAACCACCGCCTTTGGCGGTAGGTCAAGGTTGAAGGCTACGCCAGTTTTTTGTACATTAGCTTTGTGACGAAATACAGGAAATTATCGCATAGCTTTTACTA
>Ga0302197_10003977_pt1 | contig 13194 bp, 8 predicted proteins | sample II_Bog_N2_1_FD_193526 | JGI IMG/M metagenome (GOLD analysis project Ga0302197, IMG submission 193526) | Peat permafrost microbial communities from Stordalen Mire near Abisko, Sweden - II_Bog_N2_1 | ecosystem: Environmental > Terrestrial > Soil > Wetlands > Peat | place: Sweden: Abisko, Stordalen...
CAGCTCCGGGTGCTCCGCTGCAGAGTAATCGCGGGAATGTTTGACGATGCCTTCGCGCATGCCCAGCGTCAGGTTCAGGCCGCGAAAGGCCGCGTAGCGCTCCTCAAACCAGGTGACAATGCGCAGGGCATGCAGATTGTGGTCGAAGCCGAGCGAGAAGCCGCGCAAGCAGCCGTCGAGCGCCTTCTCCCCGGCGTGGCCAAAAGGCGGGTGGCCGATGTCGTGTACCAGCGCCAGCGCCTCGGCCAGTTCCACGTTCAGCCCCAGGACCGCGGCCAGAGTGCGCGCAATCTGGGTTACCTCAAGCGTGTGGGTCAGACGGCTGCGGAAGTGGTCGGCTGGGGGAGTGCCGGGCAGCCGTGTGAACACCTGGGTCTTGCCCGCCAGCCTGCGAAAGGCGCGTGCATGCAAAATGCGTGCGCCGTCCCTGGCAAATGGAGTGCGATAAGGATGAGGCGGTTCGTCATGGACGCGCCGGGTCAGTTCGCCGTCTTTGTCCCCGCCGGCGGCAATCTCTGAAGGCAGTTTGGCAGGCAATCTGGTTTCGAGGTCCGTCATTGATCCGCAATCTGTGCCACATCTGGTTATACCCCAATTTGAGACCCCGGCAATTGAAGAACGCAAATCACGTGCCGCAAATCACCTTGATAGGGGTAGTCAGTGCTATATCATTCACCCGCAGCGGGGATAGACAACGCCATTTAAGTGGGAGTACTATCCAGCCAATTTTTGATAGGGCGTGCGCGGGTAAAAATTCTCGCGCCGCCTTGGAGATCCTTTGGGTCTCAACAGGGAGGCAAGCATGAAAGCGATCGAAAAGACAGCGTTGGCCATGGTGGCGCTGGCAGTTGTGCTCACGTCAGGGTGCGGCGCACGGCACTCTTCCAAAGAAGTCTTCTACCTGATTGCGTCGAACATCAAGCTGCCCTATTGGCAGGCAGCCGCTGCGGGATTTAGCAGTGCCGCGGCGCAATACAAAGTGACCGCCAAAGTGGTCGGGCCAGACACCTACGATGCCCAGGCCGAGCTGGCTGAGTTGCATAGCGCCATTGCGGCCAAGCCGGCAGGCATTCTCATCTCCGTCTCCGACGCAACAGTGCTCCAGCCGGAGATCGATGCCGCCATCAACGCCGGGATTCCAGTCATTACCATCGACTCCGACGCCGCGGGCAGCCGCCGCATGTACTTCATCGGAACCAATAATCTTGAGGCCGGACGCCTGGGCGGCAAGCGGGTCATCGAGAAGCTGGGCGGCAAGGGAAACGTGGTCTTCTTTACCCTCGGCGACCAGCCCAACATCGATGAGCGGCTCAAAGGCTTCAAGGAAATTCTTGCCACCCGGCCCGATATTCACATCGCCGCCGTCGTGGACATCAAGGGCGATGCGCGCAACGCCTTCGATTGGACACAAGAGTCCATGGCCCTGACCGGCGCCCAGAGGATCGATGCCTTTGTCTGCCTGGAATCGTCGTCTGGCAAGGTAGTTGCCGATGCCATCAAGCGGGGCGGCGGCGGCCGGGAATTGCTAGCCTGGGATGTGGACCAGGATACCCTGGATGGAATCAAGTCGGGCGCCATCGACGCGACGATCGCCCAGAAGCCCTTCACCATGGCCTATGTGGGTTTGAAGGCGCTGGACGAGATCTACCACGATCCGCCGAAAGATCTCACCAGGGACCACAGCGCTGACGCCTTTGCGCCCTACCCGGTCTTTGTGGATACTGGCACGTCGGTGGTGGACCAGAGCAACGTCGATCTCTACATCGCCTCAGCGGCAGCCGGGACGAAATAGAGCGGCGCCGGGAAGAACGCTTTAAGCACCGGATCAAAACAACGGCGGCTTTCTGCTAAACAAGAAAGCCGCCGTTGTTTTGCTTTGTGCCTCTGTTTTCCCCGATCCCGCGTCCTGCCGGTTCCGGTTCGCAATCCTGCTTCGCTCTTACTCCGGTTTGGGCTGCCCGATTGCGCTTTCCTGTTTGGCCAGCTTCACGCGCGCGTTTTCCAGCTTGTGCTGCACCTTGGCCACATCGCCCGGCTCCACGTCGGCAGCTGCCGACTTGGCATATTCCGACAGCGATAGTTCCCACTGCGCCGCTGCCAGGCGGATGCGGCCGGTCTTCTCGTACAGATCACCCAGGTGGTCGTGAACCGTTGGGTCGGTCTGGTCGCGTTCTACGGCCTGGCGCAGGTTATCCTCCGCCAATTCGTACTGTCCCAGTTTGAAATAGGCCCAGCCCAGCGAATCGAGAAAGGCGCCGTTGATCGGCTCCAGCTCGACGGCCTTGCGAATCAGCTTCAACGCCTCGGTCAACCGCGTCCCCTTATCGGCCAGCATGTAACCCAGATAATTCAAGGTCATGGCGTTCGACGGGTCGAGATCCAGCGCATCGCGGAAGAACTGTTCGGCCTGCTTATAGTCCTTTTGCCGCTCGGCCCACTCGCCCTTGAGAAACAGCAGAGAGATTCGGTCTTCGTTTTTCTTGGTCAGAGCACCAGCTTTGGCCAAGGCGTCGTCGGCGTCTTTCCAGCGCCGCAAGCGAATGTCCGTCTGGGCCAGCCACAGCCAGACCGAGCGATCGTTTTCCGTGTTATCCAGCAGTCCTTTAGCCAGCGCCAGCCCTTCGTCAGCCTTGCCCCGATCCGCCATTTCACCAGCAAGCGTCAATTTGAGTTCGCGATTCTTGGGATTGGCATCAACGGCTTTGCGAGCGATCTCCATTGACTTGTCGAACTGCTTCGCATCGCGGTAAGCGTCCACTTGCTCCTGGTAACCGCGCTGAGCTGAATCGCCTCCCATATCGATCATCTTCTGGTAAGTGGCGATTGACTGATCGGTCTTGTTCTCTTCGTGATATACCGCCCCCAGGCGCTCCAGAAAGACGCTGCGCGTGTTCTTTTCTTCGCTGGTGTAGGCGCCGTTGGCGTGGGAAGTCAGGTCCACCATCTTCTCATAAACCTGCGCGGCTTCATCGTACCGGGCCAGCACATCCAGCAAAAGCCCTTCATTAAACCCAGCTTCGAGTGAGGAGGGATCCGTCTTGCGCGCATTGCGCACTGTGGCCAACGCATCTTCATACTTTCCCTGGCGGCGCTCAATCTCAGCTATGTGGATCAGAGCCTCCGCATTCTCGGGGTCGGCGTCGGCAAGCAGCTTAAACTGTTTCAGCGCCTCGTCGAGCTGGTCGTCGTTGAGCAGCGCCTGCCCGAGTGCGTCGAGTGTGCGCTCGTCTCCCGGCTCCATGTCGGCGGCACGCTGAAAAGCGGCGATCGCATCCTTGGGCTGCTTCAACTGGTCATAGGCCGTGCCCAGGGCAAACTCCATCTTAGGGCTACGGTCGGCCACTGGAACTGCCTCAATCAACTTGGTTACGCGAACGAGGTCACCGCTTTCGCCGTAGAGGCGAGCGAGGTTCAGCACCACTTCTTCTGAGTCGGGCTCGATTGCCTGGGCGGTCTTGAACTCCTCTTCCGCCTTCTTGCCTTCGTGCTTGACGGTGTAGAGCTGGCCAAGCACCATGCGATCTTGCACGCTGTTAGGCTGCAACGCGACGATTTTCTCGAATTCAGCTAGGGCCAGATCAAGCGCATTGCCTGCGGGCGAAGACGAGGATACGGCGTTGGATGCATCGCTCAACTGGCGCAGATAGATCTTGCCCAGCAGCCTGTGCGCCGCAACGTCGTTGGGTGCGCCCTTGAGCAGCTCTCGAGCCGTGGCTTCGGCCTCGTGAATTCGGCCGGTGCGCAAGTACAGATCCGCCAGCCCGTCGTTCAACTGGGGCGAGTCCGGATCGGCGTTCAGCGCCAGCTTGTACTCCTCAATGGCCTGCGTCACGAGTTCAGGACGACCCAGGGTGGCGGCATCTTCTTCATAGCTATTGGCCAACGCCAGGTGATAGTACGCCTGAGCGCGATCCGGGGCCGGCGCGGCTGGCACAGCAGACTCCGCCGGAGTTGCTTTCGCGGGCGCGCCCTTGCTGGGCTTGCTCGCGGGCGCGGCGGTGTCGGGAGGGAATACATCCGGAGCGTTTTGAGCGCAGACAGGCAGCGCTGACAGCAGGACGAGGGACGCGGCGGCAAACTTGAGCCAGGAAGGTAGCGAACTAAGTTTTGGTTTCATCATCCAAGGGATTCCGTGCCTCTTGAGCCGAGCGGGCGAAAAACCGATCCGACGGTCCGAGAGGCAGCGCAGGCAGCCGGTGGGAGCAGCTCTGCCTACTGTACAGACGATTCTACCCGTCATTTGGCTCAATTGGTGTGCCGGATTGCGGGTTTTTCTCGATTGGGCAGGTTACCAGCATATAAATGGGCACGATCCCGCGCCAATAAAGCCCCCAGGCGCTCGATTGCCTATTTTATGGCGCGGCTCAGGCCGCGACCTCTCAAAACGCAGACTGGCTCAGAATCTCCTTAACGGAAGCGTTTGGAGGGCTCATCAGAGAAGATTTCGCCGTCTCGGATATGCACGACGCGATGGGCATACTCGGCGATGTCCGGTTCGTGGGTGACCAACACGATGGTGTTTCCATTGGCGTGCAAGGTGTCGAAGAGCGCCATGATCTCAAGGCCGGTCTTCGAGTCCAGGTTCCCGGTGGGTTCGTCGGCCAGGATGATCGAGGGCCGGTTGACCAACGCCCTGGCGATAGCCACGCGCTGGCGCTGGCCGCCGGAGAGCTCATTGGGCTTGTGATTCATGCGCGATTCCAGGCCGACGTCGGTGAGCGATTCCCTGGCGCGAGCAAGACGCGCCGCAGCGGGCGTACCGTTGTAGATCAACGGCAACTCCACGTTGTGCAGTGAAGATGCCCTGGCCAGCAGGTTGAAGGTCTGGAAGACGAAACCGATCTCCCTGTTGCGAATGCGGGCCAACTGGTCGTCGTCCAACTCGCTGACCAACTGGCCATTGAGCCAATAGCGGCCCTTGGACGGCGTATCCAGGCAGCCGATAAGGTTCATCAGAGTCGATTTGCCGGACCCGGACGGACCCATGATGGCCACATATTCATTGTGCTTGATGCTCATGGAGACGCCGCGCAGCGCCTGCACCTGCTGCTCGGAGCCCATATCGTAAGTGCGCCACAGATCTTCAACGACGATGACGTTGCCTTGCGGCCTGGCCGCTGGTTGCACAAGATTCTCGCTGTCCATCGTATTCAAAGTCATTCGTATCTCATCCTTTGCCTATTCCAGCCATCTTGCCGATGTACTACCCCTTACGAGTTGCCGCCAGAGGCCGGCAGGACCGGTTTGGCGGTGTCCCGCTTCACCAGCGCGTTGCTCTTGAGTGTGCGCAGCGTCTTGAATGGGCCGATGACAATCTCCCGACCATCGGTAAGGCCCGACAGCACCTCAATGTCGGTGGCGCCGGTGATGCCGGTTGTCACGAAAACGAACTTAGCCCGCAACTTCCCTTTTTCGTCCTTATCGACCACATAGACGCCTTGGATCGGCGCGCTTTTAGCCGCGGAAGCGGATGAGTTGGATGCGGCCTGCACGTCGCCCTGGCCCTTGGGGTTGTCGTCATCTGGGTCGTGCATAGTCAGCGCCTGGATGGGAAGGGAAAGTACATTGGACTTGTGCGCCGTAGTGATCTTGGCGGTGGTAGAGAGTCCGGGGCGCAGGTCGCTCGAAGGCGCGTCCAGCGTGACCACCACTTTGAAGTCTTTGGCCTCTTCAGTACCGGTAGTGGACTGCGAAGTGGCGATGCCGGTGGAGCGAAGCAAAGCCTGATCGCCCACCAGGGTCACATGTCCCTTGAAGACCTTGCCGGGCAAGGCATCCACGGTTACTTCGGCCGATTGACCGAGCTGAATATTGACGATATCGGTCTCGTCCACCTTGACCTCGGCCGTGACGATGCTCATGTCGGCCAGGGTCATCAACGTGGAGCCCTCGGCATTTTGAATGCCCTCTACCACCGTCTCCCCTTCGCGGATGGGCTCGTTGGTGACGATGCCGTCAAACGGAGCGATGGCGATGGTTCTATCGAGTAGATCCTGATTGAAGCGAAGGCTCGCGACCTGGGTTCCCAGGTGACCGCGGGCCGAGTCGGTTTGCGCCTTGGCTTGATTGAGGCCTGCCACGGCCTGCGCCACTGAAGCGAGGTCGGTGTCATACGCGGCCTTTTTGGCGTCGAAGTCCTGTTTGGCCATGATCCCAGCTTGATAGAGGCCCTGAGCGCGCTCCCAATCGAGACGCTTCTGTTCCAGATCGGCCTTGGCGTGCTCGACGTTGGCCTCAGCGGTTTTCTCCGCCGCAATATAGGAGGCAATGTCGGTCTTGGCCGCGGCGATGGTAGCCTGCTGGCCGGCGACATTCGCTTCCTGCTGCACATGCTCGATGGTGGCCACCGTCTCGCCCTTGGTTACCTTGTCTCCCTCCTTCACATAGAGATGGGTGACGCGGCCCATGGCGGTGGCGCCAAGGTTAACGTAGGTCTTGGCCTTGATCTGGCCGGTGCCGCTGACAACCGTGGCCAAATCCTGGCGCACGATCTTGGCGGTCAGAACCTTGGTATAGCCCGACTGCTGCTTGTAGACCATGAGGGCCACAAGTCCGGCAGCCACTACTACAGCGCCAATAATCAAGAGAATCTTTTTCATGTGCGATTCGTACTCCAGACATCTCCAGATTCAGTGTACGCAATTGGTCCGGGCAAGGTTCCCAGAGGTTGCAAAAACTACCCGTAGCTTTTGTTGGCTGCCCTTTCAAGCCGGATAGGGGTCGTGAAGGCAAAACCGAGGCGAATGACCCCTGTGAAGAGTGTGCTCATTGTTTGGACGATAGCATGACTCGTCTGGTCTCAAACCCTCTTCTACAGCGTATCTTTCCGGGTTACCTTCGCGGCTATTCCGAGTCTAACCCGCAGCCAGCTCCATACGGAATCTTGCCCAGCCCCACCGGGACCCGTAGAATAAAGGTTCGCAGGAGTTTTGAAGGCAATGACGTTTAACGGTCGTACGTTTCTGTTCGCCGCACTGAGTTGCGGCCTTGTTTTCGCCCCCACTGCCGGTCTATCGGCCCAGCAGACGGACAACTCGTCCGCTCAGGCACAGCCGCCGGCTCAACCCTCCTCCGGGCAGGGCCAGGAGCCGGACCCCCTTAAGCGCGAACGCACCGACAAGGAGAAGTTCGCCGCCAAGAAGGCTCTCGGCAATGAATTGAAGGGCGGCTACAAATCCTGGCTCAATCAGGACGTGATCTGGATCATCTCCGACGAGGAGACCAAGGCATTCAAGTCGCTGAGCAACGATGAGGAGCGCGACGCCTTCATCGAACAGTTCTGGCTGCGCCGCAACCCTAGCCCAGACTCGCCGGATAACGAATTCCGCGAAGAGCACTACCGCCGCATCGCTTACGCCAACGAGCACTTTGCCGCCGGCAAGCCTGGCTGGAGAACAGATCGCGGCCACATTTACATCGCCTACGGAAAGCCGGACTCCATCGACTCCCACCCCTCCGGCGGCAACTATGAACGGCCCATGGATGAAGGCGGCGGCTCGACCTCCGTCTTTCCCTTCGAGACCTGGCACTACCGCTACCTTGAGGGCATCGGCGAGAACATCGACCTCGAATTTGTCGATACCTGCCAGTGCGGCGACTACCACTTCACCATTGACCGCAGCGAAAAGGACGCACTGAAGCACACTCCCGGTGTAGGCCTGACGCAAGCGGAAGAAATGGGCAGTGCAAAAAAGGGTGACCGCTTCTCTGGCGGCCTTGAACAACTCGGCCTCGGCTCAATGCGCTCTTCCGAGCAAGCGAAACAATTCGACCGCATCGAACTGGCCGCCAAAATCATGGCTCCGCCGCCCATCAAATTCGCCGACCTTGAGAATTTCATCTCCGAGCACAAGATTCTCAACGGGCCAGTCTTCCCCTTCGACGTGCGTACAGACTTCGTCAAGGTGACGGAAAACACGGTTCTGGTGCCGATCACCCTTCAATTGAAGAATCGCGACATCACATTTGTGACCAAGGACGGCGTCGCAAAGGGCTTCGTGAACATTCTGGGCAAGGTGACCACTTTAACCCACAAGACGGTGCAGACCTTCGAGGATACGGTCCAGGTGGAACAACCTGCCGAATTGCTGGAGAAGAGTCTGGAGCGGAAATCCGTCTACTGGAAGGCTATTCCCCTGCTTCCCGGCCTCTACCGGCTGGACATTGCTATCAAGGACGTGAACAATCCCGATCATGTCGGACTCTACGGCAGCAGCCTCGAAGTACCCACATACCACGACGAAAAGCTGGCCACTTCTTCGCTGATTTTGGGGGACGAGATGAATACCGTCTCCTCGCGTGAGATCGGCGCGGGTTCCTGTGTCATCGGCAATACTCATATTTGTCCGCGTGTCACAGCCAACCGGGCCACTCCGGTCAGCTTCAAGCGCGCGCAACAACTCAACTTCTGGATGCAGGTCTACAATCTGGGTATCGACGACGCCACAAAGAGCAATCAGGCGACAGTGACTTACCAAATTACTCAAACTGCAACCGGCGCGGTGATCCTTGAAAAGCAACTGGATTCGAAGGATCTCGGGACACACAGCGACCAGTTAACTGTGGAGAAAACTTTGCCAATGGCCGGCCTTGAACCAGGAAAGTACAAGGTGACGATCACAATAAACGACACGATCTCAAAACAAGAGATTGCGCAATCGGCGCCTTTTGTCGTGGAATAGTATGTACCCGCTGGATGGGGGTTACCGAACGCAAGATTCGGAAACCTGCGGGATTCGGTTTGCAAGCGTTTTGCCAGGGACGCCGCCAGGTCACCTATCGTGATGATGCGCAGGGTCCATCTCGTGTTTTTCGCCGCGCTGATTGCCGTGGGGAGCGCTCCGGTCAACGGAGCCGCCCCAGGGTCGGTTTCGGGTGTGGTGCGCGATACCGCCGGTGTGCCGCAGATCGGTGCAGTGGTCCAGTTACTGAGCCCCGACCTGACTGTGATCGCCACCGTCTACACCGGCGGCGATGGGCGCTTTTCTATTCCATCGGTGCTTCCCGGCCGCTATGCGGTCAAGGCAATGGGCGCCTCCTTTTTGCCCTCGTTGCGCGAAAACGTCCGCGTCCGCACTAGCACCGTTGTCAATCTCACGCTGGGTACCTTGTATGAGGTGATGCAGTGGCTACCGACTGAGCCTCGAGCCAGCAACGCACAAGCAGACGACTGGGCCTGGACGCTGCGATCGGCCGCCAATCGTCCCTTGTTGCGTTGGCTTGAGGACGGGCCGCTGGTCGTTGTCTCCGATGGCTCCGGCGCTGCGCCCAAGCTGAAGGCCCGCCTCATGGCGACTGGTCAGGAGGGAACCTTCGGAGAGAGTGGCGAACGCTTCTCCGCCACGGTCGAAGAAACGCCTTCCAATAGCCGCGAACTGCTGGCCCGCGTGGATTTTGCCCCAAATACAGATGAAGGCATGGAATCGATGCTTGGCTTCCGCCAAGATCTGGGTTTTGCGGGCTCAGTTCAATCAGTGGCTGCGGTCGCCGTTCATCCGGAGATCGAAGACACCGGAGCCGAGGGACTGGACGAAGCGGCTATTCGTAGTTGGGAGACCTTGCAACTCGGCGACGAAATCGAGGCCGAGGTGGGTTCAACCCAGGTGCTGGCGCGCTTTGCCGGTCATTCTTCAAATGCTGTTGCCAACAATACGGTGGTTGCGGCGCTGCCGTTTGCCACCGTGGGATGGCGCAACGGCGACTCCACGATTCACTACCGCGTTGCGACCTCTATTCCCAGCCCCAATGCCACGAATGAAACGGAAGCTCAAGCCTGGCTGCCCCGGCTTTCCGCGCACAATAGCGGGCTCGCCCTCGAACATGGCTTGCACCAGGAGATCGGCTGGGAGAGGCGCACCGATGTTTCCAGCATGTCTGTTCAGGTCTTCGACGAAAAGATCGACAACTCCGTCATCGAGGCCATGACTCGCTTCGCTGCTGGCGATTCAGGCACAGACACAGTTGCTGTTCCCATGCTTTTCGACAGCGCCAGCGGGATCATGCGCGCTACCGGGCCGGACTACTCCGCAGCCGGCATTATGGCCACCCTGGAACGCCGGTTGCCAGGCTCCAATCATCTCCGCATCAGCTACGCCAACGGCGATGCTCTCATCATCCCACCCATGGCGTCGCCTTCCGAGCCTGCGGGGTTGGAAGACGTGCTGGCCTCAGCGCGTCCGCGCCGCGCCCAGACCTACTCCATCTCCCTCTCAGGTACGCTTGACGGCACAGGAACACGCTGGCGGGCCAGCTACCGCTGGCAGCCCGAAGAAACTGTAACCGGCGTTGCGCCGTTCCAGGCGGATGCCGACCAGCCCTATCTCAACTTCCATATTCGCCAGGCAATCCACATGCGCAGCAATGGAGCAGGCGGCATTGACGCCTTCCTCGATCTGCGCAACCTGTTGGCGGAGGGTTACCGGCCTTACCTTTTGAGCGATGGCTCCCTGGTCATCTTTGCGCAGGATCAGCGCAGCCTCGGCGGTGGCCTGGCCTTTACATTCTAGTGAACGTGTTCTGTTTTGAGAGAACGGCTGGTTCTTTGCGCCCTTTTCTTCCGCCGCAATGAAGACATGCCGCGGACGATCCTGTTTTGCGAAAGCTCTTAAGCTGGGTGCTGAGTTTTTAAGCCCGGCAGCGCAGACAGCCCGTGCTGTTACCGAGCCATATTCTTTGGATTCTGCTCCCGGCCTGTGCTATATTTTTCAAGGGACGGCTTGAAGTTCTGCCCCGTATTGAGTTGTGTAAGCTCCCGCTTCACGGCTCATCCCGATTGTTTGGACGCGTAGCTCAACTGGCAGAGCATTCGGCTCTTAACCGACAGGTTGTAGGTTCGATTCCTACCGCGTCCACCAAATAAAATCAACAACTTAGAGCATCCGAGAGGGATCAAAAATCTCCCAAAAATTGGCCATTGTGCCCATTTTTGTGCCCACACTGTTTCAAAACAGTGGCACTCTCGGTAGCAATCCTGCTCAAAGTCCTGATCCTTGGCAGCGGTATAAATTCCACCTCAACCTTCCGGTTTCTGGATACCTCGTTTCGCCAATTTGCGCGAATCCACCTCCTGCTTCACTCTCCACTTGCGCCGACCGCATTTCGGCCGGCGCCTCACGCGAGAACAGGAGCACACGATGGCCGCTTTTAAACGAGGAGAAGTTTGGTGGTACAAGTTCTATTTTGCCGGACGGCTGATCCGGGAGTCCTCAAAGTCCAGTTCAAAGACAGTGGCAAAGGACGCGGAGAAGCAGCGACGGCGCGAACTCGAGGCCGGATTTCATAACATCGCCGACGTCCGTCAGCAACGCATCCGGACCCTCGAGGCAATCATCGACGAATACCTGGTCGGCTATCGGCTGCGCAATCGCGCGCCCCGTTTTGCCAAATACGCATTGGGGCATGTGTCCAGACTGCTCGGGAACAAACTTACCGTGGATGTGGATGCTTCCGCAGTTCTGAAATACCAGGAAGATCGCCTGCGCGAGGGCGCGGCTCCCAAATCGATCAATGAAGAGGTCCGTTTTCTGTTGAAGATGCTCGGCGATCCGGGGGAGATCGTTCGCGCCCAGTTGCGCAAGGAGAAGCAGCTCAAGCTTAAGGTGAGGATACAAATCGGCAAAGCTTTTGACGCTCCCGAGACGAACAAGCTCAGCGCCGAAGTCGCAAAATCGCGAAGTCCGCACATCTACATGGCTTACACGCTCGCCCGCAATGCAGGTCTCAGAGATGGCGAGATCAAGACACTCACCTGGGGTCAAATTAACTTGACGGACCGTTTTCTCACGGTCGGTCGAGCCAAGACCGAGGCTGGGGAAGGTCGGACAATTCCGTTCAACGAAGAGTTGTACGGAGCCATTGTCCAGCACCGTGCCCAATACGAAGCCAAATTTGGGGCTATCCAGCCGCAATGGTACATATTTCCATTTGGTCGACCTCGTCCGTCGGATCCGACCCGTCATGTCACGACACTCAAGACAGCCTGGAACACGGTGCGCCGAAATGCAAAGGTAACGGGCCGGTGGCACGATAACCGACACACCTTGATCACTGAACTTGCCGAGAGTGGAGCAGGCGACGAGACAATCATGCAAATCGCGGGTCACGTGTCCAGAAGTATGTTGCGCCACTACAGCCATATCCGGATGTTTGCTAAGAGGGCGGCTCTCGATGCTGCACTCGCCGCACGCAAGAAGTGACTGGGAGGCGGGGAGCGTTCACTGTCTTCGATTTGACCGAGATTTGATATCCAACTACGGTTCTGCATGGAATTGATCGCGGAACTGTCCCAAAAGGAGATCCCAATGGATTCATTACTGATGGAAGAAGCGGTTTCCGAAAAGCTTCAAGTGAGCCTTGCCTGCCTGAGGAGATGGCGGCTTCAGGGCGAAGGGCCGAAATACGTAAAGATGGGGCCAATGGTCCGCTACCGCCCTCAAGACATCGAGGATTGGCTTGGCGCGCTCCCGACAGGTGGAAACGGAATCAGATTGACTGTCCGGAGCGTACGTCGGCCCAAGCTGGCGATCTCGGCATAGCAACGGTTCAGCAATCGTCTGACGACGACGATCAGAATTCTAACCAGCGTTGCGCTGGAGGTAGTTATGTTTGGCTCAACGGAAGAGCTTTCGGGAAAGCTTGCCGCGACGGGCTATTTCATCGATCCGGTGATGATCAAGGTCGTGTACCTCGCGGCCAGGATGCAGAAGCCGCTCTTGCTCGAAGGGCCGGCGGGATCGGGCAAGACCCAGCTGGCTGTATCGGTCGCCGAGGCCGCTGGAACGCATATCGAGCGGCTGCAGTGCTACCGGGGAGTGACTGAGGACCAGGCCATCGGGAAGTTCGACGAAGGGCTGCAAAGGCTCTATATGGAGTTCGCGCGCGGTGATCATGCGGACTGGCAGAGTGTACAGGCGAACCTCAAAGGGCGCGACTTTTTCCGGGCGGGTCCGCTGATGCGCGCGCTTGAATGCGAGCGGCCGTGCGTGCTGCTAATTGACGAGCTGGACAAGGTGGACGAGGGTTTTGAAGCAATGTTGCTTGAGATCCTTTCGGCCTGGCAGCTGTCGATTCCTGAGTTCGGCACGGTCGAAGCCAAGAGCATTCCCTTTGTCGTATTGACCAGCAACGAGGAACGCCGGTTGGGCGATCCCATCCGCCGGCGCAGCCTCTACGTGCGCGTCGAGCATCCTACGCCAG